>Ga0209426_1000090_pt1 | contig 157227 bp, 161 predicted proteins | sample Deesub1362B_J571_FD_187697 | JGI IMG/M metagenome (GOLD analysis project Ga0209426, IMG submission 187697) | Deep oceanic, basalt-hosted subsurface ecosystem from Juan de Fuca Ridge flank, Pacific Ocean, CORK Borehole 1362B_J2.571 (SPAdes)... ...
AACTGTTTAGAAGTCAACTAAACCTCCAGTAGAAATTTAAATAACTCTATGAGATTATAGTGAAGTGAATGAAAGCGATCTATGTTTCACTGCCAACAGCCACATCCGCTACCATGAGGCTTTACAGGTACTGAGCTTTCAAAACCTATAATCGAACTCGCTTCCCATCCCGCATAGATCGTCGTCCCGACATATACCTCGATGTATCAAACCGTAACACTTCCCAACAGAACCCGCTCATACCAACTCGCAAAAATATATTAAGCCTTATGTCGTAATCTACGAGGGAATCTGGGAAAACCATGAGAAAAACCTTGGAAAAAACCTAAGCATCAAGGGGAGATATAGATATGAAAGGCACAGATACGAATGACAAGAAGACCATAAGATGGATTGAAAAAGATGGAAGCACCGTAAGAGACAGTGGTACAGACAATACCCGCGAGATACAAAAAGAGGAGCTGATAAAGCAATTCGAAGAGAAGGTGTCCAACTCGGGGTGGTACAAGCTTATTGGTATGAAACCAAAACTGAGCGACGGCGTGATAGTTGAATTGGAGGTTACAGACGCCCACAAACAGGCATTCGGAACCGCACACGGAGGAGTTCTCGCCAGCATTCTCGATTCAGCTTCGGGCTTAATCGTTAACAAAAAACTTATCGAGGATGGAAAGGTTGCGGTTACCGCAGAAATCAAGGTAAACTACATCAAGCCTGTAAAGGGTGGTAAGATTGTTGCAGAAGGTAAAATCGTGAACATAGGAACGAAAATCGCTGTCGCCACTGCGGAAGCCAAGCAGAACAGCGAGGTTGTTGCGATCTGCACATCAACATTCTACATACTCGACATGGATTCTGTTCTCGTATGAAAGGATTCTCTGGATATGATGTGTGAGATTTGTGGAGGAAAGACTTATTCAAAAAATCTCCCAATTTGTCCGGAATGTGCAAAAAAGGATGATGAGTTCTACCTGAGAGTGCATGATGTTGGCGGAGAGGGAAAGAGAAAATGCTGTCTGTGTACCAATTTCTGTGCCTTGGATTACAGGGGGCTTTGTGGACTGAGAGGGATTAAGGACGGAAAAATATTTTCTATTTCCACCCCTAAAAGGGGAATTCTGACATTCTACGAAGATCCTCTACCCACAAACTGCTGTAATGCATGGTTTTGTAAAGGAAGCAGTATGAAAGGTACAAATTTAGCTGTTTTTTACTACGGGTGTAACTTTGACTGTCTTTTCTGCCAAAACTGGAGCCATAAGTTTGTGGACAAAGGAAGGGTTTTCATGGTTGATGAAATGGTTGAATCCGCAATGAAGGATAGAATAAAGTGTATATGCCATTTCGGTGGATCTCCAGAGCCTCAGCTACCATTCGCATTGAGGTTCAGTGAGAGAGTCCTGGACAAGAGAGACATTATGATATGCTGGGAGTGGAACGGTGCGGGGAGGAAAAAATACGTCCTGAAGGCTACAAAACTAAGCTATGAATCCGGAGGAACCGTTAAGTTCGATTTAAAAGCTTGGAACGATAACTTGCATAAAATTCTAACAGGTAGAACCAACAGATACACCCTTGAAAACTTTGGGATAGCTTGCGAAAATTATCCAGAGGTGGTGTCCGCTACAACCCTTCTTGTACCGTACTACATCACATCCGATGAGGTTGAGATGATTGCGAAATTCATCGCGGAATTTGACAGAAACGTCCCGTACAGCCTGCTTGTATTTCATCCAGACTACAGACTCAGCGATCTGCCTGTAACACCTGTAAAACAGGTTAAAGAGTGCTACGAATCTGCCAAAAAACACCTCAACAATGTGAACATAGGCAACATCCACCTCCTACGATGGGGACTTTGAACAATTCAACAAGCTTAAAAAAGGTGAACAGTATCCGATGCCCAACTCCATTCCTAAGGGGCGGTAAAAGTACGATGTTAAACCCCTAACTCATCAACAGCTTTTTTGAGTTCTTCCTTTATTTCCCTATACCTTTCCTTTAATTCTATCAGCTCGACACTAAAATGTTCCACAACCCACTTCTGAGAAAACCTCTCACCTTTTTCAATCACTTCTAAATTCTGGGTCAGCAATGTGCCACAAATGGGACACTCAAGTTTTCCATTCCTCACCCTAAAGATTGCAGACATGCAGACGGGACATTGACTATCCATAACCACCCTCTCACCTTTTTTCAGGATATTAACTGCCATATCGAGCTTTTTAATTGTCTCACCATCCGTAAAAACCTCTCCGGGAAGGGCGGATCTTAATTCGATGTTCGCAAGTACATCAAGCCCGAGTATCCTTGCAAGAACCAAGTGCGTCGCTGATGCCCACCCCACGAGATCGTCAAATCCGTGAGGGGTTAGAACGATGCACCTCTTGCCTTTGAACATCTCATAATATCGTATAGCCATGAAACATCTATCCAGAAATGCCTTCAGTTTACCCACTGCGGAAAGCCAGTAGACGGGAGACACTATTATAACTCTATCCGCAACACCAATTTTCTGGAGGATTTTCTCGACATCATCTTCAATCTTGCAATCTTTTCCATACAAACATTGATAACACGCCTTACATGGTTTTATTTCCTTTTTTGCGAGATTTATTATTTCCAATTCCTCTCCCAACTTTTTCGCGATGTACTTTGATGCAAGAACGCTATTCCCTCTCTTCCTCTCCGTTGCAATAATGCTCAAAATCATGAGCTTCTCTATGCAGAATAGGGATTTAAACTTGCCTATTCTCACCCAACATTCAATGATTTAAATAGAGTTCAAATTTGCCACCAAATATACCTCTCAATTTTGAAGATGGTTTAAACAATTGAACATCCACTATCCGATCGTGAATCTAATTATTCTCGAAATTTGATTATATATCTCGAATCTTAAGCTCGATTTCCTGTGAAAACTTAAAAATTAAGAAGTATATACATTCTATTCGGGAGGTATATTATGGAGCTATCTCGAACCGCAGAAGTTGTGCTCAAAAAAAGGTATCTTATGAAAGACGAGGAAGGGAATGTTATTGAAACCCCAGAAGAAATGTGTTGGAGGGTAGCAAAGGCTATAGCAAGAGCAGAGGAGAATTACGGAAATGATGCGAAGTTTTGGACTAAAAAGTTTTTCGAAATAATTCACAGCCAGAAATTCATGCCCAACTCCCCAACCCTCATGAATGCTGGAACAAGCTTACATCAGCTTTCAGCGTGTTTCGTCATACCCATCGAAGATTCTATCGAGGGAATTTTCAAGGCTCTAACGGATATGGCGAAGGTGCAAAAATCCGGTGGTGGTACCGGGTTCAGCTTTTCAAGGCTTAGACCATCAGGAGACATAGTAAAATCCACAATGGGTGTTGCAAGTGGTCCCGTAAGTTTCATGAAAATTTTCGACTCAGCTACGGAGCAGATAAAACAAGGGGGTAGGAGAAGGGGGGCGAACATGGGCATTTTAAATGTCCACCACCCGGACATCGAGATGTTCATAACAGCAAAGGAGGAGGAAGGCGTTTTAAGAAATTTCAACATCAGTGTTGCGGTTACGGATGAATTCATGAATGCCGTTAAAAATGATGAGGAATACGACCTAATCAATCCGAGAACGGGAGAGGTTGTGAGGAGGATTTCCGCAAGAAGAATTTTCGACATGATTGTTGATGGGGCTTGGAGAAACGGAGAGCCGGGGCTTGTATTCATAGATACGATCAACAGGTACAATCCCACACCCCATGTTGGAATGATAGAGGCTACAAATCCCTGCGGTGAGCAACCACTTCTACCATACGAATCGTGTAACCTCGGAAGTGTAAACCTCTCAAAATTCGTTAGAGATGGAGACATAGAATGGGATGAGTTGAGAGAAGTCGTTAAAATAGCAGTAAGATTTCTGGACGATGTCGTTGATGTCAACGATTATCCTATACCCGAAATAGAAGAAATGACTAAAGCAAACAGGAAAATTGGACTTGGAGTCATGGGTTGGGCGGATTTGTTGTTCAAGCTAAGAATTCCCTATGACAGTAAACGAGCCTTACAGCTTGCAGAGAAGGTCATGAAATTCATTCAGGAGGAGAGTCATATAGCCTCTCAAGAGTTGGCTGAGGAGAGAGGGGTATTTCCAAACTGGGAGAGTAGTACTTGGGAGAAGAAAGGAGTAAAGATTAGGAACGCGACCACAACAACAATAGCTCCAACTGGAACGATTAGCATAATAGCGGGTTGTTCAAGTGGCATTGAACCGGTTTTTGCTCTTGCATACAAGAGGATGAATATCCTCGATGGAGAGGAGTTTTTCGAGATTAACCCTGTTTTTGAAAAGTATCTTGTTGATTCGGGACTCTACACCGAGGAATTGATTGCTAAGATTGCAGAAAACGGTGTGCTCAATGGAATTGATGAGATCCCCGAACCGGATAAAAGAGTTTTCAGGTGTGCACTGCAGATCGCTCCAGAATGGCATGTCAGAATGCAATCTGCTTTTCAGAAATACACCGACAACGCTGTTAGCAAAACAATCAACCTACCCAACTCCGCAACGAGAGATGATGTTAGAAAGGCTTTCTTACTTGCCTACGAACTCGGTTGTAAGGGTATCACCGTATACAGAGATGGAAGCAGGGAAGAACAGGTTCTAAGCTTGAAAAAGAGAGAGGAAAAGGATGTTGAGAAGATACACACCAAAAAACCCGTATCACTCATCGAACCACGTCCTAGACCGAAAATTACAAGAGGAAGAACGATAGAGACTAAAACGGGATGTGGTTCCCTCTATGTCACGATAAACGAGGATGAACATGGAATTGCTGAGGTATTCGTCCAACTTGGCAAGAGTGGAGGTTGTGCAGCATCACAAACCGAGGCTATCGGAAGGTTAATTTCTATAGCCCTCAGAAGCTGGGTAAATCCGAACGCACTCATAAGACAGCTTAAGGGAATAAGATGTCCATCCATAGGATTTGAAGAGAACGAAATAATAACATCATGCGCAGACGGTGTTGCAAAAGTTCTCGAGAAGTACCTAAGAGGAGACTATAAGAAAGTGAGGGTTGACTTAGAAGGTATCAAACCTCTGACCGAGTTCGAAGAGAGAACGGGCACAAAACAGATCGGAGGAGTTTGTCCGGAGTGCGGAAATGTTCTCGAATACGGAGAAGGATGCATGACCTGCAGAATGTGCGGATACACAAAGTGTGGCTAAAAACCAAAAACCAACTCAATTTAAATCACCTATTTTAATTTAAAATTTTAATTTAAAACCCTTGTCATTAAGACATCAATTATCCAGAATGCACAACCTATTTAAATTATCCCCTCCTAAATTTTACTGAGATGGATGGGAAGGAAAAGCTATTGACGGATGTGGATGAACTGCTGGGATTTCAGGAATTTGAGACCACAGAAGAGATTGAAGTACCAGAAAAACTCGTTGATCAAGTGATAGGTCAAGATGATGCAGTTGAAGCGATAAAGAAAGCTGCAATACAGAAAAGACATGTGATGCTCATAGGCTCTCCCGGTACCGGAAAGTCTATGCTCGCAAAAGCAATGGCGGAGCTTCTACCAAAAGAGGAACTCGAGGACATTCTCGTATACCCCAATCCAGACGATCCAAACCAGCCGAAGATAAGGATAGTCCCAGCAGGAAAAGGAAAGGAGATAGTAGAAGCCTATAAACAGGAGGCAATGAAGAAGGCTCAAGCAAGAAACTTCTTCCTGTTCATGCTCGTTATATTCATCGTGGGTTATTCCGCACTGAGAAATGAGATCCTGTGGGGGATAATCGCTGCTGCAATGCTATTCCTCATATCCCGGTACATATTCCCCAAAGAGGAAAAAAACATACCCAAACTCCTCGTGAACAATGAAGACAAGGTCACTGCCCCCTACGAGGATGCTACTGGTGCTCATGCTGGAGCTCTGTTCGGAGATGTCAGACACGACCCATTCCAGAGTGGGGGACTTGAGACACCCGCCCACGAAAGAGTTGAAGCAGGTGCAATACATAGAGCACACAAAGGAGTCCTGTACATCGACGAGATAAATACATTAACGATAGAATCTCAGCAGAAAATTCTCACCGCACTTCAGGAGAAGAAGTTCCCAATAACTGGGCAATCTGAAAGGAGCAGTGGTGCAATGGTCAGAACCGAACCCGTTCCGTGTGACTTTATCCTCGTAGCTGCCGGAAATCTTGATGCACTGATGGGGATGCATCCTGCCTTGAGGAGCAGAATCGAGGGATATGGATACGAAATATACATGAACGACACAATGAGGGACACCGAAGAGAACAGAAGAAAGCTCGTGAGATTCGTAGCTCAGGAGGTTAGAAAAGACGGTAAGATTCCGCACTTCGACAGATATGCTGTTGCGGAAATAATAAGGGAAGCTAAGAGAAGAGCGGGGAGGAGAAACCACCTAACACTAAGGCTGAGAGAACTCGGAGGGCTCGTAAGAACTGCAGGAGATATTGCGAAGAGTCAGGGCTCAGACATAGTAAGGTTAGACCATGTGCTGGAGGCTAAGAAAATCGCAAAGACCATTGAGGAACAGCTCGCAGACAAATACATAGAGAGGAGGAGGGATTACAGACTATTCATCACTGAGGGTGCGGAAATTGGTAGGGTAAACGGACTGGCGGTTATAGGAGAGAGTGCAGGGGTTGTACTACCCATAATGGCTGAGGTTACACCAGCACTCAGCAAAGAGGAAGGGAAAGTTATCGCTACCGGGAGACTGCAGGAGATCGCAAGGGAGGCTGTGATGAACGTATCCGCTATAATCAAGAAATACATAGGCAAGGACATCTCGGAAATGGATGTGCACATTCAGTTTGTTGGAACATATGAGGGAGTTGAAGGAGACTCAGCGAGCATAAGCATAGCAACAGCGGTTATATCGGCTATAGAAGGCATTCCCGTAGATCAAAGTGTTGCGATGACTGGCTCACTATCTGTTAAAGGAGAGGTTCTTCCTGTTGGTGGTGTTACGCAGAAGATAGAGGCTGCGATTCAGGCGGGAATCAAGAGAGTTATCATACCGAAAGATAACCTCGACGATGTTCTTCTAGATCCGAAAAATCAAGGGAAGATCGAGATTATCCCGGTCGGAAGGATCGATGAAGTTCTCGAACATAGTCTGCTAAGCGGGCACAAGAAAGAGAGGTTGATCGGAAAACTGAGGGAGATATCCAACGCTATTGTAACCTAACCCCCATATAAACCCGGAAAAAATCATAAACATTTTCATTTAATATTTATTTCTAACATAATCTAAATTCTATATATTTATTCTCTCAGCAATCCTTTTAAATTATCAACGATAAATTATTATTAAAGTGATGAGTTATGGAGGAGAAAGGTATTTTGAAGGATGAGGATGTATTTGAAGTTCTCCCCCTTGCTTACAAGCTTACAAACTACGCCTACATGAAATTGCTTGTAGCAAGTGAAAATACCGATGTGGAAAAAGAGAGAATCAAGAGGATTAAGATAGAACCAGTAACACTTCCTCCGTATACTCTGTCCTCAGTACTGAACATTTCAAGACACGCAAACGGTATCGTCCTCGACATACACGGTGAGAAGCAGAGCAAGATGAGAGAATGGAAAAAATACATGGAGGTTTCTTTTCTCCCAACCAACTACGGCAAGATTAAAAAAGGGGATTTACTTGGAGTCATAAAGGTATTTATCATGGGTATAACCCCTCCCGAACTGAAAATGATTGAGAACCAGCTAAGACAATGGGATGTTAGCCTCGTGTACAGAAAGAACGCCGAGGTAAAAAGAGAAAGAGTGCTCGTCAATGAGAACTGGTACAGAAGATGGCACACCGCAGAATGGTATCCAATAATCTCCAACGAAAAACTGGAGATCGAAGCTGGCAGAATAGTAGAGGTCAACATTAAACCGATTGAGATCCCAGCAAACACAATACCAGTCCCACTTTTCATAATGAGGAATGCCTTCGGAAGTGTACTCGATCTAGTAGTCGAGGGGAAGCATAAGAAACTCGAGGAGTCGAGGAGGATTTCAAAAGCCTTGTTCATCCCAATTTTCGACGGTGTGATCGAGAGAGACGACATACTCGGAATTCTTAATGTATATCACATCTCGTTCGGAGAGAGAACGAAATCCCTGATGAGCTACCTAACCAAAGAGGTCAGAGGGAATCTTGTTTACTGGAAAGAAGGGAAAGTAAAAAGAAAAGAGATAGAGATAAAACCGTTCAGCTTCAAGAGAAGCTCGATGGGGAGACTTGAACCCATAATATCCGAGGAGACCAAGTCACTCAGGGCGAATCAACCGGAGATAATCAGAATACAAGAAATGGATCTCCCCTCCGGTGTTATTGTTCAACCGCTAACTGGCAAAAACCATCCATACGGATTCGTTATCGATGTTTTCAGCTTAGATCCCCCAAGAAAAGTGGAAGAAGAGAAAAGAATCGACAGAGCCATATTCTTCCCGTCGAAGGATGGGATGATCAAAAAAGGTGACGAGCTTGGTGTTGCGAATGTGTATCATGTTACCGTATTTTACGAACCGGAGTCGTTCATAGAACGGCATAGAGGTCTTTTTCCCACAAGAAAAGGTGGTTGACCGGAAACCACCCATTAAAAGCTATCCCTCACCAAACCGTTCACTTTTTATTCCAAAGATCTCACTTTTCTTCATGGAATTTTTCGACATGCGAGAGATAAAAACAAAATCTCTGACTCTAACAATAGAGAACGGTCGCATGGAAAAGCCAAAGTACGAGAACTTCCACGGAAAGAGCTTTCGAGTGCTGAAAAATAAAAAATGGGGATTCTTCAGTGGACTTGTTGATGACAAGGAAGGATACAAAAGGGCGGAAACGAACATAGTGGGTGAAGGGGATGAGGAGATAGATACCACTTCTTTCAGCGGTGAATTCAACTTCAAACAAAAAAAGAAACTTGAGTCGGTAGATTTAGATGAGAAAATAAACCTCATCAGGGATGTGGAGAGAAGTCTCAAAGGAGGGGTTGTTGTAAGCACGAGAGTAACATACATCGAAAACATACGGAAGCTTTACTACGCAAATTCGGAGGGGGCTGAACTGAGGTATGTTGTTCCGAGAACTGGAATTGCGGTTCAAATCGTTGGCAAGAATGGTAGTCTTCAATTCCTATCGAAGAGGCTTTTCAAGCCCGGAGGCTTTGAGGTGACTTCAGAAATTTTTGATGTGATAGATAGTTTGCCCAAAACTCTTGAAAAACTCGTAATCGCCCACACACCACCCTCCGGAAGAATGAATGTGCTGATGGATCATGCCTTAGGGGGTGTCTTCATACACGAAGCATTCGGTCATGCGGTTGAGGCTGATCACTTAAGCAAAGGAGCAAGCATTTTAAAGGAAACCGGTATCAGAGTTGGTTCAGAAGAACTTAATGTGTTTGATGATCCACTAAAAGAGGAATTTGGTTACTTCCCATTTGATGATGAAGGGTTTTTGGCTGAAAGAAAACACATCATAGAGAATGGTGTGTTCAAGGAGTTCCTTCACTCCCGATCCACCGCAAAGAAATTCGGAGGAAGAGCAGGGAACTCGAGGAGTCAGGGAGTTATGGAGCCGATAATCAGGATGAGCAATACATACATCGATGAGGGAGATTATACATTCGAGGAGCTGTTGGAGGAAGTTAAAAACGGAGTTTATCTGATCGGAACAAGAGGTGGAGAGACCAACCCCGCCACTGGGTACTTCCACTTCAACGCCCAATACGGATACTTGGTTCTAAACGGGGAGATAAGACAGATGATACGAGATGTATCGCTAAGCGGTCACACATTGGAGATTCTAAGAGACATGAAAATTGGGAAAGGTGTAAAGTTCGAACCGGGATTTTGTGGAAAGTCCGGACAGCTCGTTCCAGTTTCCGATGGTGCACCACCAACAGTTGTAAATGCATTTGTCGGAGGGGGTTGAATTGGATAGTGAGGGATTTGATTTCAAGATTGATGTGGAGTCTGCGGTGAGGTATCTTGATTTCAATTCCGAGTCGTGGGAGATATTCCACGAGTTGGAGATCAAAAAAACTGTTAGGATTGAAAAAGGAGAAATATCACATATTTCGGAAAACATTGAAGAAGGGATTGCGTTCAGAGCAATTCTCGATGGCAAAGTAGGGTTTTCATTTACTACCGACGAAGGGAACATTATCGAAGCCTGCGAAATGGCTATAAAAATCGCAAAGATTTCTGAGGATCGCTTGAAGGGTTTTCCAGAAGGTAGCAGGAGCAAAGTTGACGGAGTTTACTTTAAAGAAACTGCAGATCAGATATTTGGGAAGGGAGAGTGGTTAATCGATGCGGGAGAAAGTATGATAGAGATCGCGAACGAGAGTGGTGTGAACTTAGCCGACGGATTTATTGAGCTGTCCATCACAAAAAGAGAGATACTGAATTCATCGGGAGCAGAACTAAATGACTTGCAAACCAGTTGTTCTGCATTCGCGGAGTGCGTGTATGAAGATGGTTCGGCATATGACATGGCATTCTCCAGAAACTTAGACCTCAGTGTAGAAAGAATAGTGAAGAACGCATCATTTTTCTCTATCCAATCATCAAAGGGTGGAAAAATCGAGTCCGGCGTGTATGATGTTGTTCTCTCCCCCTTAGCGGTTCATCAGCTTCTCTACTTCGCACTGTATCCTGCCTTCTCATTTGAGAATGTGATGAAAAATCGCTCACCCTTAGCAGATAAAATCGGTGAGAGAATCTTTGGAGATGTAACAATCAGAGACGACGGCTGTGTAAACAGAATGTTCATGAGTTCAGAGTTCGATGACGAGGGTTTGGCAACCAGAAACACTGTCCTCGTGGAAAAAGGGGTGCTAACCAACTATCTAAGGGACTGGAAGAGCTCCTCCGAATTCGAAGAAGAGCCAACGGGAAACGGTGTCAGATACGAAAGGAACAGCTATCCATCAATCCATCCAACCAACATGCTGATTGAGCCCTCAGAGAGAGAGTATGAGTTCGGAGAATGCTTCTACATAAACTCCTTGACGGGTTCCCACACATCAAATCCCGTGAACGGAGATTTCAGTCTTGAGTGCTCCGGAATCATTTATTCAGATGCAGATAAACCGATTAAATCAGCTATGATATACGGAAATGTCTATGATTTACTAAACAGACTTATCTATGGTGGCAAAGAAGACATTCAGGTTGAGAACACCATCACACCTTGGCTTAAATTCAAGGAGCTGAGGCTCAAGGGTTAAGTTCATAGCTGTTGGTTCGATGATGATTACTCTCGGCCCCCATATCAGTAACTATTTTCTACCAGAAAAGACTATGAGTGAGTGTGGTGCTGGAGAGATACCACCAAATAAACAACGGGGAAAAAACAGCTAAATTTCAGATCGCAAAGAGAATAGAGGTAGAATACCACGATAACGATCTGGATGAGCTACTGAGGATTCACAACGATATAAAAGATGAGTTCAAGGAGGTTCTTGAATCGGACACTATAACTCCCAGCGATTTAGAACAAAAAAAGAAAATTAAGGTAAGCTTTCTTGACTTAAAGATAGACATACTACAGAAAATGTTGAAAAACTGTGTTTTCTGTGAGAGGAGATGTGAAGTTGATAGATACTCCGAAAGAGGATTCTGCAAGTGCGGAGTTGAGAGCTATTACTCCTCGGATTTCCTGCACATGGGAGAGGAGGGGGAGCTAATCCCATCCCACACGATATTCTTCAACAGGTGCACATTCAGATGTGTTTTCTGCCAGAATTTCGACATCGTTTACGATGACGACTACATAGCAAACGAGTTCGAACTTGCGAAGAGGGTTGATCTTAGGTTCAGACAGGGGAGTAGAAACGTTAACTTCGTAGGTGGAAATCCAGACCAGCACGCCCACACAATTCTGAGAATATTGAGAAATGTTGAATCAAACATCCCGGTTGTGTGGAACTCGAACATGTACCATTCCCAAGAGCTTGCCAACATAATAGAGGATGTTGTAGATGTTTGGCTTGGAGACTTCAAGTACGGGAGTGATGACTGCGCACTGAAGTACAGCAAGGCAAAGAACTACTGGGAGGTGGTAACAAGGAATTTCAGAAGGGCGGAAAAGAACGGCGAACTTTTGATAAGGCACCTCGTCATGCCAGAGCACATAAACTGCTGTACCGAGAAAATTATCCAATGGTGTTCCGAAGAGTTAAACAACCCAAGATTTAACCTGATGTTTCAGTACTATCCCACCTTCAAAGCCTACGACTACCCTGAGATTTCGAGAAGATTGACAAGGGATGAAATTTCCAGATCCCTCTCCCTTGCAAGAAGAGCGGGGCTTGATTTGGTATAGAACTCCCAACACCTCCAAACACATTCTGCTATGAAATCTCGCCTGCATCCAAGTCTTCCGTAAGATTGTGTTTGAATGCATACATTCCAACGAAGAACACCACCGCGGACAGGATAGCGATCAGGGATGCGATCGTGAAAGCCATTACTATCCCTGAAAAACCTCCACCGTAGACATCAAATACTATGCCGGAAATCAAAGGACCCATAATCCTTCCGAGACTCTTTGACGCGGATAAAGTGCCCATTAGCTGTCCCATCCCTCCGTGTTTTCCCTCAACGGCAATTATTGACCCAACCGCAGGAATGCTCATCGCACTCGTAACTCCGAGGAAGAAGCTTAAGAAAATCAGAGCAGACAGATCATGTACCCGTGGGATCATAAAAAGTACTCCCGCTCCGATTAGAGAAGATGTCGTTACCGGAATGCTCACCCCAATCCTATCGGATAATCTCCCCGCCACCGGCTGAATTAAAGCCGAAATAAAAAGGTTGAAGGATATCAAAAAACCAATTACCGATATAGAAAAGCCGGCTAAGCCGAGATATATTGGGAAAAAGCTTAAAATACTACCTCTACCCATGGAATTCAGAAACCTGTACAGAAAAGCTGTCCATACTCTCGGATTTACCTTGGTCGTTCTCTTTTTATCAGTCCTCCCGACGGTTTCGGGAAATGTTAGAAAAACGAGAAACAGTGTAAAAAATCCGATTAATCCTATGAAGAGGAATGTCAACCTTAAACCGACCAACTCCGCGATGATACCTCCGAGAAACGGTCCAGAAGCCATTCCCAAAAAAAGTGCTCTGTTGAACATGCCCATAAAGTACCCTTCCTTCCTCACCGGAGAGACTTCAGCTACCAGAGCCATCGTAACCGGAATTATCATCGCAGATGTCACTCCATGCAGTAGTCTGATAAGTGACAAAAGCTCTGGAGAGTTCGCAATTGCGTAAAGCATCGTTACAACAGAGTATACTAATAAACCCGTTAAAACTATCACTCTTCTTCCGTAAATGTCACTTACTCTCCCCGCGATAGGAAGAAAAATTAATCTCGAAAAAGAGTATGCAGAAAATATTATTCCGATCCATATTCCTGTCGCTCCGAGTTCCTCCGCAAAGATTGGGAGGAGGGGGGAGATAATACTCATCCCCAACATTACAATGAATGCAGTTAGAGAGATCGTGAAAATTAAACTCCTCACAAATCCATAACCCTCACAGAGTTTTATCAAGTTTTTGTTTAGTTTCCTCCTGAGAGCCTAAAAGCTATCAAACAATAAAATAATAAAAAATAAAATTTGCTACCTACCGTCTTTGCTTTTGCTCTCCTTCCTTTTCTTTCTTACGATCCTTCCAGCCACTACCAGCGCAACAAGTGCGAGTAAGATTGCTCCTGCAAGCAAGGGAGTTATTGCGGGCTTTTCCTTAACCTCCGCCGATGCAACTATTGAGTTCGTGGAATAAGAGTACCCCTCCTCATCGTAATAGCTTATTCTGAAAGACAGCGGATAGTTACCCACTCCAGCATCCTTATCTATATCCACCCTGAACTTTGCTACTGCTTCATCTCCGGGTTTCATAGTTCCTATGAAATACGTTCCGGGCTGAGATTGACCAATCATACCTCCTATGACGGATCCACCAGAAACACTCAGAGGAGAGCTTACTGTAAGTTCAACCACTGTATTGTAAACCTCCATACTGCCTGCATTCCTGAATTTTGCAACAATATATCCAGACGAGTCCGGATACAGATTTACACTCTCGACGGAGATCAATTGAAAGTGTGCGGATTTAGATTCAATAAAAACTGGAAGTTCCGCTATACTAACAATATCCTCCGCCTTATCAGTTGAAAATCTTTCCAAGAGATACATTGTGTGTAAGCCTGAAATCGCCTCGTCTGATGCCCTTAACCTAAATTTTGCCATTTTGGAGAAATCATCAATGTATGCTGATGAACTCACAGGAGTGAGAGAGGAGTCCTGAGCAATCAGATATAGATTTGCCTTCTTAGCTCCAACAGCATTTTTAAGCTTGATTGCTATCTCTCCTACCATTCCGGGACCAAGATTTCTCGTTACTACCTTCTCAATCTCCAGTGCGGGAGTTGATTCTACATCCAAGGTGATTGTAAGCTTCTTACTCACCTCATCATCTCCGAGCTCATTCTTGTAACTCAGAATAACGTATCCAGAGTAACTCCCAGGTGGTGCTGAGTTCCTTATGTAGAACATCACATCCTTACTCCCATCCTTGAAAAGATTCCCAACATAAGGGCTGTTTTCAGCTTGAATCTGCGGTGTGTTGAAGTAGAGACTTGCTACAGCAGAGGTAATGTTTTCCTTTGCCTCGATCCTAACAACGATGTATCCCCTCGACGGGAGAATCTGAATCATCTGATTTGATTGAGGTGGCTGTATGGATGACATGATTTTCAACTGGGGTGGTAGATTTGAAACCGGAATAGATGGAGTGGATCGCTGTGTGGTAGCAAAAGATTGCTGTGTAGTAGCAAAAGATTGTCTCACCGCCTTAGGGGAGGTAACAAGAGACTCCAAAACCGTCAAATTGAATATGTCTTCCTTCTTCACTTGTACCCCACAAACCTCAACCAATGTTAATGGGTAGCCTGAAGGTGTTTTGAAGTTTAGCACGAGCTTAGCGGAGTACATCTGCTCCAGTGCACCTTCGAGAACGTAAACCTTGAATCTGGCTGTTTTTATCTCACCTGATTTGAAGGTTCCAATGTAGTTCGAGAAACCCTTAGGACTTGGAGTGAGTGGTGGAGTTGCGTTAAGGATTATCACCGCAGAATCCATATCTTTCAAACCAGTATTTTTTATTTTTACCTCGACTATACCTTCTCTCCCCACAATAAGGTTGGATTTAACATCCACCACCGAGAAATCGTAATCTTTTTTCTTTATCTCAATTTTAATGTATTTTGTAATCGTCTCATCAACATAGGAGAGGGTTTCGGTCGCATAATTGTACTCGACCTTTGTGTACTTTATTCTAAGTGGAATGGAGTGTTTTCCTTCCCTACCAAGAATTTTAACATTGAACACCGTTCTTGCAACAACTCCCGATGGTACATCTCCCAGCACCTGCTCTCCAACATTCCTGACCTCCATAATATTATAAACGGAGTCCATCTCAACCCGAACATTTTTTGCCATCGTAAACAGCGGGATCATATCAGATGTGTTCTCATTTACAACACCCTCGTACTCGACCGCGGGTTGGATCATCACAGTCATCGGCACCTCATCTCCCGGATGAAATACCCCCTCTCCAACAACACCCACATTGAAATCAACCTTCGTGGCGGAAACAGGAGATATTATCAGAAGAATTGTGAATATAGCCAAGTACAACGCGTTAACCCTCATCTACTCACCCCAAATATCTTCAAGAATAAAATATTTAAATTTGTTGCCACCATAGTAGTAACAATGATTATCGAGAACCTTAAAATACTTGGAATGAGCGAGTACGAGGCTAAAGCTTATGTTTCACTCGTTAAGCTCGGAAAGGCTACCGCAAGAGAGGTGCACGAAGATAGCGGAATTCCGAGAGCAAGAATATATGATGTGCTCGAAAAATTGGTAAGGAAAGGATTCGCAGAATATGAGGAAGGAGAACCAAGAAAATACATACCCTTTGACCCTCAAAAGGTTATAAAAAGGCTTAAACTTAGATACATAACCGCTGCAGAGGAGAGCCTGATAGAGCTTGAGAAAATCAAACTTACAAAAGGCAGAGAATTTTCTCCCGCCCTCGTTATGCGAGAGGAGTGGAACATAAAGGAGAGAATTAGAGAAGGCCTAAAATCAGCTGAAAAGGAGGTGATTATCCTCACAAGCGATATAGGTTTTCTCACAGAATTAGAAGAGGACTTTAAAAGTGCTGGGAGGAGGGTGAAGCTAACGATTATCGTAGATGAGGTTAGCGAGGATGTTCTGAAATTCATGGACTTTGCAGAACTTAGACTATTGAAAAAAGAAGGGTGGTTGATGAGAGAGTACTTTAGAGGTTTCGTTGAGAACGGTTCAATGTTCAAGGTTCACGGGTTCTACATCTTTGATTCGAAAAAGTCTATAGTGGTTATTCAAGAAAATGAGAAGATCATTGGTGCTTATATCTCAATTCCAATAATCGCATATTTACAGAGAGGGATGATGGAATCCTTGGTGGTAGAAAGAACAGAGAAAATAGAGAGAAGGTGATTTTATGGAGGTCTTGGAGTTCATTTTGATTGTCATCCTTATATCCCTCAGCGGTGTCATGGCACCCGGTCCTCTATTTGCAACCGCAGTTTCTGAAGGGAGGTACAACAAATTCTCAGGACTCCTTATCTCCACCGGACATGCAATCGTGGAGGTGCCGATTATAATTGCTCTCTTCTTTTTCGGTGCTTTATTCACGGGAGAATTTCTTAAGTCCGTTGTTGGAATAATCGGAGGTGCATTTCTAATTTATATGGCTTTTATGGAGATAAACAGCAAAAAAAGAGAATTTAACGGAAAAAGAACATCGATAAGAGCGATCATAACCGGCTCAGCAATGTCCCTTGCAAACCCGTATTTCCTAATATGGTGGATGTCCGTTGGATTTTCCTTAGCCCTCAGAGCGATTTCCTTCGGTTTAGTAGGACTGATCATTTTCATAATAGTCCACGAACTTTGCGATTTCGGGTGGCTCGGTTTCGTATCCTACACATCCTCAAAAACAGTTGAGATATGGGAGAAGTCACAAAATATTCTTTCGATGGTATCTGCCGGAATCTTTTTGATTTTCGGAATTTATTTCCTGTATTCGGGGTTGACGAGCATCTTGGCTGGATAACGGATTTAATAGATTTACTAAAAATAAAAAATAAATAATATCAAAAATCCACAAGTACTATGGGTGAGGTGGCAGATCTCATAGATGGTTTAGGATACCTCAAAAAAGGCTCTATGATCTACATTATAGGAACGATCATAACAATCCTAACACTCACCTATGTATTCGCTAACTTCAGTTCTCTTCCGGAGAACATGGATCCGAATTCGATTCCGACAGAGATGATGAGTCGGTTCGCAGGGCTATTTCTGTTGATAGCGACAATAAGCCTGATAAGCTTCATCATGTTTTTCCAAGCGACGGGATATCTCAAGAAATACGACAGCAGATACAGTATCGGTCGGCTCGGAATGGTTTTGCAGATAGTCGGCATGGGTTTGGTGTTCGTAGCACTCAGCTTGATATTAGCATCAATTTCACTTTCGGCAACTGCATCAATAGCAATAATGGGAACGATTTTCCTGAGTGTCGGACTAATCGTAATCGCAGTAATTTTGATGTTCGCTGGAGCAATCTTATTCGGGATAATGACAGCAAGACTCAAAAGGATTGACTCGAATTTTGAGATTGCTGGAATCGTCTACATAATCGGCGTTTTAGTAAACATCATATTTAGCGGAATGGGCATAGTACTTCACACAATTTCGATGATACTAATATACTACAGTGCAAATAAAGTGCTAAAAACCGTAGAATGAGAGAACGAAAAACGAAACCTAAAAATAGATTTAAAATTAAATCGCTTTCACCCTCTTTTTGATTGCAGGAGGTCTGGGCTTCAACAAAATTCTGTTACCGCATTTCGTACACTGTATCAGACTTTTGTCGAAATCCACATCAACCTCGGACTGGCAGACCAAACATATGTACACCATCAAACCTCACCCGCTTTTGCAAGCTTTTCCATAAGCTTGGATGCGGGTGTGACGGGGATGTATGTTCCTCCCGCGAACTTATGTCCACAGCTTCTGCATTCCCATATTCCAGTTCCCGCTCTCTTAACATTCTTCTTTCCGCACTTCTTGCAAACATATTTCTTTCTCTGTTCAGTTTCTATCTTCACGACATTCTTTCTAACTCTTACACCGTATCTTGCCCCGTACCTTCCTGCAAGCTTTACCTTTTTTGTTCTCGGCATTAATTATCCCTCCATGATCATGACATTTCCTTAAATTTCCTTGAGTATCTGTCTTACTTCCCTCGCCTTCTGCACACTGACATCAATGAGTTCATAAAACTTTTCCTCTTTGAGCAGATAACTACCGCTCTTCTGCATGGCGACAATGTTATCATCCTTGTCGGTTGTGATGGTTAAAAGTCTGTTTCCAAGACTCATCTCATCCCTTGTTGGGTCAACGAGAAACAGATCATCTACAATCAGGGATGTTACCGATACTGGAAGGTCTCTTACCGGAAGTGGAAAGTCGTCCCCAAGCTCGAACCTCTCAGCAGGAACCGTTGTGTTAAGAAGGGCTGAAATCGCTGCTAATGCCGAGGCATCCATCAAATTGCCGTCATCGTCAAGTGCATGGATATCAATAAAAATTATCCAAACCTTTTCTCCTTCCTCGATGCACAATTTTGTCAGATCTACAGCCTCACTCTCTCGTATACCTCTATCAACTATTCTTGCAAGCTCTATTGATGTCTCATCTGGAGGGCCCGCTTCAAATGTCGGTGAAGCTAGGGGAACCAGCTCAGCATTCGTTATAATTATTCCCTTATCCGGTACATCCGGAAACGGTTCTCCGGGCTGAATCTTTATTCCAACCATCACCTGAGTGTCACCGAGCTTTACGAGCGCGGAACCCTCAGCCTTTGAGATGAGATTCGTCTCGATCTCTATAGGTCTTACCTCATCGAGTTTCCTACCATCTATCCTTTCCTTCTCCCTCAGTCTGGAAAGGACATAATCTTTCTTTATGTCCATCAAAATTTCTTCACCCATGATATCTACTCCTCTATGTCTTCCGTTCTGTACTTCTTCATGATAGCTTCTCTCTGTAGTTCGTAAATTTTCAACACTGCCTCTTTTGCCATTTTAGTCGCTTTTTTAAGCTCTTCAACTGTGACTCTCCCATCCATCTGCAGTAAGGCAATCGACTCAATTCTACCGTTCCGTATAAGGAAAGCAAAGGGTATATCCGCCTCTCCGTAGTTGTCCTCTTCCTTAACCGGGTCAACTACAAGAACGCCGTCAACCTTGGCAATCGCAACGGAGGTTATCAACCCCTTCATCGGTATGCCCGCATCAACGAGCGCTACGGTTGCTGCATTAATGCATGCGGTTCTCGTTCCCGCATCCGCCTGCAAAACCTCGACGAATATATCAATCCCTGATCTCGGGAACAGTTCCTTCATTATAACCGGCTCATAAGCTTCTCTGCTAACTTTTGAGATCTCCACACTTCTTCTATCTGGACCGGGTCTTTTCCTTTCCTCAACACTGAACGGTGCCATGTTGTACCTGTACCTTATCACAGCATTACTCGGATCTTGGAGATGTCGAGGATGTACTTCTCTTGGTCCGTATACCGCAGCTACAACCCTGTTTCTACCCATTTCAAGATAGCACGATCCATCTGCTCTTTTTAAAACTCCAGCCTCAATTTTTATTTTCCTAAGTTCGTTGAAATCTCTTCCATCAATTCTTTTACCATCAACTATCAGCTTAATCTCCTCACTACTTTTAAATTCACTCATTTTCCTTACCCTCTTTTCTACTTTTTATAAATTCCGTAATTCTGTCCGTTAATCCTTCGGTATGGGCTTCCCTCTCAATTATATAAATCGCCTCCTCAGCGATATCCACTCTCTTCCTATCCCCACTCAACCATATGAGTCCATTTTGTCCGACAATTATCTGGATTCCCAACTCCCCTTTAAGCAATTTTATCATACTTCCCTTTTTCCCGATTACTCTCGGAACCCTCGTGGGATTTATCGCAACTATTCTCCCGAATCTGATTGGTCTGCAAACCTTGTCCTTCATTGTAAGGCTAACCTTCATCTTCGGATCGATACCGATCACCTTGGCGATAATGGAATCGTCAAGATCCAACGAGTCATTGGGTTTTCTACCCTTGATCTCCACCTCGGTAAGAGATAGAAACGCGGAATAGGGGGAGTTGATGTCCACGTTCCATCCGTTTGACACAACCTCCCTAATCACACCTATCACTACATCACCGGGAGATGGGATGTACCTGCCTTTCAGCGGAATGACTTTAACCATGGTTTCAGATTTGTCCATTAAACCAAGAATCTTGGCATAAACTTTACCATTCTCCACAAAAGTTCCATAACCTGCGGTTCTTGGATTTGTGCTTAACAGATCTCCAGGTAGGACTATTCTTCTCGAATTTGATATCATCCGTGAATCCTCCTAAGAATTTTTGTTTGAGCTTCCCCTTGGGTAACCTTACCAAGCATGTCGAGGAGGTCTCCCTGCATACCTGCTGGAATTCTTATTATGCATATCCAACTTCCATCTTTTTGCCATTCCTCTTGAGTAACATTACCAAACGAGTAAATTGCATTCATTGCCTTTCCCGTGTGTTCAGGTGGTATTTTTATCGCTATTTCCAGCTCCTCTATCCTTATAGGAAGAATCGGTTTGATTGTCTTGATTATATCCTTAACTTGTGATTCAACCGATTTGAATATATCTATATGAACTCTCGCACTCTCCATGGCTCTTTCAATCCTTGATGGTGGATGTGGTGTTCCGGTTCTCGGGTCAACGGTGTTTCTGGCTATAAAGTCGATTATCTGCTTCTTTTTTTGTTCAAGCATTTCCTTTCTCTGTTCAGCTGTAATTTGGACTTCTCCCTCCATGATTATAATCTTAACTATTTCTTGAATATCGGTCGTGCCGAAGCTTTTTTGGAGATCTTCCGTTGAAGCCCTTTCACCCTTTTTAGCATCCTTATAGACCTCATCGATCGCAATAAGGTCTTCAAAATTGACGTCCATTCCCTCTTTTAGATTTCTCGCAAGATACGGATCGACAAGTACCTCAAAATTCTCTCCATGTCTTTTTATCCTTGCAATTACTGCCTTATCGAGGGAGACCATCTCGACACCGTCTTTTATCTCCACAATTGTGCTAACTACTGCTTTTCAAGCTCCGTTTTTATTATTTCGTTAGCCTTTTTAAGGTATGCCTTCAGCTCATCCTCCTCAAGCTGTCTGAACTTCTTGTCATCCACCCTTACCATTCCCATGTCTATTCCATCCACGGACACTTCGCTCTCGATAGCTTTTCCCATTGCAACAATTCCCTTCACAATCGCATCCTCAAGAGACATGTCTTCAGAGTACTCCTTCTCGAAGTAATCCATCACTGTGTTCCTTCCCGCTCCAATCGCGGTAGCCTTATATTCGAGTAAGGCTCCGCTTGGATCGGTTTCATACAGCTTAGGCTCATCATCAACTCCCGCAATAAGCAGTGAGACCCCGAAAGGTCTTACCCCGCCATACTGTGTGTACTGTTGTTTGAAGTCACAAATCTTTCTCGCCAGATCTTTAACGCTTATCGGTTCATCATAGGTAAGCCTGCTGATTTGAGCCTCTATTCTTGCCCTGTCAACAAGCACCCTTGCGTCAGCAACAAGTCCAGAGGTTGCTATACATATGTGTTCATCAATCTTGTAAACCTTCTCAATCGTATCTATCTCGAGAAGCTTACTTGCAACCCTCCTATCAGCCAGAATAATGACTCCTTCTTTCGTCTTTACACCTATAGCGGTTGCACCTCTTTTAACAGCTTCTCTTGCATACTCAACTTGAAATAATCTTCCATCCGGGCTAAAAACCGTTATAGCCCGATCATAACCCATTTGCGGTATCTGCATCCTTACACACCTCCAAATATTTTGTTTTACATCTTTTTATCGTTCCACTTACTCCGAGTATCACGGGTAAAACTTTAACCCCTTTTATTTCATCTATCAGAGTGATCGCAATCTTTACCTTTTCCAAGGAAGCCAGATAGCACCTCACTATTCCGCATTCTCCTTCCCAGTGTTCCACCCATACTCCCGAATGAATACCACCCATCTCTCCAAACAGAGAGAGGATATTCTCCATTAACTTCCTTGCAATCTCTTTTGCGGTTTCATCATCTCGAGTAGAGTTACTGAGTCCAATAAGTCTGAAGGCAATATATCTTTTTCTGTGCCTTAGAGATGGTGGAACTTTTCTCAATTTCTCACTCCCTTTTCATCAATTCGCTTACCAGTATTTAAATAATTGAGGGGTTTTGTTGTTTCAACATACTAACACACTCCATGATCTGGATAATCAAAACTTTTATCAAACCCCTTCCTTTGACTAATGGTGATGTTCGACATTGCAATTAAAAACGGTTTTTGTTATGTGAACGGATCTTTCAAAAGATTGAACATCGGAATAACCCGCTCGAAGATAGGCTATGTTGGGGAAGAGAGCATCAAAGGAGATATAACGATTGATGGAAAGAACTCTCTTATCCTTCCCGGGCTATTTAATGCCCATACACACATAGCTATGGCTCTGTTCAGAGGCTACGCAGAAGATATGCCCCTGATGGACTGGCTAAAAAGCAAGATATGGAGATTGGAAGCTCATCTAACCGCAGATGATGTGTACTGGGGTTCCCTACTCGGAATGATCGAGATGATCAAGACCGGAACCACATGCTTCTCCGACCTCTACATCCACATGGATGAGGTTGCAAAGGCTTGTGGAGAGATAGGAATGAGGGGGGTGCTCTGCTACGGAATGGCTGACAGAGGAGATGAGAACAGAGCCAAAAAGGAACTTGAAATTGGAGAGAGATTCATAAAAAAATGGAATGGTGAGTTCAATGGAAGAATAAAGGCTGTTTTCGGACCTCACGCCCCATATACATGCTCAATCGAGTTCTTGAAGATGGTGAGAGACAAAGCCAACGAACTCGGAGTGGGAATTCACATTCATGTGTCGGAAACCAAGGAGGAAGTTGATAACTTCCACTCAATTCATTCGAAAAACCCCGTGGAGAAGTTAGACGAGGTTGGTTTTCTCAAAGACGATATCGTTATCGCTCATGGTGTGTGGCTCAACGATAGAGAAATCGATATTCTCTCAAAAAAAGGCATTAGTGTTGTGCACAATCCGGTAAGCAACCTCAAGCTCGCATCCGGAATAGCGAGAGTTGCAGATATGCTGAAAAAAGGTGTTAATGTCTGTCTCGGAACTGACGGTGCTGCATCCAACAACACCTACAACATGTTCGAGGAGATAAAACTCACATCCCTACTCCAGAAGGTAAAAACAGGAAAAGCAGATGCAATTCATGCGATTGAGGCTTTTGATATGGCTACGAGAAATGGATATAGAGCATACAAGATAACGGGAGGGGAGATCAGGGAGGGTTACCTTGCGGATTTGATACTGCTCGACAGAAAGAGGTTCAACTTCATCCCGATGTACAACCCAGTTTATGCGATAGTTTATTCCACCATGGGGTGTGAAGTGACGCACTCGATAGTTAACGGAGAAATTATCATGGAAAATGGAAAAATACTGAAGATAGACGAATCGGAAGTGTACGAAAGGATTGAGGAGATTAAAGAGAAATTTCTATCCATCAATTAAATCCTATCCAGAGCGGATTCGATGAAGTCCACAACCCTCTTTACCATATTCCCGTCCAGATCTATGTTAGCAGGGAGATTCAGCATTTCTATAACTTTTCTTCTATGATCCTTTAGCTGGGTAACTACATACACCCTCAGTAAATCCAGATTCCTCTTTGCATCCTCCTCGTTGAATTCCCCACTTTCATACCTCCTTACGATCTCCTTAACATCCTTGATGAAACCAATCTCAATCAACGCCTCATCAACAAGCTCCCGAACACTCTTGTCACTAAGCCCTCCTTTGAGCTCCCCTCTGAAAAGCAGTGCCATTTTATCAAGATAGTGGTTCACATATTCCATACAGATAATTGGTAAATCTTTTTAAAACATTTCTCGTCTGGCAAAAGTATGCTGAACGATCTCGTAAAAGAAGGGGGGGAAGTTTTTCTTCTCGGTAACGAAGCCATCGCAAGAGGGGCGATAGAGGCTGGAGTGGATTTGGTCTCAGCATATCCCGGTACTCCATCATCTGAAATCGCAGACAGTCTCGCCAAAGCCTGCCCGTTGTTAAAGGGAAAAATGGAATACTACATGGAATACTCGACAAATGAGAAGGTCGCATTTGAAACCGCTATAGGTGCATCTCTTGCAGGAAAAAGAGCCATGTGCACGATGAAGCATGTCGGATTAAATGTCGCAAGTGACAGTTTATTCAGCTTCGCCTATGTTGGGGCGAGGGGTGGCTTTGTTGTTGTTTCTGCAGACGATCCATCTATGCACAGCAGTCAAAATGAGCAGGACAACAGATGGTACGGAAAATCCGCAAACCTTCCTGTGATAGAACCTTCAAGCGTAAACGAGGCAAAAGAACTTGCAAAATTATCCTTTGAGATTTCCGAAAAGTTCGGATTACCCATCATATTCAGAACATACACAAGGTTGAGCCACTCGAGTGGCATAGTAAGACTCGGTAGAATTCCCAAGAAGAGGATAAACAAAATTAAATGGACAAGAAGACCCGAAACAGATGTTATTCTTCCCGCTCATGCAAGAAGGCTGAAGCCAATTCTTCAGGAGAAGATGAGGAGGATTGAAGATTATTTCTCCAGATTCGAATACAACTGGATTGAGGGAGGAGAATGTGATGTTGGAATCGTCGCCTGTGGTTTGAGTTATAGATATGTTAAGGATGCTCTGGAGAATCTAAAAGCAAGCAGAGGTTTTGAGGTTCCCAGCATCCTCAAACTCTCATCCATGTATCCCCTCCCTAAGAAGTTGATCGAGAAATTTTCTGCTGGTTTGAAAAAAATAGTTGTTGTTGAAGAGGTTGATCCGTTCATGGAACTGCATTTGAGAGCCATGCTCGACACACCAATAACAGGAAAGATCAACGGTTACTTTCCAATGAACTACGAATACAATGTTTCGGTCGTGGAAGAGTCCCTCGCAAAAGTGTTCTCAATAGAGCCGTCCAAAGACTACAGTAAATTTTTGGAAAAAGCTAAAAAAATATCCTCCCGTGCTCCTCCCAGACCTCCTGTTTTATGTCCCGGATGTCCTCACACATCCACATTTTACGCGATCAAAAAAGCAGGAGGAGAAGTTTTCCCAAGCGACATAGGGTGCTACACCCTCGGAATTAACAAACCCCTCGAGGCGGTAGATACAACAATTTGCATGGGTGCGAGTGCGGGAGTTTCCAATGGCTTAAGTTACTTTGTCGATGGAAAAATTGTTGCAACCATCGGTGATTCCACATTTTTCCACTCGGGAATGGCTCCTCTGATTAATGCTGTTTACAACAACAGAGACTACACCCTCGTTATAATAGACAACTCCACCACCGCAATGACGGGGCACCAACCCCATCCCGGAACTGGTAAAACTGTTGCGGGAGGGGGGAAGAAAATCAGCATAGAGGATGTCGTCAGGGGGATGGGTGTCGAATTCGTAGAGATTGTAAACTCGTACAATGTCAAAAAATTGATAGAGACAATAAAGAATGCGATAAAACATAGAGGGGTTTCTGTTGTCATATCAAGGCACCCATGTGCCATTTTATGGACGAGAGAGAGAAGGAAGAGGGGGGTTGCTCCTACCCGGTTTTATGTTACTGATGACTGTAACGGTTGCTTGGAGTGCATGAACTCGTTCACATGCCCAGCGATATCACTCAACGAGGGGGTTGAGATTGACAGCGAATTATGTGTAGGTTGTGCTGTTTGTTCTGCGATATGTCCTCAGAAGGCAATCAAGCCGATAAGAAAGGAGGTGAAGTCGTGAAATCGAGTGTAAACATAGTTATAGCCGGAGTTGGAGGGCAAGGAGCAATAACAACCTCATCCCTCATATCAAGAGCAGTGATGAGAAGAGGTATAAATGTGATTACCTCGGAGACTCACGGAATGGCTCAGAGAGGGGGAAGTGTAGAGGTTCATGTCAGGATTGGAGATGTTCACTCACCCCAAATTCCAATCGCATCCGCAGATTACTTCATCTCCATGGAGGCTGTTGAGGTTCTGAGATACGCTCACTACCTCAACGATCTAACAAAAGTCATAATAAATAAGAGAGTGATTAAGCCACCCTCAGCGATATCCTACCCGAGCATTGATGAAATCGTTAATACTGTTAAGGAGATTGCTCCGAACATCGTAACAGTTAATGCAACGGAGATAGCAAGAAAATCCGCAAATGCACAGGCAGTGAATGTTGTTCTCACAGGAATGCTTGCCTACTACCTAAAAGAGATCGGAGTGTATATAGAAGACTTCCAATCTGCTATAAAAGAGGTGTTTCCCGAAAGAATCCAAGAGAAGAACATAAAAGCTCTTTACTCAGGATACAACTACATCAAGGAGATCAAAGCATAGCCAAATATTCTCTTCTACCTTTTTATATTAATCTCCTATCTCGAAAGAATTACAGCAACAACTATAAACATTGCAATCCCAACTATACCTGCCATGATCAGTGGAAGCTCCACTCCGACATCGAACCTCACAAACGAGGGATACACCAGATAAACAACATATGTGAAAATGAAGGCGAAAGCCCATTGGAATAAAACAAGATTTTTCGCACTCATTCCCCTTTCTTCCATTTCTCTGCCCTTCTCTGCAGAGATCCAGATAAGTTGAGATAGTACAAACAGCCAGACCACATCAAGGAGAACCGGAGTAACATCTATTCCCTTTGCTGAGGAGAACACCGAATTAAGGTAACTTGCTAAGTTTCCAAGCTTGAGAAAATATAGCACATCCAGCCAAGCGTAGAAAAGCTCACTTTTGGCAAGGATGTTGCCACTGACAATGAGAATAAGGAAGTAGAAGTAGCCGAAAGAGAACGGATTTCTCTTCAAAATTAACAGTAGCAGGGGAATCGCCATAACAAAAGGATAAATCGTTTCGAGAGCATAATATTTTGAGCCGAGAACCACGAATGGAGACTTGAAAAAAGCTTCAAGAGCGAAGTAACTGGCTACTTCCGCCAATAACAAGTTTATAATCGGTGCAAACATCAGATATATCTCCTTTCCCCTAACAAATTCCTTTATTTTCTTTGATTCTTTGTTTTTAACTCTTTCCATGATTCTCTCCGTTTGCGTAAGTGCTACCATTTTCGCTCACCCGAAAAGCACTTCCTTCATCAAAACCTGCGAGAGAGGTTGGTGTATGTCCCAATCAACCATTCTCACACCTCCAGCCCTTAGTCTCGATTCTACAGATTTTTTTAGCGTTTTCAGTGCTATCACTGAGATCTCTGATTCTGTTTCTTCCTCCTGAGTTAAAGCTATAACTTCTACTGGAGCCCTTCTTGTTTTTCTTGAGAACTTGGTCGCTTTCATAACAGCCTTTACGGGACGGGAGTGCTCAAGCCTTGTAATAAAGTAAATTAGGGGCTTATATGTGATTAGCAATGCTCTTGAATTTTCTATTGCCTCCTCGAGTGATTCATAGTTCTCTGATGGCTCGATTTTTATCAGTTCATTGCTTATTCTTCTGAACTGCCTTCTACCAGTGTCTGGATAGATGTACTTCCTATATCCCACAAGGTATATTCCAACCCTGTATCCTCTCTGGGTATAATAATAGGATAGAGCATTTACCGCCTCTACTCCAGCTTCAAAGTAATTTCTGATTATTTTTCCGTACCTCATGTACGGATTTGCGTCCAGAAATATCCAAACAGATTTCTTACCCTCCACCTCATACTGGTTGACCAATATCTCGTTCTTTCTCGCACTCGCCTTCCAGTTTATAAACTTAACAGGGTCGCCAGTTATGTACTCTCTGATCTCTCTGAAATCTGTTCCGGGAACACCAATCTTGGAAACATCGACATCGGGTGTCGGTGACTTAGCAATGCCTCTGTGAACCCCGATCTTGATCAACTTAGGGATCTTCTGCTTAACCTCCAAGCTGAGAGGTATTGATAGCTCTCTGAGAAACATTTTTCCTGTTAAGAATGGATTTTCTACCTGAACAACAACCTTATCGAGACCGTATTGTCCCCTTTTTGTTGGTATTGCCTTATAATTAATTTTGAGGGTTGAGGTTCCAATGACAAATCTCGCAACCGCGTTGCTCCCCTCTGATAACTCGAAGTGCTCGGGGAGCTTGTGCATCACCTTAACCACTCCAAATCCTTTTGCTTTCATGGAGATGTGTGCTGAGAACTCCATCCCTACATACTCTCCACCCTCAATTCCGCTTTCCTCTACAACAACTCTAACCGGCAGGGTGGGTGTTAAAAGGAGGAGGATGGGAAAAGCTGATAGAACCAAAAGCTCGTAAGATGTGAAGAGGATCCCCGTAATAAGCAAAAACAATGCGGTTTTTATTAGAACATATGTACCTTTTCTAAGCTTCATCTCCCTCCTCCTTCTTCCATACGCTACTCACTCTTATCAACTTCACTCTTCTTCGGAACCTCCACCATCTTGAGGACATCTTCCACAACACTCTCTGGTTTTACGCCCTCGATCAGGTACTCGACATTCAAGATTATTCTGTGAGATAGAGTTTCAATTGCAACCCTTTTAACATCATCCGGAATAACGAAGTCCCTTCCATCAATTGCTGCAAGAGCCCTCGATATTTTTAACAGTGCAAGTCCACCTCTTGGACTTGATCCGATTTCAACAAGCTCATGCTCCCTCGTAGCCCTTACAAGCTCGGTTATGTACCTCAAAATACTCCTATCAACGAATATGTTCTCAACCACCTCCTGCATTCTTCTGAACTCCTGTAGACTGACCACCGGCTCTATGTGCACGGTTGGATCATCCACCCTCCAATCGATCCTCCTTCTAAGAATCTCCATTTCCGACTCAACATCCTCCGGGTAGCCGGGAGACATTCTGAGCAGGAATCTATCCATCTGAGCTTCTGGAAGTGGATATGTGCCTTCCTGTTCTATAGGATTTTGTGTTGCAATCACATAAAACGGTGGTTCGAGGGGATATGTCTCACCCTCTATCGTCACTTGCTTCTCCTCCATTGCTTCCAGAAGGGCAGCCTGAGTTTTTGGAGGGCTCCTGTTAATCTCATCCGCTAGAAGAACATTCGTGAATATTGGTCCTTTAACAAGAACAAACTCCCCCGTACTCTGCCTCCAAACTTTCGTACCAGTTATGTCCGCTGGAAGCAGGTCCGGAGTGAACTGAATTCTACTATAGTACGACCCGATAACCCTTGCAAACACCTTTGCAAGGAGCGTCTTTCCGAGCCCCGGGTAGTCCTCAAAAAGAACATTCCCATTCGTTAAGCATGCTGCGAGTAGTTTCTCCACCAGATCCGAGCTACCCACATATACATCACAAACCGAATCTATTATCTCCCAACTCTTCCTGCTAAAAACCCTAAGATCCAATTTCAACACCCTCCTTCCTCAATTTTTCCTCTATTTTCTCCAAAATCTTCATTCTATTCTTACGATTCTTATTGAGTATCCTCTCCTTTTCCCAACCAAACGACATGCTGGGGATACCCTCATCCCTATATGAAATCAGGGGAGAAATCAGAACCGCTACCCTATCTTCACTCCACCCCGCATCGAAAAGGACTCTCGAAAGTACTGCTATTAGTGGAGATTTTTTACCTTCTTCAAGGAATAGCTTTCTCGCCTGATCGATTTGCACTATTATTTCATCTCTCTTATAAGACAACCTCTGTCTGTGAACTTCTACCGCTTCTATTTCCTCCACAGTCGTGGACTTTCTTAGATCGCCTGTGAACTTCAATAGGAAAATTCCTACAAACGCCCACTCCATGAAATTGAGCAATCCGGGTCGATCGAGGATTAGAGGTCTGATTCCGATGTAATAAGCGGTAACAAGAATTAAAAACCCCAGAAGAAATGCTCTCGAGTTCCTCAACCACTTGGCATACGGTTTCTCTGATAGATTGGCGAGAGTCGTTACCGCCAGAATCAACAGAAATACTATGAATCCCAATGCAACATTTTGGGTCTTTTGAGGGTCAGTCGGTAGATTCAAAATGATATAGTAACCGAACAGTCCCATTAAAATCAACCCAAGAGCGGAGATTACAGGCTGGAGGTACTTAGAGTACCTCATCTCCGGAAGTTCAATCTTGGAGATGGCAAAACTGATAAAAAAGAGCAAGAAGTACATATCCATGCTGTAAACAAAGGGATAGACAATCGCGAATCTGCTGAACTTCGAGATGGAATAGGACACCACCTTCAGAATGAGGTACAAAGCTACCGAGAGGGCAAACGGCTTAATCGGTTTCGTGTACTTGAACGCGCCCATCATTATGTATGCCAACAGGAAAGAGTAGATGGCAATCAGCATGTCGGTTTGCAGATAGATTAGGATTCTGCCGGTCACATTAGCCTGAAATGTTGTAAAAATATACACAGATCCGAAAAAGATTGTAAGTGTGATTGCTTTGGCAATTTCATTTCTCAATTATATCACCCCTTATCTGTTTGTAGAAATTGAATGCTGATAGGAACTCCTTTCTCTCTGCAGACCTCATACCGTATTTCGATAGCTCAAACAATCTTAAAAGATTCCTACCAGCCTTGTTCTCTGTTCCATTCAAGATTTTAAACATCCTCAGAATCTCTCTCGCAGTGTAATCGCTAAGATCTATGCTTTCCTTTCTTTCTAACTCCTTAACGAGATTCGAGAAGATCATGATGATTGCTTTTCTGTAACTCATGATGTTGATCTCAACTTCGACTGTTTCTTTAACTTCTCCTTCAACCACCCTTTCCGCTTTCAGAATGTTAACCCCCTCCTCCTCGAATGCAACCTCTATCTCCAAACCTTTTTCATGTTCACCTATCTTCTCCCCATTTATGAGAACCCTCAAAATCCCTTTTCCGTAGTTCTTAACCCTTATCTTGATGGTCTCATTTACATCCCACACCAACGGTAGATCGTCTTGTTCCCTATCTATCTCAATCACGATTTTCTTGGAGAATATCTTCTTTCTGTACAGCAGAAAGTAAATCACTAATGGAACGATGGCTGATAAAGCCCAATAAGGAATGCTGAAAGTATTAAACTCCTTCGATGTTGGCAGATACTTCTCATTTCCTTCAAAAACCGCAACGGATTCTGATGGCATGGTATCGTATTCGAAAACTGCGACACCGGATGGGTTCGTTTCTTCGGATCTGTTTCCAATCTTTATTATTCCAAACGCAGGAACATTCCTACCTTTTTCCCTTAACATAACATAGATGTAGACCTTGTTGTTTTCGTTCCTCACAGAGACGTCCATCTCCGTCTCAGCCTTAACAGATAGCTGGACGGAGTCTTCAAAACCTATTCCTTTAACTGTGAAGTTCACATCCACCTTTCCGAGATCAAAATCTTTGGGAATCTTGCCCTTAACCGTGAAGTTTCCGTATTCATCCGTTATCGCATTCACCTCGAAATCGCCCCTATAGAATCTCACGAGACTTTTTTTCAGAAGTTTATCTCTAAAGAGAATTTTACCTTCGCTAATCCACTCCTTCCCCTTTACTACAGACTTGTTTTCGAGAAATAGTTCAATTTTACCCACTTCCACTATTTTTCCCTTGGACATCGGCAAAACAAACTCCGAGCCGGGGTACTCAACACTAACAGAGTGGAAACCTTCCTCGTCTATTTTGAGGGTGAGTTCGAAAAATCCATTTGAATCAGAGGTTGTTACCGAGACCACCTTCTTGTTCACCCTCAGGAAAATCGTCGCATTAGATAAGGCGGTTCCGTTCTCATCTACGATCTTCCCTCTCAGCTTGAAAGGTATACCCACTGCCATCCTGTCCGGGATTTCCACACTTAATTCCGGAGGGCTGTAAATTCTAATGATTGGGTCGCTCCATGATTCCTTATACTTCACGCTACCGACATAGTGTGCAACCACATGAAACTTGCCCGCAACATCCGGAACCTTAACTTTCCCATCAAATCTTCCCCTTTTAAGCTCAAGAATTCCGAGCAAAACACCGGTTTCATTTTTATCCTTCTTCAAAAAGATTTCAACATACCCATCTCGAACTCTAAAGCCGTCCTTTGTTTTGACATAACCTCTCACAGTGAAGCTCGAGTTCTTCCTTGCTGTTGGATCCGAGTATGTTATTTCCGTCACGGTCTCCAGCAGATTCTTGGGAGGTGGTGTTGGGTCGAATTCTATCCAGCCACTTGAGAATTTTACCTCTGCCCACATATGGCGTTGAGATTCCATAACAGTCTGATTTGCAGGAATTGGACGAGCATTATACCCGAAGACCGCTCTCGCAGGAATATCAAGGGATCTTGCTAAAAGAACGAATGCGGAGGCAAACTCTTTGCAAACACCTTTTTTGCTCTCAAACAGAAAGTACATCACCGGCTCAACATTTTCAGGTGGAGGAGTATAGTTGGGATCGTATTCGTAGTTCTCCTCAAGATACTCCTCAATTGCAAGAAGCTTTTCGTAATCCGTCAGAGCATTAATCGTTATTTCCTCTGCAAGAGTCTTTAACTTCTTCTTATCCTCCGCACTCAAACTAATTTTTGTATATCTCTCATCCTTTTCAACCACTCCCGGATCCTCCACCTTCCATGCGGTAGAGAACGCATCATATGGTTGGGATAGATTTTCCTTTATGAAATACGTCCCTGTCTCCTTATCATACTTCGCAGGAGCGGTAACGAATGCGGTATCCTTTGAAACAGGTATGTGAGTTGAAAACTCTCTAATAGGTGTAACACGATAGTTCGTGACATATCCTGTTGGATTTACCGCAACCCTGTCAGAATAGTCTGCTTTCTCCTTCAACCACTCTCCATTCTCGTAATCAACCGCGGTATAAAGCCTTAACCTGTTGGTATATCTGTTGAGGTTCTCAACGAAGAATGTGGGAATTTGAGGTGGGTTAAAGGACTTGTGGAGATTTGCAAGACTTTCTTCGGAAAATGAGACAGGAATATCTCTGTACGGCTCAACATTCTTTCCTTCGGGTGGAATTTCTTCTTGAGGATTTATTTCGAATTTTGATATTCCTATGAAACCGCTCAGTCCGGTGTTACTGAAATCAAGCGAATTCACAAAACTCGTGAGGAAAGACAGTGCTACTACAATTAACAGCAAGGACAAGATCTTTTTGAATGCTTCCACTACTTCCTCTCTCACTTTTAAAAAATTTTTATTCAGTAAATATCTATTTTTCGCTTTTCAGTATGATAAGGATGAAACCGAAGCAATTTAATCATTGAGTAGTAGAATACCGCTTATGATATCCCTCTGTCTCGTAAACACATACGACAAACTTAAGCTTCATGAAATACACCTGCGGAGTATTGCAAGAGCAATGCCTATCTGCTATTCCTACAACTTCCATCTCTCCCTTCTTGACTTTAACTTCTGGAATGATGAGAAGGAGCTTGTTGATGTGATTGCCGAATACACAACCATAGGAAAGGGAGGAAAATACGGTAAAATGCTGTTGGAAGAGGGAAAACTACATTTGGTAGACAAGATCCCATCCCACTTCGGAGTGATCATTGCCACAACATCCAAACCGGATGAGGAAAAGAGGATTGGTGAGGATGAACTCAGGAACATAGTGAGGGGTAAGTCCGCATGCTTTTTGATAGGGCTCGGCAGAAAAGGTTTGCCCAAAGACCTAATCAAAAAATCAAAATACCACCTTGACATAACTTGGAAGGGTGTAAGCCTCGAAACTTGCAGTGCAATTGGTGTAATTGCATCAACAATCTACTGGATAAGCAGGTGATTGGATGGAGGACATAAGATTCTGCCCAGAACACGGATATTACAGAGGAGAGAAGTGTGAAAAATGTAACAGAAAAGGAGAGATAATACTCGATAAGGAGAGAGTTGAAAGACTCGGGAGATTCGTTTCTGGAATACTTAGACACTTTCCCAACAGATTTAGGCTTCAGATGGATGAGAATGGGTGGGTGGACTTCGATAGCCTTGCGAAAGTGGTCTCAAGAAAGTACAGATGGGCTAATAAGTGGCTGATTAAAGCAATGGTCTATTCAGACAAAAAAGGCAGATATGAGCTATCAGAAGGAAAAATAAGGGCTAGATACGGTCACAGTGTGGATGTCGAACTAAACGATTACGAACCTGCTGAAAATGACATTCTATACTACGGTACAAGTGAGGAAGAGGCACACAGACTTCTTGAGATAGGAATCAAACCCGTGAATCAAAAGTTCGTTCATCTATCTACCACAATCGAGAAGGGCATAGAGGTCGCAATGCTGAGAACCGACGAGCCTATAATCTTAGTGGTAGATGCGAAAAAGGCAAGGGAGGATGGAATAAGATTCATAAAAGCAAATGAATTCATAGTTTTATCAAAAGAGATACCTCCACAATACCTAAGATTGATCGAAGTTGAGTGATCGACTTGTTCATCGATAAGACAACAACCGGAATAATTATCCAAAAGAGGATAAAAGCTTAAACTAAACATAGTAGAATGAGGGAATCTCAGTTGTGTTTCCTATTTCGAGAGAAGTGCCACTTACGATAATCCTAACATTTGCGGAGTCTGGTAGCTCAATTCCGCTGAAATAGTATGTATTATCCTCAACATCACTTTTAAGCTCTATTACAGCCGATTCAAGTGTTACAGACAAGAATTCAACATCCGAACCGAAGAGTTTCTGTAGCTCTTCCTTAACGGGCAGAGCTCCAAAAAGGAACATTTGAAGCTTCTGAATCGGCTCAACAGAATATGTCAGGTTTATTTTAACAGAACTATTATCGAGAAGCACATCTACCTCCTTGAAATCGATCATATCCTTGGCTAAGGTTAATTGAGGAATGAGCAGGATGAGTATAAGTGCTAACAGGATTTTAATAATTCGCATGCAAAGGAAATATCTTTTCGAGAATATAAATTTATCGCAGGATTGGAAAGAGAAACTCGATTTATAGCATATATTTTTTAAATGTTCAGAAAAATATAACTGTTATACTTTTCACCACAACACTTATCTACAATTAAGTAGAAGTAAAATATGGGGTGCCACCTCCAGTAAACAGCCGTTCCCGCCGTCACCGTTATCTTATCTATTATCTGGCACCCCCAATTAAAGAAGAATTTATATGCCCTCATCAAATTTTTTGAGGTATGAAAATAGCTGTTTCGGGAAAAGGTGGTGTCGGAAAAACCACAATTACTGCAATGCTCTCATATCTGTTCGCAAAGGATGGATACAAGGTGATTGCAATTGATTGTGATTCATCAATTAACCTACCCTCCGTTCTTGGGGTCAAGGAGGTTACACCTCTTTCAAAACTTGAAAACGTAATTGAGGAAAGGGTTAAGGGTCCTCTTGGCACATACAAGCTGAATCCAAAGGTGGATGACATATTCGAAAGGTACTCGGTCAAGAACAAATACGGAATCAGAGTACTTGCCCTTGGAACAATAGAGAAGGGTGGTGAAGGTTGTTTTTGCCCCCAGAATGCATTTTTAAGGGCTATTTTAAGATATGCCATCTTCAGAAAAAGAGATATCCTCTTCCTCGATATGGAGGCAGGAATAGAGCATCTCGGGAGGGGTACAGCAAAGGGGGTGGACATCCTGATAGCGGTAATCGAACCGGGAAAGAGATCGATTGAGACTCTACGAAGAATAAAAAAACTCGCGGAAGATATTGGCATAAAGAGGATAGGAGTCGTGATGAACAAATATATAGATTCTAATTCCTCTAAAAAGCTAATGGAGGAAATAGAAGATGAGATTCTCGGAATCATCCCATATAACCAGTGTTTCGTCCAAGCAGATGTAGAGAACATCCCTCCCTACGAACTCGGGTGTGAAGTTTCCGCATTCGAGAGGATCAAAGAAAGGCTTATTGAGGTTATAAATGGGTCTGATGTGCAGAGCTAATCAGAAGAAGACATTAAGAATGATTGACCCGAGAAAAATAGAGCTTACAAGTGCATTTGAATAGAAGAAGGCAATTTGAATTCTTTCTTCGCTATACCTGTCTTTTATTATGTAGTGCTCAAAGGATAGGACCACCGCTATCACGAACATTCCGAGAACCAGTATCACACCGCCTATGTGGAAAACCAAAATGTAAAATGAGAGGATGAAAAATATTAGGTGTGAGACTCCTGATAAGATTTTCGCAGTTTTAACCCCAAAGTGTGCCCCTACAGAATGTAGTTTGTATTTTCTATCGAATTCAACATCCTGAAGGGCATATATCATGTCGAACCCAGCAACCCAGAAAATAATGGCTATTCCAAGAACAAAAGGCACAAACTCACTTCCAAAAATATCTACGGAGTTCGTTATTGACACCCATCCACCGCCCGGAGCATAAGCAAGATTCAATCCGAGAACAAAATGGGAAAGACATGTATATCTCTTCAGATACGGATACACCCAAGCTGTTATCACTGGAATCGGGGAGAGCAGGAATGCGGTTTCATTTATAAGGTAAGCGGATGTGAAATAAACTACAAGAGCGATCAAAACGATCGTGTACGCCTCTCTTAAACTAATCCTTCCACTCGGTAGATGTCTGTTTGCAGTTCTCGGGTTCATAGCATCTATGTCTCTGTCTATTATCCTGTTGAGAGTCATTGCCACAGTTCTAAGTCCCGTAAATGCAAACAAAATGAGAAAGAATACTCTCCACCCAAACCACCCACCATTTGCGAGGAATGCTCCTGCATAGGCGAACGGAAGTGCGAACAGAGTGTGTTCTATTTTAATAAAATTAAGGTATTCAGCTAATTTCGCGACCATGCTCTCAACTAACCACATTTATTGGATTTCCTTTAATAAATGCTCTGATATTTTCCACAGTTATATCGAGTCTCCTTTTTAATGCTTCCTCAGTATAATAGCCTACATGCGGAGCGAGAAGTGTATTCTTCGGATTTCTCAAAGGATGGTCTCCAGGCAGAGGTGGTTCCATGTCGAAGACATCAAGACATGCAAAAATTCTTCCCTTTTCGAGTTCTCTTGCAAGAGCGGTGGTGTCTATGATTTTTCCTCTTCCTGTGTTCACTACAACACACCCATCTTTGAGCATGGAAAGTTCATTCTCCCCCAACAGATTCTCAGTCTCCTTGTTCAGCGGTAGATGGATAGAGATCACATCGCTACTCCTCAAAAGATCATGTAGGGTGACATATCTTACCCCCTTCCTCACCAGCTCTTCTTTTTCGGTTCTCGAATAAGCGAGAACATTCATACCAAAACAGAGTGCAATCTCACAGACTCTGCTACCTATCCTCCCAGTACCTACAACACCGATAGTTTTCCCTCTTAGCTCTCTCCCCATCAGACCCTGATTTCCTTTCCCTGCCCTCAGGGCCCTATCACACTCATTAAGCTTTCTGAAGAAGGATATTAAAAAACCAAAAACAAGCTCAGCTACGGAGTCCGTTGAGTATTCGGGCACATTAGACACAACTATTCCTTTCTCTCTACACCTATCAATGTCTATGTGGTCATAACCCGTGAAGGAGACCGCTACCATCTTAAGCTTTTCAAGCCTTCCTATGATATCTCCCCCGAGAGGGGTGTTCACGATAACAACAATTTCAGCATTCTTTGCTCTTTCATAAATTTCATCCTTAGTTTCAGGCTTACTATCGTAATAATCAACTTCACAACCCAAAGATTGAAATTTATCGATGATGGTCTCTCTTTCCAGTTGAAGGGGTTCGATTATCGCAACCTTCATGATCTTGATGATTGAGCGGGGAATTAAAAAATGTTTCTGAAAACAAGAAGTATTAAATCCCCAACACCATATTTTAACTTATGTTTCAAAACGAGGAGTCCGCTGCAGTTGCAGGAGTACTATCACTGCTTCTCGAGGTCTCTGCAGACCCAAAAGCTGGAAATGTCGACAGGGAACATTGCTATCCAGACCTGAGATACGAGCACTTCCTTGCATCCTCTTCCGCATCATTTCCCGCCTTTTTAGATGCAACGAAAAAAAGGAGGAAGATAGGGGAGCTCATTCTGAAGGTCGTACAAGACACAATGGATTGGCATCTCGCTCAGAATGTTCACTTTGGGGCTTTTCTTCTGCTGATCCCTCTATTAACAGTATGGGATTCTAAAAATTCCAAATCCGCGTGCGAGAATGCATTAAATGTCATCAAAAAGACAACTCACTACGATTCCCTGAATGTCCTAAGGGCCTATAGACTTTGCTCCCCAAGGGTTATGAGGTCGGAGAAGCTCGATCTCTTAGACGATGACACAGAGAGAGAAATCGAGGAGAGAAGGATTAACCTGTACAAGTGGATGCTGAAAGCTCCAGAAGACAATCTGATTGCCAAAGAGCTAACACAAGGGTACAAAATAAGCCTTGAAGGTTCGAAGATAATAAAGGAGAGTTACGAGGAGCTTAGGGATGTGAATATATCCATACTGAATTGCTATTATTCCCTCCTCTCACGATACAAAGATCCGCTCATAATTGCAAAATTTGGAAATGCTGAAGCGGTTAGAATCTCCAAAATGGCAGAAAAAGTAAGAGTTAGCCTACCAAACCTTGAGGAAGTATCAAAATTTGATATTGATCTTATAGAGAAGGGAATAAATCCCGGAACCATCGCAGACCTAACAATCTCCTCCATATACCTATCCCTACTGGATGGTCTGAGGTTCTAAGGATATTGCTGAGGTTTGATACCATGAATTTAAAGGACTTGGGGTTGAGAAACGGAATTAATGAAGTGATAGGAATCACATTCGGTGATTGGATTAACACCGCCCCTCTCGGGATAATAATAGAGGACGATAGAACGAGATCTGCAAAGGTGAGGTTGTACTCAAACCACACGAGGAAGAATGTTAGCAAAAAAGGGGAGCTATGGTTCAACATCATACACGATCCTGTTATTTTTGCAAAATGCTCATTCGATGATCTAGGGGAGGAAGAATTCGAGAATTTTAATCCTCCAATCATAAAGTCCGCGATGGCTTGGGGAAGGTTCAAAGCGGTACTAAAGGGTGCCTACGCACATTTAACCCTCGAAGATGGCGAAATACTAAGAAAAGACTTGAAAGCCGTAAACAGGGGTTTCAATGCGGTTATCGAAGCTCTTGTTCATGCCACGAGACTTTTATCCACAAAGGATGAGGAATTAAGAGAGAAAGTAGAATACTACCTCAATATCGCAAGGAAGTGTGGAGGAGAAAGAGAGAGAACAGCGTGCGAGATCATAGAAGGGGCAACAGGAATAAAATGATGAGGGTGCTCTATGAGTGCTAAAAGTTGAGTGCTTAGTATTTCTTTATATCTGCTGTATCTGTTATGTTTGCTATATATTAATATACAAGTTTTCTCATCATCTTATCAAACCAAAACATTTTTAAACAATGTTAATTATTAACATAGTTAAACGGTGGGATAATGAAATACTGCAAGATATGTGAGAGCGAAATTGCTGAAGGTGTTTACGAGAATCTAAATGTATGCCCTATTTGTGGGGATGTGTTGGGTGATGTAGTGGTATGCTTTTTCGATGTGGTTGCAAGAAATTGCCTTAAGGAGGTAACAAAAGAAGATGTTCCTGCTATCTTGAGAAAACTCAGAGATAATTTGGACTGGGTTGAGAGCATATCCTATCTACACGATATGAAATCTGACAACAGATATTTTGAAAGATTTAGGGATGTGCTTGATTGGTTAGAGAAAGGAGAGGACAAGGATTTAAGCAAAGAGGTTTTTAAATGTAGAGTTTGTGGTTCAAATTTGATGGAGAGATGTGTTGGTGTAGAGAGATCCGGGAGTTGGGTTAGGTTCTATTGCAAGGAGTGCGAGCACATAGTATCCCGGCACTACATCCCCAGTACAAATGTCCCCATTTAACTTCCCTTAAAATTTTAAAAATTTTTAATATTTTTTCTGTATTCTTCCGGAATGTTTTTAGTTCTCTTCATCTTGAGGTTGCTCAACTTCTCAACAACCTCCATTATAACCTTCCCAAAGTCCGCATAGTTATTCTCCTTTATGTACTCGAGAATTTCCCTTGCGGTTTCATTCCTTACGATAACGGTAGAATATCCCGCATCACTACCAACGCTTCCAACACTGAAATCACTCTCTATCGCTGTAAAATCAATGCAGACCTCACAGCCGTGAGGTACGATGCTGTTCAACTCTTTCACAGGAAAGCTGATTTCAGAATCCGTCATCGTCGCGATGAATTTACCACGGGTGATGTCTGTTTTGATTAATTTCGAGAAATCTACACCTTTATCCTTCAGAAATTCATACAGTTGGTGATGGTAGAAGTTTTCGGTGCAGAACAGTCCTGCTACAACCTTTATTTTTCTTCGAAAAACCGGAAATTCCTTCTGTAATTTTCTTACACCGCTAACCATACACGGTGTTCCGATCAAACCTATTCCCTTCTTGGTGGATCTCATAGCTTTCTTGATTTCCGGCAAAACACTCGCAAAAGAGTATTTCGTACCCGTTAATTTCGTGTCAAGCATTTGTTCGACACTTCGTATGTGGTAAACACTTGTTCTCCAGTCCTCATCCCTCCCCACAAACAAAGTTCTGTCGATCAGACCCATTTCAAGAGCGGAAGCCATGAACTCCGTTACCATAGCTCCGTCCTGACCCTTAAACCTTTTCGATCTGCCTGCAACAATCTCCAAATACTCACCTATGCCACTGAGAGGGGTGTAATCCCATCTCGGACAAACCCTGATACATGCGGAGCAATCAATACACCTCTCCCCCCAATCAGGGAAATCGATCTCGTGATCTCCCGAGACAATCCCATCAACCGGACAAATGAGTGAGCATGTTGAGCAATGACTGCACAGACCGCTCTCAATTACCCTTCTTTTCAGATTGATCCAATACTTCTCCTCAATCAACTTTTTTGGAATCTGTACATCCCACTCAAGTGATTCTACCGCCATACATCTCACACCCTACTAAGCCTAAGAATTTGCACAGGGCACTCCTTGACACACAATCCACATCCTGTGCATTTTTCGGGATTTATCCTGAGTCTTTTGAGAGTTCCCTCCACAGAAACGGAGATTGCTTCCATCGGGCAGACCGCAGAGCAGATACCGCATGCAAGACAGCTCTCGGTATCAATACAGACACTTACCTCCTTAACCCTATCAACCACCTTAAATTCTGGTATCAATTCATCTTTTTCCTTAATTCTCTTTAAAACGATATCGTATTCCATCTCATATCTGATAGTGGACTCGTCTTCCCTCCATATCTCGGGAGGATTTACCATCTCCTCCGTTTCACAGAACATCTCCTCCATATCTTTGTAAGCAACATCGTGTATCTTTGTTTGTCTCAATGCACTCCCGGGACACGAGTCAACACAGAAGTGGCAGAAAATACATTTCGCATAGTCTATGGAAGGATAATACCTATTATTCGGTGATTTCTTCATCAGAATTGCATTTGCGGGACACACGAAGGAGCATTGAAAACAACTTATGCAATTCCCCGGATTCAGAAGGATGTATCCCCTAAAATTATCGGGAAGCCACCTCCTTTCTCTTGGATACTGAATCGTTATCGTCCCGGGCTTTATAACCTCCTTTGCTCCAGTAAGTAGTGCGGAGAGGTGTAGCCTAATTGTGTCCTTCGTTTTCAACCTTGGGCTACCAACCCTTATCATGTCAACCACCCCAGATTGTTGATTGCAAAGCTAACCACAATTCCGAAAGCTAACGATAAAGCCGAGAGTTTAAGCATAGATGTCCAGCTAATTTTTAAAGCCTGATCAAGCCTATATCTTGCATATATGGATCTGAGAAAAGCAAGAAGTCCCATAACAACAATCGTTTTCAGGAACAACCACAAAGCCGGAGCCAGATCACCCAAGATAGTTAAGGCAGGTCCATTTCCGCCCCCGAGGAACAGTACAGACAGTAAAAGTGCCATAATGTACATCTTCTCATAGGCAATCGTCATCACAAGCCCGAACATTATACCGCTGTACTCAACAAAGGGCCCGAAGGCTATTTCCTGATCTGCTTCCGGTATCTCAAAGGGCAAGCGAGAGGTTGCCATCACAGTTGCAATAAAGAATAGTAAGCAAGCAACAGGGTTTAAAACTATCCCGGGTATCGTCTGTTTCTCAACGATCAGAGTTAGATCCGCTGTACCGTAAACTATAATCATGGAAAGCACAGCAAAAATGAAGGGAATTTCGTATGCGAAGTACATGAAAGCCTCCCTTATAGTCCCAATATAAGCGAATCTGCTATTAGATGCCCAGCCGATTGCCACTATAAAAACCGGAATCAGAGATATTATGGCAGAGACTATGATCAGAGAATATGGAGAGGTTATAGCAACTACACTCCCTGCAGGAATGAAAAGAAGTGGCAGAAGTACCGGAATAAAAATCAAAATTGGAAACTGCAGGAAATACGGCTTGTGGGAGTCTCTATGGACTATAACCTCTTGGAAGAAATACCTTAGTCCATCACCAAGTGCTTGGATTATACCTCCCGCCCACCTCAAAATTTCGAGCGGACCTTTTCTCCACTGGATTCTTGCGGTTAGCTTTCTTTCGAACCAAATGATCAAGAGGAGGACCACCAAAAGAGTTAGCAAACCGGGGAATATGAGGAGGGCAAAGAAGGGTTTCCAGAGGACTATCGCAACCATGTATCCTATCAAGGGGATATTGATCAGGTAATCTATTACCGGCTGTAACAGAGGGATACCCACCATATTCTCCATGAAATGCTCCTTCGAGAGGATATTCGCAATTTCCGAGAGTACTTCGCTCATATTATCACCTCTTATCTATCGGCCTCCGGGGGGAAATAACCGAAGCTCCCGTAGATAGCTTGGAGATCTGCAAGCCTCTCACCTTTAAGCGACTCCATGAATCCTTTCAAATAGTACCACCCGGGAGTTACAACCCTCAATCTGTAAGGCATGTTCGACTCACCATCACTGACTATTGAGTAGAGGAGAGTGCCCCTTGATGCCTCCGTCAGAGATGTGTGCTCCCCTCTCGGAAGAATTAGATTCCCGTAAATCTTGTAGAAGTAACCTCTTATATCCGATCTAACCTCACTGATGTCCGACAGATCCTCCAACAGAGCTTTCGATATAACCTCTCCCTCTTTCATCCCTCTCAGTTCGTTAACAGCCTGTCTGATTATGCTAATACTTTGAGAGATTTCCTCAACCCTGACCAGAAATCTTGAATACGAGTCTCCCTCATCTGAAACGGGAATGTCGAAGCTTAGATTTTCGTAAGCATCGTATGGCTCAACTTTTCTCACATCATACTCCACTCCACTCGCCCTCAGGAAGGGCCCTACAACTCCAAATTTGATTGCTTCCTCCTTCGTTAGGATTCCTACATCCTTCAATCTTGAGATGACACTTGGATTCCTTATGAATATCCTTTCAAAACCCTTCAGCCTTCGTTCTATAACGAATGTTGTTTTTCTAACGAACTCAAGAACATCCCATGGAACATCCCTTCTAACCCCACCGGGGATCACGAATGATGCTGTTATCCTCGTACCGGTCATTCTCGTAAGTGCCTCAATGATTGGTTCCCTCAAAGCAAATGGCCACATAAAACCAGTTGTATGCCCAAGGAATACCGCTAGAATTCCCGCATCATACAGATGCGTTCCTATTCTGCTCAACTCCGCAATAATAGTTCGTATGTACTTAGCCCTCTCAGGAACCTCAATATCAAGAGCAGATTCAATTGCCCTAACATAACCGAGGGTGACATTGCCCGTATCCATTATCGCGGGTCTTTCGAGCAGTGGAATGTTCTGAATGTACAACCTATTCTCGGCGAGCTTTTCCATCGATCTGTGCACATATCCGGGATCGGGAATTGCTTCAACAATTACATCACCCCTAATCCTGAGGATTATCCTCATGTGTCCGCTTCCCGGATGCTGGGGTCCTACGAGGACTACAAAATCATCATCTTTGTAAGCTTTTTCCAGAAATCTCTTCGGAATCGGTATGAACATTTCCGTCGGAGGTGATACCGGAACATCGAGAAGGATCTCTTTTTCGGTCATTCTCTCACCTCTGAACAGCAGTAAATTTCATCTCTCAGCTTCCTATCCTTTCTTAAAGGAAAGTCAGGAGTATCAGGAGCTAAAAGGAATTTTTCACCCATTGCGGGGTTTCCTTCGAACCACACACCGAAAAAGTCATACATCTCCCTCTCCATGTAGTCTGCACTCTCCCAGAAAGAGGTAAGACTCGGAAATCTAGGATCATCTCTTGGTATCCTCGCAAATATATTCACAACGACCCCCATCAACTCTTTAACGGAATAGCTTGAAATCTGATACTCAACGATGAAGCTATTCTCATGGGGGAGGTCTATGACATTCACATTCTTGACATGATCGAACTCTCCCGACAGCCTACCAGCCAGTTTTACAATACGGTTTCTATCAGTAGCTATTGCTATTCTATTCCTACCTGTGATCTTGATTGAATCGTACAATCCACTTAACTCTCTTCTGAATCTATCAGCCAGTTTTTTACCATCACTCCAGATATTTCTCTCCACATCCACCTCTATCCTCGGTGTCGGAGAGATGACTTTGGGCGAAGACGGTGGGAGAGATGGACAACTTCTACCTTCTATCTTCGAGAGGTCGAACCTTTCAAACTTTATCGTATTTTCAGCCTTTCCCGACATTATTTTTTCCTGTAAAGCTCTTATGGCTCTTAAAAGAGACTCTGGTGTTGGAGGACATCCAGGAATGAAGAAATCAACCGGTACAACATCGGAGGGGCGAACCATGTGATAACCATTCCAGAATAAACCACCTTTGAGTCCGCAAGCCCCCATAACGATGACAAATTTTGGATCGGGCATTTGATCATAGGTTATCTTCAAAACTCTCGCCATTTTTCTTGAGATTGCTCCCTCAACTATTATCAGATTTGTCTGTCTCGATATCCCGTAATTCAACGATCCGAGCCTTTCACCATCATATCCGCTTGCGTAAGCATGTGCTAACTCAACACCACAGCACGCGGTAACAAGATGTACTGGCCATAGGCTCCATTTCGTGCCCCATTTCTTGAACGGGGCAAGAATCCCTGAGTTAAGGAACTCAACATTATCGCTCATCGGCATCACCTCTGAAATACGCCATCGAAGTTGTTATGCGATACCCGGAGTAGATTGCTGGTATGAAGAGTAAAGCTGTAACTCCGAGAATCGCAAAAAAGGATAGCGTTGGAGTTACAGCAAGAATGAGAATCAGTACTAAAACCGGTTCAAGAGCCATGAACATGAACATGTATCCGAAATACTGCATGGGAATCCTACTCTTCGGATCCTTAATAGGGATGTTTCCCGCTTCGTACCTCGATATCTTTATCTCGTTATGGGTATATTTCGGAAGTATTTTGCTAAGGATCAGGATGGCTCCATCCATTATCAGACTTATCACAACAACCGCAATAACAACAACCACACTATCTAAGCCATCCATCAGACAACACCTCCAAGGGAGAATGTGTCCACAATTCCTCTAACTGACTGAACGAACCAATCCGGAGGATACAAAGTTATCAATGTGATTAAAACCGCTATCAAAGCTATAACATTCACCAGTCCGTAGCCATAGCCTTTCCCAAGCTCCCTTGCAAGTCGGATGTAGTACGGAACTGATATAGCAGAGTTTATAACGAGAATCACACCGAGCCAGACATATCCGGAGTAAACCAGAGAAAGAAGGATGAAGAGTTTGCTCCAAAAACCCATGAGAGGTGGCATTCCTATGAACGAGAAAGCCAAGACATACGTGAAGCTTGCTCCCACTGTTCTTTCCTTAATCGCCGAGAAGAATCCGATCTTTCCCGCAGAATTTGCAAAGAGTTGGAGAAGAGCTCCCGAAATCGCGAGATAAACAAACTCAAGCTTCACTATTGCAACAAGGGTTGCAAGCACATAACCCATATTGGCAACAGTAGAGTAGCCGAGAACCCTTCCATGCTCCCTGCTCGTCAAAGCACCTATATTTCCGACAAACATGGATAGAACTGAGAGAAATGCTGTAAATGCCACAATACTCTCAGTAACCGGATTTGCTGTCCCGATCAAAATCTTGAACGCAACTATAAACGGAACGAACTTGGCGATGGAAGCGATTATGGAGATAGGTACAGGATTTGCTTCTGCAAACACATCGGGAACCCACTCATGAAACGGTGCGATTCCCACCTCAAGAGCAAGACCGGATACAAGCAGAACATAGCCAATGATGTAGTAAAACTGATAAACCTGCTCTGATGCAGAGTACACAAGCAAAAACGCCCCTATAATGAACAGAATCGTTGCAAATACCATGAAAACTATGTATTTTATTGCAATTTCTACATTTGGCTTATTTTCTGTAAGTATTACGAGAACATAGGTCGGGACTGAGACGAGAATGAATGTACCAATGAGCATGGCAAAGTTCGATGTTTGAATGACAAGAATCGTTGCAAAAACGAGCATGGCTGAGAGAGCATAGTCCACACCCTTAATTTGGTTCTGTGAGATGTAAAGGGTTAGCAAATTCAACAAACCTACCAAAACTATCAGAACTCCAAAGAAATATGTTTCTGGAGTGAGAGAGATGAAAGAGACTACAATGGCAATGGAACTCGCTACAAAGCCGAATAATTGGTTTTTGAGTGATGCTATTGCTCCGAGAGTTATCACAACTACCGAAATCAGAAGAAATATCTCTCCCATCCTTCACCACCCCACCAAAGCGAAAATTACCATGAAAACCATAACAAATCCCGTGACAATCTTCATGTAAGTTCTGAGGTGTCCCTTCTGAATCGTCCTGATTGCTCTTGATACTTCGTCAAAGACTGATGGAATCGCCCTGTGGACTGTTAGATCTATGCCTCTGTTGCAGGAATCAACGACCTTGATGATGCCCCACCCTATCTGCGGTATTATATAGTCATTAATAAAGGGCATGTACATTCTGTCCGTCAAAAAATTGCCAAGTGGAGACAAAGAGCGTATAGATGGCTTGAACAAGGCGATTAAATACGCTACGGTTACGAGCAAACCCACAGTAATCGAAATCTCCAGAAACCCTTCTTCAACGAAGTGAATGTGCTCATCATACCCAAGCAAGATTACCGCCAACAACACCAACTGCATTGATACCATCACTGCATAGGCTACTTTCATCAAGCCTCCACCCTCAGTGTGCTCGTGATGTGGTTTCTCCCCCTTGATGAAGTTCAAACTCAGGAACTTCGCAAGAAATGCTGAATAGAAGATCGATATCAACACCAAGAGATAGAACGGAGCTATGAGTCCTTCTTCCATTATGTGCTCCATAAGCCCATCCATTCCAGACTTAACCCAGTAAGCTGTGAACGGTGGAATTCCCGCAAGAGATATTGTTGCGAGTATAGTTACAGCGAATGCTGTTTTCATCTTCTTGGAAAATGCAAAGTCACCTCCGCAGAATCTGTCGTGAGTTGCGTGAATGAGGTGCCCAGCAACGAGAAACAGAGATGCCTTTGCAAATGCGTGAACGATCAAATACCAGAATGCAACAATTATTGCCACCTCTCCAAGCCAGAAAGATGTTGACGCTGCTGAAAACATCAACCCGAGACTCGACATGGTGGAGGAGGCGAGTAGAACCTTCCTCTCCCTTAGCCCGAGGGCAACTACCGCACCATAGAGAGAGGATACCAAACCGAGAAACAAAATAAAGAGGTACACCGCTTCCAATCCCGGTATATGGGAGTTCCAAGGCTCGATGTACCATGTGATCCTCATGAAAAGGTATGTTCCTGCTGCAACCATCGTTGCCGAATGAAGCAGAGCACTGACGGTAGTTGGACCTGTCATTGCAGTCATAAGCCATTCACTAAACGGAAGCTGGGCGGACTTCGTGAAAGGCCCCATCATGAACAAAATCAAAAGGAATATCGTTCCAAAGTAGCCGATTCTCTCGAACATCCCCTCCCAAGGGATTGCATGGATGTCCAAGCTTCCGGTTAGAGCGTAAATCCCTGCAATCGCAAAGAACATCGGCATATCTCCAAATCTTATCGTTGATATTGCTCTCCACCCTCCAAAACTCGGACTCCAGCTCATTTCAAGCATGCCCACCTTTCTCCCCTTCGTCCCAACGAATGCTATGTCATCGTCATCTCTGAACCAGTGCCCTATCAAGCCCCAAGACGCAAGTCCGAGACCTTCCCATCCAATCAGAAGTGTCAGAAGGTTGTCACTATAAACCACCAAAAGCATTGATGCGGTGAATGTGTTGAAAAAGAACCAATACCAACCCAGCCTGTAATCATCTTTCATGTACTCAAGCCCATACACACCGATGAGAAATGCTATGAATGCTGTGAGTGCTCCCATGTACCTGCTCAGATAGTCCACCACGAACACAAAGTTGATGTTAAAGTCCGGCAACCACGGATACGAATAAAAACCCTCTTCAAAATTGAATAGTATATGCAACGAGATCAAGAGGGATACAAACAACCCCGCTACAGACAGATAGGGTAGCTTCTTCACCCAATCCTCTCCTTGCTTGTATATCCACGCGAGAGCTATGGGAAGAGAGGACACAACCGGTGAGAGGAAAAGTACCGCAAAGAGGGGGATCTCGTTCATACTCCACCTCCAATTACCGCTTTTATGCCATTAAGAAGCACTGTAATGAGTGGTGGGAAGATGAATAGGATAGATATCACTCCGATTATGTACAGGGGCAGATCCAAATATCTGCTAACCTTCGGCTTTTCCATGCCCTTGGGTGTACCATAGAATACCTTTCTGAGGGTGTAGAAGCTGTACCAACCGGAGAGTATAAAAACAAAAATTACAGCAATAATTAACGGAGAATAGGAGACCAAATCTCCGTAGGTGTCCACTATACCCCTCAGAATGAAGAATTCTCCAAACATGCCGATGGCAAGAATGCCACCGAGGTTCATGAAGCCGATGAGAGATGCGTTGGAGATAGAGGGTATGTATTCATGCAAACCCCCCATCCTGTTCAAATCCCTTAACCCATGGTAAAGAGCAATCACACCCCCAGCAGACATGAAAAGAATCGACTTACCAAATGCATGGGACATATATTGAATTACCACCCCTATCAGCCCGTATGTTCCCAGACATAGACCGATCAGCATGTAACCCATCTGAGAGACAGTTGAATACGCGAGCAGTCTTTTGAAGTCCGTTTGATTGAAGACCGCAAAGCCAGCATATATGCTCGAAACGATTGCATAAACCATTATCGGATTTCTGTATGCGACTATGAATGAGGGATCAATGAGATAAACCCTGAGAAGAATATATCCTGCAAGTCCGACGGTGAGGGGGCTTAGTAAAGCACTCACAGGAGTTGGGGCTTCCGCATGTGCCCATGGAAGCCAAATATGTGGGCCTAACCCGGGTAGCTTGATCAACATCCCTACGAAAATAAGTAGCCATGCGGTCATGCTGATGGTAGAAATTCCCTTAATGGCAAGGGTTGAGTTATCCATTGCGGTTATGATGAATCCAATCAGTGTCAGAACTCCAGCAACATTCGTCCAGATAAAGTACAGGGTTGCAACCCACCTTCTGTTGCCGTAACCGTAAAGGTAGATAAGCAAGAAAGATGTGATCAGGGATATTTCGAGGAATATATAGAGCATAATGAAGTTTCCGCTGTAAACGAGCCACAGCATTGATACAGCGTAGAGACCGAACAAAATAATGTACTTCCTGAATTCACTCTCACTTAATCCCATCTCCTCGAACCTATGTAGCATGTAGGGGAGAGAGTAGTAAACCACCATCGCAGAAACTATGCAAACAGTCAACCCAAATGCATTTGAAACCGGATCTATCAACACATAGAACTCGCCCACTGGCGGAGAGAGCTTAAGAATAGGTATCTCCTGAGTGGAAAAGCTTGAAAGTGAGATCATTGCGGAGATAAAAGGGACTAAGAAGGATAGGGCAAGAATGTGTACCGCCTTCTTGGGCTTTAGAAAAGGAGTGATCAAAGCTACTATGAGGGGTAGAAGCAAGGAGTAAACCATGAGCATCACGCATCACCCCCTGCTTTGATTGTGGACACCATGATGTCCTTTCTCAGCCTGTCAATTTTGATTATGCTCGCTATTAAGACAAGCAATTCACTGCTACTCGTGAATATGGTTATTATCGCAAGAATAAAGCTTTCATCTAAGAGAGATTCTATCGAGAACAAAGGTATCAAAGCCAGAAATACCGCTCCGAACATCATCTCCAACGAGATAAGCAGTCTTATGAGGTCTTTACTCGACACAGCCATTGTATATGCGACCATCAAAATTGCAACCGACGCGATAAGAATGTGAGCGATTTGCATTCTAATCCCCCCTCGAAATTGACAGTACAGAGATCATTAACAACACCATTAAAGCAATGAAGGAAGACAGCAGAACCAAATACTCGTTACTTACAACTATCCCAGTGGTTTCAAAACTCAGTGTCTTGTCATTCCCTAAGAAGATTGATGATACAACCAATACGGTTATCGCAGAAGGGATTGCCCACCTGCTCGACAACTGGCTTTTGGGTTTGAATTTGTATACAGCGGAGAGAGATACAGTTACAATCCCAATGGCTCCGACGAAAATAAAAGTTATCAGTATGAACACTTCTTGAATATTTGCAAGAGCATAAGCTGATGCAACCATTATGAGAGTGAAAGCCATATAGAGAGCGGAATAGAAATTATCCTTTGTGAGCAGACTCCCTACAGAAAATAACACCGCTAACACAAGAACAAGATCGAGCACATAGGTCTCAATTACCATGAAAAAACGACTGATGGATAATTAATAAATCTTACTATTTCCTTTTAGGATTTTATTTTGAAATTATAAACGATTAATCAATCTATTTTAGCAAAGGAGTCGTATTAACCTAATTTTATACAATACTAACCCATAAATCTATGTTTTGGCTAACAACAAAAATTTGAATAAGGTTTAGATAATTTGAAAAATATAACTTTATTATATTTGACCATTAGATTTTAGAAAATTATTTAAAGGGATTAACCAACATAATTAATAAAGATAATATCATGGGGTGTATTTAATGGAGGTCAGAATTTGCGAAATTTGCAGAGAGGAGATTGCCGGAGGCAGTTACGAGGAATACGGGATATGTCCTGTCTGTGGGGATATAGTGGACGACATAATTGCAAAATACCTCGAGATGGTCGCAAGAAAATGTGCCGAAGAGAAGTTCGACGAGATCACCCTTGATACAATTATCAAATACCTCGATGAGATTGTAGATTGGGTTGAATACTTCGAAGATTTAGAGGAGTTCACATCAGATGAGAAGTATTATGAAAGGTTTAGAATGGTTTTGAATTGGATTGAGGATAACAAGAAGGATTTTGAGCAGATTATTATGGATAACTTCACAAAATGTTCCGCATGCGGTGCTGATTTTACCAAACAGTGCTTACAAATCGAAAAAGATAGGGATTGGGTTCATGTTTATTGCGGAACATGCGGTAAACTCGTCTCAAAACATTACTCTCCTAAAGCGGAGCTTTAATCAGGTAAGGTTTAATGAGGTGGAATTATGGTGGAAGTAAGAATTGTGTATAAGGATAGAGAAACCGGAAAAACGAAAGCGGAAATCGTTGATACCGAAGACTATGAATTCACGATAGCGACGAGAGGTTTGTGGAAAATGTTAGTTGCGGACGAAGATGTGGAATTCGAAGCGGGAGAGATTAAACCAGTAAAGATAAGAAAAACAATCCTTCCAAAGGAGTCAATCATGCTCAGGTGTCCCGTTACAAGACATGCTCTCGGATATATAGCATCCATAGGTAGAACCGGCGAACCACAACCAGTTGAAGAGGAAAGAACATTAAACTATGTTATTTTCAAGGCTCTTGAAAAGGGAAAAATAAAAAAAGGGGATTTAATTGGGGTTCTTAATGTCTTCCCCGTAATGATGGTAAGGAGAGCAAAGAAACCAAGAAAAATAAGGGAGGAAGAGTAAAAATATTAACTTTTTTACATCGGGATGTGTTCAGGAGGTCTTACGATTTTTAATTTTATTGCCTCCTGATCACATCCCAGAACACATACCCCACATCCGAAGCACTTTTCCTCTATAATCTCCGCATGATCGTTTAATTCAATAGCAGAAAACTGGCATCTATCCACACAAGTTCCACATGCAATGCACTCATCAAAATCAACCTCGGCAACGAATCTGCTTTTCTCCAGAAGAGATTCGATGGGAATATTCGCATGCTTTGCGGACAGAAAAAACTCACAACAGTCACTACAGCAATTACAGTTTACTGTAACCCTCCTATCAACGATCTTGGATGTGTTAGACCATGTATGAACAAGTCCATCCCTTTCAATCTCGTCTATCAACTCCAGAGCTGTATCCACATCTATCTCCTTTCCGGAACCCCTTGCTATCACATACTCCGCCCCTCTCCCCAGTTGAATGCAATGCCATTTTTTGCCCTCATCCGTATATTTGCAACCCTCACCCGCCATGCGGGTGACATTTCTGCACGAGCACGGTACCACAGCTATTTTTTCTTGCTGTCTTATCATCTCCCTAATATTCTCGTAGGGCAGAACATCGAGGTTCTTAATGGCATTATATGCTGGTACAACTCTCCACACCTTCATTCCTGAGATTCCAAGAATCTGTCCAACTCGCTGATGACACTCCAAATCCCCGAACTCCTTCCAGAGCTTTGCATATTCTTCATCCTCCATCTCATGCGTCGCAAGAGTCGCATCATGAAGCTGGATTATGTCTCTTGCAAGCCTGTAGTAATCTCTTTTTTCGAAATCCTTCGGAAAAACCACTCCCTTCCTAAAAAGTCTCTCAAGAATTTCCTTAACCCTCTCTTCAGGAATTCTCGTTCTTTCTGAAACTTCGGTTACACTTCCGGGAAGATTTTCCGCAACCAAAACCTCTTCATCATCCATCAAATACTCAAGGATTTTTCTCAGCCTATTTGAGCCCGGAAAACCAAGATTTTGCATCAGTTTTTCGTACATGAGTTAAGTAAAATTCGGAGTTATTTAAGGGTTCGGAAATTTGTCAATCCCTCGGTTGCTTCCTCAGTTCGATCTTGAAAATCGTCCCCTTGGGTTTGTTGTTCTCCACCCATATCCTTCCACCATACCTCTCAATGACCTTCTTGGCTATGAACAAACCCAACCCTGTTCCACCGGTATTTCCATATGTAAAGCTCTCCTCGAATACTTTACCTTTAATCTCGTCGGGAATTCCTTTTCCATCATCCGCTATGCTTATGAGACATGTGTCACCCATGTCTTCGATTTTCACATCTATTTTACTGCACCCACCATGCCTAACCGCATTCTTCATTATGTTGTCTATCACGGAAGCCAAGGCTTCATCCCCAAGAACCTTTCCTTCTCCTTCTATTTTCACATCAACATCTATTCCTTTCGCAACCTTCTCCACTGTCTCCCTCACATCCACCTGTTTAAGTTCACCTTCCGAGAGGCTGTTTTCAAGCTGTCTCATCTCGTTTATCAACTCAACACTTCTCTCCGTTGCGATTCTCGAGCTATCAAGAAATTCCTTTTCACCTGTCTCAATCAAATCAAGAGAGGCAGAAATTATTGAAAGGTTGTTCAAGATGTCGTGTCTGAGGATTTTGTTCATGAGCTTAAGTGTGTTCGTTGTTTCTGCAAGCTTTTTCGTTGTTCTCGATAGCCTCTCAAGCATCCTGTTTATGTTCTCAGCCAACAGCGAGATTTCATCATCTCCCTCGATACTCACCCTCCTTTCGAAGTTCTCCTCCTCCGTTATTTTGTCAACTTCCAAGGTGAGCTTCTCGATCCTCTTCAGGTTCCTGCTGAGGTGTGCTACCGCGAACAGTGTTGCAATTATCCCGATGGATATGAACATCATCACGAAAGTCAGAACCGCTATCTTGGCTCCCAAGTAGATATTTCTGTCCATCTCAATCTTCAACACTATCTTCTCATTGAGTGTTGTTATCGGAACATATCCCGCTATAATCTCATCTGAGAGAGGTTTTACGAGCACACTACCTCTGAAAACCCCATCTTTCTTGAGATCGTTCTGAAAATTGATGTCTAAGTCATATTCTTTCAAAATCTCAATGTTGACGAGGTTTTCTGAGATGGCGATTGAGTTCACATCCAAGAGCTTTGCCATTATCAGATAGCCACTTTCAGGAACCTCCTTATAGGAGACCAAATAGATCCTGTCTCCATCAACAAACAACCCTTCAGTATTAGGGTTCAATTTTATCACGGAATCGAGAAGGTTTCCTGTGTATCCATGGGGATAGTCCTTCCAGAAGATGACCTCTTTTTCCGAATTGAGAAATGAAATAAAATTCACTCTCGACATCTCAAAAACAAGATCATTCAAATGATTCTTTATGTACTCGTTCGTGGGATTTCGGATGAACTGCTGGGTATCTTCACTCATCGCCAACTCTAAGCAAAGGTGATCTAAGGATTGCACTTCCAAATTTATGAGATTTACAACTCTATCCATATCTTCTTTTGCTTCTTCAATCTCTATTTCCTTGAACTGGCCAAGTATGAAATAATCCGTGAGAACGAGTAATGTGAAAATGGTGGCAATTAGCCCTATTCCGATTATAATGAGAACGCTGTTCTTTATTGATCTGCTCGCTCTCATTCTATTATCCATTTTAACATAGTTATATTAAATTTTTTATTATCTACATGGTGATTAGATTAAAAATTTAAAAATCAAAAGTAATGAAGGTATGAAGCGACAATAGAGCGATAAAAGATTTATAAACCGAGCGGTAATCAATCAGTGAATTGATGAAAGCTGTTGTTCTTGCAGCGGGTCTTGGGAGGAGGCTAAACTCCAAACCCAAACCGCTAATGAAGGTGGGAGGAATCGAGATTTTAAAGAGGAGTCTGACCCTTCTCTCACCACATGTGGATGAATTCATAGTCGTTGCGGGAAAGTATTACGATGAGATAAAAGGATTCTTGGAGAGAACTCGATTTAAGTGTAAAATCATAAAAAATGAGCACCCTGAATGGGGAAATGGCTATTCGCTAAAGCTTGCATTAGACCATGTTGAGGGTAAATTCATCCTGATAATGGGCGACCATGTTTACAGCGAGGAGTTCATCGAAAAAGCTGTTAAAGGGATTGGCTTAATTATCGACAAAGATCCAAAGTATGTGGACATAGATGAGGCAACCAAGGTAATCCTAAGAAACGGTAGAGTCAAAGAGATCGGCAAACATATAGGGGAATTCCACGGTGTAGATACCGGATTCTTCGTCCTCGATTCATCAATTTCTGAAAAAGTTAGAAAGATGGAGGATGATATCTCCGTTTCAGAGATAATGAGAGAGATAAGAGTTCCAGTTACCGAAGTAAGCGGATGCTTCTGGATGGATGTTGATACTCCCGCAGATTTGAGAAGGGTTAATAGATTGCTCATCAAAGAGTCCACCAAAAAAACTGGGGATGGCTTGGTATCCAGATACATCAACAGAAAATTCTCCACACTCATATCTTCGAAGGTTGTTAACCATGTATCCCCCAACCAGATGACCGTAATTTCATTTTTAATCGGAATTTTATCTGCCTTACTGTTGTTTTTTGATCTTAGAATATCCGCAATAACCTACCAGCTATCTTCCATGCTCGACGGATGTGATGGCGAGATTGCAAGGGCAAGTTTGAGAAGATCCGCTTTCGGAGGATACATAGACTCCATCCTCGACAGAATTGTTGATTTCACATTCCTCGCGGTTCTTGTATATTTGTTTCCATCCTCACTCGTTCCCGGACTTTTTGCGATATTTGGAACGGTAATGGTAAGCTACTCAAGAGAGAAACTCAAAGCGGAATTGGGAAGGGAAACAGCAGATAAGATTCTCGAAAAAAGAACGAAGTACCTGATAGGGAGAAGGGACGAGAGGATCCTCATAACCATGATGCTTCTACTTCTCGGGCTCATATACGAGTTGATGTGGGTGCTTGCAATCCTAACAAACCTAAGAGTTCTTGCGACAATCTACTTAGTGAAAAAAGGGCTCGAAAACAGATGATGTTTTTACTTGAGGTGATAGACGGAGAAACCCATATTCCTCAAAACCCAAGACATCTTACCCCTCTTACATCTCCTCCAATCCCTCTCTCTCCCGACAATCAGAACCCTTCCCTCCGAAGTGCTGTCAACAAGTTTGAAGATTGAGGAGAGGAACTCCTTCGAGTACACATCCTCGAAATCAGATATCAGTCTTTTCAACTCCCCTCCCGATCTCGTGAATTCAGCCTCAATTCCTGTGTCTACATCAACTTCAACGACCGTTCTCACTCCGAACTTCTCAACTATTCTTTTGATGTCGCCCTTTTTCCTGCCTTTCAACCCCACGGTAAGGATCCTCATATCAAGCAGGAAATTCATAAGATCATTTCTGAAGTACTCCTCCTTACAAATTTTCACATTTCTGTTTAGCTCATACACCTTCCCGAACCAATAAACAACGAATCCGTTCCCGAAAAGTTCAATATATTTTGAGTACTGTTTTTTCCAGTAAACCCAGTGGGTTTTCGGGTCTCCAAAGAGTGCTTTACTCTCAATCCAATTGATATCCTCTCCTCTCACCGAGATAGGCTCTGAAAAGTAAAAATCAGGTGTTTTAATGCTCTCTTTTCTCAACTCTTTCTCCGTTTTAAATTCGTACCCTCTATTCTCCAACCATTGATGGATGATTAGCTCCCCAAGTCTTCCTCTTGCAAATTGATTTCTTACCGCAATTGGAGAGTAGATGTAGTCTGTGAAAACAGATTTCCATATTATCCTTTTTAGAACCTCATCATCTACTTCATCAGGGTTTTCTATGCATTTTTTAATCTCCTTCTTACTGAACTCAAGAGATTTCAATAAAAGTCTTACTCTCATCATCGGGGTAAGCCCCATCCATCTTGGAAGCTTTTTGTTTTTCCTCCAGAAATCCGAAAGTTCCTCAAGTCTGTTGTAAACACTCCCGTGATGTACTTTCACCCTGTCAACCTTTTTTTGGACGAGCATGGTAAAGAGCATGCCCCTCGGATATCTAAACTTAGAAAAATCTGAAAGATGGTTCAGCTTTTTCCTGATCTCTTTGAACTCCTCAACACTTATCTCCAAAATTCCACCTTCTTTTTCTGCTTTTTAACTTTTTTACCTGTTCATCTCACCTATCCTTTTCGATTTTCATTCAGATCATCAAACCTCAGAGAATAAACGAACAACACCCTCACCCTTCCTTTTCTGAGTCCCGCATACTTTGTGCTCATTTTTATTTTGAATTTTCTATTCTTTCTTAACCTTGAGATAAAATTTCTTGCGGAATTGACATCAGAAAAATAAATATCGACTCCGTGTTTGTTCTCAGCTACCACGTACTCCCACTCATCTTTCAACATTTTTAATGCATAGCGGTCATCTGTACCTCTGATCTGAATTATAGCGGGATGTTTTACACCCTCTACACCATCTCCCACACCGAAACTTGAGACTTCATGCTATAAAATTACATCGGAAAACAGCAATCTTTTTTGCTCCAGACACCTAGGACTGATTATGAATTTCCTCGAAAATGAGTATCTTCTACGGGAATTCCTCATCAATTACATCCTCGTCACATCGAGGGAATCGGATACGGATCACTGCATAGTGAGGTTGATTATCTCAGCCTTAGCAACCCCCGGAGAAATAAAAAACATAACAAAAAGAGACATAAAAGACTACGGTGACTTTCAAACGGTAAGGTTCTACGAAAAGGGTAACAGCAGAATTTTTCCCATAGATAAGAGAACATACGATCTTCTAATAAAAATCGGAGAGAAGAGTGGTGCTAAGGATCCAATTTTCAAGGTCACGAGCGATGAGATTGATGAGGTGGTACAGAAGTATTCACCCCCTCAAAAAAGATTGAATGCAAGGAAATTGAGAGACGAGGTGATAAGACTCGTTTCAGATAGTCTTTTCTTCGAAGACTACAGAACGATGTTAAAGCAGAATGATCTAAAAAAGCTCTTTAACGCCTTAGAGGACTCAAATCCCATCTACTCCGGCATCTGGGATTTCGAAGATGATGAATATCTAAAAGAATTTATAAAATTCTACTTCGTGTTTATCGGAGAGAGGGATTTGGATAAAATATCTGAAAGAATCCATGAGGATACAGAAAGATTGAGAAAACTCATGGACGAGAATTGATTAATCTTGGAAGATTTTGCAATAGCAGAACAAATTGATTTTTTACCACATTAATCTGCCCTCATGATTTTAGCAATCATTATCGGTGCAACTCTCGGCATCATTAGTGGCATCCTGCCGGGAGTCCACAACAACACCTTTTCTTCGATTTTAATAGCAAATCTACCAATACTGTACCTCTTCTTCACACCCGAAGAGGTTGCGGTGATAATCCTAACAAATGCGATAATTCACACATTCACAGACATTCTTCCATCCATTTTCATCGGTGTTCCAGATGAAGATACCGCTATATCGCTTCTTCCAGGTCATGAGATGGTTCTAAGCGGGAATGGTTTCAGAGCAGTTTTTATATCTGCTATAAGCAGTTTATCTTCTTTTTTCATAGCTCTTCCAGTATTTTACTTCTTCTTAAGCGTTGACAAGATTTTCTGGAGGATCGTTGTAACCTACACCAAATATTTCTTGGTTTGCGTTGTTGCATACTTAATATTCCTCGAGAAGGGAGAAAGATTCGCAGGATCACTGAATTTCATATACAAGAAAGCTATTGCAATCCTCATTTTCATCCTATCCGGGGTTACAGGGATATTGGCCTTTAGTTTTTCATATATGGCAGAGATTAGAGTTGGCTCAAGTATTTTCATACCGCTGATGACGGGTTTCTTCGCGATACCAGTATTACTGCACACAACTAAAACAAAAATTCCAAGACAGAACATCACCCTACCAAGCTTGAATGAAACCTTAAGCATACTGAAATCCATATTCTCGGGAAGTATTGCGGGAAGCATGGTGTCAGTTTTCCCCGGAATTAGCTCGGGAATTGCGGGAACAATATCCTCGGGGAGATCTGTTAGAAGGGAGGACTACATCTCAGCGGTCTCAAGTGCAAATACATCAAATGCAATTCTGTGTTTCTCCGTGCTTTTCGCAACTGGCAAAACGAGAAGCGGTGCGGTAAGTGCGTTTAAACAGGTTGTAGGGTATGCTCTCCACATGCCCGAGATCCGCAACTTGATTGTTATCAGCGTTCTTTCAGCAATTTTTGGATTCATTATAACGATCCTACTTGGAATTTGGATTTCAAAAACCATCAGCGAGATTGATGTCTCCAGATTGTCTGTCATCATCTTAACATTCGTTGTAGCCTTCAACCTTTACATGACGGGTTTATTCGGAGGCGTAATTCTACTTATTTCATCGTTAATCGGCTTTCTTGCCATTAAACTCAGAGTTAGGAGGATCATGTGCATGGGCTGTATAATCTTGCCAGTACTCCTGTCCTGACTCATGGAAACTAAAGAAAGCTCCTAAACTTTTTGTCATTTATGTACTCCGCTATCTTCCTGATGAATCTATTATCGGTTCTTATAACCGGGATTACTGTTGTTCCTCCTCTTATGTCCTCGATTTCATCCACATATTCCACTTCGTCTTCCCCGCTGTGGTACAGAGCCCATCTTCTGTATTCCCCTACACTACAGAAAGACGAGTCTATGATTAGTTCAACTATGGCAAATTTTCCATCAAGAACACCATGTATGGTGTCGTATTCCATCAGAAAAAGTTTTCCATCTGAGTAATAAACCTTGTTAGCTTCAAACGATATCGCTTTCATCAAAAACTCCTTCAATGAGTATTCCTCCGGTTCATCAAGCATTATAGGACCGAGGTGAAGAATCTGAGCGGAATCATCCTCCATGAAATAACCGGAAAATGTGGGGTTAATTAAACTTTTTATCTTCTCCGCTTCCAACTCCACAATTCTTCCTCCTTTTATTTCACACAACCCTTTCATCACAACCACAAACACCTTCAAAAATTATATGAAGCGAAATATCTGCCTATACTTCATGATTTACACCACCCATATTCTGTTTGCGAGCATACTAACACTGCTGATTATTGGAAAACTTCCCATCTCCCCCTCCGTAGAGCCTTTACAGGCCATCTTCATAGCGAGCTTGGGTTCTCTAATACCGGATGTCGATCATCCATCATCGTACATAAACAAGAAGTTCTGGAGACTGTTCTCACTTTCCGGCGGATTTAACTCACATAGAGGTTGGACTCACAGTTTTTTGGGAGGTGTGATGATAACAGCAATTTTTCTCACCTATTTGATTTACACCAAAGGCAAGGTGCACTTCATCGTCCCGTTTTTCATCGGATACTGCTCCCACTTGCTAATCGATTCACTAAACCCCTCTGGTGTTGCATGGTTTTGGCCATCTAAAAGAAGGATCGGAATAAGATTCATCAAAACGGGTTCTTTTGAGGAATCTATGCTTCAGATCTTCCTAACAATAGTGCTTTTTACGATGCTCCTGATTGATGTGGGGTTGATTAAGGTCGGTTAAGGTTTCTGGGTTGATGCTATCAATGCCACTAAAATTGTACGATCTCACCAGACCCGTTCACAGATTACTCAGAAAATCATCCATCTCCTCCTTTTCAGGATAGGCTCTTGCACCCAATTTGCGGATGTTCACAGATGCAGAGAAGTTGCCTGCCTTCAGGCACTTATCAATCTCCAATCCCTTCATATATGCATAAAGGAATCCGGCTGTAAAAGCATCTCCCGCTCCTGTTGTATCCACAACCTTTGTGGTAGTGGCTTCAGCATAAAATCTTTCACCATCTCTGATCGCAATGCTACCTTCCCCTCCCTTGGTTACTACAACCAGATCAACTACTTCACCAATCTTCATTTCATCCACCTTCAAACAATCAAGCTCAAATTTGGACATGAATAACATATCACAGTAAACAAGCATTTCCTCAAGCTTTTCAAACCCCTTAGATGCATACGGATATCCGGGATTGAGAATTACCTCACAACCCGAGTTCTTAGCGTTAACAGCTATCTCAAGCTCAAATTCAAAGCTCGTCTCGGATGGAAATGGATCGAGATATATGTAATCTGCATTTTTCAAGCCTCTGATGACCTTTTCCTTGAACTCCTCGCTGAGTATTCCGCTAGCATTGGGATGGACAAAGAATGTTCTCTCTCCAGATTTGTCAACATATATAACACATCTACCGGTTTCAGGATGGGTTATGGTGTAAACGAACTTAACACCAAAGTTTTTCATCTCCTTAGCATAAAATACCGCATCCTCGTCCTCCCCGAGAGTCGAGTAGAAGCCACATTCGATTCCAAAATTCGACAAGCCACATATCACATTCGCTCCTGCGCCACCAGACATTTTTACGGTTTCCTTTACAACGCAGTGCCCACCGGAAGGAGGATATGCATCTATCAGGTTTATGTAGTCCACGAGAGCGGGACCCAGTCCGAGCATCATACTCTCCCTTCTACATCCCAATTATTAAATTTTATTAAAAATTATTAACCCTAAAAATTAAATATTGATGGTTAATCATTTAAATGGGGATAATGTGAGGGTTGCAATAATCGGTGGTGGAGCAGCGGGAATGTCTGCAGGCTCAAGAATAAAAAGATTGAGACCAAACTGGGATGTAAAAGTTTTTGAAAGAGCCCCATATGTGAGTCATGCCCCCTGCGGTGTCCCTTTTTATGTTTCTCGCATGGTGGAAAGAATTGAGGATCTGTGTGCCTACGACATATCCCACTTCAAGTCCGAGAGGGGGATCGATGTCAGAACAAGAACAAAGATAGTTGAGGTCGGTGATGGATACCTGATAGGGGAAACAGATGGAAAAAAAATGAGATTTGAGTGGGACAAACTCCTTTTTGCAACGGGTGCAAGGGCAGGAAGATTGAATGTAAATTGCGAGGAACTTGATGGTGTGCTGTGCGTTCACTACATCGAGAATGGAGAAAGACTGAAAAAACTGGCGGAGAAAAGTAGTTCAATAGTCATCATCGGCTCTGGATACATAGGCATCGAACTTGCGGAAGCTTTAACGAGAATTGGAAAAAAAGTCACTGTTATCGAGAAAGAGAGTCATCCACTTCCCGACTTCGATGAAGAGATAAGCTCCATTGTTATGAGAAGGCTGTGCGAAAAAGTCAATGCAAGATTTTCAGAAAGCGTTGTCGCAATAGAGGGAAAGGACAGAGTTGAGAGGATTGTAACAGACAGGAACGAATACAAATGTGACTTAGTGATAATGGCTGTAGGATCCGAGCCAAATGTTGAGCTTGCGAAGCAGATTGGTGTGGAGATTGGCGAGAGCGGAGCAATAAAAACGAACTCAAGGATGGAGACAAGCATAGAGAATGTTTATGCTGCTGGAGATTGCGCAGAGACAACAAACATTGTAACCGGGAAAAGAGACTGGATACCCCTTGCGGTTCCCGCCAACAAAATGGGATATGTTGCCGGTGTAAATATCTCTGGTTACGATATGGAATTTCCGGGTGCTCTTAAAAGCCAACTGACGAGCTTTTACGACCTTGAAATAGGCAAAACCGGTTTAAGTGAGAGGGAAGCAAAGAGGGAGGGGTATGATGTAATTTCCGCGACAATAACTACAAAAACATCAGCAAGATACCTTCCCAACGGGACGATAACCCTGAAGGCTGTTGCGGATAAGGAGGGTAAGCTACTGGGAGTTCAAGCGGTTGGCAGAAAAGTAGCTATGAGGATATACTCCGCAGTTTCCCTGCTGTACAAAAAATCTACCGTGCTGGATATGTTTTTCGCCGACCTTCCGTACTACCCTCCAGAAAATAGGGTTTGGGACCCTCTGGTGGTTTGTGCGAGACAAATTTTCAGAAAATTGAACATGCCCTAAGCTCGATCGTTCCTTCTCAAACACTTTTTTGCCTGTTTTCCTACACATCACACAATACCTGCCAGTATCCTCCTTACCATATTCTCATAATGGAAAAAGGCACTCGAACTTCTATCCCTCGGTCTCTTTAGATCTATTCTCACATCACCCACCACTTTCGAAGGGAGACCCGACAAAACGATTACCCTGTCCGCTAAGAAGACCGCTTCCTCAATTGAATGCGTTACGAAAAGCACAGTTCTCAATTCCTTCAACCAGATCTTTGATAGCTCTTCCTGCAACCTCTGTCTGGTTATCTCATCGAGAGATGCGAACGGTTCATCCATCAAAAATATCTCCGGCTCAATTGCTATAGCTCTTGCAAAAGCGACCCTTTGTCTTTGACCACCACTGAGTTGATGAGGATAGTGATTCTCAAAACCGGATAAACCTACAAGATCCAGAGCTCTTTTCGAGATAGATCTTGCTCTTTCCTTATCGTATCCCATAATTTCGAGCCCAAACATGACATTCTCAATGGCGGTTCTCCACGGAAGTAGTCTGTCCTCCTGAAATACAAACCCCACCTTAGCTATCCCCCCGCCCCTGAACCTTATGTTGCCTTCGTAATCTTCCAATCCCGCGATTATTCTAAGCAGAGTTGTTTTCCCGCTACCACTCTCGCCAACAATACATACGAACTCTCCTTCTTCGACAGAGAACCTCACTTCCTCAATTACCTTCCTACTTCCGTAGTTCTTGGACACATCTATCTCTAGCACAGTCTCACCTCAACTACCTCCATCTAAGCAGTCTTCTTTCTACTCTCAGAAGTATTTCATTCATGAGAAACCCAATTATTCCTATGGCGATAATGCCTGAGATTATTTCCTCGACCCTGCCTCCAACCTCATACATGACCATGATAAAGTACCCGAGTCCGGAACCGGAACTTGCGAGCATCTCCGCTGCCACTATGCTCATCCATCCTACTCCGAGACCTATCCTCACTCCGGAAAGTATTCCGGGAATTGAATTGGGTATCACAACCTTAACTAAGATGTCCCGATCTCCCGCTCCGAAGACCTTTGCCATTTCGATCAGGTTCCTGTCGGTGGACTTCGCAAACTCCCTGACGGAAAGAACGCACGGAAAGAAGGCACCAACAAAAACTATGAATACCTGAGCAAACTGAACGGGATTGGAGAGCACGGAAAAAAAGATGTACGCTAAAGGTATCCATGCGAGGGGGGGAATCGGACGGAAAACCTCAATCATCGCGGTAAAATACGAATCCAACTTATTGTTCCATCCTATGACAATTCCAAGGGGTATGGCTACCATGAAGGCGATTAAGCTACCAGACACAACCCTCAATATGCTCGAAACCGCGTGTTGAGTTAGATTCCTCCCGAGTACCGGCTCAGGGTAGTACAAGATTTCCAGAAACTTTATCGCAACTAAATGAGGTGGGGGGAGTGGGATAAAGAGAGACGAAACATGCCACGCGGAAATTACTGTTAAAAAACCTAAAAGTTTCAATGTGTTTTCTTTCATGCGGATCACTTCGGGATTCGTATTTCGTACGATCTACTTCGAGATAACTTTAAGTCCGTGCTCTTCTGCAACCAACCTCAGTAGAAAGTCCTGTACAGTTCCATAGCCGGGAATCGCTATTGTTTTGCCCTTCAGATCTTCTACCGAACTTATATCTTGCCTAACAACTATCGCGCTACCCTCGTTGTTGGCACCCGCTATAATTGTAACCCCGATACCATCATTGATTCTCCTCAGAGTTGCTGGAGCTCCTCCGAGATAAGCCACATCGATTTCATTAGCCTTGAACGCCTCCATAACTGCAATTCCATTCTTATACTGCTTTAACTCAAAATCCATCCCGGTTTCTTCAAGATAACCTTCCTTCACCGCTACGAACAAGGCGAGTTGATGAAGATCTGCGGCGAGATAGCCTATTCTAACTGTTCCTTCGTACTTCGGTACTCTACCACCAGATATATCATCCAAAACCTCCTGATACAGATCCTTCTTCAGGAATGCTGTGAAGAATTCGTCTTCATCTGCAAAACCCAAATCCCGAATATTCTTCCTCAGAATTCCCGAACTGTTGAGGTACTCATAATACTTTCTAAACTCCTTCTCATCGGGAAAAACTATGAACTCTATGTTGTCGAGTGCTTCTTCAACAACCCCTTTTTCCAACCCGGTAAACTCCTTCGCGTATTCAACAACCTTCTCCCTGTTTTCAGGATTATTTATAAATTTTGTAGCCTTTATATGAGCGTATAAAACTGATTTCAGGGCAGATTCATCATTAAAGTGTTGAGAGCTGGCAATTACACAACACGGATGATCTTGCCAGATATCCTTGGAATTCAGCAGAATTTTGCCACCAGATTTCACACCCTTGCTGACAAAAGGCTCCCACGCAACGAATCCATCAATCTGTCCCAGCTTAAATTGCTCAATCATATCTGGTGGGGAGAGTTTAACAACATAGACTCCGGATTCTCCACCACTACATCCGGAGAAGACCAGAACAATGACTATAACGGGGAGGATCTTTTTCATAATTCTCAGGACAGAGGGGGTTTTTAAAAAATTTTTCCATTTGGAACTTAAAAATTTACTTTTGGAAAAACTTAAGTAAGTAAATTTACAATTGGACATAATGATTAACCGACTGGTGTCTGCCCTAATAAAAGGCGAGAAGGAATTTTCAGAGGAGCTTAAAAAAACCATAGAAGATCTCGGAATGGACATATCCGACTTCGCTGAAAAATGCGGTATTCCCTATTCCACATTGTACAAAATTGTTAATGGACAGAGATATCCAACAATAAAAACACTCAGAAAGATACTATCTTTCTTTAAGCAGGATGGAGAGTTCTTAGCTGTAATTGCTGCCGGATACATACTCGAAGATGTTTCTCCATTCAAATTCGACGCAAGAATCCATGTAAAACCCTATCCCGCCACCAATTTCGAGGAAGCTATAATAATGGCAGTGAGAGCAGAAAAAGAGGGTGCAATAGGTATTGTCTGTGCCCCCGTTCTTAGTCCCACAATCGAGAAGATTGTGGATATACCGGTTTTCACTATGAAGCCAAAAGAGAGTGTGCTAAATGCCATAACTCAGGCTATTAAAAAACTTATGAGTTGAACTGCTTCAGTTGTTCCTCTCGCTTCTTATGGTAGTGATCATTTCCTCGATCTTGCTCATTTCTTCTATGATCTTCTGCTTGGCTGATGTGCTGTCCAAGTAGTCGAGTGGAGCTCCGCATCTAACACAAACAAAGTTCATCTCCATTGCTGTTTCGTATTTAACTTTCATACACCCATTTATGCAGATGTAGTATATCGCAGAGTCCTCCATCTGGAGTTTTTCTTCAAGCTTTCTTTTCGTCCTCAGCAGTTCCCTTATCAAAACCTCTTTCACCTTAGAGTAGTTTATCTTCCAGTAATACTCCATCCAACCGGTTTCTTCATCTCTTTTTCTCCTATATTCCGCTAACCCAAGCTCATACAGAGAGAAAAGTGCTTTTCTAACCTCATTTATCTCAATGCCAAGTTCTTGCGACAACCCCTCATCCGTAAACTCTCTTTGAGGTCTCAAGGTGTATACAATTACCCCCACTTCCCCCGCAACTCTTTCCACCAGCTCATTAATCAGCTCTTCGCTTTGAGGTACATCCACGCATGGTATATATGTAACTAATCCTTATTTAATTTTGCGTCCCACCAATACAACATGTTGCATGAAAAATTATACAAAAAATTTTTTTAGAATTTATTTATAAGCATCTATGTAAGAATTAAAGAAAACCACCCCCTTCAAGCTACTCGCTCACACCACCTCACCATCTGACGAGCACAAAACTCACAGCAGAATGCATAAAACGGAGAAATACAAGCCTAAATGGTTTAGAAGGTATTCGTAACCCCCTCAAGATTTCAGAGATTTAAAGGAGAAACACGCAAGAGGGTGTAACGAATAAGTATTTATAATGGCAGACACATATTCAAATTGTTCTCAGATTGCACTAATCGAGAATTAAAGATGTAGAGTGTCGCACAATGAGGGAAGATAAGGAGAAAAGGAGGCTTTAGAAATCCTTGAAGGAGTGATAGCTATGAAAGCACCAAGTGATACGACAAAATACCTTGTCTATGCTGAAATAGTGGCAGAAGGTGTTGTTGAGAGACCTGATGTGGTCGGGGCAATATTCGGACAGACTGAGGGACTACTCGGTGACGAACTGGACTTGAGAGAACTCCAGAAAACCGGAAGAATAGGGAGAATTGAGGTCAAAATAGAGAGTAAGGGAGGTAAGAGTTACGGCGAGATCAAGGTTCCATCGAGCCTTGACAAGGTTGAGACCGCCATACTGGCTGCTGCACTGGAGACCATTGAAAGAGTTGGTCCGTGCTCGGCAAAGATCCGAGTGAGGAAGATAGAAGATGTCAGAGCGACAAAAAGGAAGAAGATTGTCGAGAGAGCGAAAGATGTGTTGAGGGATCTATTCGAGGAACCAGAAATAGAATCTGAGAAGATAGGAGACCTCGTTAGACAGGCAGCAAGGGCAGAGGAAATAATCGAGTATGGAGAAGAGAGATTGCCAGCAGGACCTACCGTTGATGAATCAGATGCAATAATCGTGGTTGAAGGAAGAGCAGATGTTCTCAATCTCCTGAAAACGGGAATAAGAAATGTAATTGCGGTTGAAGGGACAAATGTTCCCAAAACCATAATTGAGTTGAGTAAAAAGAAAACCGTTACAGCATTCCTTGATGGAGATAGAGGTGGAGACCTCATACTGAAGGAGCTTTTGCAGGTTGCGGAAATAGATTATGTCGCAAGGGCTCCCGAGGGAAAGGGAGTGGAAGACTTAACCCAGAAGGAGATAATAAAAGCATTGAGGAACAAGATACCGGTCGAGCAGATACATGTAATCAGAGTTTCCAAGGAGAACAAAACGAGAGCGGAGGAGCCCAAAGAAGAGAAAAGAGAAATCAAGATTGAAACGAGGGAAGTTGAGAAGAAAGAGACTGCTGAAGGAATAATGGAAGTGTTCAGAAGGCACAAGAAAGAGGTTGAAGGCAAGCTAATAGCAAGGATACTGGACAAGAGCAACAACCTTGTCAAGGAGATTCCCGTTAGAGACCTCGTTAAAACACTGAAAACCAACAACACCAAAGGAGAGGTAATAGTGTTCGACGGAGTGATTACCCAGAGGGTCATCGATCTCGCCGCGAAAAGAAATGTTAGCTATCTGATAGGTGTTAGACTCGGAAGTGTTGTTAAAATCCCGACCAATATCAGAGTCATCACATTCGATGAACTTTAGTTTCATCATTTTTTATTTTTTATTAAAATTTTTTAATTCATCATTCAAAATTCAGAAATCTTTTTAACATACAGTTGGGATTCTAAATTAATGAAAGGTCTCGTTGGAAGAATTTTCGGTCATGCAAGCTCAACTGAATTTAATTTTGTTGTTTTCGACCCTAAGGAAGTGAAAAGAACGGATTACATCAAGGTTTGGAACGATACCGATGGATGGGTGATTGCTCAGGTTCTTGACATCATTGCGACAACAGACCTAAAGGAAACGGATGCTCTTAAGGGTAGATCCGCAGAAAAAGAGACCTACATAGCAAAAGCGTATGTAATAGGAAGGAGAGATGATAAAGGACTGCTTAGAGTGCCAAAAACCCCGTTTGTCCCCGGTGAAAATGTTTTTAAGGCTGATAAGGAGCTTATAGCAGAAGTTCTCGGATTAAAAGAGGATGGAGTTTATATCGGCTTGATAGAAGATACAGACATCAGGGTAAATCTTGATCCTAACACCCTTGTGCAAAAGCATTGCTGTATCCTCGCAAAAACTGGAAGCGGTAAAAGCTACACCGCAGGAGTAATAATAGAGGAATTGATAGACAGAGATGTACCTCTTCTAATAATAGACCCGCATGGAGAATATTCCTCTCTAAGAGACCCAAATGATGACCCTGAAGAGATGGAGAAAATGAAATATTATGGTGTTTCACCGAAAGGATACAAAGACAAGATAATGGTCTATGTTCCCCCTAATTCACCTTTTCTCGATAGAGCAGATGGAGTTCTGAAACTGGATGGAGCAAATCTATCTGCTGAGGAAATTATAGAGCTAACAGGAATTACACAGGCAAATCAACAGGCGTTACTCTATCAAGCCATAAAAAATCTCGAGGGGAGAGATTACACGATAGAGGACATAATCACGGAGGTCGAGGAGTTCAAACACAGTGCAAAGCTACATTTACTCGGACATCTCGAAAAAATTCTTAAATCCGGACTGTTTGCAAAAGATGCAACCCCTATAGATATCCTACTGCAGAAAGACAAAGCAATAGTGTTGGATATGAGAGGAATCTTCCCTGAATATCAGGAACTTATAGTTTCAAGGGTGTGTAGTAGATTGTTCGAGATGAGGAAAAGAGGAGAGGTTCCCCCGGGAATGATCGTCATAGAGGAAGCTCATAACTTCATCCCAGAGAGAGGCATGGGTAAAGCGGTATCCACTCAGGTAATGAGGGCTATAGCAAGCGAAGGAAGAAAATTCGGGCTTGGATTGCTTGTAATAAGTCAAAGACCCGCAAGAGTTGACAAAAATGTTATAAGTCAGTGTAACACCCAGATTATTCTAAGAATAACGAACCCCAACGACCTGAACGCAATAAAGAAAGGTGTGGAGGGACTAACATCAGAAATGGTGGACGAGATTAAAAGATTGTCTCCCGGAACTGCAATGGTTGTTAATCCAGAACTCGAAAAGCCCATAATAGTAAACATCAGAACGAGGAAAAGCAAACACGGAGGGGCATCTGTCAGCGTTGTAAAGGACAGGGGAAAGGCAGAAAAGAAGGATAAAAAATCTAAAAAAGAAAGGAAAAAAGAAGAAAAAAGAAGAAAAGAAGAGAAAACAGAGAATCATAAAGAAGAGAAGGCTAGAAAGGAGAAGAGAAAGAAGAAGGGCATTCTGAGAAGGATGTTTGGTTAAACCTCGCTTCCAAGAGTTGGATTTTTCGCTTTTTTACCCCTCACCATTTTCACCCCACACAAAAACTAAAATAATGTTTGACCGCTATTCAATGATTGTGAAATTCATTCACATGGCCGATGTGCACCTCGGAAACAGACAGTATGGAAGTGAAGAGAGAAAAAGAGACTTTGCTCAGGCTTTTTTAGACGCTATTAAGTTTTCGGTAATGGAAAGAGTTGATTTTATCCTTATTTCCGGCGATCTTTTTCATAAAAAAACTGAGATGGATCCTATAACACTCATTCAAGCAAGAAAAGTGCTTGAACTTCCAAAAAAACATAATATTCCTGTAATTGCAGTTGAAGGAAACCACGACTCGACATACTTCAGAGAGAACTACTCGTGGATGGATTATCTTGCTTCAAGCGGGTTGATTATAAATCTGAAGCCATCATTCGAAGACGGTGAGATCGTATTAAACGAGTGGGATGGTAACACCGGAGCATACATAGAAATCAACAACACAAGAATTTACGGAATGAAATATTACGGCTCATTAACCGAGAAGGTTCTTGATGAGTTTGCGAATAGTATGGACAGGGGAGACTTCACGATCTTCATGGCTCATGTAGGGATAGAGGGGTATGTAAAGAACATGTACGGATGCATTCCCTCCTCGAAATTGCACAAAGTTGACGCAAATTACATCGCTCTCGGGCATGTTCATAAGAGTTTCATAGAGGGAGACAGAATTTTCAATCCCGGAAGTCTCGAAGTGTGTGATATCAGCGAGACTACATACGATAGGGGCATATTCCTCATAAATTACGATGATGGGCTGTCATACAGACTGGTAAGGGATTTTTACAAACCGAGATACTTTTTTGTTAAAAAGTATCGAATGAAAAGCCAGAACTACGAAGAATTCGAAAAGTTCATTTCGGACGAGAAGCTCAAGACAGAGCTCAGGAGTGACAAGATTAACAAACCCGTGGTCGATATAACGATAGAGGTAGAGAGGGCATTAAGAAGGGTTATTTCCGAGGACGAGATCAGGAAGATCATAACCAAGCACCTCAACCCTCTCCTCATAAGGATTCACTGGAATGTGAGGGATGTTTTCAAACCCGTTCTGCCGGACTCCACAAGCAGAGATGTCATAGAGAGAGAGGTTATCTCCCAGCTACTCGAGAACTACCCGTATGATGATATCTCCGAAGAAGTCCTGAAACTGAAAAGGATATTCTCATCCACATTCGATCTGAAACAGGTTGACGGGATGATAGAAGACATAATTAAAGGAGGAGAGAGAAAAGAAGATAAAAGCATTGAAATCGTGCAAAAGAGGGGAAAGGCAGAAAAAGAAGAGGATTGGGGAGAGGAGGAATGGGATTGGAGGAGTGCGTGTGATACTGGAAGTAGAGTTAGAAAACATAAAAAGCTATGAATACTGCAAGGTAACATTCTCTTCCGGATTGAACGCTATTATCGGGGAGAACGGTGCAGGAAAAACCACAATACTCGAAGCTATTGGTTTCACACTGTTCGACTCCCTCCCCTACAGAATATCCGACTTCCTCAGATCCGGAACTAAAAAAGGGTTCATAAAGATCAGATTCGTCGCACCGGACGGCAGAACCTACGAGGTGGTTAGGAGGATTTCGGAAACAGGGACAACAGAGTACTCCCTTTACGATCCAGAAATAGGGAAAATTGCAGAGGGAAAAGAGGTAGTAAACTGGATCAAGGATTCATTCGGAATAGAGAGTGACATTAAGATGTTCTTCGAGAATGCAATTGGTGTTCTTCAAGGAAAAATGACATCCCAGTTCCTCGAACCACCGAGTGTGAGGGACAAAATATTCTCACCGCTTATCGGGGTTGAGAGCTACAAGAAAGCATTCGAGAAAAGCAGAGAATACGAGAACATGGTGAACGACAGGCTAAAAGATGTGGAAAAAGAGTTGTACGGACTCGAAAAAGATCTTGAGAACCTGAGATTCGTAGAAAAAGAGCTTAATGATTTGGAGGACAGGAAAAGATCTCTTCTGAATTCAATAAAACTCGTGGAGAGTAAACTCGATGAACTCGAGAGATCCGCAAAAGCATTCGAAACACTGCAAGAAAAGATGAATTCGAAGAAGATGGTGATTCAGAAACTGAGTTACAAGCTGAACGCAGAAAAATCCGAGCTTCAAAAACTTGAATCCAGATTAAAAGAGATTGTATCTCTCGAAAAATCTGCAATAAAAGTCGAAAAAGAATACAAAAGTTATCTCGAAATCGAAAAGAGGATTGAAGCACTAAAAGACGAGGAAAGAGTGGTATCAAAAAAGGTCGAGGAGCTTAATTCCCTGCAGACTCAATACGAGACATTGAAGACGAGGCACTCAAAGATCGTTTCGGAACTGAATGAGTTGGAGAATATGGAGAGGGAGAGGGAAAAACTCGTATGGTACTCTAAAAAGGAGAAGGAATTAAGCGAAAAGATAAGAGAGATTGAGAAAATAGAGGTGGAACTGAATCAACTTAAAGAGATGAAAAGTAGATTACGAGAGGATATCTCCAATTTAAAAAGCAGAATTGATGAAATGAGACGAAAGGAGGAAAAACTCAAAAATACGGAAGAAAAGCTAAAAAAACTCGAAGGTGTAGATGAAAAGTACGAATCTATTCTGAAAAACATTTCAATCCTAAAAGCGAAGAGAGATCAGCTTTCAAAGGAGTTTGACCTGCTCAAACAGAATATCTGCCCGATCCTGAAAACGGAGTGTAATGAGCTTTCCGGAAAAAGAGAGGAGATGGGCAGGGAGCTATCTGAGTTAACTTCAAAGCTCTCTAAGCTCAGCGAATCTCTAAAAAAAGCTAAAAAGCTGTACGAAACCAAGATTGAGATAGATAAAATTGTTCAAAAGCTTAAAGGAGAGATAAAGAACCTTCAAAAGCTTAAAGAGGATTTAGAGGCAAAGATAAAGACAGAAGAGGAGATAGCTGAGAGAATAACAAAATACGAGAAAGTCCTAGAGTGCAAAGATAAAATCACCAATGAATACGAGGCTGTAAGAGGATCGAGTGAGAAACTGAATCTTGTAGAAGGCATATTGTCAAGAAAAAACGATCTTATTAATGAGAAAAACGAGATAGAGAGAAAAACAGAAGACATGGAGAGGGAAATAGGTTTCCTAAAGCCATTTAAAGATAAATTCGAAAAGATTGTGAGCGAGCTCGAAGAATTGAAGTCAAAACTCGAGGAGAAAAAACCATTTTACGAGGAATATTTGAAGATAAGAGCTTTGGTGGAGAACAAGCCCAAAATCGAAGCCGAAATAGGCGAGCTTATAGAGTCCATTCATGAGACTGAGTCAAAACTGAGACACGAAGAGAGAGTTTTAAAGGACATAGAAAAAGAATATAATGCAGACATACACGAATCACTCAAGAAAGAGATAATTTCGCTTACAACCGACAGAGGAAGGAAATACGGAGAACTTAAAGAGGTAGAGAACCTAATCAAAAGCAGAAAGGACATGATGATAGAACTCAAAAAGAAAAAAGAAGAGTACGAGAGGCTAAAAGAGCATAAATATGTTCTCGAAAAGAAGAGAGAGTTCATAAGACACCTGAGAGAAATATTCAAGTTAGCGATTCCTGAGATAACCAAAGCTTATGTTTCCGCAGTTTCTTCTGAAGCAAACAGGATATTCTGCGAAATAATGAATGACTACAATTGGGAGATAAACTGGACGGAGGACTTCGGAATTAAAGCAAGATACCGTGGAAGAGAGATCGACTTCGCCCAAATGAGTGGGGGGGAGCAGATGTGTGCGAGCATAGCCATAAGACTGGCTCTATTGAGCATATTATCTGGAGTGGGAATTGCATTCTTCGATGAACCGACACAGAACATGGATGAGGTTAGGAGAAGGAACCTTGCTAGCCAGTTGACAAAAATAGATGGGTTTAAGCAGATTTTCGTTATTAGCCATGATGACACCTTTGAAGAGATGGTCGAGAACGCAATTAAAATAGAAAAGGAGAACGGAACCTCAAAGATTTTATAGAATCGGAACAATGGTGGAAACATGAACTACAATCCAGAACAGATATTTAACGGGAGAATCTTTGAGACCATCCCACTAATCATGAACTATCTCAAAAAAGAAGGTGAAAAGAGCGATTTAACCAAAATAAAGAGATCTAAGGTCGATATCCTCGATGAATTCAACACCCTTAATGGGGTTGAGGTTACAGGAGTAGATGGAAGCCAGATCAATCATCTCAAAGAGTTTGGAATACCATTCGGAGCTGTACAGGTGGCTAAAATTAAGATAGTTCACGGAAAAGGAGACTACGAGATTGGATTCAAATCGAAATGGGTCGGAATGAATGAGGATATACCCTTTGAGAGATTTAAACTTGAAATAATCTCTATCATGGAGGAAATCGAAAAAGGTGGGAGAAATCACTACATATTCTACGACGGAAGTCTCGTCCTTTCTTTTACTAATCAGCTCAGGAGAGATTTGAGGGAAAGCTATATAGAACTCGTAAACGAACTGCTTGAGAAAAGTAATGAGATGAAAGTGCCACTCTTCGCGTTCATCGAGAGGAGTTTTGCCAAGGACATATCCAAGGGTGTTTATCACGACTCCTACACCCTATCAGAGGTTCTCGAGAGACTCGAATACACCGAGCCAATTGTGTGTAAAAGAGATATCGCACTGGAATACAAAAACCCAATCTATTTCTCGTATCTACGAATCTATAAAAACCCTGTAAGAGTAGAATTTCCGGAGTGGATGACCGATGACTTTGAAAAACACATTGAGATTGCCTGTGCAGAGTGCTTACTTGGTTCAACGAAAAACTACCCATATATACTCGAAAGAGCGCACAAGTACGCACATATTGGTGAAAAAGAGAGAAACACAATAGGATTGTACTTATGCCTAGGATTAGAAGACTCCATCTCCCAGAAGTGGATCTCAAAGATTATCTGAAAGAAGGTTTCTAATCCACCAAGCCATAAAGCAGATAGTAGATAATAGATAAAAAAGGTAAAGAATTGTACGGAGAATTAAACAAATTAAACAGAAAATTAAAAGATATAGTCGAAGAAGTAAAAGTCCAAAGGGTGGTCAAATGAAAGTGAAAAGAACGATCTCAAGTGATGAATTCGAAGTTGAAGGAGAACTCAAACCCGGAGACATCGTGAAAACGAGAAGCTCTCTATCCATAGTTGTGGATGTTTACCACGAGGAGCCTGAAATTATAAAATATCTGGATGTTCCATCAGATAAGCTAAGATCGTTTCTTCCCGATATCATGGAGAGGGGGAGAATTGCCAAATGCATAACACTGTTTTGTGATTCCCCTCCCTCACCTGGTGAAGACGTTTCCATAGCCAACACCGAAGAGATAGTGCTACTCCACACGAAGGAGGGGGACTTTTCAATGCCGTATCTGAGCCTCCTAATCAAAAAATGCAGAGACAGGCTGTGGGTTGTTAAGAGACACCTTGAGAGACTCGAAAGCATACTTCCCGAACAAAAAGAGATCATAGAGATAATAAAATCAGAAATAGAGTACGAAATGCTAAGGGGAGTTGAAATATGAGTGTTGTAGGACTCGTAAGAGCCCCTTCAGAAGGTATGAACTTTACATTCGTTTCTCCAGAAGAGATACCGCTGAGAATTGGAGAATTCGTTTACTACATGTGGAACGAAAAAAAGGTGATATGTAGGGTTACCAGAAAAAAGCCCCTGAGATTGTATCCAGACATATACTTATCAAAACCACAAATAAGCCCAGAAAAGATAATAAAAGCTATGGGGCTAAGCAATACAGAGTTTGAACTTTTTGAGATCACCGCAAGTATAATCGGGTATTATGATGAGAAGCTTGGCTTTGTAAATCCACGAGTGAGTCCAAAACCCGGTCAACAAGTGTACTTAGCTGAGAAAGAAGTTATCGAAAATGTTCTCATGAAGAAAAAGCCCAAAGATCCCGGTTCAATCAATCTTGGCTATCTGCTTAACAGAGAGGATGATGTTTATGTTACCCTCGACACATCCCTTGTTGTCAGCGAGCATATGTGCATACTCGCCTCCACCGGAAGCGGAAAAAGTTACCTTGCGGGTGTGCTCGTAGAAGAGTTGCTAAAGCCTTACAACTCTGGAGCAGTATTAATTCTCGATCCACACGGAGAATACCACACACTAAAGGAGATAGAGGGGTTGAACGAGTTCAGAAACGAAGATTACCAAGCAAAGGTGAAAATTCTCGATCGTGATGATGTGAAAATAAGGCTATGCGAACTGGAGTACGATGAGCTGATTAACGCCTTACCAAACATCAGCGATAAAATGGAAGCTATACTGAATTCCGTATACAGGGAACTCGAAGGGACGAAATTCACATCTGAGACACTGATGGAGAAGATCAGAGAGAGAGCGGAAAATGATAGGGATGTTAGCGTTAGAGCCCTGACATGGAGAATAAAGAGATACATCGAGAGTATGGATGTTATAGACGACTACAAGCACATCGTGTTGAAGGACATATTGAAACCGGGAATGGCGACGATCATCCAGATGTCCGATATGAGTGATGTGGAGCAACAGCTACTAACCTCCGTACTCCTCAAAAGAATACTCAACGCAAGAATTAACTATGAAAAGAGCTTGGATGGAGAGAAGCTTGAGTATCCTGTATTCGTGATAGTTGAAGAGGCTCATAGGTTTACATCGAGAGATTCAAAAAGCTTTGATGTGCTGAAAACAATACTCTCGGAAGGTAGAAAATTCGGAGTTGGAGTTTGCTTGATCAGCCAGAGACCATCAAAGATTGACTCCGACATTCTGAGCCAGTGCATGACTCAAATCATTATGAGAATAGTCAACCCCGCCGATCAGGAGAACATAAAATCATCGGTGGAGAGCATAGGTAAAGACCTAATTGATGAGCTTCCGGGATTGACAAAAGGACAAGCTCTTGTTGCAGGGGTTGCAATAAACTCACCAGTTTTGATGAGAGTAAGAGAAAGAATGACCTCCCACGGAGGAGTGAGCAAAAATGCTCCCTCTGAATGGATACGGTACCTAAGAAGCGAAGAGAGAGTCGAAAGAATACCATTCAAGACCCAAGAGAGACTTTTCTGGGAGGAATGATAGAAGTAAATGATAAAAGCAGGATGAGTAAAGACAGGAGTAATAAAAGGTTGCTATGAGACTCGATCTGCTTCTCGTCAAAAAAGGATACTTCTCATCCAGAAATCGGGCCATAAATGCAATAAGAAGAGGACTCGTCACCGTAAACGGAAGAACGGTCAGGAAACCATCCGAAGATGTTGAATTTTCAGCATACATCGAGATAAGAGAGGAGGAGAGACCGGAGGGTTACTGGAAATTAAGAGAGCTGAATGAGGAATGGAGATTTCTTAAGAGAGGTTTGAAAGTTCTCGATCTGGGTTCGAGTGCGGGAGGATTTCTCGAATATTCTTCTGAATTTGCAGACTTGGTCGTTGGAATTGAACTCAGCAAAGAGTTCAAGAGAGAGCTTTCATCGATCGAAAGGAAGGAAAATGTAGTTGTTATATTCGGAGATGTCTTTAAAATCAACCTGAACTCGTTAAGAATGTATGGAAAATTCGATCTGCTATTAAACGACCTCACTCTCAAACCTTCAGACTCTTACCTTGCAATGAAGAGATTTTTTCCACTGATTAATAGTGGAAAAGCTCTTTTTGTTGCAAAAACAGGAATTGACAGCACAATTCCGGAAATAGAGTTTGAAATCATAAACAGAAAGGTGTCGGAAAATAAGAGGGAAGAATACATCCTACTGAAAATCGAACTCGAGTGATTCAATTTTCAGGACAGATAGTCGCTATCCTCTGCCAATATAATCTATCCTTCCCATCCTTTCATTAGTTAATCTTTTAAATTGGTTCCGCACTATCCAGAACATGGGAAGAGTTTGGAAGTTTGGAGATGACATAGACACGGATGTGATAATCCAAGGAAAGTACTTGGTGATAAACGATGCCAGTGAGCTTGCAAAGCATGTTTTCGAAAATATCAGACCCGAATTCGCAAAAAATGTTAAAAAAGGGGATTTTATTGTCGCGGGCGAAAATTTCGGTTGCGGAAGTAGTAGAGAGCACGCCCCTCTTGCATTAAAAGCTACCGGGATTGAGGCAGTCATAGCAAAATCTTTTGCAAGGATCTTCTTCAGAAACTCGATAAACATAGCTCTACCAACGATAGAGTGCAAATTCACAGATAAAATCGATGAAGGAGACGAGATAGATGTGGACTACAGAAACGGAATAATAAAGAATATTTCAAAAAACGAAGAGTACTCATTCAACCCGATTCCAGAGTTTTTGGAGGGTATCCTTGCAAAAGGTGGGCTCGTTAACTTTTCAAAAGAAGTGTACGAATCAAAGATGCTCAAAGACTAAAAGCTTTTTCAAAAGGGTGCGAATGATGAAAAAAATCGTTGTAATACCAGGAGATGGTATAGGAAAAGAAGTAATGAACTCCGCACTAAGGATTTTAGAGAGCTTCGATCTTCCTTTCTCCTACGAATTCGCCGAAGCAGGAGACGAAACTAAGGAGCGAACAGGACATGCACTTCCAGAGGATACTCTTGAAGCTTGTAAAAATAGCTCCGCTGTTTTATTCGGTGCTGCAGGAGAGAGTGCTGCGGAGGTTATAGTAAGGCTTAGGAGAGAGCTAAGCACTTTCGCCAACATTCGTCCGGCTAAAACATTCAAGGGTGTAAAGAGCTTATATGATGATGTGGACATCGTTATCGTTAGGGAGAACACAGAGTGTCTCTACTTAGGACTGGAATTTGAAATCAACTCAGGAGTTACAGAGGCTATAAGGGTTATCACAGAAAAAGCATCCGAAAAAATTGCTAAATTCGCATTTGAGCTTGCTATGAGAGAGAAAAGAAGGAGAGTTACCGCACTCCACAAAGCTAATGTAATGAAGAAAACATGCGGACTTTTCAGAGATGTTTGTAGGAGGGTTTCCAAGAACTATCCCGAGATAGAATTCAACGACTACTACATCGATGCGGGATGCATGTACTTAGTTCTTGATCCATGGAGATTCGATGTGATAGTTACAACAAACATGTTTGGGGACATAGTCTCAGATCTGTCCGCTGGCATAGTGGGTGGACTGGGTCTTGCCCCTTCAGCGAACATAGGGGATGAGCATTCGATTTTCGAGCCTGTTCACGGTTCAGCACCAGACATTGCGGGAAAAGGAATTGCAAACCCGTCAGCTATGATACTGTCCGCTACCATGATGCTGAAGCACTTTGGATACCTCAACATTGCGTTGAAAATAGAGAGAGCTCTTGAGAAGACGATCACAAACGGTAAAACCACACCCGATCTTGGAGGAAATCTCAGCACAGAGGAAATGACAGACGAAATCATCAAGAACTTGGATTAAAATAAATTTAGACTGAAAATTAACTAAATAACTACCTTTCCTCAAAAATTTCCCTTTTCAATTTGCTCATAACCTCGTCAATCTCCCTCTCGAGATTAAGAGCATGATTCAGAATGTCGTTCAACTTAAACTCCTCTATTTCCTCCCTCATTTCTGGATGAGATCCAATGAAATCAGATATATTCGCCATTATAGATCTCACATCTCCAAATGCATCATTTAACAAACCAAGAATCAGCATTAGTCTCGTCTTTCTATCGAACATATTGCACCCCTCTCTACTTCAACCTTAGCTCCTCTTTCCCAACTACCTCAAACCCACAAGCTCTTCAAGTGCTTTTCTCCTATCCTTAGCTTTTACTATTCCGCTTGCAAGCAAAACACCGTCCGCACCGAGATCAAGAGCGGTCACATAATCCTCATGTTTGCTTATGCCTGCTCCACAAAGAACCTTAACATCCGGATTTATTTCTTTCGCAGATCTGACAGAATTCTCCACGATTTCGGGTTCCGCCTTAGAAACCGGAATCCCACTTCCTATTAATTCGGGTGGCTCTATCGCAACATAATTCGGGCTTAATGCGGATGCGGATGCGGTGGTGGAGACATTGTTGGTACATACCACAGAGATCAGCCCGAGGGTCTTAAACTTGGACACAAGGTACTCTATGTCCGAAAGCTTCAATCTGTGCTCGGAGTGATTTATCAAGCTTCCTTTTACTCCTCTTTCTTTGATCATCTCTGGGGTTATCATCCCAGTATGACTGCCGTAACTTACCGCATCAACATGCTGTGAGAAGACATCCACGGAAACATTCGACAATATTTCCGATATGTCGAGATAAGGAGGAGCTATAGCTATGTAATCCTCAACTCTTGAGGAGACATTCTCCACAATCCTTGCAAGCTCCAATGCATTACTACCGCTTCCCTCCCTATAAGCCTTGAAATTTATTATTATCACACCCATGATAACCCCTCAGAAATCGGTCATTATTCTGAATTGATCCGTATCAGGCTTCATGTACCGCAGAAATCTTCTAACCGCTCCCTCAATGTCTCTCGCTCTCGTAATCGATCTGCCAACTACGAGTATGTCTGCACCCTCTCCGATGGCGGTATCAACATTCTCGGGTCTTATTCCTCCAGCAACCGCAACTAGTAAATCGAATTTTCCTTTGATATCCTTAACAAACTTCCACGGCGGTTGTTCCTTGTTTTCAACATCTATCGCCCTGTGAAGTTCCACTACATCGGGTAAAACTCCTTCAGCATTAATCTTTTCAAGAACCTCTGAGGGTCTATCAACATTCAGCATATCCACTACACAAAGAATCCCCGTTTTCTTCGCTTCCTTTATCGCCTTTACGATCGTCGGTATCGGTGCAAGTCCCGATACAACTACGGCATTTGCAGTTGCATCCGCTGCCATTCTTGCCTCAAGATGCCCAGTATCGAGAGTCTTCAAATCCAGAACGAAAAATCCATCTGGTCTTTCCTTTCTCAACTCAAGTATGACTTCCGCCCCATATCGCTTAACCAAAGGTGTACCAACCTCGAATATTATGTGATCACTGTAGGGAACCTCTCTCAGAACTTTTCTTACCTCATCAATATCGGTCAAATCAATGGCTATTTGCAGGTATGGTGGATCCCACAGCTTTGTTAACCTCCTACCAGCAAACGGATGGATTGCCCTATCCTTCTCGTAAAGCATGGTGTCAGCATCCGGAAATCCTTCCATAGCTCTCCTCAGTGCAAGCTTTGTCGCACCGTAGTTGTAGTAGTATATTTTCTCCTTGTTCCTTGCTTTCGGGTGAATAAAAACACTCACAATCACGACGAGGTTCTCCGTCTCCTCCTTCGGAATTACACCTTCCTCAACCGAATCCGCAATAGCCTTTGCAACAGCAGACTGGGCGGGACCGAAGATAAGCTCCGCTTGATCCATTTCTTTAACCGTAACCTTCGGAATTATCAATGCTGGTGGCTTTGTTATCAAATTCGGTCTCAATACCGCGAGCAATGGTGTATGTCCTGCAGATAATTGTGACATGCTATTAGCAAAAGCCATTCCAACTGGACCGTTCTTTTCCCCAACTATCAAATCGATATGTGCCACTTCATAACCTTCTCCAATCAGTGCCTCACCCACTCTCATAATATACACCCTCATTAACTTGAGTCCTTACAATTATCCTTAGATAAAATTAAGGTGAAATAATAAAAGCTTTTGGTTATTCAGGGAAAAAGCAAAGGAAAATGAAAAGAACATAATTTTAAATTTTAAAAAAGTTAACCAGCTTCCAAAAGTTCGATTCCATCATCCGTTAGCTTCAACTTTCCCCCTTCCTCTACCACAAAGCCCTCTTTTATCAGCCAGTCAAGATTGAATCTCATCTGAAAATCAGAAAGATTCAGCTCGTTCTTCAACTCTTCTCTTGTTTTCCCGTGGATGCCTATGGATGCTACAATCTGCCTCCTTATTGGACTTTGGGAGGCTTTAAAAAGCCGTTCATGATGTTCCCTATCTCGAACCTTTTCGGTCATAAAAACACCCCGATTATGTTTTGATTTTGAAAAATATAATTTTTTCGATGATGGAAGACACAACAATCCCTTCAATTAAGTTGTAGCCCTATTATCTTGTCGAGCTCCCTCAAGAATGTCTCTACCTCAGATTCCGGAATCTGTGCACCAGCTGCTATACTATGTCCTCCTCCTCTTCCCCCGATTTTCTCTGAGGCAATTTTAATCGCCTTTGCTAAGTGAATTCCTCTATCAACGAGCTTTCTCGTTGCCCTCGCAGAGACTTTCACCCCCTCATCATTCTTCGCCAAAGCAACAATTGGTTTTTCCGAGTTCGCCTTGGAAAAGCACATTCCCGCCACTATTCCAACGATTGTGTCGAGTATCATATCTCCCGCATCAAAATACTGAATGTTTTCGAGTTCTTTTATCCCGACCTCATCCACTATTCTCAATCCCTCTGATAAATTCCTCCTATGGTTTTGAAGGAGAGTTCTTGCCCTTTTAAACGCTTTATCTCTGTCTCCAAGACATACTTTTAACCCTATATCCTGATGTCCGTATCTTGCGGTTGCATTCAGCAAGGTTGAGAACTCCATAGCATCTCTTAGCTCGGTTCCCTCCTCTTCATTTAGAAGGATATAGCACTCCCCAACAAGCCTTTTTATCATTCTAAACGGAAGCTTAGCCTGAATACATATCTTCGTAAGCTCGCTCACAACCCTCCTCCTCTCCTCAAAGGTGAGGTCTATCCACCTCTTCCAATCCTCCACCTCAATCCCGATAGATTGCAAGAACTCGATTGCCCCTCTCTCACTACCGCTCACCCCCGGTAGCGTGGGATCGAATGTGTACTCAAGCATTTTCACCACGGGTCTTGTTTGCTTACCGAAGAGTCTTAGATCTCTAACCGCATTCACAACCTTGGCTTTAACGGCTTCATCCAATATCTTCCTGTTCAATCCAACGAGCATACCATCTCTCGAGTCTTGCAGGTCCCCGACCGCTCCAACTATCGACATAGCGGAGAGATCAATGTTGTTTGCAAAAAGACTTTTGCCGAGCAGTCTTGCAACGATGTAGGTTGTGGTGGAGCCCGAGAGCTCATAACTACCGTCAAAACCGAATACATGAGGGTTCAGTTGAAGTGAGTTGTCCTCGATGGGAACATGGTGATCGGTTATAACGAAGTCAATTCCGCTCTCAATGATGGATTTCACCTGCCCGCTCCCAAGATCTGTAAACCATGTGAACCTACTCAAATCTGCTATCTCATCGATCTCAGAGTCGCCTAACTGCTTAACAAAATGAACTTCACATTCAATACCTAATCTTTCCAAGGAGATCTTTGCTATTGAGCCTGAGGTTATACCGTCTGCATCGATGTGTGTTACGACCAAAACATCCTCATTTTTCTCAATCTTCTCCGCAATTATCTTTGCACGGTTTACAATTTCCAGTGGTAAATCCATTAAATTTCAATTATGCTAAATTAAGATAAATCTTTTGTGTGCTCTGAAAGTGGTTTAATAGCTCCACAGGAAACATAGGAAGTGGATAAGAAATCAGCTCTTCAGAAACTCGTCTTTAAGGAATATAATATTTCCTCTGCCCTTTTTAACCTTCTCAACTATGCCCCTCCTCTCCAAGTCAGCAACCATCAAACTCATCTTAGCCTCTGAACATCCAATTTTCTTTCTCAAATCTCTCTGAGATATTCTCCCATCGTTCCTTATTAAAATTTCAACAACCTCTCTTAAATCGTCGGGCAAAGACTCGATTCCATTTGCTTCCAAATCCGGTTCCTCCTGAAACTCGATCTCATCCACCCTTGATCTCCTCAGATAGATTAGCAAGACCGCGAAAGCGATGATCACAGGTATCGGGATCAGAATGAAGTAGTTCCACCCCCCAACATCTCCTATATCAAACTCAACCATCTCAATATCTTGTATATCAGGTATATTTATTTCAGGAAAGAGAATCAAATCTATAACATACCTTCCTTCAGTTACAATGGTTATATTCTCCTCAGCGTAAAGATACTCCTTCTCAGTTTTATACACCGCTCTGATCGTGTAATTTCCCGGTGGTACGGAATCAAAAATGTACGAGCCATTCTCGGTAACTTTTTTCTGAACGGGAGTCGTGTTTATCTCCACAATAACTCCGTTAATCGGTTCCAAGGTTTCCCACGAGAAAACTTTACCGTGAATTACGGAAGCGTCAGCTACCGGAATTAAGGTGAATGAGATTAAAAATACCAAAATTTTCAGATTTGACATTGTAAACTGGTTATCGAACTTGTTTTTAACTTTTTCTCAACATTTGATGGTTACTATGAGGTTCGTGTTTTTGCGGGTGGCCAAGTATGTCAAATAAAAAAAACATGAATAAAGGTTTTTAAAGAAAAATAAAGAATCTCACAGATTTATAAAGTTTAATAAAGCTTTATCCCCGTATTTTCTGAAAGAATTGTTAAGTTTAACAGAATCCAACTTGGGATCGGTGATCGGCATGACGGCGGGAATGAAGTTCGGAGGTGTTGTGCTTGCCCTCCTCCTCCTTACGGGGATGGCAAGTGCAATGGATACAGAATATGTTGAGATGGGTGCAGTAACAGGGGTCGGCATGGAAATGGGTGTACAACCGGTACAGCCAGGACATCCAGTAAAACCACTCCCACCCGTAATGCAACCGAAACATAAGCCATATGAAAGGATAAAGTGGGAGTACCACAAAGATCTCCAGAGACTGAAAAGCAAGCACTTCGGAATTGTAATAAATGAAGACACATTCGATGAGGCTAAGGAGTGGCTTCTTGCGAGTGCAGACCTGTCAATTGCATCACTCACAAGCATAAAAGAGAGAATAGAGAATAGCAATGTGACATATCCTGAGGTCGAGGAGATACTTCAAGAAATCGATAGTCACATAGCAGACATATCCGCGATAAGGGAGAAGATAGAGAGTACTCAGACAATTGAGGAACTTAGAAATGCTGGAAAAGAACTAAAAATGGAATGGATATCCGCAAAGGTTTCACTCAAGAAGACTTTGGCTCTAAAATGGATATACATCATGGAAAGAATGGTTGAAAGAGGAGAAAAGGTTTCTGAAAAAGTCGAGAAGTTGATAGAAGAGTACAAGGTGGAAGGCAAGGACACTACAGAGCTTGAAAGATGGTTAGAAAAGTTCAATGAAGATCTATCAAGGGCAAGTGAGAAACTCGAGTCCGCCAAGGAAAGACTGATGGAACTCGAGAATAACAGACAGATTAATAGATTCCTCGTAATGGAGAGCCACGCCCTTAAATCTTCAGTAAAATACATGAAAAGCGCACATCACAAGCTCAGGAACATTATCTGGATGATAAACCATCAGAAAACGGGCTATGTGGAGTTAGAAGGAACGGGTGTGCTTAAAGCGATGGGAGAAGGATATGTTGAGATTCATGGAGATGGAAAAGTCATGATATTCGGAAACGGAACTGTTACCGCTCCAGCAGACAAAGTCATCTTTGCGATAGGATTCGGAGAGAAAACAGAGGAAAACGGAAAGGCAAGATATAGCGGAGAGGGAAGAATACTCATCAGAGGCGAGAACATCACAGTTACAGCAGAAGGGAGTGGATTGAGAATCCATGCGGTAGGCAATGGCAGTGTCGTACTGGACGGAACGGGAGTTTACTGGGCTAAAGGGTTCAAAGTCGTGACAAGCGGTTATGAGAGTGTGGAAGAGGAGGGCGTGGAAGTTGAGGAGATTTCCGAGAGTGCATAGTTCCTAATTCGAAGTATTAGAAGCAAATAAAACTTTTTATTTTTCCCCATTTTTTCTGCCACCCTCAAATTCACCACTATTCGGCTTTTTTTAAAAAACACACCCTGCGAATCGTTTTAAGCACACCCGACATTGCGCAAATTAGATTAATTCAAACACCTCACAGGAAAATATGGAGGACATTCCAATCAAATGGATCAACGCAGGCAGAGACAAGATAGAGTACTCCCGCAGAATAGAGGTGATTCCGTCCTCAGTGTACATGAGAGAATGGGAGGTTAAAAGAGAGATATCGAAAATTCTTTTTGAGAAAGATATTCTGAGCTACATATCAGACCATTTCGGTATCGGAAACATACTCCAGATTTCAATCGAACATGTGTCATGCTGGCTAACATACCATGTTTTCAAGGTTGAGATTGAATCGGATGAAATAACCAGGGTTGCCTTAAACCTCGTTCCCCCTTCCGAGAAAAGAGGTATCTTTCTGGAGTACCGGGATATCTCACATAAAGCATACATGACTGGAGTGATTCCAAAACCGATATTTATCTCCGATGATGGTAGATTTTTCTTGCAAGAATGGGTCGAAGGAGATGTTGTTTCGGAGATCACAGGTGAAGAGTGGATTAAAAACAGAGATGTTGTTTTAGCGATGATCGCTGAGTCACTAAGGAAGCTATTCGAAGAGAACATAATATTCTATCCAATAAACGACTATGAAATAATAATCAAAGACGATAAAGCGGTGTTCCTCGATATAACAAGATTAAAAGAAGCCTATGATAAGAAAATCGAAGAGTGTTACAGGAACTCTCAGATAAAGAACCTTCCGGTCATAGAAATCCTGAGGAGATACCCTTGATTATGTGCGGATGACCAACCACGCATTCTCTCCGGCTTTCGGGAATCTTACCAACACAAAAATCCCTTTTAGCTTTCCACCATTCAAGCTCAATTTTAACTCATTCTTGCTCCTTTTAATCAGCTCATACTCTCCTTTATCCCAAATAAATACCTTTCCAGCCCCATATCCCTCTGAGATCTCTCCTTCGAAATCCATGTAATCTATATCATGATCCTCAACCTTAATCGCAAGCCTCCTCTCACCTTTCCTCTCGGGCAAGCCTTTTGGTACTGCCCAACTCTTCGCAACACCATCAAGCTCTATTCTAAAGTCATAGTGATGAGTTTTAGCAAAGTGCTCCTGCACAACAAATTTCATTGAAAAAATAATTTGAATGATGCCCCTATTAATCTTTCCCTTTTACATTCATCTGCGTATTCCTTCCCAACCCTACTCCTACAAACCAAGATAGGCTTTCCTTATTTCATCGGATTTAGAAAGCTCCTCTCCAGTACCCTGAATCTTTATTCTTCCCTCGGAAATAACGTAGGCATAGTCGGTTATTGCAAGGCTTAGATGTACATTCTGCTCTACGAGAAGCATCGTAAGTCCCTCATCCTTCAGCTTCTTTATTGTCTCAAAAACCTCAAGAACGAGCTTTGGAGCTAAACCAAGGCTTGGTTCATCCAGTATCAAAACCTCAGGTCTGGACATTAAACCTCTCGCTATTGCAAGCATCTGCTGTTCTCCGCCACTAAGAGTTCCCGCCTTCTGATTGAACCTCTCCTTCAACCTCGGGAACAGCGATATAACGAAATCGAGGGAGTCTTCAAACTTTTCTCTTGCTCTTTTGGTATATGCACCCATCTCGAGGTTCTCATAAACATTCATCTCTGGGAATATCATTCTTCCCTCAGGTACCATGATTATGCCCTTCTCAGCTTTCGAATATGTTGAGAGATTCGTAACATCCTCTCCTTTGAAAATTATCTTACCATCCCAAGGCTTAATTATCCCCATGAGGGTTCGCAGAAAAGTTGTTTTCCCAGATCCGTTCGAACCGAGAATTGTTGTAAGTTGTCCCTCCACAACATCAAGGTTCAATCCCCAGAGAATCTTCACTTCGCCATATCCCGATTCGAGGTTTTCAACCTCTATCGCCTTTCCTCTCATTCTCCCTCCTCCTTGACCAATTTCAATGTAAGTTCTGGATCCCCGAGATACGCCTCGATCACCTTTTTATCCTTGGATACTTCCTCTGGCAATCCTTCTGCAATCTTCTCTCCGTAATCAAGGACAACTATTCTGTTGGAGACTTTCATAATTGCGTGCATAAGGTGTTCGATCATCATAATCGTAATGCCCTCTCCATTTATCTTCTCAATGATCTCAAGCATTTCTGTAACCTCAGCTGGATTCAACCCTGCTAAAACTTCATCCAACAGTATAATAACCGGATTTGAAGCTAAAGCCCTTGAGAGCTCAAGTCTCTTCTTTTCCGGGACATTCAGCTTACCCGCAGGTAATTCTGCCTTCTCAATCAGTCCGGTGATTTCTAAAACATCCATCGCTCGTTCTTTTGCGGAGTTTAAGTCCATGTACTCCTTGCCAAAGCAAGCTCCTACCATCACATTCTCGAGCACAGTTAACTCGTTAAGAGGTTTGACAACCTGATGCGTTCTTGCTATCCCCATCCTCGTAATCTTGAAAGGCGATAGTCCGGTAATGTCCTCTCCCCTGAAGATGACTCTTCCCTCTTCCGGTGGGTAAACACCAGAAATGACATTGAACAGAGTTGTTTTTCCCGCTCCATTTGGACCTATAATGCCGAGGATCTCCCCTTCATCGAGTGTAAAGCTAACTTTGTTCAGAGCTGTTAAGCCCCCAAATCTTTTTGTAACATCCTTAACCTCGAGTATCATTCAATATACCTCCTGAGTACGGAAAACTTATCCCTGAGATACCCAATTATTCCCGCAGGCATGAACAGAATCAGGAAGAGCAGTATTATGCCCGCTACAGCCATGTGCAAGTCCTTGAACAGCGGGTTCACAAGCAATATCCCTCTAATTCTTTCATATAAGATGGAGCCAAGGAAAGGTCCCGTAACGGTTCCAAAACCACCGAGCACAACCATGAATATCATTTCGATGGACTTAAGAAGATGGAACGCATTCACCGGTTCTATGTTCCCGTTCTTGAAGAAGAATATTGCTCCGACCATTCCCGGGAAAAATGCGGAGAGCATATATGCCAAGCTTTTGTACTTTCTCGTGTCGATCCCAAGAACTATTGCTGCATCCTCGTCCTCTCTTATCGACATCAAACCGAGTCCAAACTTAGATTTCTTTATGAGGTAGTTCACAACTATAACAACCATTGCCAAGATTGCCATCAGGTAGTATGCGAGCCATATCGCACTCCCCGCTCCACCGTACTGCTGATATATCTTGAAGTTGAAGAACAAGCCCGCTGAGCCTCCGAGGAACTCCAAGTTATTCACAAGTGCTTTTACCGCCTCGTTTACACCAATAGTCGCTATTGCAAAGTACGCTCCTCTGAGTCTCAGAACCGCCTCACCGAGTAGCAGAGCGATAATCGCACAAACAATCCCTCCTGCAATCATTGCAGGAATCAAATGTATGTTGTAGAAGTACATGAGGGAGAATGCCACATAGCCCCCAATACCGTAGTAGACTATATGTCCAAAACTGACATACCCCGCGTATCCGAGGATTATGTTAAGGCTCGCTGCAAGTGCTATGTACTGCATCATCAGGAAAAACTCTTCCCTCATAGTGATGGAGTTCGTTAGAGGTGGAATGAGGGTCATTACTATCAAAACAAGCAAAAGCCATATCAGAGAGATGTCAAACAGGTTTTGCCTCATCTATTTCCCTCCCAGCAAACCAGTTGGTTTTAGCACTAAAATCACAACGAGGAGAGCGAACTCCAGAACCGGTACATAGCTCGTTGGTATCTGAAGGGTGACTATGTTCTCGATCAAGCCGAGAGTCAGCCCACCCACAAGTGCCCCAAGAGGACTTCCGAGACCTCCAAGAACACAGATTACGAAGCTTTTAAGCTCGTATCCTCCTCCGGAGAGAATCGTGAATGGAAATATCGTCGCTATCAATGCCCCAGCGACCATCGCGAGAGATATCCCTATCCCAAAGCTTAATGCGAGAGTTATGTTCGAATTTATACCCATTAGCTCTGCTGCGGTTCTGTTCATAGATACCGCTCTTATTGCCTTACCCATTCGCGTTTTGTAGAGAAATACATAGAGGAGAGCTGTGAAGAGTATTGAGATTACCCCGGTTGCTACTTTCGTTCCCAAAATTACAATAGACCCTATCTCAATAGCACCCATTGAGAAATCGAGAGCTTTTGGATTCGTCTTGAATATGAATGTTCCGAACCCAATTATAATCAAACTAACGGAGAAAGTTGACAATAAGGTGGAGAGCTCTGGAGCATTAATCACCCTGTGAAGGGCAGAAAAGTAAGTTATAATTCCAAGGATTAATCCTATGAGAAGGACAACCAAAATACCCGCATAAGGAAACACCCCGAAGGAAGTATACAAAAGCCATATTGTTATCATCCCAAGAGCGATGAATGCTCCGTGCGATAGGTTTATGACCTTCATAACACCCCAGATCAGATTCAAACCTATCGCAGCCAAGCCATAAACCAACCCCAAGAGTAAACCGCTGATTATACTATCAATCCAGATGTCCACTCCCGTCACAAATCCCCCTCCTAAAAAATATTAAAAAAATTAGTATTTTGCATCATATGCAACTACTTCAGATGATGCTCCTTCTTCCGGCCAGACCACTTCTTTATGGAGTTCATCCCCCTGCCACTGGATGACCACCATGTCGTGTCCTACTTGTCTTCCGTAATACTCGCCCTTTTCGAACTCAATCATTCCGAAGAATGTCATTATCTTCATGTTCTCGAGAGCACTTCTCACCTTCTCAGAGTCAAGAGAGCCTGCGGTTTCAATAGCTTTCTGGAGAATTAAGCCTGCTGCATAGCCTCCCGCAGCATGATATCCGGGTTCGTAGCCGTACTTTGATTTATATGCGTTGACGAATTCTTCAACAGTTGGCCCATAGAACTCCACTCCCGCTTTTTCAGCAGCTTCTTTCGTGTACTTTGCCTGTGGTTCCCACTGGGATGGTCCGCTCACATACAGTGCTGCAGACCCTATTTCGGAGAACTCTGGAACTGATGGTGCAACGAGCAGAGAAACGAACTTAACTTTCACCTTCTTCTCATACAGCTGTTTGGCGAACGTTTCTCCATCCGTGAAGTGTCCTCCACCGACTATCGCATCTGGACTTGCCGCGAGAATCTTGTTTATGAAGGAAGTGAAGTCCGAGGTTCCGGGTTCGTACGCCTCATAAAGCACGATCTCATAGCCCTTGGATTTTGCGTATTCTTTAGTCGATTCTGCCACATCCCTTGCAAATTTCGAGTTCTCGTAAACTATCGCTATCTTCTTCGCGGATGGGAATTTCTTAGCAAGCAGATCAATTGAACTCGTGAGATACCTGCTCGATGGTGTGTAAATCTGGAAGACATGCATGTAACCCTTGTTGAATATGCTGTCAGATGCTGCCCCCGTAGCAACCATGATCTTGCTGTACTGCTCTGCAATAATCGCTGCAGAGGCTGTCAAACCACTGGAATACGGGCTGATCAAAAAGTCAGCTCCATCCTCACTTATCAGCTTCGCATAGATTTGCTGAACTCTCTCCCCACTGCTCTCATCATCGTAGCTAACAAAGTCAACCATCACTTTCTTCCCCAATTCCTTAACATAGATTCCCCCTTCCGCATTGACATGTTCCATCCAAAGTTTAAAGCCGTTAGTCTGCTCCTTAGATTCAGCATTCAATTTCCCTGTTTTTGATTCGGAAAACCCTATTAAAATCTTTTCCTTCGTTTCCGATGGTTTTTCTGACTGTGCAGGAGTTTCCTGTGGTGCTTGAGGTTTCTGAGTTGTGGTTTCCTGTTGTGCACATCCAGCAATTAAAATAGCTACCAGCAATAAAACTATAATGTACCTCTTCATCCAACCACCGAGAAGAATTGACATTAGTAACATATTTAATAGTTTTTAAAAATTAATATGAAAGCTTATTAAAAATTATTAGTCATTTCGGATTTTAGTTAATAATCTATCATAAAGAATCTGAAACCTTTGAGAATAAAAATATTATTATATTACAAGCAATATTACAGATATTAATAATCAACTACCAATAATTTTGGATGATGAAGCAAAAGCTTTATCCTTAAACTCGATAACCATTCTTAGATGGAGATCAACACAGAAAGAATAAGAGATCTGGCAAAAATAATCAGGAAACTAAGGTATAAGCCAATATTCTTCGACGATCCGAACCTATTTCCAGAATACGATGATTTTATTTATCCAAACTATGTTTTCTTCCTCGTAGCAATAGATCATAGAACTGGTTTCAAAAAAAGAATAACACATGGGTCGAAAAAATACCACGGTTCAGACATAATCTTCTACTTAGCGAGGAGAGTTCAGAAACAGCATCCTAAGTTCTTCACCGCAGAAAATCTAAAGGATGTTGATGCCGAGACTGTCAAAAAAATTTTTAAAATCAACAACGAGATCATAAACAATCCCGAGCAAAGGGCTTTTTTGCTCAGAGATTGTGCTAAAAAACTCCTAAAATTCAGCGGAAATATCACAAACCTGTTTAAGGATTCAGAATACTACCTCATGAGAAAGGGAAATGGGATCCTCGAAAAATTGAGAGCATTCAGGGCTTACGAGGACCCGCTGATGAAGAAAAGCTATCTCCTAATCAAAATCCTGAAGAGACAAGGTATGAAGATAAAAGATCCTCATAACCTCAGATTTCCGATTGATGGTGTTCTCGTAAGAATTGCTCTGAGTTCGGGTATCATTGTGGTCGATGACAGACTAAGAAGGAGATTTGAAAATCACTTAACCCCTCAAGAATCACTTGAACTCAGAGAGCTAACCTCTCGAGCGCTCGATCTACTATCCAAATACTCCAAAATCGATCCAGATATCCTTGACGATATACTATGGTGCTACGGTAGAGAAATAGACGAGGGAAAGATAAATACTAATCTCGATAAGAGGATGGACAAAGAAGCTTTAGAAGAGTTTTTATCTTTCCTGAAGTACAAAAGAGCTGGAAAAATTAAATTTCCAGACACATGGTATTTCTAAGTGCACAGACGTATTAAATCAGGTTCTTCTTTTTAAGGAGATTTACAAGAAGTTCTACTTCCTCTTCCACACTCAACTTATCGGTTTCCAGAACCAAGTCCGGGTTTTCGGGCTCTTCATACTCGCCGTCGTAACCGGTCAAACCCACTATTTCTCCATTGATTGCTTTTTCATATAATCCCTTTGGATCTCTCCGTATTAACTCCTCAAGAGAGCATTTGAGATAAACTTCTACGAAATTCTCGATTTCCTTTCTCGCAAGCTCTCTCGTTGATCTAAACGGAGAGATCATGGATACTATAACCACGATACCATTTTTCGCGAGGAGGTTCGCCATCTCTATCACAACTTTATTATGCATCTCCCTCTCTTCCTTGGTGTATCCGAGATCGGGATACAGCTTGCTCCTTATTCCGTCCCCATCCAGAATTTCTACACCAAGGTTTAAACTCCTTAATCTTTCATACAGTGCCTTAGCAAGGGTTGTTTTACCGACACCGCTTACGCCCGTAATCCATACAACAAAACTCATCTCAACCCCTCTGCTAAATCCCTCATACCCATTGCGGTAAAAGCTATTTTCGGAAAGTCGTAAATGGATATTTGAACTTGTTTTTGTGTGCACTTTTGACCATCCATATTCCCTCTCATCTCGGGATGGGCTAACACGAAAACACCGTATTCTGAATGAACCGCATCATCCGGACCAGTATCATTCTCTAACAAATAATTTGATTCATATCCAATCGTTCCAGCAGATCTCCACCTGAGATTGTCGAAATAAACCATCATATCTGGTTTATCACCTTTTGCAACAGGATAGATTTCCTCAGGATAGAAAACCTTTGTATCCCATTTCTCTCCGTTCTCACCTTTTATCGATCTTATCGCAGAGCTTAATTCATCCCTAAGAGATTCATACTCATGTTTCGACACCACCCCTCTTTTCTCCCTGCCTTTGAGGTTTATGAAGATCCTTGAGTAGTATCCTCCCCATGCCCATGCAACCGTTTTATCCCAGTCTATCTCCAACTGCTCGAGTTTTGTAGCTCTGAACCTTCTTTTTACCTCATCTACCCCTCCCGAATTCCTTAGTTTTAGATACCCTTCTTCAATCAACCATTGATTTATTGCAAACGCCCCTCTCATTGCCTGAATTCCATGATCTGAAACTATCGATATCGCGGTATTTTCATCGAGCAACTTTACCGTTTTCCCTATCTCTTTATCGAGGAGCTTGTAATACTCTGGTATTACGCTTTCGTACTCGCTTTTTTCATATAGGTGATGGCTTCTGTCGAAGTACTTCCAAAACGCATGGTGAATTCTATCGAGTCCGATCTCCACAAACTCGAAGTATTTCCAATTCTTTTCCTGAATCAAATACCTTACCACCTCAAATCTTTTTTTCGTCATTTCAATTATCTCCTCGAGAACCGCATCCCTGTCCTCCTTCCTGAATATCACATCGAATACATACTCACCCACCAGTTTTTCAACCTCATTTCTCAGACTTTCAGGGTAAGTGTAGTTAACCGATGAATCTGGAGTTATAAAACAACTGATGAGATTTCCTTTTATTTTCTTGGGCGGATAACTCGGTGGAACACCTACAACAACAGATTCAAAACCTCGTTCACCCAAATAATCCCATATCGTTTTCTCTTTGATTTTAAGACTGTGTGCAATCCAGACATCCTTATAGCTGTTCCCCTTTCTATGCCTAAATCCGTAAAGTCCAAGCTCACCGGGTGTTTTTCCAGTAGCCATGCACATCCATGCAGGAATCGTGATTGCGGGTATGGAACTTTCCATCCCTCCATAAATGGAGTTCTCGAGAATTTTCCTAATGTTGGGCAGGTCGTCAACAAACTCGTTGAAAAGCAATTCCGGTGGAGCGGAATCCAAGCCTATCACGAACAACTTCGTTTTTGAGTCAGAAAAGGTGATGTTTTTCATAATGTTTTCCAAACCTTCGCTCATTTTTTCAGCCATTTTACCACCATATCCCTCACTTCATCTGTTTTGCTTTTTGGAGTTAACACTCCAACTACTTCACTCTTACCACCCGCATTATAAGCCTCTCTCAGCATATCGCATAATGGAGTTAAATCATTTTTTATTGCCCTAATATATATTTGATCTTCCTCAAACCCCCTATTTACAGCTACCACCCTCTCATAACCCATGTCCCAGATAACCATTCTTGCGACCTTTGAAATTATGTTCATGCTACTCTCGAATTCCACGATAGCGAAACCATTCTGTATTTCACGGAGGTTAGATGTAGCCTCCAAAACCTCTCCACGAATCTTCTCCAGATTGTCATTCCAATGTTTGTTTTCAAGCAAGTCTCTTATATCCTCTTGGACCAGCATCTTAACAGCATTTTCAACACCTATCCTATCCATAACGATGTAGTTCGAATCTATCAACTCCACAAGTCTCAATGCGGTGTCATAGTCAATCCCCACCCTTTCCAGCAGTTCTCTTACGATACGGTTGTTGAAAGCTCTCTTTCCGATATCTCCTACCGCACCAATGGCTGTTAGATAGCTCCACACACCGTAGTGATTCGATACAACAAAAGTTGTTGATATAGCATCTTCCCCATCCAAAAACGGATTAATGTGCTCTACCTTTACCTCAGTTTCCAAATCGAGTCTTCTCTGAATATGGTGATCAATGAATGTCAGAGGTTTTTTTACCTCACTAAGGAGCTTTTCGACCTCATCCACCATGTTCAAATCGAGAACTACTATCCTCTTGGAATCTCTTGAGAGATCGTATACCCTATCGTCCAAGCTGAACTTTCCAATTTCCGGTGTGGTGTTGGTAACCTCTACATCCCTGTAACCCATTCTCTCAAAATAACTCAACATCAGACTTGCAGAACAGATTCCGTCCGCGTCCCAGTGATGGATAATTAAAATCATTTTTTAATGAGTCTGTCAAAAATGCAACTTTTTTTAAGATTCTCAATCGAGATAGCCAAGAGCCCTTAACCTCTCCTTAACTTTCTCCTCCTCTTCCTCGGTAAACACCTCTTCCTCCTCTTCTTCAAGGCTCTCTATAACCTCCCTAAGGACATAAGTTACATACTCATCCACTGATTCGAATTCAGTCTCGCCTATCCTTTCCTCGATTTTTTTGTAGAGGTCTTCAGGAATCGTGACCGCTTTCCCACTCATACTCTCACCTCAGTTCAGCCCGGTATTTATGTGTTTTCACAGCTATATGGTTTCCGCACCATTACACTTCCGTTTTTTACACTACAACATCCACACTTCCTTAGTACTCCTCACAACCCTCCTGAAATCAGATTTATGCTTTTCATTGCCTCTGAAATAAAATCTTGCTTGCCTCTCCACCATATTTTAATTTCCTTCAAATTCTCGCTACTTCAAAACCTCTCCCGTCGACAGGTACCATAGATACAGATCCAGTTCCCCCGGATACATCCCCACTTTCTCAGCGATCTCGTTAAAAACCTTCTCAATGCGAATGTACTTGGCTTTTGATAGATTCTTGGGCATCTCAACAACACCCGAATTGTGCAAAATTCTAAGAATGTGCCTATCGAGAATTGCATAGTTCAGAAACCCTACATTCCTCAGGAAGTGGCTCGCCTCCTTGTATCCTATCCCTTTCACATTTCTAACCAACCATTCCCTTTTATCGTGCTCTTTCAAGAGTAAATCTTTCAGATTAAGGTATTTTCTTGCTTCAACAATGAACTCCGCTCTCCTATTGTAAAAACGGTATCCAAGCTCCTTCAGTCTTTTTGAGAGGATTTTTCTATCAAGCTTTGAAAAGCCTTCATAGCCCAACTCATTCTGAATTCTTATACCCATTCTCGCGGAAGAGTTTGCGGTCAGTATGCAAAAACAAAGCTCGCTAAACCACTTCTCATTTCCCCTATTTTTCATAGTCAGAAACTCGTTAATCCTCCTCCTAACTCTACTCTCAATTAAGGGTTTCACTAAACCGATTCTTTTGATAAGTTCCTCTAAGCCCTCTTCCGAATCAGCATAAATGGACATAGCGCAAATGTGAGGAAAGAAGAAAGACCTACTCGAGAACCTCCACAATCTCGGCTTTGATTAAACCCCTTCCTCCTCTGTGTTCCGCAAGTGTTCTACCACAGACGAGGCATTTGACATCTATGGACGGATGATCAAAAATAATCTGAAGATTTTCACAATCAGGGCACTTCACCCTTACGAACTTGCTCTTCTTCACACCCATAAGGCTCACCTCAGACGAGTTCAAATCTCTTAACCCTCCATGTTGGTCTATGCTCGGCTTTCTTACACTCTGTACATCTATATCTGATGTTGACTCTCTTGGTCGGCTTATCGCCACCCGGAACTTTACTGAACTTGCCGAGGTTTCCCACCTTTCCTCTTCTTGCCTTTTGCCTGTTAATCCACCTGAGGGAGCTTTGCTTACCTTTGCTTACCTTTTCAACCTCATGAATGGTATGCTTATTACAATACTTGCAGTAAGTTCTCACCTTTTTCGGATATTTCATTCTCTGTTCACCTCTCGGGTTTCTATAGGTTCAACAGCATCAGCCTTAATCAAAGCCTTTGCATTCAATTTGGGGAGTGTAACCACATCTTCCTTACTCAATTTATATGTTTTTCCATCAACACCCTCGAACTCATCAAGATTGGATTTTACCCTCACCACAATGTAATCACTATTAATATAACTTTCCTCAGGCTCAATTTCCCTATTCTCCTTCTCAATTTTCTTGTTCTGAAACACAGAGTCTCTATATTCAGAAAGAATCTGAACAAGATTAAAATATAGCTCTTTTTCTCCTTTGTTAAGGCTTTCAATGTCCTCCGTTCCACCGCAAACCCTTGACCATGCAAGCCTTACAATTTTGCTCGTCCTCGTTTCGAATATCTTCTTCTGTATTCTCCTTATCGTCCTTATGTTGTCATCTATTCTCGCGATTTCAGAGTCACCTGCAGAAAGACGGGACTTTTCAAGTTCCGAAAGCCTATTGTTTATCTTCTCATAAAAATCATCCTCAATTTTTATCAGCTTGTTCCTGTTTTTCTCCAAAAATATGAGCAATTCATCAATGTCCATATCTTGCAATCCCCCTGCAAATGAGGAATACCGCAACATACTCCGGCAGAGTTACTTTCTCACCACCTCTTATCCTGAACTCCTCTCCTCTGAGTGTCAGGTCTAACCTAACATTTGGTGGTATCCTTAATTTAATTTTCTCATCACCAAACACCACCGCATCCCTCAACGGATCGAACTCCTCCAAATCATCAATCTCTATTTCAGTAACCCTGAGCCCGGTTTTTCCGTGAAGGGATCCGGGGAACCTTATCAACCTTTTCACATCCGCTGTAACCGGAGCATCAATGTGGATCGTGTTTCTCGAAATGCACGCGGAGAATATTTTGTTGGCAAGCCTTTGAAAGCCCTCCGACTTGCTTATATCTTCAATTCTCGTGAATTCTATGTTACCTTCTACCAACAGCTTTAGCTTCTCCCTGATTCTTCTTATACTGTTTGCTCTCACCCCTTCTTTTTTCAGTAGCTTGTCAAGTAGATTTCTTTCGATCAGTTTCCCAACAATCTTCAAAAAACACATTCTAACCCTCTCCATCTGGGCACTGTTCGAATCTATCTCTGGAGAATTCAAAGAGATGTAATCCACCAACTCCCTTCTTTCCGGAGATTCAAGCTCTCTGAATCTTTCATCAAAAACATGAATGTGGTAACCTCTTCCTCCAGAAAAAACAACCTTCATTTTCCTCCTGCTAACTCCAAAATCATCCTCAAGGATGCCTATCAATTTAATTATCTCTTTCTTTGCTAATCTCAAGGCAGTCTCCATCGGTGTTCCGGGTTTCAACGGCAAATGATCCGCATCAATGTCAAAAATCAGATCCGCACAGAGCCAACCCTTCTTTTCCATCTCCACCGAGGGGTTCAGATAGCATGCGGAGGAATGATAAACATGTGCGGGAGGGGACTTCACGAGGAAGGACTGAAAAAGCTCCGTAGAGTTGAACGATATGTGCCTCTGCATGAAGAAATCAGGGAGGTTCTCTATGAATACGAAAGCCCACTCCCTCTTTTCAAAGTCGTGAGGCATTTTAAGTTCTGCTTTCGAATAGTACTCCCTGAATCTTCTTATCAAGTAAGCTTTGGTAAGCTCATCCACAGATTGCCTTGGCTGTAACAATATATTATCTTAACTGGTTTGTTCCCTAACTCGTTCCCTACAGAGTTCGAAGCTCAAATGCAAGCACGGATTTTCTCACGACTCCGGTATCTTCGGGCTGGACAATGAAGCATCCCGGATCGATAGCCTTAAGGTCTCCGAAGTAACCGTAAGCTCTCGCCCTACAACCTCCACAGATGTACCGATACTCACAACCTCTACAAGCATAATCTTCCGCGTCTCTGTCCCTCAGAGATTCCAATACCTCATTTTCTTGCCATATCTTCAAAAAACCATCCCTGTAATTTCCACAAACGATGGGCATAAACACACAAGGCGTAATATCTCCGTTTGGCTGAATACCACAGTAAAGTCTTCCAGCACCGCATCCACCGAGGAAGTCAGAGAGTATCAATGCCCCATCAGAAGGCATGCATATATCTGCAAAATGGGTTGGTGAGATCTTGTCCCCTCTCCCTTCAAGAACCTTGCTAACAGCAACTACAGCATAGATAGGAGAGGTTGAGAGGATCTGAACCTTGCTCCGCATCATATTATCGTAAAGAAACTCAAGCAACCATTTTCTTTCACCAGATGATAGGTCTGATGATGCTATGTCTCTCCCCCTCCCCACGGGTATGAAATTAAAAACAATCAGCCTGTAAACACCAAGTTCTTCCGCGAGGGATACCATCTCCGGCACCTCATCCAGATTGTGCTTAGTAACTGTTGTTGCAATACCCGTCTGAATGTCCTTTTTCACACAATTTTTTATGCCCTCTATCGCCCTATCATACGCTCCTCTCACACCTCTAAATTCATCATGGGTCTTTGGATTCACTGCATCAAGGCTGACCTCCACATAATCCACAACACCTTTCAACCTCTCCGCGGTATCTTCATCTATCAGGGTTCCGTTAGTTGCGATACTGACATGAAATCCGAGCGTCTTGGCATGTTCTGCGGTATCCCAGAAGTCCGGATGAATCAAAGGCTCACCACCAGAAAAAGATATCGCCACCACTCCCGCAGAATCAAGCTGATTTACAAGATCGATTTTCTCCTCCAACGAGAGCTCATCCCTCCTCCTTCCAGCATTTGCGTAGCAGTGCTTACACCTAAGATTGCACATGTTTGTAAAGTTCCAGACCACAAGAAAAGGAGAGTACAGTTTTTGGGGAACAGTTATGCCGTATTTCCCAATTCCTGCAATCACATTCGCCAGTCCCCTTCTGTAGTACCTGTTCCTCAAACCCCTTTTCAAAACATCCTCTTCGATATCAAATTTTCTGCCTGCTTTTGAAATTATTTCCGAGAGCATTCGAACCCCTAATTTCTCCCTCAACCCATCAGCAGATTCAACTTCAGCGTAAATTGACAACAACCTCTCTATCTTCTTGGGTGAGGAGAATTTAGATATCAATTTCTTCGCCAAAGGATTCTCAAAAATTTTTCTCAGGTAATATATTACCTCATAAACTTTTACATCATTGGTGGACATCTTCCCACCACCGAATACTATGAATTTTAGACTTATATTTTTTTCTAAAGTAATTCGATATAAAAAAATAAATTATAATAATTCTCTAATAACCAAGAAACTAATTAACAATTGTCTCCAGCTCCTCTGGAGCATTAGCAAAAACTCTCAAATACTCATACTCCGTGAAATGGAGCTTCGCAAGAATTACAAGGATGTGCATCGGATCTCCAAAATCGAATTTCTTCAATTTTTCAAGTCTCTCACACTTTACAACACAATCCTCCGATCCTGCTCTCGCTATCCCAACTCCAAAAAGATTTGAGACTTTTTTATCGATTTTTTCAAGAATACCTATAGCCTTATCAATCCTCATCGGTTCAGGATGCAAATCAAGGAAGAGGATTGTATGAGCTCCTATACTCTGGTTTGCGTGAATAACATCGATTGGAGCTCTTGACACAGTATCGCCATAGGGGTAGCTGACGGTCGCAGACTTCCCAAATTTGTAATTGTGCAACCCGGTAATACCGCAGATAGCACTCACAATGCTGGAGGAATGTATCACCTTTGACTTAACACCACACATCTCCGCCTGAACTCGAATCGAAGAGTGTGTGGTTGCGATCATAGGGTCTCCGGGCACGAGAATTACAACATCTCTATCCTTTGCTTTTTTAACAATCTCGATACTTCTCTCCTCGAGATCCGCTCTCTCAAGAAGATTCACTTTTTTCCCTATCAGCCTCTCCAATTTTTCAATTGTTGTGGAGGGCTTCGAGGTGTAAAATTCCGCATAAATTTCGTCCGAGTTCTTTGCATACTCCAGTCCCCTCAAGCTTATGTCCTTCTCGTCCCAAAGTCCAGTGCCAATGAAGATCAACATGGTTGAATATCTGGTTGAGAGTTTAAAAACGAATCGCAAAAAACTTTTTTACAAAAACTCAAACCATCTTCAGGATGAGCATTCAGGAGCAAATTAAGCAGATCGAGGAAGAGATTAAAAACACACCATATAACAAAGCTACGGAGCACCATATCGGAAGGTTGAAAGCCAAGCTCGCAAGACTTAGGGAGGAGGCGGAGAAGCAGTCCGCAAAGAAAGGACAGGCATTTGCTATAAAGAAGGACGGAGATGCTACAGTCGTTCTTGTTGGCTTTCCATCCGTCGGCAAATCATCTCTCCTGAATGCTCTTACTGGGGCGAAGAGTGAGGTTGGAGTTTACGATTTTACAACTTTAAAGCCCGTCCCGGGTATGCTCGAACACAAAGGTGCAAAAATTCAGCTCATTGATCTTCCCGGAATCGTTGAGGGTGCTTCTAAGGGAAGGGGGAGGGGGAAAGAGATAATATCTGCAGTCAGGAATTCCGATCTTGTTGTTATAATTTCCGATCCCTTCAACCTCCATTCTATCGAAGTCATAAATAGAGAACTCTACAACGGAGGAATCAGACTAAACCAGAAACCTCCTGAAGTTTATGTCAAGAAAAGGGACAGAGGTGGTGTTAAAATAACTTCAACCACCCCACTATCATTGGATGAGCAAACAATCATTGGTGTTTTAAAAGAGTATAAGATTCACAACGCGGAAGTTCTGATAAGAGAGGATGTGACTCTTGACAGGCTCATCGATGGCATATTGAGGAATAGGGTTTACATCCCCGGACTGATAGTAATAAACAAGATTGATCTTTACCAGCCTGAGAACATTCCAGACTCAGCTATACTCGTCTCCGCGGAGAAAAGGATTAACCTCGATCTGCTCACGGAAAAGATATACGAGAAACTCGATTTCATAAGAGTTTATCTAAAACCTCCGGGTGGAAAAGTCGATTTCGATGAACCGTTGATCATACGGAAGGGTATGACTGTAGGAGATGTCTGCCTGAAGCTACATAGGGATATGTACGACAACTTCAGATATGCGAAAGTTAGGGGGAGGTCTGTTAAATTCGATGGGCAGAGGGTTGGCATTGATCATGTACTCGAGGATGGCGACATACTAACGATATACGCATAACGATTTTTACTGGAATTTTAAAAACCCATAAAAATTTAAATAGTTGAAGGGATAAGTTAATCTTGGTGATGAAAAAATGATAGAGATAAAATTGCTAACATCTCCCACATGCCCTTACTGCCCGATGGCGTTGGATGTAGTGAGGAGATTCGTGGAGAAACACAAGGATGTTGTCGCGATGGAGATACCTGTAACAACGGATGAAGGGTTAAAGATCGCAGTGAAATATGGGATAAGAGGGGTTCCTGCACTTATAATCAACGATCAAGCGGTACTCATGGGTGTTCCAAGCATATCCGAGCTTGAGAGCATAGTTGAGAAACTCAAGCCAGCTTAAGTTATCAAAAAAGTTATGCAAAACGATAAAAATATAAGTTTGGAGAAAGTTAAGAGAAAGTTAAAGTCTTATAGATGATAAAAAACGGTTTGAGAGGTGATAAAAATGAAAGAACTAAACGAAAAAAACTTTGAAGATGAAATAAATAAAGATAAGCTCGTAATAGTAGATTTCTGGGCGGAGTGGTGTATGCCCTGCAGAATGCTCGCACCGGTGCTAGAAAAACTCGAGAAGGAGTATGACGGTAAGGTGGAGTTTGCAAAACTGAATACCGATGAGAATCCGGTAATAGCATCAAAATTCGGAATATTCAGCATACCAACGGTCATAATGTTCTACCAAGGGAAGGTCATCAACGCCTTCGTTGGTGCAATGCCGGAAAGTGCGGTAAAGCATGAAATAGAGAAGGCACTGGAGAAAATCAGTGCCTGATTTTTTAAAACTATGAAATCCATTAAAGAGGCAATTGACAGATTGAACTGCAACAATGTCCTCGAATGCTTCTTCGGTCTCAATGAGGCTGACATATCGATTTTCCATACTCTGAGGAAACTTGGGGCCACGAGAATTGAGAAACTAAGCAAGGAAACTGGAAAAAGAGAGAACAGCGTTTACAAATCCCTCCAGAAGATGATGATGGCTGGAATAGTGATTCGAGAGAAAAAAACGATCGAGGATGGTGGATATTACTATGTCTACAGAGCCGAAGATGTTGATAAGATGGCAAGAGAGATGCTGGATCTACTTGAAAGATGGTATAGCAGAATGAAAGAAGTAATCGAAGAATTCATAGAGCTTAACAAGGAAATGGAGGCGAAAACAATCGCATGATTGCGATACTTAACTGTCAGGGCTGCGGTACATGTGATAGAGTTTGCAAGACGGGTGCAATAATTAGGAACGGTTCTAAAGTCGTTAAGATTGACTCCGAGAAGTGTAAGGAATGCTACGATTGTGTTTCTGCATGTCCTTATTCCGCTTTAGTCATAATGGACTGAGATGAAAGTTGATATTTGGAAAATAAAACAGATTATCGGAGAAGACGCCTACACTAATAGAGCTTTGAGTCTGATACTGAGAAGCTCAAAGAATGGATTTATTGAGGTTGATGATCCGGAAATCGCTCTTGTTCTTTGCAACTCAAATCTTGCATTTCCACTGAACTCAATTGGTGATTCCCTCTCATGGAACAGTAGAATAATATCAACAGGGAGATATGAGATGCCCTACATAATAAGGGAACTATTCAATGAAATGAGTCGAAAGGGTAATGCTGATGTCCGAGAGGTGATAACGACTTACTTCAAGAAAATCGGGGAGAGAAGGGGGGAGGACTTCTTTAAAATTTTTGAGAAAATAGTTCATGAGTCAGAGAAAGGACTAATATGTGGGGGAACCATTGCCAAAATTTCCGAAGAGTTTGGAAGAGATGGTGGTGTGGTTATTTCAGAGCTAAAAGGAGCGGGACTAATCAGTCCAGTTTCTGGCTGTGGAAACTCCTTCCTGAAATACGGAAAGAAATTCGAGTCTCCTGTATATCAAACCAATAAACTCTTAGCTGAGATTTTCATGAATTTTACGAACGATGATGAGACTATCACAACCAGAGGCAAAAAGAGCAAAAAGAAAAAATTAGATTAATCCCGCCCTCTGCAGGAGCAGTATATCCTCGGTCTCTAACTTCTCTCCTCTCCTGAACATCTCATAAACTTCTCTTGCCTTTCTCAAGAGTTCTTCTTTCTCTTTGTCTACTCTACTCTTGGCTTGTTTGGCTTTCAAAGCCTTTATAACTTTTTCGAGGTCTTTCAAGTCCTTCCTTATTTTTATTGTTTCGTTGTGCAATTTGTCCGCTTCTTTCTTACTTTTTATGAACAGCTCATGCATTCTGTCTGCTTCCTCTTTTTTCTCATCTATTAGCTTGAATGTCTTCGTCATCTCCGCGTGATAGGCGTCTGCCTTCTCAACATACTCAAGCATTTGTTGGTGAAGCTCCCTTGCTTTGTCTTTTAGCTCTCTTATCTTGCTTATAAGCTTCTTGAACTCCTCGTGTCTTTCAAGCTGATACTTCCTTTCCTCAAGCTCCTTTTTCAGTTTTGCGATCCTCTCAACCAGAGCCCTTTCCTTTTCAATTGTAAGAACTGCGGTTTGTTGTCTGAATTCGAGCTTTCTGATTTCTTTTTCTATCTCTCCCAACGGTCTTCCGCCTTTATCAAGATTCCTTCTCAGTTTGTCAAGCTCCCTGTAAAGTTTATCGATTTCTCTGTGTATCTTGTTCCGCTCAGCCTTTATCTCCTTGGCTTTTTGATTGTTTTCGTCTCGTTTTGCCTTTATCTCCTTTACCTTCGCCAGTAATTCTTTGAATTCAGCATTTAAAGCGTCTCTTTTCCCTACATAATCTCTTGCTTCCTTATTCAGAAGATCACGCTTTTTAGAAAGCTCCTGAAGCTCCTTTTCAAGCTGTTCCTTCCTTTCCATCAGTTTTTCCAGCATCATGTTCTCACAACAGGATTCTTTGTTTTTGATGTTGAGATTTTAAGGCAAGATATGTTCTGGTTATCAGGGTTCTACCATTTGTGATTTAAATTTTTTCTCAGGGTTGAGCAGTATGTATTGCATTTTAAAAACTTTTCTAATATTGCTGTAACATCTGTGTTGGTTGTCGCACCTTTCATTTTATGCATCCATATACAAAGGTGCCCTTCCACCTCCAGCCATCGATCCGCTTTCCACACTCTTACCAAACACAAGCTATCGACCCCAAGTGTATGCTTCCTCCTCCTCAAATGTGTATTTGATCTTGCTGAACTCGGACTTCAATTCCCTGACCCTCTCCCTCAAAGCTACATCTTCCAAACCTTTGATTAGGCAAGCGTGGAATATCTCGGCTATCTCCTCCATCTCACCTTCCTTCATTCCAAGTCTTGTAATCTCTTGCACACCCATTCTTATTCCTGATGGGTTTGATGTGTTTTCTATTGAATCCCAAGGCAGAAGGTTCATGTTCAAAACCACATTTATCTTCTCGAGCTTCTTTGCTACCTTAGCCCCTCCACCAAGCTCAGATACATCTACAGCAACCTGATGGGTTTCGGTGAATCCCCTGTTCTCCCCGACAACATTGAATCCGAGATCGTAGAGGGTTTCCGCTAACTTTTTGGCATTTCTTACAACCTGTTTCGCGTATTCTTCCCCAAATTCAATCATCTCGATGACGGATGCTGTGTACGCAGTTAGCGTATTCAGATGGTGGTTGCTAACAACACCCGGAAAAACCGCCCTATCTATCTCATCCGCAATCTCTTTTTTTGAGAGAATTATCGCTCTCTGAGGTCCAAAAAATGTTTTGTGAGTTGAACCAGTAACGACATCCGCCCCCTCCTTTAACGGATTCTGAAACTGCTTGCCCGCTATGAGTCCGAGAACATGGCTTGCATCGTACATCACCTTTGCAGATATCTCACTCGCAACCTCCGAAAGCTCTTTTACTGGTTGGCTGAAGAGAATTAAGCTCGAGCCGAGAACGAACAACTTCGGTCTCTCTCTCCTTGCAATTCTCGCAGTTTCATCCACATCTATCTCCATCTCCTCGTTGTTGAACGGGTAGTGCTTCACCTTCAAACCCCGTATTCCCGCGGCAGAATACTTATCATGGGAAATGTGTCCTCCGCACGGGATTGAGAGAGCCATAATTAAATCCGATGGCTTCGTGAGGGCAAAAAATCCGGCAATATTAGCGACAACTCCACTTATGGGTTGAACATTTACATGGTCCGCATAAAAAAGTTTTTTTGTGAGGTTTATGGCGAGTTCTTCAACCTCATCAATAAACTCACAGCCCTGATAAAATCTCTTCCCTACTTTCCCCTCCGCATACCTATGCCCAAAATCGGTTGTATAAAATCTCCTAACAAGACCACTCGTAATATTCTCGCTTGCGATCATTGGAAGCGAGTTTTTGTAGAACTCGTGGTGTCTTAAAACAGAGTTCTCGAGCCTACTCAAAAATTCCAATGAATTAGAACCCATGTGAATTGAGGATTCAAAGAACTATTTAAAAATTTAGGGTGCTTGCATGATAATTTTTATCCTCCAACATACACCGAATTCCTGAAATAGAACTCTTGTTCGTTTTCAAGAATGTAGCTATCACCACATCAGCATTATGGAGTGATTGTGAATTCATATTGCCAATTTTGTCCATTCACCTCAGTAGAAAAGCTCAACAGCACAATCTCAACATGTAAGATGGATCGCGAGCACTACATTTTTTCCAGCTCTTTTCAGTTCGTTGAACCTGTTAACCGCTGTTGATGATTTATAAATCTCAACCTCAATCCCTCTCTCCTTCAACAAATCCAATACTCTTTTTTCCACTTTCACTACTCCGTGATAACCCGTGCCAAATACCACAACCTCCGGGTTGTAATCCAATATCTCTACTATATCCTCTTCGTGGACCCTATGTCCTTCTTTTCTCCACCAGCTTTCGTTTATAACCCTATCCCCCAGAATTATATCGGAGGTGTATTTTTTGTTGTTGACTACAATCCTGCCGAATTCGTAGCTGTCCACCATCATCAGACATACATGCAAGCAAAAGATTTGTAAATGTAATGGTGCGAGAGTAGCTCACAGTAAGCGTCCAATCGTGGATAAAGCTAAGTGTCCTATCGGTGGATGAAGTGCCCAACTCAAAAACATGGTTTCAATAAATGTGCTACTTCCTGATGGGTATCAGGCAGATTACTTCCAAGGTATCCGAGTCCTCATTAATGAGCTGATGCTTCTCATTCGGTGCGATAAATATTGCTGAGCCCTCAGATATCTTTTTCCTCTTTTCACCATCATAGACATAGCCTTCTCCTCTCACAACAAACATTTCGTGTTCCCAATCGTGGGAGTGAAAGGGTGTATTTCCTCCCTTTTTTATCACAAAATACCTCATTGCAAAGTTTTCCGCAATCCTATCACCAATCAGCCATCGAATGGTTGTGTTCTTTGCCTCCTTAACCTCTTCCTCTTCCACTGAATCCTTATCAACAATATACATAACCAATCTAAAACCTTTAAAATTATTAAGCTTTTTTAAACCTCTTCTAAACCCTTTTTAAACTCCACTCACGATCCAGAAGCATCGAATCCAAAACCAAAAGAAAATATTAAATAAGTCCTTCCTAACTCCAATGTTAATGAAAAAGAAAGTGAGAAAGGAAACAATAATCTTAGTAACCCTGCTGTTATCCATACTGCTTATATCAGGTTGTATTACAAAGGAGAGTAAGGTCGAGGTTAAGTTCTCGTCAGAGCCGAGAATGGTTATTCTGGAGAAAAGTGATGGGTGGGAGATAAACATATTCATGTCGTTTCCCAACCCATGCCACAAAGTGGAGTATGTAGGAAGGCAGGTTAGAGGAAACGAGTACTACCTCGACTTTTCATACATTCCCCCTTCCAAGGATGAAGCGTGCGTGCAGGTTATTAAAAACTATAATGAAACCATAAAGCTAGGAAAGCTAAGCAAAGGAGAGTATAAAGTTTTCCTGAGAATCAACGGGAAGGAGATCAAGAGTGCGGTCTTCGATGTAAAATAGGCAGGATAGCAACTAAAAAGATTAAATTAGAAAATAAAAGTTCATCTATAATCTAAAAAAATTTTGGTAAAGTTCACCTTACTCTTTGTATTATTGCAATAATAATAATCAAAATTATTTTTTCGGGAAAAGTATATATGTCATCTTCACGCTTTCATTGTAGCAACAGGAGGTTTTTATGAGACGTTCTAAATTCGAAATTATATCTGAAATACTCTTAATATCCATGAATAACTCAGTAAATATAACCAAAATAGTATACAAAGTGAACCTGAATTTTAAACTCGGACAGGAGTATGTTAACTATTTAGTAAATGAGGGTTTTCTCGAAGAGAAAATAGTAGATAACAAAAAAACATATTCTACAACAGATAAGGGAAGAAAGTTCATCGAGAGATTCAGAGACCTAAACGAGATGATTGATACTGAGTGAAATTTCTTATTATACTTACTTAATAAATAATCTTATATAGTGTAATTATTATACTTAATTATTTTATTTTATAATTTCTATTTCATAAGCTTTAATTAAACTAAAAATGACTGTAACTGTGGAGTTAATTGAAAAGATTCTAAAGCTATCAGAAAACAGCAGTATAAACGACATGTCGATTCTTGTTGAGACTGAAGAACGCAAAATTCAAGTAATATTAGACTTTCTTTTGGAGTTCGGTTTCGTAGAAAAAAGAAATGAGAAGTTCATGAGAACGAAACTCGGAAATGAGATCTTAAACATGCCGAAAGCTTATGGATAAGTTCTTACAAGTGAATCGTCAGGGTTCGTAATCCCACCCATATACCTAAGAACCTTATCATAGGTACTTAATTTAGTAACTTAACTGAGGTAAAAATTTTCTCTAATTACTTTACTGCCTTAATTTTTTTTCTATAACATTATAATAAAAATATGGTGATATGTTGTGTTATGGAGACTACATCTATGATACTGGGCAACCAGAGAAGAAAACTCACCGTTGAATATTTAAGCAATTCGAATGGCAAGGCAGAGATAAGGGAAATAGTCGATTTTATTTCCGAACGAGAAGGTATTTTTTCACAAAAACATAAAAAAAGTGTTTATGTCAGTTTAGTCCAAACCCACATACCCAAAATGAGGAGGGCGGGGATAATATCCCTAAACGGTAGTGTTGTAGAACTGATCAGCGTTCCCGAAGATGTTACAGTTTTCATGGAGGTTATAGGCAAGAATGACATAAGTTGGAGCCTATTTAACGCCTTTTCATCCATATTTTTCATTTTTACGGCTATATATCTCAAAAATATACCCATGCTACTGCTTTCGATCTTTTATCTCATAACCTCACTTCTCCAGAGGTGGAAAGTGATAAAGGTGGCAAGATAGTGGCTTCCAACCACCAGTTAACAACAGGTAATCCCACATTACCTGTTCCTAACGGCTAATTAACCTTCATAAAACCAGAAATTAACTAAATAGTTTTCAGAAAAAAGAAAAATTGCAATTCGGTCACATGGCCGAAGGAGATTGGAAAAAATGGAAGTAAAAAACTGGAAAATTCGAAAAAAACCGAGAATAGAAGGAAATTTGAATTGAAATTGGAGGAAAAAAAATGAAGAAATTATTTGCAGTAGGAATTTTGGGAATATTGCTGGTTGCAACCCTTGCAATCGGCGTTGGAGCAACATTTAGAGACTACAGAGCACAGAGAAGCACGCACATAGCTGTGGTTGCAGACGATGTTGAATTGATCGACCTTAGTCCCGGACAGCCCTACGCATATATCGATGACTCGGGTAAGCTACAGATCGACTTCTCAGTATCGAACATAAACTACCCATGGGATGGATATGTGGGGCTTGGATTGAGCCCGCAGTCGAGATATAACTTCGACCATGTATTCTATGTAAGCAACGATTTGTGGGAGAATGTTACGATAGTAGTGAGAGTTACTTCACCGAACCCGAACATAATGTCCTTCTACAATGAAGAAGGTTTGATGTATGAAGTCGGAACTGCCAACAGACCGTACAACTCGGACACCGCATCTGGAGATGTTTGTTTCTATGTGGATCCGGGAGATGAGGTTGGAGTTGGACTTGAGCTTGCACCAGACACCCTTGGAACACATTTCTCGGACATTACCATAGAGGCATATCCTGCGGGTGAACAGCCATTCGTGTGCGGGGTGGTATAATGAACAAACTACTTGGCTTAATGCTACTGCTTGCTGGACTGATAGTCGTTACCGCAACAAGTGCTGATTTCGCATACTTCAACGCGGACAGGCAAGTTAAGATTGCAATAGTGCCGGATGATGTCGAATTGATTGATCTCAAGCCAATCCAGCCATACGCCTACATCACTCAGAACGGGATGCTCGTGATCGATCTCAGTGAATACAATGGAAATTGGGTAGATGGCTATGGAATGGGTGTAAGTCCAGACTCACTCTATGTATTCGAGAGGGTTTTCGGAGTTAGCAACCACCTCTGGGAAGATGTTCCAATATGTATGAGTATCGGCTACGATGGACCAGAAGAATTAACATTCTTCGTGGGTGAATATACCGGAACCTCAGGTGACACGATAGAAGTCACAATAAACCCCGGAGAGGTTGTTGAAATCGGTATGGCAATAAACAGCAGTGGTTTAGTGGATGGAGACGATATTTCAGGACAGCTCAGCTTCTACGCCATAAATGGAGCATGTGAAGGAGAGGAATAATTCCTCTTTTTAATTTTTTATCACCAAGGTGCAAGGTGTAGGGAAAATGGGATACAGAACAGTCTTTAACCATTTCGGAGAGTGTTTTTTGTGAAAAAATTAGTTGAAGTCGTTTTTACGATTATTATTTTCATGTTCCTTGTTGTATCGATTTTAGGATATGTTCTGGATAGACCTGTGTTCATATCCTATGCAAGCTCGGGAAGTATGACTCCAACAATAAGAGAAGGTGATGCATTCTTTATAAACCCGTTTAAATCCCCAGAAGTGGGAGATATAATTATCTTTGAGGCAAACGGTAAGTGGACGGTTCACAGAATTGTTGGTGAGATGGATGGCGGCTTCATAACGAAGGGAGATAACAATGTCGCTACTGATCAACAAAACGGAAAGCCACCAATTTCATACGAGAATGTTGCGGGGACAGTTCTTACCGTAAATGGACATCCTCTCCTGATCAAAGGGCTTGGAAATACCTTGAGTGGTGTTTCATTTGAGTGGAAACTCGTCCTCTCGGTACTGATACTCATCGCGGGAATTTCAACACTGAACAAAAAAACCGGAAGAAGAAAAAAGAATGAGAAAAAATGGATTAAACTGGACTTTAAACTACTGTATCTCGCTTTATCCGTCACTTTTATCTCTGTGTTCGTTTTTTCATCCATAACCGCATGGGAAACTGAAAGGATAGACTATGTCGTCACATCTGCGGGAAGTGTGAAGGAGAACTGGTATCTTCCAGAGACCACATTTGAGAGACAAATTCTGATCAAAAACCAGATGCTGTACCCTCAAGCATATTTCCTGAGTTGGGAGAGCGATAGAGTAAGAGATGTTTCCGAGGACAGCTTTGTTTTAATGCCGGGAGAGAGTAAAGAAATATTCGTTTCAGTAACCACACCCTCAGACACATCCATCTTTTCCGAGAAGATGTACATCAACGGATACCTTCTATCAATACCGCCCGAGACTGTAAAGTCACTCTACGCTATGCACCCTTCATTACCCATAGTCGCTTCTATTATCGAGATCTTAGCGATTTTATTCGTAATCTACAAAGTTTCAGGTATAGGAAATGAAGAATTTTTGAGAATTAATAAAAGAAAATTAAGGAGGTTGAGATTGTGAAAATTTTTGTTTTTCTCGTCTTGTTGGCTTCAACAATCCTCATGGTATCCTCGACGAGCGATTTCTCGTATTTCGATGCAGATAGAGATGCCAAAATTGATGTTGTTCCCCATGACTCAGAATATGTAAGCTTCAGTTGTGATGCAGGATATTCTGCTGTTGTCACCGCCAAAAAAGACGAGGTTGTGTCATTTACCGCTGTGAAAATTGGAAATTATGTTAACGAGATGGTACCGATAGCAGTATACCTCTATCCCGATTTATCCGAGTTACCAGCGGGAATGGATTTGTACATTGAGGATTTTGCTCTCATAGACGCAGGAGAGGAGTATACATTCACAGGATACCTCTACACCAACGGAGTGGCTGACGGCTCCTACATCATCCCCATAATTCTTGTTGCAAGTTGGGAAGGTGGTGGTGCGGAAATCAGCTTATGTCCGATAAAGATTGTAGTGGAATCACCGCCAAAGATAAGGAAGACTCTAATAGAAGGATGCAAGAAGGTAAAAACCCACAAATACTACGAGTGGGTTTTCAAAATCGATGTTTACAATCCGGACGGAAACAAAACCCTTACAGTTAAGGATGTCGTTCCCGGAGAGTTCGAGATCGATGACAGCAGAACTTATGCATCCACAGGAAACTACGAACTTGTAAAACACGGAAAGTCCACACACATCAAGTGGAAATTCGATATAGAAGAGAATAGCCACGAGTTCATGATAGTTACCATCTACACGAGGGTTAACAGTGCGGGGCATCAGGAGTTCACATCATGCGGAAAATACAAGCTGAACGATGGTGCGGAGATAAAAGAGTACAATGTCGTCAGCAATCCGATTTATGTTAAAGCTGTTTGTAAGAAATAAAGGTGGAGGTGATTGACTTGAAGATTTTAGATGTGTTCGCAAATCGTAATCTCATAATTCTATTCTCCGTAGTAGCAATCCTAATGCTTTTTTTTAGCTTCCAATCCTATACAACCGAGGAATATACCGAAATAGAGAGAATTGCAGGAAGCTATGCAGAGAAAGGTGTTCTAAGACATACTGCTTTCCTAAAAAACAACAGTCTATACGGATTCATTCTCACAAGTGAGAACTACCCCGCATCTCTCGTGAATAAGATCTCTGTAAACTACACATTTCAGTCGCTGAAAATACTGAACGGGAGCTACACCTTCTCAGGAGTCGTTTACTACTTCGTCAATAAGGGCAAAGAAGAGGTTGTGCTTTGGGAAGAGGAAATTTTCACGGAAAACGGAGAACTCAAAGCAGGTAGCTTCAACACACTAAAAACGATTGATGTTGAGAGACTCGATGAGCGAAGCAAAGAGATTTCAGAGCAACTCCAGATAAAGAGGTTGAACAAGAAGGTTATCTTAGTTGCGGATGTAAATGTAAACGGAAACATAGATGGCAGGGATGTTTCAGACAAATTCAGACACAACATCGAGCTTGTAAGAGATTCTGCGGACATATATTACTTCAACAACCAGGAGAACACAATTGTGAAAACAATCACGGAAAAAGAGCTAAAGAAGAATACAATAAACCTGATAGGGTACAAGATGGATGTTGGAACCGCCAGAATGATCTTTCCTTTGCTTTTCCTACTGTTCATGATACCGTCATCTGTAGGGTTGTACACAAGCATTCGGAGTCAAGCGATTTATAGGAACCCGCTCAGAGACTTCATCGTCAAAGGCGAACCGGTTGATGTTAAAAGGAAGATCAGGCTTGCCACATTCGATGACCTAAGGAAGACATTTGAATTAACGGACAAGCCCATAGTTCACTACATCAATAACAACGATGTTTACATGATCCTCGACGGAGACATAGCATACGAATTCGTTTTGGAGAGACCGAAAAAATCGGAAAAACCGGAAAGAATGAAAGAATAATAACCAAAAGTATTGGAGATCATAACAGAATGTTGAACCAAAAAGTTATATCTCCATCCATTTAATCCAACAGCCATGAAACTCATTACCTGCGGTCTTCCCTACGCAAACGGTAAGGCTCACATAGGACACCTCAGGACATATGTTCCCGCGGATGTTTATGTTAAGTACCTCAGGATGTTGGGAGAGGATGTTGTTTTCGTATGTGGGAGCGATTGTCATGGAACGCCGATAGTTGTGAACGCTGAAAAAGAGGGTTTGGAGCCGAAGGGGCTTGTTGACATATACCACGAACACTTTCAGAAGGTTTTCTCCGAAATCGATATCGATTTCGACTATTTTGGCAGAACAGATGCCGAATACCACCACCACAGAACGCAAGACCTCGTGAGAAGGTTGATGGAGAACGGATACATCTACCCCAAGGAGATCGAGCTTGCATACTGTCCCAACTGCAACAGGTTTTTGCCTGATAGATATGTTGAGGGCATATGTCCCTACTGCGGGGCTGAGGCAAGAGGAGATGAGTGCGATCAGGGGTGTGGTAGGCACCTCGAGCCGGGGGAGATTCTACAACCGAGATGTAAAATCTGCGGTTCAAAGGCAGTCTACAAAAAACAAACACATTACTTCTTCAAGCTAACCGAATTTAAGGACTTTCTGATTGATTTTCTTTCCAACCTAAGAGGGACGGAAAATGCACTGAATTATGCTAAGCAATGGGTCTCCGCAGAACTGAAAGACTGGTGTATAACAAGAAATCTCGAATGGGGGGTTAAATTCCCGGGTGAGGATCTCGTTGTCTATGTCTGGGTTGATGCCCCGATAGGATACATTTCATTCACAGAGAAGGCTTGCGAGAAAATTGGAAAGAAATGGGAAGAGATCTGGATGGCTGAGAAAAAAACAAGCGAGATTATCCACTTCATAGGACTTGATATAGTCTATCATCACTGTATTTTCTGGCCAGCAATGCTCAAAGGCTCTGGGTACTCCCTCCCGGATGCAATTGTTGCAAGTGGAATGGTGAAGGTGGAGGGAAAAACATTCTCGAAAACGAGAGGATATGTAGTGTGGCTTGAAGATGACTACTTAGCCTCAAACCTGAATACAGACTTCCTGAGATACTACCTAGTAAACTACACCTCCCACCAGAAGGATCTAAATTTCTCATGGGAGATTTTCGGAGATAAAGTCAACAACGAACTCATAGCCAACCTCGGGAACTTCCTTTACAGAACAACATACTTCGTATGGAAAAACATTGGAGATGGTGAGAAAGCAGAACTAAATGGCTTTGCAACTCCAGAAACCATCAAAATGATTGAGGAAACGATAAACAAGATAAAATCCTCCCTTGAAGTTTGGGAGTTCAAAGCACTAAGCGATGCGATCATGGAGCTTTCAAGCTACGGCAACAACACATTCCAGCACTCAAAACCTTGGGAGTTGATAAAGAGCGATTTAGATTCTGCAAAGAAGGTTCTCGCAGATTGTCTACAAATAGCCAAGGCACTCGTAATTCTGTGCTATCCGATTTTACCAAAAACCATGAGAAGACTTTCAAAAGTCTTCGGATTCGATGTTGAGAGATCAAAAATAGAGGACTCCCTAAAAGTTGAAGATTTCACGATATACAAGCCAGTCATACCATTCCAGAAGATCGAAAAAGAAAAAATTGAGGAGCTTGAAAAGATTATGATGGAGAGGATTAAAAAGGCTATCAGCGAGGAGAGAGGTGAAACAAAACCAGATGAGGAAGAAATAAAGGAGGAGATAAAGGAAGGAGGTACAATGAGCGAGACTAAAGATGTGTCAAGCAGTGAGAAGAATGTAGTGTCTTTTGAGGAATTTAAAAAACTCGATCTAAGAATAGGTAAGATAATCAAGGCGGAAAAGATAGAAAAAAGTAAAAAACTGATGAGACTCGAGATCGATATCGGAGATGAAGTTAGACAGGTTGTCGCAGGAATAGCGGAAGAGTACAAAGCCGAAGAGCTTATTGGAAAATTGGTACCCGTGCTCGTCAACATGAAACCCGCAAAGTTAATGGGTGTTGAGAGCAGAGGTATGATCCTCGCGGTAGATGTCAACGGTAAACCGATACTGCTCCACCCAGACAAAGATGTCAAGGCTGGCAGTATTATAAGGTGATGCCTAAACAACAAGTCACACAAGCAAGAAAAAACACGAGCACAGATGGCTGTGAGATAAAACAAACAACAAAAATGAAAAGGCCACGGAAAGTATGGATGCTTCTATCGCACTATTCGTATCAATCCTTGCAATCCTAATTCTGATCAGATTTATCAACATCAGCGTTTCAATTTTCATAGGTTCATTCATCCTCGGATATCTTGCCATAGGCACGGATGTTTTTTACCAAATTTTCCTTGCGGTAAGTGACCTTAGCACTCTCAAGATCGTTGCAATAGTTGTCCTCGCTTTTACTCTCGGATACTCAATGGAGTACTTTGGACTGCTCGAATCACTAACGAAGTCTGTATCGTCCATGACAGGAATGCTGAGCATAATTCTGATACCCCTGATAGTGGGCTTGCTCCCGATGCCGGGAGGAGCCCTGTTATCTGCGGTCATGATCGCGAATCTTTTGAAAGAGTACTCCGTGAATGCGGAGAATGCAACATACATAAACTACTGGTTCAGACACCTGTGGGTTACTGTATGGCCACTCTACCCGAACTTCGTTGTGGGTGCAGCTGTTGTGGATGCGGACTACATCGAGGTGTTCCTCTCAACATACCCGATAGCAATCTTCTCATTACTCTCGGGATTGTTCATCACACTATACACGAGAAGAATGAGGTTTGAATTCAAGCTCTCACACAGAGATTTGATAACTACTATATACGCTTTCTATCCTGTCATAATTGTTGCATTTCTCGCTTTAGTATTCAGAATTGATTTGCTACTAACACTCGTGCTCTCCCTGACAATACTCTACATCCACAAAAGGGCAAAGTATTCCGATTTCAAGAACATACTCAAGAAGACCATAGACTTCAAAATCATATTGCTCGTTTTTTCCGTTATGATATACAAGGAGTTAATCGAGTACACGAACTCCGCAGGGATATTCTTTAACCACCTGAACGAATGGAATTTTCCTCCTGTTATTGCAAGTTTTGTGCTTTCGTTCATCATCGGCTTTTCAACAGGAGTTGAGATCAGCTACACATCCATAGCTCTTCCCCTTCTAACACAGTTCACCGGAGTGGGAGATGTTGTACACAAAAACCTTATGCTCGTATTTGGTGCGGGATACATAGGAGTTATGATGTCTCCCCTCCACCTCTGCCTTGTTTTCAGTGCGGAGTATTACAAAGCAAAGCTGATAGATGTTTACAAACTGCTCATCCCAACAAGCTTGATGTTCACCGCGATCATGATAGCATACTATCTGATTTGAACACCTCAGTAACCGTAACCGTAGCCAGCCCATCTTCCGCACTCCAAAGTATCTTAAGACCCGATAATTCAATAATATTTTTATTCCATCGAGTAAGGGTGATAACATGCAACTGGATTTCAGGGAGATAGAGACAAAATGGCAGAAAAAATGGGAGGAAGAAGGGATTTTTCAACCAGAACCGTCTGAAAAACCGAAATTCTTCATCACGATTCCGTATCCGTACCTTAATGGAAATCTTCATGCTGGTCATACAAGAACATTCACAATAGGTGATGCTTTTGCGAGATTCATGAGAATGAAGGGATACAATGTCTTATTTCCCATGGGATTTCACGTCACCGGCACACCGATCATAGGTCTGGCTGAATTGATCCAAAAGAGGGATGAGAACACCATTCGGGTTTACAGCCAATATCACGATGTTCCCGAGGATGTTCTGGTTAAGCTCGATACTCCCGAGAAAATAGTGGAGTACTTCTCGAAGGAAGCTCTTCAGGCGATGAAGAGCATAGGCTACTCAATCGACTGGAGAAGGATTTTCACAACAACGGATGAAACATATCAGAAATTCATCGAATGGCAATTCTACAGGCTGAAAGAGATGGGTTATGTAGTCAAAGGCTCTCATCCAGTAAGGTACTGCCCGAACGATAGAAATCCAGTTGAAGATCATGATCTTCTTCATGGAGAGAATGCGACGGTTGTTGATTTCACCGTGATCAAATTCTACTACGAAAAAGATGGAGAGAGGATTATTCTACCGTGTGCTACCCTACGCCCCGAAACCGTTTTTGGAGTCACTAACATATGGCTCAAGCCCGAAGAATATATGATCGTGAATGTCAACGGAGAGAGATGGCTCGTAAGTGAAGAAGCATACGAGAAACTGAAATACAGCGATAAGAATGTAGAATTCGAGAGAGAGATTAATGCTGATGAGCTGTTCGGTAGGTTTGCTGTAAATCCGGTAACAGGTAAAGAGATACCCATACTCCCCGCAGATTTTGTTGATCTCGATAACGCTACAGGAGTCGTTATGAGTGTTCCCGCCCATGCCCCTTACGACTATGTCGCATTGCAGGAATTGAAGGATAGCGATTATGCCAAGAAATACAACCTCGATGAGATTCTCAATAAGATAAAACCAATAGTTCTGATAAGAATAGAAGATGAAGAGGGAATTCCAGCAGAAAAAATAGTAAAGGAGATGGGAATCAAATCTCAGACCGATCCAGCTTTAGAGAAGGCCACAAAAACCCTCTACAAGAGAGAATTCCATAGGGGTGTGTTGCTTGAGATCACCGGAGAATATGAAGGAATAAAGGTCTCCCAGATAAAGGAGAAACTGCAAAAAGATCTGATTGAAAGAGGAATTGGGGATATTTTCTATGAGTTCAGCGAGAAACCTGTGGTTTGCAGATGTGGCACCAAGTGTGTGGTTAAAGTTGTAAAAGACCAGTGGTTCTTGAGTTATTCCGACTTGGAGTGGAAAAACAAAGTGCTAAAACACCTGGAGAACATGAAAATAATCCCAGACTACTACAAAGAAGAGTTCAGAAACAAAATAGAGTGGCTGAAAGATAAAGCGTGTGCAAGAAGAAAAGGCTTGGGCACGAGAATTCCTTGGGACTCGGAGTGGTTAATTGAGAGTCTATCGGACTCCACCATCTATATGTCCTACTACATACTCGCAAAATATGTAAACGCTGGAGAGCTCAAAGCCGAAAATATGACCAAAGAGTTATTAGACTATGTGCTACTCGGAAGAGGTAGAGTTGAGGAGGTATCAAAGGTATCAGGCTTGCAAACTGAGTTAATTGAGAGGATTAGAAGGGATTTTGTTTACTGGTATCCAGTAGATATGAGAAGTTCGGGGAAGGACTTGGTTGCAAACCACCTCCTTTTCTTCTTGTTCCACCACATCGCAATCTTTCCCGAAGAGTACTGGCCTAAAGCAATTGCAGTGAACGGATATGTTAGCCTCGAAGGTAAAAAGATGTCAAAAAGCAAGGGGCCACTCCTCACCATGAAGAGAGCGGTAAGCGAGAACGGAGCGGATGTAACGAGAATGTACATTCTCTACACATCCGAATACGATAGTGATGCGGACTGGAGGAGGAGAGATGTTGAATCGCTTTCAAACCATCTGAGGAGATTTTACGAGCTAATCATCCAGAACTATGGTGATGTCGAAGGAGAAATCACAACGCTTGACAAATGGCTAATCAGCAGATTTCAGAGAGTTGTCAAAGAGACTACGACCGCAATGGAGAGCTTCCAGACAAGAAGGGCTGTGAACTCTGCATTCTTCGAGATGATGTCAGATGTAAGGTGGTATTTAAGGAGGGGTGGCAAAAATCTATCGATCATAATTGATGACTGGCTGAAACTGCTCTCCCCCTTCATCCCACACTTGTGTGAGGAACTGTGGCATCTAAGACATGACACATTCATAAGCTTGGAAAGCTATCCTGAATACAGAGATGATCTTGTTGATGATAAAGCGGAAATAGCCGAAGAGTACCTCAAAAAACTCATCTCCGATATCAAAGAGATCCTTAAATTCGTGAAGGCGAAAAAGGTTTACATTGCGTTGGCTGAAGAATGGAAATACGAAGTGCTCAGATTGATCAAAGACGAAAAAGATGTCAAAAACGCCATGAAGAAGGTCATGGAGAGAGAAGAGTTCAGAAAAATGGGTAAAGATGTCTCAGCATTCATTAAAAATGTCTTAAAAGAGAGATCGGATGGTACGGTAGAGGAAGTGGATGAGAAGAGAGTAATAAATGACAACCTCGAATTCATAAAAAGAGAGACTGGTGTGGAGATCGAATTGAACAACGAGAAAGTTCCGAAAACCAAAAGGAAGGTATCAATTCCCGGAAAACCTGCTATATATGCAGAATAAAAGCAAATTACCATGCGGTATGCCATAAACTTCCTCGTAGTTAACACACGGTGGTGTTACGAGGGGGTTGTGAACAGGATTGCGGTACATGAGAAGGGAGCTATCTTTCTTGACCTACCGAGAAGCTTCACACCCTATATCTCAGAAGGGGGTTACCGTTACCTGCTGGACTCTGCGAACATCTACCACTCACAGAGCCTCAGGGCGGTTCAGCCGATAGTTCAACTCGCAGAAAAAGGTGATTTTAAGGTTTACTGTTACAAAGAGGATAAGCGTTCCGCTATCGATGAGAACACAAGCTTTCAGCTACTAATCCTTGTTTTAAAAGCAAAATTGGGTAGAGTCAACTTGGATGAGTGGATTGAAACGATAGCTGAAGCACTGAATTCAGAAAGAGATTTTGGAGAGTATGAAGCCAACTACATTTCAGAAAGAGCTGAAAAATTTAATTTTTGCATGAACCTCAGCAATACCGCAGTTGAGCATCTCGAAGAATTGGGACTAGAGGTAAAATACGAACAACTGTATGTATTCAAGAGACCAATTGACTTGCTCTACGAAATGGTAAATGAACTGCTAAGTGGTAGGGTTGAGAGGGACAGAAAGTTCGAGACGAAAATGTTCCGGTTGATAGAGGAGCACATGAGGTTTACAGACCTCGTAGCGGATATAGGATACGAAACCGCATGTAGGTTCTTCAGCCAAGAGTCCGATTCGTGAGATTACTCAAGGGTTTTTACCACCCTATTGTACAACACCACCGACGCCAAAAGCATCACAACTGTGACTGCAAGAATGTAAATAACCCCACCCACGATCTCTACAAAGGGTTTATGGTATAGCTCAAGCAGTCGTAAGTCCTTCAAGGCTCTACCTAAGGGAAAATAGTTTACTATGGGCTTCGCCCAAGACGGGAGAATTGCCTCGGGAATGACTACTCCAGCCAGAAACAAAAGGGGCATCGACAGGAGGTTCACCAAAGCTGTTGTCGATCTGATACTCCTCGTAGCCATCGCGATTATTATGCCCAAGCTCATGGAGAAAACAGATGCTATAAGGATGATCAGCCATCCTGCGAGGCTCGGGACTAGTGTCTCACCAAAAACAATCCTCGAGTATGTCAGACCCACAAGAATGCTGAACATCACAATTATGAATGTTGATGCTATTTTACCAATCAGAAAGTCCCATGAGGTTGCGGGAGAGGCTACTACCCTTTTCAAAGTTCCTTTTTCAATTTCCTCAAGGATACCGACCCCTATGATCAGCATGGTCGCGAAAAGAAATTGGATTCCTATGAAACTCGTGATGTAGAACTTTATTGGAGAAACTTTGGTTCCTTCTACCTCTTTTTCTTCTATAACAAGAGGTTCCGATCCCGCAACCATGTAACTCTTTATATCTTCCAACGAAATATTATACATCTTCATAACATCCTCAGAAATGTACAGTCCCGCATACTGAAGCTGGATTTCCATTCGCTTCTTTTTCATTTCCTTCTCGAACTCTGCAAAAAATCCCTTAACGACTCCGCTAACTATCTGGTACTCCTGAGGGTCACTTTTATCAAAATACAGGTAAATTTTCGCCTGTTTCCCGGTAACTACACTCTTTCCAAAGTCATTCGGAAAGACAACAAGGGCATTTATCGTTCCCTTCTTGATAGATTTAACTCCAGCGGTTTCATTATCAAACCTCTTTGTGTTAAATATCGGTGCGTTCTCGATAGATATGTTCTCCATTATTTCCACAACATCCTGAGCTGTAAACTCTGTGTCTTCATCTGAATAAACTACTCCCAGATCAATCGTTATCGGCTCTCCACCACCACCCCAGATACTCCCGAAAAGGGTCACCCACATCAACGGAAAAACGAACACCCAGAAAAGTGCTACTTTTTCCCTTGATATTTCCTTCAAGTCCTTGACCACTATGCCTTTAATCGCTCTCGCTTTCAATTCAACCCCCTCAATTCAACTTTTTACCTGTTAACTCCAGAAATACATCCTCAAGAGTTGGTTCTTCCACTCTAATCTCCCTTATCCTGGAGCCAGAGCTGATAAGATGTTCGACAACAATAGACAGAGTATTGTCGACATCGCTATGTACCCTTATGGAATCTCTTCTTTCTATCAGCCTTGGAAACATTTTCCTTAAGTTATCGACTCCTCTGAGAATACCACTAACATGAATAACAGTTCTATCCCCCAAGAGGGATTTTAACGCCTCAATCTTCCCAGTTCTTATAATTCTACCACTATCCATTATCGTCAGCCTATCAGAAAGCAGTTCAGCCTCTTCCATATAGTGGGTTGCGATAAGGATTGTTTTACCACTCTCTCTAAACTTAATTATATCCTCCCAGAGTTGCTTTCTTGATGGTACATCCAAGCCCGTAGATGGTTCATCGAGTATGAGTACCTTTGGATCATAAAGCAGAGAGATAGCCAAATTCAGTCTTCTTTTCAAACCACCACTCAATTCCTTAGCCTTGCTACTCGGTGGAAGGTCGAACTTGCTTATGAGGTTGTCTACTTCTTCCCTAGGAGCATCGTACAAGTCTGCATAAAATCCTAAGTTCTCCTTCACCGTAAGCAAGTCGTAGGATATGCTCTCCTGAGGGACGTAGCCTATGTGTCTTGCACTTTTCTTGCTCAGAGGTTCTCCAAAAACATTCACCTCTCCTTCATCGTATCCTAAACCTTCAGCCAAAATCCGAAGCAGAGTTGTTTTTCCCGCTCCGTTTGGACCGAGGATGGCAAAAATTTCTCCATCCTCAACCTCTAAATCCACCCCCTTAAGAGCCTGAAAGTCTCCATAGCTCTTCCTAAGATTTTTTACCTCCAAAGCCAACATCAGTTCACCAACCGGAACACAGTAAACAAAATGATGATAAAAATTTTTCGTAGAAAAATCAGATTGTACCGATATAAAACAACTTTAACACCAATTGATGCACTACCAATTACAACAGGCAAAATAAAAATAAAAAAGGTTTGGCTAACTCAGTACATGCCGGGCATTCCACCCATTCCACCCATTCCGCCCATGCCTTCTCCGCCTTCTCCTTTGTCTTCTTCTTTGCTCAGTCCCTTTGCTGCGATAACATCGTCAATTCTCAGTATCATTACTCCGACTTCAGTAGCGGATGCAAGTGCCTGTGTTTTAACTCTCAACGGCTCGATTACGCCCTTATCCTTCATATCAACGATCTTTCCTGTCTCTACATCCACTCCAGCGTATTTGTCACCTTTCTCGTGTGCACTCTTGAGCTCGACAAGTACATCGATGGGATCGATGCCAGCGTTTTCTGCAAGAGTTCTCGGGATGATTTCAAGGGCCTGTGCAAACGCCTCTACCGCTAACTGCTCTCTGCCACCAAGGGTTGGGGCATACTCCTTAAGCTTCAGAGCAACCTCAATTTCAGGTGCTCCTCCTCCCGCAACAACCTTTCCGTCTTCGAGGGCACACTCGATAACCCTTATCGCATCCTCCACTCCTCTTGAGATTTCGTCCACCACATGCTCCGTTCCGCCTCTGATGAGGATCGTTACCGCTTTTGGATTCTTGCATCCCTCGATGAATACCATCTTCTCATCTCCGATCTTTCTTTCCTCGACAAGCTGTGCATAACCGAGGTCCTCCGGTTTCACTTCCCTAAGCTCCGTTTGTACCTTTGCTCCCGTTGCCTTTGCAAGCTTCTCAATGTCACTCTTCTTGACCCTCCTCACAGCGAGCACACCAGCCTTTGCGAGGTAGTACTGTGCGAGGTCATCAATGCCCTTCTGGCAAAACACAACATTCGCTCCCGCACCCACTATCTTATCCACCATCTCCTTCAGCATCTTCTCCTCCTGTTCTACGAACTTCTGAAGCATTTCTGGGTCGGTGATTCTTATCTTCGCATCAGTTTCAGTTTCCTTAACCTCAAGAGAACTGTCGAGGAGGAGGATCTTTGCATCCTTTATTTTCTTAGGCATGGATGGGTGAACTACCTCCTTATCAAGTACAATCCCATCAATCAGATCTGTTTCATCAATGCTTCCACCTTGTCTCTTTTCAATTTTTATATTCTCTGCATCTACCTCTATCTTCCCGTTAACTTCCTCTGCCACACTTTTAACAGCCTTAACAGCAATTTCCGCCAATTTTTCAAGTGCAACCTCCGCACCCTTTCCGGTCATTGCGGTCATCGCTATCTTCCTTAGGATGTCCTCATCCTCCGGACTGATCGAAATTGCAAGCTCGTTAAGAAGCTCTATTGCTTTGTCGGAAGCCAATCTGTAACCATTCGAGATTATCGCCGGGTGGATGTCTTGCTCCAAAAGTTCTTCCGCTCTTCTCAGGAACTCACCAGCAAGAACAACAGCGGTAGTTGTTCCATCTCCAACTTCATTGTCCTGTGTTTTCGCAACTTCAATTACCATTTTCGCAGCGGGATGTTCAACATCAATCTCCTTCAGAATGGTTACACCATCATTCGTTATTACAACATCTCCCAAGCTGTCGACGAGCATTTTGTCCATTCCTCTCGGACCGAGGGTGCTCCTAACTGACTCCGCAATCACTCTTGCAGCCATTATATTCATTCTCTGAGCGTCTTTTCCCCTTGTTCTCTGTGTCCCTTCCCTCAATATCAAAACAGGCTGACCCTGCAATGTTGCCATACTTCATCACCTCCAATTTTAAGTAAATTTTTGTGGGTTTGTTGTTCTATATAAACTTTTCGACACTCAAATCTTATATCCGGTTGAGGAAACATAAGACATGGTGTATGTCGTTAAAAGAGATGGCAGAAAGGAGAAATTCAGCAAAAGCAAAATTATAAAAACATGTAGAAGGGCGGGAGCAAGCAGAAAAATAGCAGAAAAGGTTGCAGAAGAGGTTGAGAGGAAAGTTTACGATGGCATAACCACTAAGGAGGTTCTAAACCTCGTTTTAACCCTGCTCGAGAAGAACTACACCTCCGCACTCAAATACGATTTGAAAATGGCTCTCCTCAGATTCGGACCGGATGGTTTTGGTTTTGAGAAATTCGTTGCAAAATTGCTTGAAGAATACGGGTATAAGACGGACACCAACAGATTTGTCGATGGGAAATGCGTTACACACGAGATAGATGTTCTGGCTGAAAAGGATGGTGAAACATACCTGATAGAATGCAAATTCCACAACATTCCCGGAATATATACCGGACTGAAGGAAGTAATGTACACATACGCGAGATTTATTGATCTAAGAGAGGGGTTTGAGGGGGGGATGAATGATGTTAACTTCTCCCGAGTATGGCTCTTCACAAACACGAAATTCTCAACTGATGCAAAAAAATTTGGAGAGTGTAGAGAGATGAAGCTAACAGGATGGAGACACCCCGAAAACTTTGGAATTGAGAACATGCTCGAAATGAGAAACCTCTATCCCATCACGATTTTGAAAAGCAGTAAAGATGTGTTAAAAGAGCTAACAGACTACAACTACATTTTCTGTAGAGATTTGGTGAGAGATGGCGTGGAGAAAGTGGTAAGAAAGACCGGACTGAGAAAGAATCTTATTAAAGAAGTTGTCAGGGAAGCAGAGGTTGTGTTGAAGGAGGGATGACCTTCGAAAGAGATGTTAATCCTATGCGTTTTGGTGTTACAACTCATCACTGAAAGACAGTAGGATTGAATTAGAAGGGCCCGGACCGGGACTCGAACCCGGCTCCTGGGATCCACAGTCCCAGAGGATGACCGCTACCCTACCCGGGCCAGTTTGATTTAGGACCACTTCCCTCCCACTTTCATCGTACACAAGATGAATAAATATTTTGTTGGTGGGAGTGGATGATGCATGTCTTATGAACGATTAAATAAGCTTATCGATTAGCTACTGATGTGGGAGCATGCTACAGATACCAATAACATATCCTAACCCTCTCTAAACATTTTTATATCTCCAAAATAAACTCTCCTCATGGCGTATCCGGTTCATCCCATCGACTACCGATATGGTACTCCTGAGATGAAAAGAATTTGGAGCGAGAACAGCAAGATTAAAAGAATGATAAGAGTCGAAATAGCTCTTCTAAGAGCTTTATCAGAGATGGGGTACTTTGAAGCAGACATATCTAAGATAAAAAGAAAGACCCTCAAAATCAACCCCGATGATGTAAGAAAAATCGAAGATGAGATAAAGCATGACATAATGGCTCTCGTAAAAGCAATTTCAAATGTCCTTGATGATGATTCCGCAAGATGGGTTCACTTCGGTGCCACATCGAACGACATAATAGATACAGCAACCGCAACACAACTGAGAGATAGCACAAAGGTTTTTGAGTCGAAGCTGAGGAACCTAATCTTCCTCCTCGCTAAAAAGGCTGAAGAATACAGAGATGTTATCTGCTTGGGGAGAACTCACGGACAGCCAGCATTACCAACTACCTACGGATTCAGATTTGCTTTATGGACCTCTGAGATGATGAGACACTTTCAAAGACTGCAACAGCTAAAGGAGAGGCTCTTGGTGGGACAGATGAGTGGTGCGGTTGGAACTCAAGCGGGGTTCGGTAAAGACGGGATTAAAATTGAGAAGAGAGTTATGGAGTTATTAAACCTCAAACCATCTGAAATATCCTCCCAGATAATCCCGAGAGACATATACAACGAATATATAGAATTCCTTGCCAATTTTTCCGCAACACTTGAGAAAATCGCCACAAATCTGAGAATCCTGCAGAGAGGGGAGGTGGGAGAACTATCAGAGAAATTCGAGAAAAAGCAGGTAGGCAGTTCAACAATGCCCCACAAAAGGAACCCAATAGACAGTGAGAATATCTGCGGGCTTGCGAGGATAGTCAGAGGATTTGTCGAACCCCAACACCAAAGCTCGATTCTGTGGGAGGAGAGAGATCTAACGAACTCTTCCGCAGAGAGGATAATTCTTGCTGAAGCGACCGTCCTCGCAGACCACATACTAACGAAGATGATTAAGGTAATTTCAAATCTGACTCTAAACACATCAGCAATTGAGAGAAACCTCACCGCCCAGAAGGGCTTAAACCTGAGCGAAGCGGTAATGATTGAGCTAACGAAGAGAGGTGTGGGAAGACAGACTGCACACGAGATACTGAGGGAATCATCTTTAAGAGCCTACGAAGAAAGCAAATCACTCTTAGAAGTTTTAAAAGAAAATAAAGATGTATTAAAATATATAACTGCAGAAGAACTCGAGAAAATACTAAAACCGGAAAACTACTTGGGTACATCCATGGAAAGAGTCGATGCAATTTTAAAAAAGGTTAGAGAACTTTTAAATACCGCACAGTGAAAAGCACATGATGATAATAATCAAAAGGTTTAAGTATAATTGCATCATCATAATGATAGGTGGTGTAAATGGTAAAAATCGTCCATGCCCAGACTGTGTTGCCGGAGAGTGTGCTTGAGGAATTAAAAAAGAAGACGGGAGAGGGTGCTACAAAAGATGCGATAGCCAAGGCTGTTGATCACTATCTGATGTGTCCGTACACTCACGAAGAGCCCCTCGAGAAAAAGCTCGAAGAAGTTCTGAAAAAGAAGAAAAAATGATTGTTTTATAACTATTACTTTAACTATGCTCCTTGAGTCTTAACAATTAGCTATTAGCTAAACCACGCTAAATCCCACTCAAACTTCTCCCTTACCGCTATTGTAAAATCTTCGTGGTGAGAAGTGATCGTAACCTTTACCTCTAACCACGATATTGCACGCGAGCTCCCCTATCGCCGGAGCCAACGACATACCTCTCCTACCCAGTCCACAAACCAATACCAATCCCTTTACTTTATCCTCTCCAACAATTGGTAAATCATCCTTGGATACATCGTACACTCCTCCCCACTGCCTGAGAACAGATAACCCCTTTAAACTCGGTATCATTTCAACAGCTTTCTTGGCGTATCTGACCAAAAAATCCAAGGTGGATGATGTGTCTGGTTCGGTTACCTCCCTGCCAATAATGCCTCCGACTATCTCACCCCTTGCTGACTGGCTGAGATAAACACCATTCGATATGTTCAAAATATACGGATCGATGAATGGCTTCAAACTCTCAATAACACATACTTCCTCCTTTATTATCTTATTCTCAATCTCAATTCCTGCTATCCTATTCATCTGGTTACTCCAAGCTCCACATGCATTGACTACATAATCAAAATCAATATGCCCTTCTTCCGTTTTTAAGCCTTTAATTTCGTTATTCTCGATTACAAACTCCTTAACCTCAGAATTCTTCTTGATTTTTACTCCAAGATTTTCACATTCCTTCACAAATCCCCAAATAACAGGCCAAGGAAATATAACTCCTCCTTCCCCGAGAATTCCTCCCGCAACCGATTCGGGATTGAAACCCCTAACAATCTCCCTTATCTCGTAGGGATCTACCTCCCTAACCTTCACCCCCATCGATTTTTGCAGTCTGTATTCTTCGATAAGCTGTTCCATATCCATGTGGTTTGCAACCTTGAGATACCCGTCCTTTCTTAGCAGAAAGTTGAAACCGAACTCTCCCTGCACCTTATCGTAAATCTTCAAACTCCTCTTTGCAATTTCAATGAGTTCTCTCTTATCCATCATCGGGGTTACTCCACCTGAGTTCCTACCAGATGCACCGTAAAGATATGTTTTCTTTTCAAAGACTGTAACTTCTACCCCCTCCTTTGCGAGGTGATACGCTGTCGATAAGCCAGCAATCCCCGACCCAATTACCGCAACCTTCATTCCGCTTCACCTTCCATGAGAATGTAAAGTGGAACCGGGTTGATAGGTGGTCTTTGGGTTGTAACACCTATCTCCTCAGGAGACTTTCCAGTTCTCTGAGAAAGAATCCTTAAAACATGCATTAAGCAACCTTTTCCCTGACAGAAACCAGTTGTTACACCAGTATATCTCTTCAAATTTTCTATATCATCGTATCCCTCTTCAATTGCGTGGATTATCTCTTCCTCCGTTATGTCCTCGCATCTGCAAACGATTTTTCGGTTTTTTACCATAAGGCACCACCTAATTCCTCAGCCTTGTTTTCCGACTTTGATTGCTCTAACTTCGAATATTTGGTCGGGTTCAACCTCTACCGTAACAAGAGAAGTCTGATCGTTTCTTTCAGGTGGTAAAACCCATGTTACTCTGCCTTTTCCAAGATGCTCTCCTTTCCTGTTGTATATCTCCACTATATCCCCCTTCTTGGGATAGGGTAGGAACTCATACGGAAGAGTTACATACCCCTTACCGTCCCTTAGTCTCAGCATGAAAATTGCAAGTCCGGGGCAAACCCTTATGCACTTCATACAACCCGTGCACTTCTCATAATCAACGATGGGGGGATCATTGATGTTTTGCATCGAAATCGCATCGTATTTGCATGATTCGAAACACGGTGAGCACGGAATCTCCTGAGGACACTCTATATATGCCACAGATTTCTTCCTTAATCTCTCTTCCGATGGTTTCGGTGGTAGCTCATCATCCTCGAGGTATCCTCTTTCCAAGTATCCCATCTCCATTTTTCATCCCTCACTTTGCGGAAATTTCACCTTTCTCCAGCTCTTTCAAATCTAAGGAGACTTCCTTCTCAAATGTGACTTTCTTGATACCTTCAACTATTCTTTTGCCGAATGGTCCCTCTCTGAATTCTTTCAAATCGTTTACAATTTCCTCTCTCAAGTTTATCGCTTCTTCATCTCCGTAGCCAAGTTTTATAGCAGCATCCAGCCCAGCAATTCTTCCCTCCATCATGGCAGATGTTGCCTCCTCTATTCCCGCCACATCTCCAGCGACATAAACTCCTTCAACTGAGGTCTCTCCATACTTTGTTCTCAATGGCACAAGACCACCAAGTTCTGGAACGAACTTCATCTCACAGCCAGCCTGATACAATAGCTCATGAGTTGGAGAGAGACCAATCGCAACGCAAATGAAGTCACAATCTATTATCTTCTCACTGCCTTTTACCTCACACCAATTTTTGTCAAGCTTGACTATCTCCGCCTTTTCAACCCTCTTTTTCCCTATCGCTCTCTTTATAGTGTGGCTCGTGTAGATAGGCACTCCGAGTCTTCTAACTTTGGCTGCATGAACAAAATATCCTCCAATTCTCGGCATTGCTTCAACAATAGCTGAAACCTCGATTCCAGCCTGCATCAACTGGTACGACAGGATTAAACCAACATTCCCGGAGCCTATTATTAAACCCCTGTTGCCCGGCTTAATTCCGTAGACATTCATCAGGGTTTGCACTCCTCCCGCTCCGTAAACCCCCGGTAAGTCGTTGTTCTCAAAAACAAGAGTTCTCTCATAGGCTCCGGTTGCGATGATTATCTTCTTAGCCTTCACTTTCAAGAGTTTCTTATCCCTCTCCACAGCACCGATAACCCCATCATATATACCGAAAACCTTAGTTTCGTACCTTACATCTATGTTCTTAAGCTCTTCAACCTCCTTTTTGAGAATTTCAGCGATTCTTATGCCCCTTGTACCCGCTCTGTGTTTTCCACTTCCGAAGAATCTGTGAGTTTGCTTTACAAGTTGTCCCCCGAGGAAGGGGTTCTCATCCATCAACACAACTTTCGCTCCCAATCTGGCAGAATATATTGCAGAACTCATTCCCCCGGGACCACCACCAACAACCGCAATATCAGTCTCTATTTCCTCATAACCTCCCCTGCCCTCGAACTCCTTCTCTGGTGGGCTTCCAGTTCCCGCAAAACCTCTTATTTGTTTGGTAACAAATTCTCTGAGTATCGTTGGACTTGTAAACTTCTTGTAATGCGAGCCGTGAGGGTAAAACCTATCGATTACCTTATCAAGAACCCCCAAAAAATCTCTATCTGCATTTGGAAATGAATTTTGAGTTTTTACCTGCATTCCTTCCCTAACATAAACCTTACAAACCCTTATGTTCGGGATGCCATCCACTTCCATCATACATGAGGAGCACTTACCAATAGCGCAGAAGAAACCCCTTGGGCGATGAAATCTGAAAGACCTGCTGAATGTCGTTATTCCACTTGCATATAAAGCGGATGCTACGGTCTCTCCTTCGTAAGCCTTTATCGGTTTACCGTTAAAGTAAATCGTAATTTCCTTTCCTCTCCTGAATTCGATTATCGGATGTTCTGTTAGCCTCATTTTCCACCCCTCGGACTTTTGTATAAAATGCGGTATAACAGAATTTAAGTTAACAGTGACTGTTATTTAAGTTTTATCTAATTTATTTATTATCATAACCGTCTTATGTTATTTTAATTATTATTAATGACGAACTGTTAATCTACTAAAAAATCATCTTTAATAATTATTGATTATTGGTAGTATATTTATTTATTGAAATTTCAAAAACCGTAAACTTTTATAATTTATAGGCTCTTGTTCACTTATGTCAACCGTGGATGGAGGAAAAGATTCCACCGCATCGAGAGGTTCAATTATCGTGGATGAGGATAAATGCATCAGTTGTGGAGTGTGTGTTGCGGTCTGCCCTCACGATGCTCTTTCTCTTGAGAACCGCGTTCCTGTTACCATTGGAAAATGCAAAGTTTGTGGATTGTGCTCCTCAGGGTGCGTTACTAAGGCGATAACAATGAGATCCAAGAACTTCAGAGATGACGGGATTCTCGAGAAATTTGACGGTAGCAAAGTAGCTGTTTTCTCATGCAGGAAGATCTCAAGGGACTACATATCCCTGATGTGCTCCGGGAGAATAGACATGAGCATGATTATCTCCGCCTTCGAGAGAGGAGCCCATGCGGTTCTTGTTGCAGGATGCGAAAGCTGTGGAAATAGATACGGAAGTAAAGAGGCAGAAATAAAAATCAACACCGTAAAATTAATACTTGAAAAGGCTGGAATTGATCCAGAAAGAGTGAGATTCGTTTATGGAGACTTCACAGACGAACTAAAAGAGATCAGAGAGTATGTTGAGGGGTTAGGGGAGATTACCGCCGACTTGAGTGTTATAAAAATGGTGACCTTAGATAGAGTTCTCAGATCATTAGTTTCAAGAAAGAGGGGACTCGTTGAAGACGGAAATGTTTACGGAGAGAGAGTTGACGAGAACAGAATGGGTTCTCTTATAGATGCTGTAGTCTCATTCTCACTGAACGCCTCGAGGATACTCTCGGTACTAAACGGAAGAGCGGATGTGGATGAGATTGCACAGAAAACAGGACTCGGTGAGGATGAGATCGTAAAAACCCTCATTGAGATGAGAAGGAGAGGAATGCTGAATTTAGAGTTCAAAGGGAAGATTATCTGTTATTCGAGGTGATTCGATGGGGGCTATACTCGTCATCGGTGGTGGAATTGCAGGGATGCAGTCCGCACTTGATCTTGCGGAATCAGGGTTCAAGGTTTACCTCCTCGAAAAGTTACCGAGTATCGGAGGAAGAATGTCACAGATAGACAAAACATTCCCCACAAACGATTGCTCGATGTGTATCCTATCACCGAAATTGAACGAGGTTGGAAGACACGAGAATATTGAGATTCTGAATAACTCAGAACTCGTATCTGTCGAAGGAAGTGCGGGAGATTTTAGAGTCAGGATTAGAAAAAATCCCCTCTATGTAGATACGGACAGATGCACCGGATGTGGAGTCTGCTCGGAAGTCTGTCCGGTAAACGCAATTGATGAGTACAACGAGGGTTTATCCCTAAGATCATCAATTTACATCAGATATCCGCAGGCAATTCCAAGGATTTACAGCATTGACAGAGAGAGATGCATAGGGTGCGGAATGTGTCAAAGCGTATGCTTGGCGAAGGCTATAGACTACAACCAAAAACCCCATGAAGTCGAACTGAATGTTGGATCGATAATTCTCGCGGTCGGAGGGGGGCTCGCCGATCCTACAAAGAGGAAGGAGTACGGATACGGAATATTCCGAAATGTTGTGACGGGGATCGAGTTTGAAAGGCTTCTCTCCGCTACAGGTCCGTTCGAAGGGCATGTTCTGACATCCAACGGGAGAGAGCCCAAGAAAATTGCATTCATACAGTGTGTTTGCTCAAGAGATGAGAAGACCAATCCGTGGTGCTCATCTGTTTGCTGTACCTACGCTACCAAGCACGCCATAATTGCAAAGGAGCACATGCCAGAGGTGGAAACCCACATATTCGCAATGGATATTAGAACCTTCGGAAAAGGATTCGAAGAGTACGCCAAAAGAGCAAAAGAGGAATATGGAGTCATCTATCACAAAGCAAGAGTCCCCGTAATATACGAAAAGCCGGATAAGAGGTTAATCGTGAAATACGAAGAGAACGGGAAATCAAAAGAGGAGGAATTCGATCTTGTAGTTCTATCCACAGGTTTTGAACCTCCAGACGACGCAAGAAAATATGCCGAGATCCTCGGAATAGAGCTTAACGAATACGGATTTTGCAAAACCGATCCATTTAACCCACTTGAGACTTCAAGACCCGGAATTTTTGTTGCAGGAGTTTTCAGTGAGCCAAAGGATATCCCGGAAAGTGTTGCACAGGCAAGCGGTGTCTCAGCCAGAGCTTCAGCTTTGATTGCACACAGAAGAGGAGAATCGATCTCGAAAAAGGAGTATCCCCCAGAGAAGGATGTGATAGGTGAGGCTCCGAGAATAGGTGTTTTCGTATGCCACTGCGGGATAAACATTGCGAGCGTTGTGGATGTGGAGAGAGTCGCAGAATACGCGAAAACTCTCGATAATGTTGTCTACGCCGAAAACACCCTATTTACATGCTCTGCAGACACTCAAGAGAGGATGAAGGAGATAATCGAAAAATACGATTTGAACAGAATTGTCGTTGCAGCGTGCACACCAAGGACACACGAACAGCTTTTCAGAAACACCCTAAGAGAGGCTGGTTTAAACCCGTATCTGTTTGAGTTCGTTAACATCAGGGAACAATGCAGTTGGGTTCACATGAACGAACCCGAAAAGGCGACTCAAAAGGCGATGGAACTCGTGAGGTCAGGGGTTGCAAAGGCAAGACTGCTCGAGCCATTACCGTTTGTAGAGGTGGACATATCCAAGAGAGCTTTAATAATCGGTGGCGGGCTTGCAGGGATGGTTTCAGCTCTTACTCTCGCAGAACACGGGTTTGAGAGCATAATTGTGGAAAAGGAAAGAGAACTCGGTGGGAATCTAAGACACATCTATTACACAATAGATGGGAAAAATCCTCAGGAGTTGCTCAGAGAGTTGGTGGAAAAGGTTGAAAGCAATCCTCTGATAAAGGTCTACAAGAACTCAGAGGTTAAAAGCATTGAGGGTTTTGTCGGTAACTTCAGAAGCATAATAAAAGGAGAGGAAGAGTTCGAGGTTGAACACGGAGTTGTTATAGTCGCTACTGGAGCCAGAGAATACAGGCCAAAGGAGTATTCATACAACGAGAGCGAGAAAGTCATAACCCAAGTGGAACTGGAAGAATTGCTTGCAAAAGGGGAGAAAATAGACAGTGTTGTTATGATACAGTGCGTCGGTTCAAGAAATGAAGAGAGAGAGTACTGCAGTAGGATCTGCTGTCAAACCGCAATAAAAAATGCCCTCAAAATAAAGGAGATCAATCCATCTGCAGATATCATAATCTTATACCGAGATATAAGAACTTATGGTTTTCTCGAGAAGTATTACGACCTTGCAATCGAGAAAGGAGTTATATTCATACACTACAGCGAAGATAACCCACCGAGGGTTGAAGGAAATACCGTCATATTCTACGATGAAATTCTGGGTGAAGAAGTAAGTTACACACCGGAGAAAATCGTACTCAGTTCCGCAACAATCCCGAGAGAGGATAACAACAATCTGGCAAAGATGCTTAGGGTTCCTTTAACTCAGAACGGATTTTTCTTAGAGGCTCATCCGAAACTCAGACCAGTTGACTTCGCATCAGAAGGGATTTATGTATGTGGTATGGCACATAGCCCAAGATTGATCCCGGAAACAATCTCCCTTGCTTCCGCATCCGCATCAAGAGCTTTAACAATTTTATCAAAAGACAGAATACTCATGGATGCAAGCAAAGCTGTTGTTATTCGTGAAAAGTGTGATGCGTGCGGGATGTGCGTGGAGGCATGTCCGGTTTCAGCCATAAGAGTAAAAGAGTTCGAAAATAGAGGTGTTGTAGAGCTAAAAGCAGATGTTAACAGGGCGGTTTGCCTCGGGTGCGGGGTTTGCCACGCCACCTGTCCGAAAAGCGCGATAGTGGTAAAAGGATTTACAGTTGACCAAATCAAAGCAATGGTTGATGCAATAGCTGTTGCGAGGTGATTTTATGGATTTTGAGCCAAAAATACTTGTATTCGCATGTAATTGGTGTTCTTACGCGGGAGCGGATCTTGCAGGTACGAGCAGATTACAGTACGCACCAAATGTTAGAATTGTCAGGGTTATGTGTTCCGGAATGGTCAACCCAGCCTTGATCTTGCACGCATTCAGAATGGGATTCGACGGTGTTGTTGTTGCGGGCTGTCATCCCGGAGATTGTCACTACAATGTAGGGAACTACTATGCGAAAAAGAGGATTGTGCTTTTAAGAGAATTGCTCGAATTCGTTGGATTCGAATCGGAGAGGCTAAAGCTACTATGGGCTTCAGCAAGCGAGGGAAAGAAATTCGCTGAAGAAATGAACGAGTTCACCGAAAAAATCAGAGAACTCGGCCCTCAAGAGAAGTTCAGGAGGTGCCAAAAATGAAAAAAGAAGAATCTAAGATAAGCAAAATAAAAGATAGAGTTGCGAAACTCCTTGAGAAGGATGTATCGGTGTTCATAGCCTATGAGAGGATGCCATTTGAGTTGAAAGACAGGCTCACGATAATAAGTTCTCCAAAAGAGGTTGATAAAATATCAGTATCCCCTTTCATGGTCGGTAGCCCTGCAAGGATGCTCTTGGAGATTGGTGGGATAGATGATGGGAAGATCGGTATTATTGCAAGAGCATGCGACACAAGAGCTATAAAGCAGTTGATAAAGGAAGGGAAGATCAAGAGGGAGAGAGTATACATCATGGGAATCACATGCGGAGGTATGGTTAACACAAGAAAGCTGAGATCACCGAGGTTCGAGAACGGAAGGTTGTATGATCATGATAGGGAAGTTCACATGAAGGATGTTCTTTACGATACCTGCAGTAGATGTGAGGATCCACTTCCAGTTCTTTATGATGAGGTTTTTGATGTGTTTGATGTATTTGAAGGTGTTAGTAAGGCAGATGAGAGCACAGAGGAGATTGAAGGTGACAGAGAGAAGAGATGGAGCTACTGGATGGGAGAGATGGAGAAGTGCATAAGATGCTACGCATGCAGGAGTGCGTGTCCGATGTGCTACTGCACCGAGTGCTTGGTTGATCCAATAAATCTCGCAGTTTCACCGTTCACATCTGCAGAAGAAAAGGCATCTTACCCGAGATTCCTTGGAAAAACCATCTCAGCAGAAGACAATCTTTTCTACCATATAATAAGAGTCCTGCATCATGCAGGAAGGTGTGCAGATTGCGGAGAATGTGAGAGAGCTTGTCCAATGGACATACCGATTAGAGAACTTGAAAGAAAAATGAGAGAAGTGGTTAGAGATGTATTCGGTTACGATGATGATGAAATTCCGTTTCTCGCAAAGTTAGACATGATCCCGGAGGGAAGATAGCATGTTCGTTTACGAGGGAGAATTTATCAAAACCTTGGCTGAAAAGCTGATTTCGGAAGACTACAGAGTTTATGTTCCCGACAGTAGATCCTTCATAGAATACGAGAAAGCTAAGGATATACCAAAAGGCAAAACAAGGAAGTCAATAAAGGAGTTCCTATTGCCTCAGAACGAAGTTTTAATTAGGTATGGGAAATGGATTGAAGAAGTACCCTTAGATAGGGAAAAGAGGGCTTTAATAGGAGTAAATCCATGTGATGCAAAAGCGGTCACCCTCTTAGACAAAATATACCTCGAAGGTTTGATGGATCCGTATTACCAGACGAGAAGGGAGAACACGCTGATAGTATCGAGAAACTGTGAACCGAACAATTACTGCTTCTGCGAGAGTTTCGGATTAACTCCATTCTCCACAGAGGGAAGCGACATATTTCTAATCGAGAAAGGAGAAAGGACTTACATCATTCCCGTTACAAGCAGAGGAGAGAAGATTTTAAGCTCGATTGATGGTCTGATGAATACTGATGTTGATGAATCGAGCATCATCGTGCAACATAACTTCAGTAGAAAGGTTAACCCGGACATCCAAGATGAATTGAGGAAGAAATTCGACGATGAGATGTGGAAAAGAATATCCTTGAACTGTATAAGTTGTGGGACATGTACATTTCTGTGCCCAACTTGTTTCTGCTTTGACATGTTGGACGAGGGTGAAAAAGAGGGTTTCAGATACAGGGCTTGGGACTCGTGCCAGTTCCCCCTGTACACCTTGGAAAGTTCCTCCCACAACCCAAGGAGGGAGAAATGGCAGAGGTTAAGGAACAGATTCTACGATAAATTCCTCTACACGGTAGAATCAAAAGGAGAGATTTTCTGTGTAGGTTGTGGAAGATGTATCGAGTTCTGCCCCGGAGGAATAGACATAACGGAGATACTGGCGGAGGTGGAGAAATGATCTCAGCACAATCAATTCAAAACCCATACTTACCTTTCAAGGCTGAAATAATCGATATCAAGCAGGAAGTTAAAGGTGCAAGAGCAATTAAAACCTTCAAAGTGAAGGTTGTTGATGGAGAGAGATTCGACTACCAGCCCGGACAGGGTTGTCTCGTGTCCGTTTTCGGAAGAGGTGAGAGTTGGTTTACCATAGCAAATTCTCCAACTCGCCCCGACCTCGAGTTCAGTGTTCTAAAAACAGGAAAAGTCACAACCAAGCTTCACGAGTTGAATGTTGGGGATGTTGTTGGTTTGAGGGGGCCCCACGGCAGACCTTTTCCGGTTGATGATTGGAGGGGCATGAACATCCTAACTGTCGGTGGGGGCATAGGTCAAACACCGCTAAGATCTGTCTATCAGTACATCATAGACAACTACAACGATTACGGAGACCTTACAATCGTGTACGGTGCAAGAACTTCAAGAGATCTGGTATATAAAGATGAGCTGATAGATCTGATCAATCAAGGATACAGTGTGCACCTCTCGATAGACATACCTGAAGAGAGCTGGGAATACTTTGTAGGGTATGTCCCCGATAACCTAAGAAGATTGAAGCCAAATCCGGAAAATACAGTTGCGATAATATGCGGACCACCGATAATGATCTCAATCTCATTAAAGGTGCTGAAAGACCTCGGTTTCAAGGAGGAGCAAGTGTACACCACACTTGAAAGGAGGATGAAGTGCGGGATCGGAAAGTGCGGAAGGTGTAGGATAGAGAGCAAGTATGTCTGCAGGGATGGGCCCGTTTTCAGGTATGACGAGCTCTCAGGATTGCTCGAAAAAACGTAAGATGAAAGGTGATGAAGATGATTAACCTAAGTGAGGAAAGGGATAAAAGCCTTATCGATGAGATTATTGCTCTTGGAGGGCATGATTTGGTTAAATGCTACCAGTGTGGCACATGCATAGCGGATTGCCCAACTGGTGTATCTGATCAGCCACTAAGTGCAAAAAGAATTATCCACATGATAAAACTCGGATTGAGGGAGAGGCTTTTAGAGGAGGAAACCCCTTGGATGTGCGTAACATGCGAGGGTTGTGAAGAGAGGTGTCCGAGAGGAGCAGAACCCTTCGAAATAATACTTGCAGTAAGAAGATGGCAGTGCAAGGAGGATGAGACCTATATTCCTCTCGTACTCGGTGAAATTTATGAAAGAGGGCACACTCAAAACATTGTAAATGCCAAAGAGCTTAGAAGGTCGCTTGATCTACCGGAATTGCCACCGACAGTAATAAGCAAGAAAGAATACCTCGAGAAATTCAGAAAACTGCTCAAAGAGACGGAAATAGTGAGAGAGTACGGGTACATTTTCGGAATAGACGAGGAGTGATGAAAAAATGAGGTTTGGTCTGTTCCTTGGCTGTAACATGCCCGCTATCAGACCGGATGTTGAGAAAGCGATAAGAAGTGCCCTTCCCGCTGTTGGAGTAGAGGTAGTGGACATCGAGGGCTCTGCATGCTGTCCTGCGTTTGGAACATTCTACTCGGTGGATGAGGACTCAGCCTTAGCGGTAAACGGATGGAATCTTGCCTTAGCGGAAAAGCTCGGAGTGGACATAGTCGTCCAATGCGGAAGTTGCTACTCCACCCTAAAGCTCGGCAGACACAAAATCCTGAACGGAAGGAAAGAGGATGTGAATAAGTATCTTGCCAAGGTTGGACTGAGATACGACGGGAGAATAGATGTCAGACACATCATCGATGTCTATCGAAATGTCGTGGGCTTAGATAGGATAAGGAACAGCCTGAAGTACTCCCTCGAAGACATGAAGGTTGTCGTTCAGAACCCATGCCATGTTCTCAGACCGAGCAAAATCTTAGGCTTTGACGACCCAGAGAACCCTTCCGCACTGAAAGAGATTACCGAGGCACTCGGTGCAGAGGTGCCGTACTACGAGAGATACAAACAGTGTTGTGGAGGTTCCGGTGGATTCTCAAAGAGAGATAAAAAAGCTAATCTTGAATTTACAAAGAAGAAATTCGACTCAATGAAGGAGGAGGTTGATCCTGACTTAATAGTTGTATCATGCATAACATGTCTCCTCCACTTGGATGGTGTTCAGGAGGAGATGAGGAACAGAGGGATGATAGATTACAAAATACCAGTCTTTGACTTCTCTCAAATTCTTGCCATCTGTCAGGGCAAAGATCCAGACAAGGTGGCAAGATTGTGTATTACTCCGAGGGATGAGGTGATAAAGAGGATACTCGAAAACCCCTTGTAAATTACAAATAGTAATTATTTAACCCTGTTACATTCGCAACATTTATATATTGATGGTTTAGATTAGACACCGTGACATCGAAAACGATTGATGAGATTAATGAGAAAATTTCAGATGGTTCGGCGGTAGTTGTTACAGCGGAGGAAATGAAAGAAATAGTGGAAGAGGTTGGGGCTGAAGAAGCAGTAAAACAAGTGGATGTCGTTACCACTGGAACATTTGGTGCAATGTGTTCTTCCGGAGTTTTCTTCAACTTCGGACACGCTGATCCACCCATAAAGATGCAGAAAGTATGGATGAACGATGTGGAAGCTTATACGGGAGTTGCAGCCGTGGATGCTTACCTTGGCGTTACTCAGATTTCGGAGAAGCTCGGCATTGAATACGGAGGAGCCCATGTAATAGAGGAACTCGTGAGAGGGAAAGAGATTGAACTGAGAGCAACCGCATACGGTACAGACTGCTATCCAAGAAAGGAACTCGTGACAGAGATCACACTTGACGATGTAAATCAAGCGGAGATGGTAAACCCAAGAAACGCCTATCAAAGATACAAAGCTGCAACCAACTCCTCGAACAAGATTCTCAAAACATACATGGGCACACTTCTTCCGAACTTCGGAAATGTAACATTTGCTGGAACCGGGGAGATTTCACCTCTAAACAATGACCCTGAATATCGAACCATAGGTCTCGGAACGAGAATATTCTTATGCGGAGCTGAAGGCTATGTCATCGGAGAGGGTACGCAACACGCCCCTCCATTCGGAACGCTGATGGTCAAAGGAGACCTGAAAGAAATGGATCCAGAGTATATGAGGGCATGCGTTTTTCCGGGATACGGTGTTTCCATGTTCATAGGAATAGGAATACCAATTCCGATTCTGGATGCTGAGATGGCTAAGTTTACTGCAATCAGAGACAGAGATATAGAAACTGAGATTCTCGATTACGGAGTTCCAAGAAGAGGAAGACCTGTTGTGAGGAAGGTAAACTACGAGGAACTAAAGAGCGGAAAAGTTGAGATAAACGGAGAGGAAGTTAGAGTCTCGCCTCTCTCCAGCTATTCTGTTGCACGAAAGATAATGGAGGAGCTGAAAAGGAGGATCGAAAAAGGAGAGTTCTACCTTTCAGAGCCTATAAAAAGAATCCCCGTAAAAAGCGAGTTCAAACCGATGAGACAGAAAGAGATAGTCGTTGTGAGAAACCTCATGTCCCCTGCTATAAAGATTTACGAAGGCACTGAGATAGTATCCGCTTCAAAGCTCATAATAGAGAAGGGTGTAAACCACTTACCGGTTGTTGACAGAGAGGGTAAGCTCAGAGGGATCGTTACATCATGGGACATTGCAAAGGCGGTTGCCAAGGGAAGATTAGAGAGAGTTGATGAGATAATGACTAAAGATGTCGTAACGGTGGGTGCAGAAGACCCTATAGAGTTCGCAGCGGAAAAGCTGAAGAGATACAACATCTCAGCACTACCGGTGATTGATGCAAAGAAGAGAGTTCTCGGCATGCTGACATCAGAAGATATAAGCTCACTAATAGCAAGGAGGGGATAAAAATGCTCTTGCATCTAAAATTTGACTCAAAATCTGTCAGAGAACCCGTAATATCCAAAACAACACTCGAAAAGAATACGCTCATAAACATAATCAGAGGGAGTGTTGGAGCGAGAGAGGGTGAACTTGTAGTTGAGATAGATGACTCGAGAGCCGACGAGATAATAGAGTACATAAAGGGAAAAGGAGTAGATGTAACGAAAATCGTGGAAAGAATATCCAAAGACGATGAGAGGTGCGTTCACTGCGGTGCATGTGTGAGCATATGCCCAGTAGAGGTTTTCAGAATTGAGGAGTTCAGGATCGTTGCAGATCAGGACAGATGCATAAGATGTGGCATATGCGTCAATGTGTGCCCGCTGAGTGCTCTCGAGCTACCAAGATTTTAATTTTTAAATAACCCACAAGTTACAAGCCTATGAAGTACACCAAATTTAAATTCAAACACAAGGAGACGATAGTTACGGTTCTCGCAGAAAATGATAATCAATACAACAAAGCGGTATCCGCCATTCTCCAAGCAAGGAGAAGAATAGAGGAGATGATAAAAAGAGACCCCTACTTCCTAACAACCTATGAACCATATGATGGAAAAGGAAACTCGGAAATCGTTGAGAAAATGATACACGCCTCCAGAATAGCCAATGTCGGACCGATGGCGTGCGTTGCTGGAGCTATCGCTGGATATGCTGTTCGTGCAATGCTTTCAGAGGGAAACTTTGCGGTAGTTGATAACGGAGGAGACATAGTAATTCACTCCAGCGAAGAATTGAGCTTCGGGATCTACACACCAAACGACTTGAGTCTCGGATTTAAGATTAACCCTGAAGGTTTTTACTCCATTTGCACCTCAAGTGGAACTGTTGGACATTCTGTGAGCTTTGGATTTGCGGATGCGGTTACGATATTTTCGAAAGATCCAGAAATTGCAGACTGTTTCGCAACCAGAATTGGAAACGAAATAAAGGAAGAATTTAGCAAAAAAGAGATTCGGGATGTTCTCAAGAAGTTCTGGGACAGCTCAAAAGAATATATAGACGGAATACTCATCATAAAGGGAGACATTATTGGAAAAATAGGAAATGTTCCAAAATTAATAAGGATGAAGGTTGATTACGATTTAATAACGAAAGGATAGTGAATCAGATTACAGACCTTTTCCTGAACTTGTGACCACAAACTGGACAGGTATAACTACCCAGAGTGGGATTAAACTGCCACCACCAATCCTCCTGCTGAAATCCACAGTTAGGACATTTAACCATCATAGTCGTACCATTCCCGTTGTTTGTACCTCTCCTCCTTCCAAGGGTTTCCTCGGTTGTGGTAGCCCCTGCTCTCCCAATATCCTTCCTCATCCTCCTCCGTAAACCTTACCCCTACAACCCACTTCGCACTCTTCCAGAAATAAAGCCTTGGAACCACAAGGCGAACAGGGTAGCCGTGCTCAGTTGGTATTTCTCTCTCATCCATCTCCCATGCAAACACAACATCTTCCTCAAGAAAGTTCTCAAGAGAGATGTTCGTCTTGTATCCATCTGCAGAGTGAACTATCGCAAAATTTGCCCCCTTTGGCTTACAAATATCTGCTATCGTCCTTGAACTAACACCCTTCCATTTTATACCCAACTTGCTCCATCCGGTAACGCAGTGAACATCGGAATAAACTTTTACGGTGGGGAGAGATTTAAACTCACCAAATGTCAGTTCAATTTCCCTCTCAACACAGCCCCATACTTTAAATCTCCACTTATCGATGTCAATTTGAGGAATGCCATCGTACTGAAGTACTGGTAGCTTTTTTACAACTTTCTGTCCCGGAGGTAACCTATTCTCTCTTTTTGTATCCGGACTTATTACCAATTTTTCTTCCATTTTATCCACAATAATTTATTTCGCAGAGTTAAAAAATTTTCTTTTTCGTAATTCGAGTTGATTATCTCCTTTTTCGTTACCGTCACTCATCCAACACTCTAAACATTCCTCTAAAACTAAAAGCCCAAGGAAGAATTAAAGAGAGGTGCTAAGAAATATTGTAATCCCTACTCAACAGTGTAATTTTAATTCAACCTATTCACTCTACAATACCCATACAGAGCCTTTCGAACTTTTCATGCTCAAGTAGCTCTTGAGCCTTTCCATCAAAAACAACTCGCCCACTAACGAGTAAATACGCATTTTCACTTATCTCCAGTGCTCTTTTAACATTCTGCTCCACAAGAGCAATGGTTAGCTTGAAGTCGTCTCTGAGCTCAAGTATTTTGTTAAATATTATCTCCGCAAATTTTGGAGATAGTTGTGCGGTGGGTTCGTCGAGCATTAGAACCTCCGCTCTTCTTACAAGTGCCGTCGCTATAGCGAGGAACTGTCTTTCCCCCCCGCTCAGAGTTCCAGCTTTTCTGTTGAGGAAATCCTTCAATTCGGGGAATGCATTCAGAGCTATCTCCCGCCTCTCAGTGTACTCATCACCATTCAGCGTGTAACCTGCTATCTTAAGATTCTCTTCCACCGTGAGATTCGTAAAAACATTGTCAACCTGGGGGAGATAAGCTATGCCTTTCTTCGTTCTATCGTGCGGTGGAACTTTCGTGATGTCTTCGTCTTTGTAGAAAACCTTTCCGGAATACACGGTTGTAAGACCGAATATCGATTTTAGGAGTGTGCTTTTACCGCTTCCGTTTGGACCCACTATTGTAGTTATTCCCCCTTTTTTTATCTCTGCATCAATGTCAAAGAGCACATGAACTTCTTTATATCCCGCACTAAGTTTCTCGGTATGTATCACCTAAATACACCTCTATTACATCTTTGTTATTCATTATCTCCTCTTCAACACCTTTTGCGATGACTTCTCCATTAGCCATCACATATATGTAGTCAACATACGGCAGTACGAGATCGAGCCTATGTTCCACTATAAGGAAGGTGTACCCCCTCTCCTTCAAATCGGTTATCCTTTCAAGGATTGACTCAGCAAGAACGGGATTCACACCTGCTACCGGCTCATCCATTATAACAAGCTTGGCGGATGTCATCATAGCCCTTCCGATTTCAAGAAGCTTCAGCTGCCCCCCACTAAGATTTGATGCTTGTGAATCCCACAGATGGTCGATTTTGAGGAATTCAAGGACATTAAAGGCTTTCTCTACAGTTTCCTCCTCAAACTTGTTCCAAGAAGGAGTAATACTATGGAATATATTTTCACCCGGATTATCCACGGATATTAAAAGATTTTCGAGCACGGTCAGTTTCTTTAGCGGTTGCGGGATCTGAAATGTTCTGACTATTCCGCTCCTATAGATCTCATGCGGTGGCTTATTTGTTATCTCAACTCCTTCAAAATAAACATGACCTTCATCAGCCTTATAATACCCGGAAACGGTATTTATGAAGGTTGTTTTACCGCTTCCGTTTGGTCCAATTATGAGGGTAACTTTACCCTCCTTAACATCAATATCCACACCGTTTAACGCTTTTAAACCTTCAAAAAATTTAGAAAGATGTTTAGTTTTTAGTAAATCACTTCCATTCGATTTCATCCTTCTCAGACTTCCATACTCCTTTCAGTACCCACTCGCAGTTCTCAACACCCCAGATCGCGTAGTCTCCAGAAGCTCTGTCGTTCCACTCGTTGAGCTTGATGTAACCGCTGACAGGTGTAACACCATATTCGCCCTTGCTGTACTTCTCGGTCACCTGTGGCATGATCTCTGCGACCGCATCCGGATCGAACTTGCCCTTACTGTCATAGACCTCTGCAAACGCCAAGGCAAGCACCCATGCACCATCGTATGCATCCAGACCGTACTGATATGTCGTTCTGCCATATTTGGCATAGTATGTCTTGTTGAGTTGCTCATAGCTGTCTCCCTTTGAATCGAACAGAGTTGAATACATCTTAACCGCGTTCACTCTGTCACACATTTCCGTAATCTTTCTGCTCTTTGCAGCACCATCAGATCCGATCCACATAACCTTCAACGCAATGGAGTCTGAGCCAGCCTGAGACATCATAGTATATGCTTCCTCATAGCTGAACGCAACAACCGCAATCTTGTCCACACCATACTTATCAGCGAGGGTGTTCAGCTTCTCCTCAATTGACTGTAGATACGGTGACATGTCTGCTGGTGGAGGATCAGGATACTCCACGGATCCCGCAACTTCAACACCGTAGTTCTCGAACAACGGAATTGCCGCATCGTTCAATCCTTTACCCCATGCATTACCCACATAGGTTATAACGACACCCTTTATCCCAAGATCCGCAACCTCTCTGGCAATTGCCTTAGTCTGGAAATCATCAGTCGCAACGAACCTGAATATGAACTTCTTCTCCTCAGGTTTAGTTACACCGAGAAGTGATGGAATGGCTGTTGATGATGGAGATACTATAATGATCTTGTTTGCTGTAACATATTCCGCTATGTTTTTGACTTCTCCACTACCCATTGGACCCACAATAAGTCTGACTCCTTTTCCATGCAAAGACTGCACCTTATCGAGGGCGACCTTTGGATCCACTCTTGTATCCTCAACATAGATTTTTACTCTATACGGCTTACCTTTCGACTCAAAATACTTGTTTATTTCATCCTTCGCTATTTCCACAGTTGCCTTGATGTCCTCACCGTAGGTGGTGAGGGGTCCAGAAAGATCTACCAGCACACCGATAGGTATCTCCACCTCAGCAGGGGCTGAGGGTGTTTCCTTGGGTGCAGGAGTTTCTTTTGGAGTTTCCTTGGGTGCAGGGGTTGGTTTTGCAGGTTGCTCTCCCGCACAAGCCATCAGCAATATTGCGATGGCTATTACCAATACTAATTTCTTCCATGACATGTGCTAACGATAAACCTAAAAGTTTAAAAACTTTCGGTTTAAACTTGCGAGCATGTCAGTACTGGAAGGGGCGATAATCTACTCAAATCTTCTCGTACTCTTGGCAGTGGGTCTCACACTAACATACATCACGACAGCGGTTCCAAACTTCGCTCAGGGCTCCTTTGCAGTATTTGGAAGCTATATTGCCTTAACCTTGTTAAGACTGTTTAATATTCACCCCTACTACTCCATCCCCCTCGTCTTCGTTATGGGTGGTTTGTTAGGGGTTGCTATTTATATGGGGGTTTTAAAACCCCTAATCTCCCGAGGAGCAGAGGTTGTAATCCTTATGATCGCTACATTAGCTGTTGATTTGATTCTTCTCGGTTTGTTAGGTTCCTATTCTGATTATCTTGGTGTTATAACAAAAAAATCCGCTAAAAAATTCATTTTAACCCCATACGATTTTGAGGTTGCAGGGACAACGGGCATATTTTTTGTGTCCATTTTAACAATAGTGGTGATACTTGGAGGGTTGTACCTCCTTCTCTTCAAAACGAAATTTGGAGTTGCTATGAGAGCATCTATGGAGAACCCAGACTTGGCGGAGATAATGGGGGTTAATGTTGAGATTACAAGACTGACATCATGGATTCTGTCCGGAGCTTTAGCTTCGGTAGCGGGTGTTCTCCTGCCGTTCAGACAGGAGATAGTACCAATGACAGGAGGAATAATTATAGTCTCGATATTCGCATCAAGCATCGTAGGAGGGTTGAGCAGTATTTTCGGTGCCCTGCTTGGCGGATACATCGTTGGAATGTCCGAGTCATTCGTGACCTTTTACCTCTCAAAGATCTTTGGTCCAAGTGTTCTCGTTTACAGCAGAGTTGTATCCCTGATCGTTTTGATTGTAACGCTAATTCTCGCACCTAGGGGAATTACCTCAATAAAATGGAGGAGGATTAAATGGCTCAAGAATTTCTTCTCTTAAACATAGTAATATGGGTTGGACTGTATCTGATTGTTGCGTTAAGCCTCAACATAGAGTACGGCTACGGTGGAATTCCGAACTTCGGAAGGGCTTTAGCTGTGCTTATCGGTGCAATTGCGGTGGGAGGGATAGTGAACAGAATCTTGATGGTTATCTTCGGAATAAGCGGACAGATAATAGATGCAAGCGGTGTTGTTAAAACGACATTAAACGACATCATAGCACAGAACCCTATCTACGGTATTGGTCTATTCCTTTTCTGCTTGATTGTCGCGGGCATTGTTGGAGCAATTACCGGAGCCATCTTCATCCTCCCGAGTGCTAAGCTATCAGAGGACTATCTGGCGATAACTCTTCTCGCAATAAGCGAGGTTGCATTCATGGTCAGCTACTACCACCCAGACATAATAGGTGGCTACTACGGCGTTACATTCCCGAATGTTTTCAACTTCGTTCCCGGTGAAGTTAGACTATCTGTTTTTGCAGGAGTCATAATCCTAATTGCATTTTTCGTGTATCTGTTCGTCAATAGGGTTCTGACTTCCCCCTATGGTAGATTGCTAAAGGCTATGCGAGAGAACGAGGATGTCGTCTCCGCTTACGGCAAGAACATCATGATGCTAAGGATAAAAACCGTAGCCCTTGGCTCAGGGATCGCTGCTTTAGCAGGAGCGTTGTATTCCATGTTCTCGGTCAATGTAATCGCAACAAACTTCAGCAGAGTTGAGTGGACATTCTACCCAATCTTGATGATCCTCTTAGGAGGACTCGGCAACACGAGAGGTGTTTTCTTGGGTGTAACCTCATTTGTTGTCGCGAGGATACTTCTCATAACATACAAGTTCGAGATTGTGGAGATTCTGAGCCTACCTTTCGATCCAGTGTGGTTAGAGTACATCCTCTTCGGGTTCGTGATGCTCATAATACTGATCTACAGGCCGGAAGGAATACTGAAGGAGAAGCCTGTATTCACTCCTCCAATAAAGAAAGTTATAAAAAAGAGAAAAGTTGGAAGTGAGTGAATCGGAAATGTGGATTTCACTCAACACTCAAACACAGCAAAATGTTAAAGCTAAACTTTAAAAATATTCATCAATTTCACTCTATTCTTTGAGAGATCCCATACCGCAAAGTTACCCGACAAAACTGCTCCTGAGTTAGTCACTTTTGATTCTCTTCCCCTCGCCTCATGAATGTGTCCGCAGAATATGAGATCGAAGTTGCTCACTATCTCCCTCAGAGCGGTGCAGCCAGCACTCACTCCGCTGTATGTTGTGTCGAGTATACCGTAGGGTGGACAATGAGAGATTAATATATTTCTATCTCCGTACTCGAAGTTTTTCGTGAAATCCCTTATCTCCTCCTCCGAGTACTCGGATGGAGTGTTGAAGGGTGTGTAGTTCGAACCGCCAACCCCGTGAAGAGTGAGGTCTCCAAGATCGTAACTTTTCCCATGGATGAAGATAACATCGCTTTCATTAAGGAGTTCAATCGCCCTTGGCGGATCGCAGTTTCCATGAACTGCAAAGCACTCCATTGAGTGTTCATCTATCAGGCTCTCAAACCTAAGAATATCGTTCGAAGCGAAATGCGTGATGTCACCGCATACAAAACAGTGTCTTATTCCCTCTAATCTGGCAAATTTAAGTATTTTTTCGAGGTTTTCGAAAGATGAGTGAACATCTGAGATTACAACAACCTTCATGCTACCATCCTATCCTCTTTTTGAGTAAGCCCCTTAGCGAAACACAGCAAGATGTAGTGTAACAAGGATGGAAAAGCTTTCAACCGAATTTCAAGACTGAATATATCTTTTTCTACTGACATATCGGCTATAAACCATAGACTCATAGATCACGCAAATCCACAGAGCCAAGGTTCAATATTCAACCTGATGAACTAGTCTATGACATAGACATCCCCGTTAGACGGGGCATACGCATCGATTCCGAGTTCTTCTCTAATCCACTCTGCAAATTCCTCAGTTCTTTCACCGTGGACTGTGAATACCGTTTCAACACCTCTCTTCGCAACAACTTCCACAAGCTTTTTGAGTTGGGAGTCATCCGCATGGGCTGAGAAATCGTACTGCTCTACACCCATCCTCAGTTTCACGGTTCTATGTCCGAGATTTATCACCCCTCTACTCAAAGCCATATCACCGTTCGTACCTTCCACCTGATAGCCAGTGAGAATTATCTTCGACTTCTCATCATTGTAGAGCTTTGATATGTAAAATAAAGCGGGACCTCCGTTCAACATTCCTGCAGTTGTTACAATCGCGGAGGGTTCCTCCAGTACCTTCTCTCTCTTACCCCTCTCAACAGATATTGCATTTCTAACCGCTCTCCTCAATTTTTTAACATCTTTAAGGTACTGTGGATGCTTTTCAAGGATTTTAGATACCTCTTTTCCCATTCCATCAACATACGGAGTTATCTTGTGCTTGTGCAAGATCATCAGAACCTCCTGACACCTTCCAACTGCAAACGCGGGGATGATTGCATTACCACCCATGTCAAGTGTCTCGACTACAGACTCCACAAACTTCTTCTCCAATTCCTTCCTATCAGGATGCTCTACCCCAAAATATGTGCTTTCCACAATCAGAATGTCTGTCTCAGGATACTTTAAGTCCGCCGGGTTAAGGAGTCTTGTTGGCTCGAGCTTAACATCACCGCTATACAAAATACTGATGTCCCCGGACAGATGTATGCTGGAGCTTCCGGGGATGTGCCCTGCATTAATTAGCCTGACCTCCCACCCCTTTACCTCAAACGGTTCGTTGTATCCAACATTCACAGTGTTGCTCTCAAACTGCATGAACTCTTTTTTTCCGTAGGGGGGAACTTCCATTATATTCATCGAGTCTTTTAGGAGTATGTGAGACAGATCACTCGTTGGAGGAGTCATATATACATACGGGTCATAGTACATGAGATTTGGGGCAACACCTACATGGTCAAGGTGTCCGTGCGATATGATCACCGAGTTGGGTGACACTCCATTAACGGGATATTCTGGTGGGTCCGACGGCTTCAAACCGTAGTCAAGTATTATAGAATCCACTAATACCGCAGACCTACCTACTTCTCTGCAACCTCCAAGGAAATTTATTATCGTCATTCCCATACCCTCAAATTCTGCTTAATATATATATTTCGGTGTTCTGTTTACTTTTGTCTCTGGAGACTGCGTAGATTGTTGGGGAATCTTGAGCCATTCAACCTCAGATTTCAAAACACCACATATCAATTCAAAAATTTCAAATAGAGATGTATTGAATTATATATATGAGATACAAAATTCTTTCAAAACCGAGTTACAGCCTTCTCGAACTCGAACTTGATAGCGGGGAAGAAGTACAAGCAGAGACCGGTGCCATGGTTTATATGAAAAATGTAGAGCTAAAAACGGAGATGAAGGGGGGCTTATTCGGTGGTTTGAAGAGAGCGGTTCTTGGCGGAGAGTCATTCTTCGTCAACAGATTTGTATCGAAGGGAGATGGCGTTTTGGGACTTGCTCCGAGATATATGGGGGATATAGCACATATAAAAGTTGACGGAAGAGTTTACGCTCAAAGCGGTGCATTCTTAGCGTCAACCCCTGAAATCAACATAGATACGAAATGGGGTGGAGCAAGGACCTTCTTCGCCGGAGAAGGGTTGTTTCTACTGAAACTCGAAGGTAGTGGTGAATTATGGATATCTTCCTTTGGAGGGATCGAGGAAGTTGAAGTTGACGGCAGTTTAAGGGTTGACACAGGACATATCGTTGCTTTCGAGGACACTTTGAGCTTTAAGATATCCAAAGCGGGCGGGTTGAAGGCTACAATCCTCAGTGGTGAAGGATTGGTCGCAGACTTCAGCGGAACTGGAAAGCTCTGGATACAGACGAGATCCGTTGGAGAGTACATCGGATGGCTTGCATCCCTTCTACCAACCAAGGGCTGAACTTCAAAGAAGGGAATGAAACCAACCTTTTATTTTTTTGTCTGATTAAAGGTCGGGCGTTGCTAAGAATGGCTCGAAGTTCCCGTATGATTGTGATCTCGATCAAAGATTTGTCAAGCTCCTTAAAACCTTTATTTCACCACTTTCTGCTCCTTCACCCAGCCACTCTCCAGCGCTTCCGTGTATTACGATGGTTCCACCCCTCATCATGCTCCCCGTGGCATCACCCGCATTTCCCTCCACAACCATCGTTCCTCCCTTCATCCCGTAACCAGCCCAATTCCTAACATTTCCCCTCACGATAAGGGTTCCACCCTCCATGTATGCTCCAGCATAGTTCCCAGCATCTCCATGCAGAATCAACTCTCCCCCTCTCATTTTATATCCGAAGTATATATGCCTGCTTCCTCGGACTTCGATCCTGCCCCTCTCCATTTTGTAGCCTATCCCTGCCATCGAGGTTTTTGTTCTCACGGAAAGATTTGTTTCGTCCCTCAATACCTCGCTCAAAACTCCAGAGATGAAGAAACCAAAGATTCCGGAAATCTCGGCTTCCAGCAAGATTTTCGCATCCCTTATTCCTAAGCCTAACTCTCTTGCTGTTTTTACCCCGAAATTGAATGCAGTTTCCCAAACCTCTTTTCTCCACCCCTGCTTGTCCTCCGCCCATTGGGTAAAGATCAAGATGGCATCTTCAACTACAGATTTTCTCTTAGACGCTATCTCAATCCCATCTGCATCGGGAAGGGTGGGAAGTTCGATTCTGTCCATGAGCTTCCTGATCATTAAAGATGTGTGGAATTTTGTGTACTAAAGAGTTTGGGTTGTTTCAGATTTGATCTGATTCTGATAACTTCTTATACCCCATACAGCTCCGTTTAGCACAATATACAGCTGGTAGGAACCGTTAAATGAGTATCTGGATGGGAAGAGAAGAGTCCAAGATTAAAAGATTTAGGACAAAGGCTTATGATGAGATAAAAAGAAGTGGAATCAGAGAAGAGGTTAATGCATCTTATTTACCCCGAATATTGTGGTTTGTTGGAGTGTAAAGTTATTTCGGAGTACTCATGTCCCTCCTATACATGACTAATGCTCTGTATAGAATCAAAGCGGAGAGCAAAGAGCATACAACAGCGATAAGATACATCTGGCCTAACACCAGAATGTCTATTACCTTTCCAATCACGAGAACGAAAAGACCCATCACAAGCGAAGAAAGTGTGCTCATGAAAGAGAGTAGTGTTGCTCTATGAGTTGAGGGGATTATTTCATTTCTCCACACCATGCTGGTAGGAAACCATAGTCCTATGCACACTTCAATCAAAATTAGGCCAATTACAGCTGTTATTATGTTTTGGGAGATTGCCATCACAGCATATCCCATGCCCAGAATTACCGGTGTCCAGCAGTTGAGTTTTGTATAGGATAGTCTTTTTCTAAGAAAACCGCTTAAAAAGCTGAAAAGCGCCCTTACAAACATCAAAAGAGAGAACACACATCCCAGAAAAACTATATCCAGACCTTTTTTCAGAAGGAAAGGTTGATAGGTGAACATATAGAAGAGATAAGCAATGTTGAACATCGCAATACCAGCAACCAACCACTTTAAGGTATCAGATTCAGAGACTTTTGAAAAAGCCTCTTTTAAGAAAGCTGTATAAGGGGTTCTACGCTCTCCGTAGTTTTCATTCAATAAAAGTGAAGCGAGTAAAGCTGTTACAAGTAGAAAACCTCCTGAAGCAAGAAAAGGGAGTGAAACGTTTACCTTCGCAAGAAACGTTGCAAAAAATCCTGCTAATATTGCAGTAATATTCATAAGGCCCATCCCCATACCAAACGTGCTTGCAGCTTTCTGTTTGGTTTGTTCTGTTTTTTGCTCTGTTTGTTCAGCTTCAGTTTGTTCAACTTTTCGTTCGGTTTGCTTAGCATCCTCTTTAATTTCATCGTAAAACCAAGATTCCAGCGAGCCGCTCATAAAGGCAGCTCCTAAGCCAACGAAGAATTCTCCCACTGCAAACATTACTATCCCTCTTGCCATTCCATAAAGTATCATTCCGAAACCTACAGATACGGTTGCAAAAACAATGCTTTTCTTCCTTCCATACCTGTCGGCAAAATTACCGGTTGGAAAATCAAGGACGCCTGTGGTGATTGCTGATACAGCAAATATAATGCCCATTTCAGTGTAGTTTAATCCATTAAACTTCAAGAAAGCGATATAATATGCGCTGAAGATGAAAAAGGGAAAGTTGGTAAGCACTGTCAAACCAACAAAGAGCTGAGAAGCTGAGAAAACTCTGTTCTTGGCCATTTGTATTCCTCCTATGTAAATTCAGTTGGGAAACTCTCAAGAAGTTCGCATCCTTTACTTGTAACCATAAATTGGCACTCTAAACGTACCCCTCCCTCCCCAATGATATAAATAGCGGGCTCTATAACAAATACCATATTTTTCTTGAATATATCAGTTGAACTATCCGTTATTAAAGGTTGTCTAAAACCACCAATAGGATGACCCGTCAAGTGAGGATATTTTGGAAGATTATACTTTTCAAAAATTTGATAAACTGCATTCTCAAACTCAGAAACGCCCACTCCAGGAGATATGGTATCTAATGCCACATTTACAATTTCTGAAAGAATTTCGTATCTCTGTTTCCATTTTGTTTCGGGCTCAATAATAAAAGTTCTACATGAGTCTGCTTCATAACTTAAAATCATTGGTGATATATCTGCAATGATAGGCTCTCCTAACTGAATTTTTCTCTGAGTAGTAATCGAGTGAGGAAAAGCAGAGTTTGGTCCAGAGGTTACTAGAGTAGTAGAATTAAACCCCGTAATCCCAGACTCCCATAATTTTTTATCTATTGCTCCAGCTATTTCACATTCTTTAATAGACGGTTCAATCACTTCCTTTGCGTGTAATAAGGCTTTATCACAAATATCTGAAAGTCGTTTTATTATATTTAATTCTTCTGGGAGGGGGGCGGCAAAAGCATCATGGAGAACAGACGTGGTAACGTCTTTTGTATTAATATCTAGATTGTTTAAGATCAGAGCAGTCTGATAAGTAAGTGATAAGGAATCAAATCCTAAAGTAATATGTTTACTATTTGAATAAATATCACCAAATAAATCTAAAACATACATAGAGATGTTTGCACCACAAAACTTGAAGCGAGGAATAAATCCTATCTCATCATAGACCAATTTTTTTACCATTTCTGCAATTCCAAAATCGATTCGGAAATTACTTACTGATGGATAATCTTTTTGCAACTCGAAAACTAGTTTAGTAAGCTTTAATACTTTCGAGTCGCTAATTTCTCCATTGCAAACACCTTCTTGAACAGTTGAAAGATGTGCATCGTCAACATATCTATTATTCCACCATCCTTTTGCGTCTATGTATTCTGAAAAGGCTGGCAAGTTTTGTATATTCTCTTCATCCAAATTGACATGGATAGATATTCTTATTCCATTCTCAAGGGCTCTATCAATTCCCTCCGTTATATTATCAAAGGTGCCTCTTCCGTTAGAGAATATTCTTCGTGAGTCATGAGTACTCTTTGTCCCATCAAGGGTTATGTGTACTTGGTGTAAAACTTCATACGAAGATAGAATATCACAGTATTCTATTAAATTAACACCATTACTAATAATTTTTGTAGGGTAGTTTTTATCTTCACATTTATTTAAAATATATCTAATTACTTCACGATTTTTTGAATTACTGAGGAGGGGTTCCCCTCCAAATAACATAACAATAGGACTTTCATATTTTTTTGAAGAAATTTTTTCTATAGTGCTAAACATTCTATCAATAAGGCTGAAACTAGCTATATCGCTTTTTTTCTGGATCATTTTTTGGTAACAATAAGTGCATGAGAGGTTGCAGTTGTAGGTAGGTATTAAAACAAACCGGTCAGGAACCTGTTTTATAAATTTATTATATTCTAGGAATAATTTATTTAAAGCTTTTGCTTCCTCCCCTTCACTTGTGAAGATATATCCTCTGGATTTTAGATGTTCAAGTATATTATTTTCATCCTTTATTTCCCTGTCTTTTTCGACTTCAATGAGTATTTTTAAGACGTCGTCATTCACAAAATCTAAAGCTCCAGAAAGGCAATTAAAAATGATATTCTTACCTGATGGAACATCAAAATGTACATTATATTTACTTACGTACACTTTATTACCTCCATAAAAAATTGAAAGGTCATCAATTCATTGTACATCCCACTTTTACTCATAACTTATACAAACCAACCATACTCACCCATAGGAGACGGGCTCATTACTTATATCTCTATTTTTCCAGAGGTTTTTGTTGGAATTAATAGGTTTCAACATTTCCCTACCACCTCCTACATATGTACCATTATACTAACTATATAAAAAATTTTTTGAGTTAATACAATAAGCTACCAAAACAATAAAAAATAAACAAAGAAAATATAAATTATGTAACAATGTTAACTCAACTAGTGGATAAATTAAAGATACGAAAGTCTTTTCTCGAAAAAAGTGTTGAATTAAAATATTAGCAGTTTTATTATATTTCCGTTTTCTTTAAAAAATAAGTCAGTTTCCGCATCTATTTGGGGAAATAAATCACGGCTGATGGAAAATGGTATAAAAATGCTTAATGGAGCACAGGAAGCTTCTAAGCAAGAAAAAATCTGTGAAAGTTGTCGAAAAGGTCTCTGAGCTGTTTGGAAAAGCTCCAACAATTGTTCTTGAACTTATTTCGACAACAGACCACTTCGATAAAAAAGTAAAAGATGAAGAAGAACTGATTGTCAACCCTAGACAAGTAAAACCACAATTCAGTGAAGAGATCGTTAAGAAAGCCTTAGAATAGTGGAAGAATAAAAAGGTTGAATTGAGAAACTCAAACTAAAACTGAAGAGGCTTTCAAGCGGGCTATCAAAAACTTTGAAGAAGACGGCCGTAATTTATGATCCACGCACCAACAAAAAACAATCCAAAAATTGTAGCTATTAATTGAAACAGTCCATAAAATAAAAGCAAACTTTCTCTGATTAAATGGTGCTCTGTGAAAAGCACGTCATAAGCTG
>Ga0209426_1000091_pt1 | contig 156341 bp, 171 predicted proteins | sample Deesub1362B_J571_FD_187697 | JGI IMG/M metagenome (GOLD analysis project Ga0209426, IMG submission 187697) | Deep oceanic, basalt-hosted subsurface ecosystem from Juan de Fuca Ridge flank, Pacific Ocean, CORK Borehole 1362B_J2.571 (SPAdes)... ...
AAAAACCTAGACTGTTTCAGCCTCTTGATGATCCGGATGAGAATCATTTCTCATCCGGATCGAGATCTCTGGATGAGATCTTTCAGAGGGGATTTCCTAAGGGTTCATCGATTCTTTTTGAAGTTGGAGAGGGTGTGACGAGGGCGATGTATTATCGGGTTATTCAGAGCTTTTATATGAATTTTCTGCGTAGAGGAAAGAAAATTTACATGATTCCAGCTCTGGGAACTGATACGGATAGAATTCTAAATGAGATTAGACCTTTCGTCACAGGAGATGAGCTCAAGAATCTTATTTTTATTGAGAGAGGATGGGGCAAAGAAAGGCTCAGGGGAGAGGAGGCTATAGAGGAGGCTGAGGATACTTATGAACTGCTTATGAGAGAGAGGAGGGGAACATATGAGGATCTTCATGTTACCGGAGTTGATTCGCTTCACTCGAGGTATGGAAATGAAGTTCTCAAAGCTCTTGAAGAGGGGGGTGTCTTCGTCAGAGAGACGAGAGGTCTCCTCATCAGACTTGTCAAGCCTGGATTTCCGTTTATGGAAGAGCTTGTGAATTTGAGTGACATTTACATAAAGATGGAGAATGTTTGCAATGTTCCCGTGATAAAGGGTGAGAAGCCGAAGACTCAATATTATGCGATGATTGTTGATGTTTCGGAAGGATTTCCGAGAGTAGAGTTTGAGAAGATAGGATAGAAAAGAAGAGGTTTCCAGATTTTCAATATATAATCCAAGATGTTCCCTGATATTACACAATGGTTCGAACTTCAGAAATGTAAATTCAAAAATGTAAGCCCCGGGGGGGATTTGAACCCCCGACCTGGTGATTACAAGTCACCCGCTCTTCCGGGCTGAGCTACCGAGGCTTTTTCAGGAGCTATATTTCTTTAAGTTGGATGTTTAAAAAATTTTGCCTAAATATTTTTATATACCATAGAAGCTTAATAATGGTAACTAACATCGAAGAAAGGCGATTTGGAGGGAGTGATGTCCCATGGCAGAAGAGAACGTGATTTACGTGGGTAACAAACCAATAATGAACTATGTGCTTGCAGTGATAACTCAGTTTAACAGCGGTGCAAAGAGCGTTGTTCTTAAAGCAAGAGGTCGTGCAATCAGTAGAGCTGTGGATGTTGCAGAGATAGTAAGAAAGAAGTTTCTGACTGATGTTGAAGTTAAAGATATAAAGATTGATACTGAAACTGTTAAGACGGAACAGGATGAGATGAATATCTCGGCGATAGAAATCTATCTGAGTAAGCCCTGAATAGGGCTTTTCTCCCAATTTTTAACTTTTTCAATTTTAATTTTCTCTTAATTTTTTCTTAGTCTGTTAGAGGAGGAAAAGTTTAAGAACCGTGAGAATGTAAAAGTCTGCACATACTTTCGAGGAGGTTGCGTTTGTGGCAGAAGAGAACGTGATTTACGTGGGTAACAAACCAATAATGAACTATGTGCTTGCAGCGGTTACGCAGTTTAACAACGGAGCAAGTGAGGTTGTGATTAAAGCAAGAGGTCGTGCAATCAGTAGAGCTGTGGATACTGCGGAAGTAGTAAGAAAGAAGTTTCTGACTGATGTTGAAGTTAAAGATATAAAGATTGATACTGAGGAGATTTCGGGAGAGAGAGGAGACGTAATAAACGTCTCTTCAATTGAGATCTACTTGGCGAAGTAACTCCTCTTTTTCTATCTTTTTATTTTATTCTCTGGTTCCAAGTGAATGGTGATCTCTTTTATGAAGTCGAATTCTTTTGTGATCTTTTTTTCGACTCTTTCCGCAATTTCATGAGCTTCTTCGACTGTTAAAGATGGATGAACTGTTATGTGGACGTCTGCATACATTTCTCCTGGTTTTCCTCTACATCTAAACTTATGATAACCCTCAACGCCTTCAACTTCAAGAATTGCTCTTTTAATTTCCTCTTCACACTCAATTAACTTCGCATCCGTGAGTACCATTGCAGATTCCTTCGCTATTCCAACCCCCATTTTTGCAATTAAAATAGCGATTGCCAAAGCTAAAAGCGGATCCACCAAATTGAGTCCAAGTTTTATGAGTAGGAAGGATCCGAGAACTGATAAAGAGACGTATATATCGCTTTTAGTATGTGAAGAGTCCGCTATCAAAATGTGACTTCCGAGTTCTTCACCTTTCTTCCTTTCATAAGAGTAAACGAAGATATTTACGATGATGGTCAAAATCATCACAGAGACCGTTATAGTGGAGATTTCCGGTGAGAAATTCGTTTTAAGTCTTATGTAAGCTTCTTTAACAATCCAGAACGATGTAATAAGAAGTAAGGATCCTATAAATAGTGTTCCCAAGCTCTCAAACTTCCCATGCCCGTAGGGATGATTGTAGTCTGCCTCTCTCATCGCTATCGTGGTTGCAATGATCCCTATAATATTCGAAAGGGAGTCGAAAGAGGAGTGAAACGCATCCGAGATCATGCTGAGTGAACCAGAGAGAATCCCAAAGATTGCTTTCGCAACTGCAACTAAGAGATTGAGAAAGAGAATTAAAATGAGGATTTTTCTCGCTTTTTTGTAACTCATCGAAGATGATTTCTTATTTTAAGAATAAAAAGATTGCTAAAAGAGTTCTTTTAAGGCTTATCGAAAAATTTGAGGTTAAATAAATTGAGTGAGGTAGGGTAAACTTTTATTCCTCTAACAGTCTCATAGGTTTTCCACAGCAGAAAAGCTGTCCTCTTCCTGCCTGAATCACTCTTACAACATTTCCGCAAACCATGCACTTGTAAAGTTGCCCTTCCCTCGTCATAGTTTCACTCTAAGACTTCTTTGACTTCTCCCTCTCCCTTCTTGAGCTCTTTAACTTGCTCTTCATCAAACTTCAGAAGAAGTGCCAAGAACTCTCCAACGTGTGTTTTCTCCTCTTTAGCCACTTCCAGAAGGATTTTCTTTATTCCTTCATTATCAACCATCGAAGCGAGCTGTTCATAAAGATTTATTGCATCCAGTTCCGCAATCACAGCCAATCTCAAAGCCTCCTTGTTGACGTCCTCTTTTGTTAAATCTTTTATTTCAACCGGGATTTTTGCGAGCATTCAAACTCCTCCTGAGTTGTTACAGAAAATTGCCTCTGAGCCAATTCCCTATCTATCATTAGAAGGGCCTTTTTATCCTCTCCTATAATCTCGAGTTGCTTTCTGATCTCCTCAGCACTTGCCTCTTCTTCAACCTGCTCGCTCACAAACCATTGAAGCATGTTGTAGGTTGCATGATCCTTCTCCTCAATCGCCAGATTAACCAGATCGTTTATCATTTCTGTGACTTTAGCTTCATGTTCGCATGTTGTTTCGAAGACGTGGAGGGGGGACTTCCATTCTGAGGGAGGGGCTTCAACTTTTTCGAGCTTAACCTTTCCACCTCTGTCATTCACGTAATCAAAGATTTTCATCGCATGCATCAGTTCTTCTTGAGCTTGTACTCTCATCCAATTTCCAAAGCCCTTTAGGCCTTCTGCCTCAAAATGAGCAGACATCGAGAGATAAAGATATGCTGAATAAAGCTCAGCATTTATTTGTTTGTTCAAAGCTTTTAAAACTCTATCCTTTAACATTTCATTCACCCCATCGGATTCTTTTTATAAGAACTTCGGGAAATTTATCCAGCAAAGGTATTAACTCACAATTTTAAATTTTGTTTCACGAGATATAAGTTTTTTGTTCGAATTTAGAACTAAAAGTATATGAATGAGGACTTTCATCTATCTTTTGTGGACGAAAAAGATAGAAGGATAATAGATGCTCTCGTGGAGAATGCGAGAATACCTAAGGTTAGAATAGCGGAGAGCTTGGGGATAACTGAGGCTGCAGTTAGAAAAAGAATTTCGAAGCTCGAAGAAGAGGGCGTGATAATCGGTTACAAGGCAGTAGTGGATTTCAAAAAAGCCAAGATTTTCGCTTCGCTGACTGGAGTTGACGTTGAAGCAGAGAGGCTATGGGAAGTTATAAAGATTCTGAAAGAGAATGAGAAAATTAGATCGATGTGGCTCACCACTGGAGATCACGCGCTGATGATAGAGATAGTCGCAGATTCTATGGAAGAACTTTCGAGAATTCATGAGGAGATTTCCAATCTTTCTGGAGTTTCTCGAGTCTGTCCCTCAATAATTCTGGACGTCCTTAAATGAAACTGCTGAGATCTGCTTGCTTTATCTTTCCGTTGCTGAACATGGCTTCGAGTTCCTCTCCCAAGAGTTTAAGCCTCTGTTTTGTGTATTCAGATATTCCAAATTCTTCCGCTATTTTTCTGGAAACATCATAGTATTTCGAGACGGAGCCCTCGTGAACCGTTAGTGTGAGTTTTGATCCGCACTTCAAACAACACCCTTTCAGAGGTGCTCTTCGATACTTGGAGTTGCACATCGGACACCTGAGAGATTGCTTCGAGAACTGCCTGAGATTTCCAATCAGATCCGGGAGGAAATGGGAGATGACCAATCTTTCTGCAACGTCTCTTTCATCCACCGCCCTTATCTTTTTGGCAAGTCCCAACTGCTTCTCTATTTTATCTACCATCGTATCAAGAGTTTTGTAAGAACTCCTAAGAGGTCCCGCAGAAATGCATGAAGTCTCGTGAGTGTATCCTAAACCTGAATACGGATCTCCATTTTCCATCTTTTTGGAGACTACTTCCATAAGACTGAGGGCTTCCTTTGGCATTTTGCCTTTTTCAGCTATCCTGTAGAACTCCAGAGGATATGCAAACATGACGTCCATGTTGTGAACCTCTCCGTCAACTTCTGGAACAATAATTCTTGTCGTCAGAACTAAAGGCGCATCCATAAATCCTCCTCGCTTCTCTGGAAGGTAGTCTCTTGAGAAATTCAAAAGAGCGTCTAGAAGGAGTATTACGCAATCTTCGTCTCCATCGCAATTCCTTCTTTTGGCCGCATGGAAATAAGGATGAGCGTATCCAACAGAAGCTTTGGTGAACCCTATTATCCTCCCGAGAATTCCAGCAGAGGTGTGAGGTGCAAGACCTATTACAAGGTGTCCGATTAGATCTTTCTTGGACTTCGCATTGTAATAAGCAGGTAATCCATAATATCTACTCAGGAGCTCATCCACAAACTGAGCAACTCTCAGAAGATAATCTCCAGCGTCCTCTGAGATTATTATATCCTGAACCTTTAGTTCGAGTGTCTGTTCTTCGCTTTTAAGTTCCTCACCATAAATGTCATGAGTATAGCCGAGTTCTTTCAGCTTTTCAACCGAGACTCCAATTTCAGATGGTCTGAAGTGAGTTAAGGGAAGATCTGTCATGTCATATCTTATTGTCCCGTCTTTGAAGACTGTTAGAGAGAAAATTGATCTAAGAATCCCCTTCTCAAGTGGCTCTGGAGTTCTTCTCGCAGACATTAGTTCCTTTACGCCTTTTAGCTCCTTTATTCCGTTAATTCCGAGTTCTCTAAGAGCTCTGTTTATCATTTCCTTCAAATCTATTTCGTATTCCGCAAAACTTGATGTAGATTTTCTGCATCTTGGACAGAGATCGTGAGGGGTAATAGTTCCACAGGATGTGCACTTCTTTACGGCCTCTGTTCTCGCACCACACTCGCATCTAATCAGCGGTGTTTCCTTTCTACATTCAGGACAATATCTCACATTCAAAACAGCTTTTATCTCTCCTTTCTCCGAAGCCTCAAGAACAGATCTCGTTCTCCCTCCATAATCACCAATCGGGAAGAGGACTTGAGGAGATGCCTTCATCCTTCTTTCTTTCGACTTTTCGGGTCTTCCCATCCTCGCTCCAACTCTTGTTGGTGCTCTGGCTCTAACCACAAGGCCACTAACTTCATTAACAGCGTCTAAAGCGGTTTTGAATGAGATTGAAGTGTATTTCTTTCTTAATCCATCATCTAAACCAAGACATCTTATTAGTGGCTTCGAGTCCTCAATTATAATATCATCTCTCATGAGATGAGGAATGAGAAGTTTTTCAAGAATTTCCTTCACTTTTTCATCATAAGGCACCTTCAGTATTTTTCCGTCGAACGAGGCTTTCGAGGATATGAAATCAGAAAGATAAAGGAATTCCTCTACAGAGATGTCATGCCAGAGATACGTGAACTTTGGATGCAAGGGTGCTCCCATTTCACAGAATCTCAAAGCTTCATCTCCACTCGGATCCTCGTATCCTTTCAACCCCATTATTTCCACTGGAACTTCCTGAAGCCATATTTCGATGGAGTATGTAGGAGGGAGAAGTTTGTGATTATTCTCGAGAAAGTCTCCGTAGTTTATCAGAATTTCTCCTACATCGAGGATTTTCTCAACTTTATCTCTAATTCTCTTTGCGGTCTCAATATCATCAACTCTTAAGACATCTCCGTTAAATAAACGAACTGTAGGACCTTCTATAGAGTCTACAGGAGCTATTCCCGCAGCCTTGCCCGGAAGCTCAAGTTTCAGCTGAGTGCCAATAGCTATAAACTCATCAAGTATGATCATTGTCGCAGGATTCAATCCAGCAGAAGCAAACCCGGTGTTTCTCGATCTTCCATATCTCAGTCTGAAACCTCCTGGCTGTGAGGGATGTGAAAGGACTGGTCTTCCAGCAATAACCTCTCTCATGAATTTGTAATCCTTTTTCTCTCCCTCCTCTTCTTGATCGTTCTCTTTTGTCAAACTCTTAACCCAGTCCCATCCTTTGATCTTCAACTTTTCCACATACTTGGCAATTTTTGGAGCTTTTAAAGCAAGACCTTCCGCGATAACTAGTGCAACGCCCCCCCTCACCCTATTTGTTTCTACCCTTTTCAAATTCCTGTAACCTGAGACTTCTTCCTTTTCTGTTGGCTCTCCGTCTATGCAAACTGGGCAGTGGGAGACTATGTAACGAATTTCCTCTTCCGAAGGAGTATATTGAAGAGGAGCTATTCTCCTGTAAAGCGATATCTCCTCTATATACCTCTCTATCTCCTCTTCGTATGGCCTGTAGGGAGCATATCCTACGAGTTTTCCGACGTAATCTGCTACAAGCACAGAGAGAGCCTGTGCAGTTCCTCCGGCACTCCTTATTGGTCCTGCGTAGTAAATTTTGAGGAATTTTGTTCCGTCGTCATTTCTGCCTTCTCCAACCTTAGCTATTCCTTCAATCGGAGCTGCAACCACCCCTCCGGTAAGAATTGCTATAGCTGTTCTCACAGCCATTTCAACAGCGGTTATACCTTTGAAATCTCCTATCTCGCCCTTTGCAAACTCAGAACCTATGAGGATCGCTGTTTCCTCTAAGGAGTGCTCCTCGTTATATCTTCTTATCATCTCCGCAAGTCCAGGGATGTTCATCAGCCTTTCAACTCTCTCAGCAAGATCTTTGGCTATCGGAATCTCAGGCTCTGGAGTTGGATCCTCTCTCCTTCTTCTAGCCTCTTTCGCAATTTCATAACATTTCTTCAACTCGAATTCGAGAGAGGAGAAATAACACTCGTTCATTACACATCCCACAAATAGAGACCTGTCAATTCGTCGTATTTCCTCTCGACCAGATCTCCAAAGAGCTCGAAAAGGAAAAACTCTACTGCAAATACCTCACATCCTTCGAGAACGTGTCCTCCAATGCAGGTTCCATCCGACTTCGAAGCTATGAGATGTAGATGAACGTGTGGCTTTCCATCCTTCCTCGTTACATTTCCGTAACATGAGACTATCTCCACTCCTGCATTATCTTCAATTTTGACGAACTCCTTCTTCTCTTGATTATAATAACCAAGAGTTATTTTCTTCAAACCTCCGAGTATTTTGATTATTGCAAGCTCAATTCCTTTCTCCAAAACTAAAGCATTCAGAAAACCGAGGAGGTCCTCTCCATATGGTATCTTTCCCATATAAACTCTTTTTATTTCATACTCCTTCATCCCATCACCCATCACTGGTTTTAATAACTGCAGTGGTTAAAAACTCTTCCCGAGGTGATGGCATGAGCTTTAGTGGTTCTCTTAAAAATTCTGAGAAAATTTTCGAATTGATAGGAGAAGAGGCTAAGAAGGCTCTTTACGAGCTTGTAAAAAGTAGAGAGGATTCGGAAGAAGTTATAAAAACGATTACGGCAACAATAGAGAGCTTTCAGATTTACGATGCTATAGAGCTTGGATCCAAGGAAATGGAGAGGGACCTAAAGACCATATGTGAGAACTATGATGAGATGCTTGCACTTGCAAATGAGTTCATAGAAAGAGGAGTGGAGTTTTCCTTAGAGGGTTTGGGATTTCCAGATCCGGTGGTGGCGAGATCGAGAGAGGAGATAGGAAAGGCTATGAGAGCTGCAATGATGGTTTTTCTTGGAATATGGGAATACGACAGGAATAAAGGAATTATCTATTGGTAAGGGATTTAAACAAATTTCAGTATTTTTGGAGAGAGATCACTAAGATTCATGAACACTGCAACCCCCGGAGTTGGAATTATGTTCATTCTCTTCTGAAACTCAGTCTGATCCTGCCAAGTTCCTGAATTTATAAGATAGATCCCTCTATAAGTTCCAACTCCTACAGTATGAACGTGTCCACAATGAAGTACATCAGGGGTTGTCTCTATCACAAGTTTATCTTCTTCTTCCGGTGCAAGAGGTACTTTCTCTCCATAAATGGGGGATAAGTGCCTTTTCTTTATCAGCTCTCTCATCATGAGGTGGGGGTTCTTGTAACCAGAGGGTATGAGAGAGGCTATATCATCAAGAGATCTTCCGTGATAAATCAGAATTTTCAACCCGTGAATGTCTATAAGCGAGGGATTGCTCACAAAAATTGTATTTCTCGGAAAAAGAGACTGGATTTCCTCTGGAAGTGGAGGTTGTGGTTCCGCTTGTCTAACTGCATCATGATTTCCAGAGGAGATGATGATTTTAATTCTCTTAGGAATTTTTTCGAAGAGTTCTCCTGCAACTTCGTATTGTTCAAAGACATCGAGAATTTCGAGTTCTCTATCCTGATTCGGGTAAATTCCAATTCCATCAACAATATCACCCGCAACGACGAGATAATTTACAGTTTCCGCAAGTTCCTTTTGCTCCTCGTTTCCATATTCTCCACTTAACCAAGAAATAAATCTATTCCAGTCTTCTTTCAAAAATGTCTTGCTTCCCACATGAATGTCAGAGAGAAAGAGGATCCCACAATTTATTCTCTCAATTTCTCTACTCCTGTGTACTTTTACATCAGGTTCTATCAAATCAGTCGCAATAAGAATGTCATTGTGTTTAATTGCTTTTAATCCAATCACCTCATCTAGAACTAGAAGCTTTGCTCTTTCGTAGCACTCACTCTCCTTCGATATGATTACGCTGATGACTCCGGTTTGATCCTCAAGCTCGATAATGAGGTTACCAGAAGATGTCTCCCTTATTTCGTTAACCATTCCGATTACTGTAACTTCGTTCCCTCTCGGAACCCTCGAAATCGTTGATATCTCTCTTCCTCGTATTCCCCTCTGCTCTATTATTTTCCTCAATTTCTTGTACCTACTTAGAAAATAGCTGTGAAAGCTTTCTGCTGAAGCGCTTGATGAAGAGGTTAGGAAATTTTCAATGATTTTAACTTCAGATTCTTTCCTTTCCGAGATCAGAGCTATGACGTTTTCTGGTTGCACAACGATTGTTGAACTGTCGAGAGATTTCAAAAGACGTTCGACTATTTCTTCTGGATTTCTTTGAGAACTTATTAACTTTAAAGCCTCAGGATGGACTTGAAATCCATTTTCCAAAAATCTTCTCAATATTTCTTTTGACATTCCCTCATAAGGTTGAAGGTGGAGGAGAATAAAATTTACTTTACCTCGGAAGATTTTTAACTGATGGTTGGATATTTCAATTCAGCGGTGATCTCATGGGGAATCTCAAAAAAGAAGTCGTAGAAACAGTTATTCCTTCTGCTTTGATCGTAGGGATTATTCTGCTTATCAGCGGAACTTATCCAGTTTTTGCAGTCGTTTACTCTGATAGTATGGTTCCAAATCTCGAGAGGGGTGATGTCGTTTTTCTGATGAAAAGTGACGTTATAAGTTACGAAAAGGGAAAAGAGCTTAACTATGTTTCTTTTGGAAATTATGGAGATGTGATAGTTTATAGACCAAATGGAGACTCGAAGAGAATGCCGATAATTCACAGAGCTATGTTCTGGATAGAGAAGGGTGAAATAATCCCAAATGATGGGATTGCTCCTAACTCAGGATTTGTTACAAAAGGAGACGCAAACTCCGCTTATGATCAGCCCTTTATTTCATCTCCAGTTAAAGAGAAGTGGATAATTGGAGTTGCTAAATTCAGAATTCCTAAAGTGGGTATTATTTATTTGAAGATTTTGGAGTTTATCAGAAATGCGATTGCACTGAGAGTTTTTGTGTGAAGTCTTTGAGATTGCTCAATCTGTAATCAGAGAGTAAAACAGATTTCGTACTTTCTAAAGGAACGCTGAGGGTTATTTCCTTTGTTCTTCCGTATCTTCCCTTGTTGACTATTGTAGCATTAATTATCCCGAGCATGTCAAGCTCTGATATCAAGTCTGTAATTCTCCTCGGTGTTAGGGGTTCTATCCCTATTTCCCTGCATATCTCTTTATAAACTCTATAAACCTCTCCGCTAGTCGCACCCCTAACATTAGAGCTTTCGAGAAAAACAACGCTGTAGAGTAGAACTTTTGAGTGCATCGGAAGTGTTTTTATAACTTCAACTATTCTATCAATCTCAATCTTCTCCTGCGCCAATCTAACATGTCTCTCTGTGACTTTTTCAGCACCTTCTCTCTCGGCAAGCTCTCCCGCTATTCTGAGGAGATCAAGAGCTCTTCTCGCATCTCCGTGTTCCTGAGCTGCAAAAGCTGCACATAGGGGTATAACTCCATCTTCCAAAACACCATCTCTGAATCCCAGTTTGGCTCTCTCCTCAAGAATATCTCTTAACTGTTGCGCATCATAAGGTGGGAAAACTATTTCCTCTTCTCCAAGAGAGCTCCTGACTCTTGGATCCAAATACTCTGTGAATTTTAGATCATTAGAGATTCCTATCAAACTCACTTTTGCGTTATCAAGCTCGGAATTTATTCTTGAGAGATTATAAAGAACTTCATCTCCTTTTTTGACAAGTTTATCTATTTCATCGAGAATGATTATTATTACTGCTCGATGTCTATCTATTGCATTTTTGAACTCCTGATAAACTTGATCTGTAGGCCAACCAGTCATTGGAACTTCTCTATTAAAATATTTCGAGAGATTGGCAAGAACTCTGTATTGCGTATCTATAATCTCACAATTAAGATAAACAACGTGACAGGGAACGTTTCTATTTCTTCCCACATTTTCGAGTTCCTTTCCGACGTATCGCGCAACTGCAGTTTTTCCTGTTCCGGTTTTACCATAAATGAGAATATTTGATGGTGTCTCTCCTCTAAGAGCTGGAGAGAGAATTGCTGCAATGCTTCTTATCTGCTCATCTCTGTGAGGAAGATAATCAGGAGTATAAGAGTGTCTCAAAACTTCTTTATTTAGAAATATTGAATTTGCATTTAGAAATTCGTCAAAGATACTTCCACTACCATTAGGATTCATAACTATCACCACGAGGGAATGGATAGCTTATGATTTGAGATGTAATAAAGATAGTCTCTGAATATTAATAATCATTGCGAGTGACACCCACCCCTTTATTTCCAGTGGAAATATTTTGGACATTTCTATTTTTTATTATTTTTAATGACGAAGTAACCAGTTGTAGATTTCTGCAACTAAAATTATTTATACTTTTCCAAGAAAAATTTAAAAATAAATTAAATTAAAAATAGAAAGTCGAGTGCCAAATCCAAAAAGTCTTAAAAAGTTCCACTGGAAATAAAGGGGTCTCTCCCACCAAAATGATTGAATAAAAAGAAAAATTACTCAGGAGGTATTCTCTCAAGCTGAGAAACTATATTCCAAATAAGAGTTCTTGCATGTAGTGGAATGTTGGGATCGTTTCCAACCTCATCCAAAATTGAAATTGCAGAAGCAGCTCTTATTGCATAACTATCTTTTCCAGATTCAACACCCTTTTCAAGTACATCTTTAGCTTTTTCTGCTGATCTTCGGATATTTTTCGGGACGGTGTCATCGTTAATAATCTGTTTCAAAATATCAACACAACCTTTTATAATTCCCTCTGGATCTTCTCCCATCATATAAATCACCTCTGTAAAAATTTTTAAGGATCTTGTGTTCATCTCTATTTATCAGAGGTTGGAAAAATAATTTTCGGTTTAAAAGGGTGTGAGAATGGAAGTTAGAAAAATAGTCGAAGCTTTGGAAAAAGGAGCAACGCTCTTGGGCGAACATTGCGAAAACTGTGGAGCTCCACTTTTAAAAAAGGATAATGAAGTGTTTTGCGTTTACTGTGAGAGAAAAGAAGAAAAGAAAGACGAAAAAGAAGAAATAACTTTGGAGGAAATTTTAAACGAAACCGCACAACACCTCATGGGAGTTCTGAGAAGAGAGAAGGATCCAGAGAAAATATATAAAATTCTTCTCTCACTTGAGAAATTACTTGACATGATGGAAAGGCTAAGGAAAAGTTAGTCCAAGTCTTTTATAAAACTCCTTTTTCCATATTCCATTTCGCCGTATTTCTTTATCGTTTCAGCAGTAACCTCTCCCACTCCTTTAACTCTCAGAAGTTCTTTTTTATCTGCGTTTACGATATTCTTTATGGATCCAAAATGGTTCAAGAGGGCTTTTGCAGTGGAAACACCAACTCCCGGAAAAGAAGAAACTATATATTCAAGCATCTCTCTATCATTCTTAGAGGTTTTTTTAGTATGAAATTTGATGTTTCTTATACCCTCTTCCATCTCCCTTTTTGCGATGAGAAAAATCAGCTCAGCACTCTCTCTACTATCCTTTGTGAAAAGAATAGGTACCCTGAAATCCACGCTAATTGATGCTAAAGCTCCCATTATAGCATGAGGGTGAATATTTCTCACTCCAAACAAATTGCCACCTTCTATAATTAACACAGGTCTCTCATAGTTCTTAGAGAGCTCTTCTATTTGTCTGAAAAGGTTTCTCTCAGTGTCTATGAGAGATGCCAGAAAATCCTCAACAGTTTTCCTCTCGACGCAGACTCTAGAGCTAAGTTGATAATCACCAACATTCAGAACTTCAACATCTATTTCAACTCCAAAATCTTTAAGCTCTTTAACAACTCCTGAGCGCAACTCTCTGTGATCAACTATAATCTTTATGGAGGTATTTTTAAAGTCTTCAAGCCTTTTTTGATCACTTTCAACTTCTTTCCCCTCTTCCCTTTTCAACTTCCTCCGCATCATCCTCTTCATTATCTTCTCCTTTCTCCTGCTGATCCAGTAATAGATCTCATCCCTCGTGTCCTTTGTTATTAACATGACAACTCTTCCATAAGTGTCCCTTCCGGTCCTCCCCCTTCTCTGAATACTTCTGATTTCGGAGGGAACAGGTTCATAGAATATTACAAGATCTGTTGAAGGTATATCTATTCCCTCCTCGGCAACTGAAGTTGCCACAAGAACGTTGAAGACACCCTCTTTGAATCTCCTGATTATCTCCACCTGCTCTTTTTGAGAGAGACCCTTGACTCCATTTCTCGAACTCTGTCCTATAAATCTCTCCGCTTTAATTCCCCTCTCTTTCAAATGTGAGGTTATCATCTCCACACTATCTCTGAAGTTTGCGAAGACTATGATTCTCTCAGTCCCTTCGTCAAGAGCCTCTTGGATAACTTCAACAAGTTTCTCCAGCTTTGGATGCTTTGTTTCGAGCCCTTCCACTCTTTTCAAAACTTCAAGAAACTTGGGATCCGAGAAGAGTCTTTTTGAGGCTTTGCTCCCACCTCTTGAATAAGCCTCCTTTTTTAACCTTTCGAAATACTTTTTAAGAGCCTCAAGACCCTGAGTCTCAATTAATTCAACTGCATGTTTCAACTTGAGAACCTCTGCTTGAATAGAAGCAATCTCATATAGCTGTCTGTTTGGCGACTCTTTTATAAGCTCTCTTATTTTAGCTTGAATTTCCAGAATCTCCTTTTTTGAATTCCCTTTGATCTTTACACCCATCTCTCTGAGTTTATTCAGCCTGTCATCTACCACTTTTTCAAGCTCTTCTTTCAACCCCCTTATTTCCACTGGAACTTCTACATGAATCCACTCGAACTCAACGGGATAGATGTAGGGAAGAACATCATCATCATATTCTGTTCTAATCTCAATCTCCTCTATCCCTAAATTTCCACATATCTCCTCAATTCTCTCCTTGGAGCTTCCAGGAGATGCAGTTATACCAATGACATGTGCGTGGGGATTCTCTTCTCTGTATCTCCTTGCAATGTAAACGTATGAATATTCTCCAACAGCACGATGAGCCTCATCAAAAACGATACAACTAACATCTCTTAGAGATATCTCATTCGTCACCAGATCGTTCTCAATTGTTTGAGGAGTCGCAATAATAACAGATGCTCTCCTCCACAACTCCAGTCTCTTTTTCTTTTCGATATTCCCCGTAATCATCGCAATAGATCTTGGGTGAAGGAGAGTCACACTTTTTATAAACTCATAATGTTGCTCCACAAGAGGTCGTGTAGGAGCGAGCATGAGAACCTTGCCACCAGATTCAAGGAGCTTTTCAAGCATCACAATCAGAGCTATCACAGTCTTCCCGAGACCTGTGGGAAGAACAACTAAAAGAGACTTTTCAATACCTTTTCTTGCAATTCTAACTTGATACTCTCGATACTCTATAACATCTTTTTTAAGCAGTGGATGATTGTAATAACTCATCTTGCATAAAATCTCTCATCTACACTATATAAACATCTTTTTCAGCATCTTCCCAAAAGTTTCAGGAGCCTGTCTCTTAGCTCCTTTATTTTCACTCTTTCCTGCTTCATAGAATCTCTGAATCTTATAGTTACACTTTCATCTTCAAGCGTCTCGAAATCAACAGTTACACAGAAAGGCGTTCCTATCTCATCCTGTCTCCTGTATCTCCTTCCTATGGATCCTCCCTCATCGTACTCCACCTGAAGTCCATGGGTTCTGAGATCTTCAGCAATTTCACGGGAGATCTTCACAAGTCTCTCATCATTCACAAGAGGAAACACCGCAACATCAATCGGAGCAATTCCCGGAGGAACCCTCAAAACAACTCTAAGCTCCCCATTAACCTCTTCTTCGTCATAGGCGTGCTCCAACAAAACATAGAGGATTCTATCAGCTCCAAAAGAGGGCTCTATGACATGAGGGATAATTTTTCTCGTCTCCTTTATCTCTTCAACTTCGTAAAATTCCTCTGGAATCTCGATCTTTTCACCATCCACCTCTACGATTATTCCCCCATCTTTAAATTCTGCATTTTTTAGAGCCTCCGCAATTTTCTTTGCTCTCTCCTTATAAACAGGTCCGAGTTTGCTCATCCGGGGTCTCACAACTCTCTTCATCTCTCCTAACTCTTCTCCCGTATCCACTCTGAGATCCACCTGAGAGTGTCTCATATGAGCTCTCAGATCGTAATCTCCTCTGTCTGCAAGACCCACAACTTCAACCCATCCGAATCTAGAAGTTAGAACCTCTGCATCCCAGCAATCATTTGCGTAGTGAGCCATCTCATCCCTTCTGTGTTGTCTGAATCTTATGGCATTTCCGGGGATCCCAATAGAGGTCAGAAATTCGTATATAAGTTTCATGTGATATGCCATAAGGGAATGAGCAAGCATTCCCTCTGAAACAGCTTTTTTAAGGCTGATTTTAATCTCTTTTCCTGTTGCAGGAAGAAGGAGAAGCTCAACGTCTTCAAATGAAGCTGAATCTTTCCTTTCTGGATCCACAAAATATTCCACTTCACACTGCGTAAACTCTCTCAACCTTATAAGCCCCTGTCTTGGCGAGATCTCGTTTCTATAAGCTCTTCCAACCTGAGCAACACCAAATGGTAACTTCTCTCTATTGAATCTGAAAAGTCTGAGAAAGTTGATAAAGATTCCCTGAGCAGTTTCCGGTCTGAGATATCCTACTCTATCTCCTTCAGGTCCTATGCTCGTTTTGAACATTAAGTTGAAGTAATAAACATTACTGAGCTCTCCCCCGCACTCCGGGCATGAAATTCCCTCCTTTCTAATTCTCTCCTCTATAATCTCTGTTTCAGATGAATTAACTTCAGCGAGATGATCCGCTCTGAAAACACTTCCACACTTCTTGCATCTCACCAGAGGATCTGTAAATTCAGAGACGTGACCAGACGCGACGAAAACATCTTCAACTCCTATCGTCGGTGTGTCAATTTCATAAAATCCTTCTCTCTTAACGTATATCTCACGCCATCTCTCTATTATCCTATTCTTCAAGCTCGTTCCTAGCGGTCCATAGTCCCAGAATCCCGCAACCTCTCCATATATCTCAAAAGAGGGCCAGAGAAAACCTCTCCTCCTACAGAGCTCCATTACCTTTTTATACTTATCATTCATTCAAAAAACACCTTCAGGAGATCTCTATCCTTGAGAACTCCTATAATAACGTTCTCACTTGTAATTACTGGTAGTTGATCGAAATTTCCTCTGCTCATTTTTCTCGCACATTCACTGACCTCAGAATATTGATATGCGGTAACAACGTTCTTCACCATTACCTCTTTAACCGGAATCTTCGGAATCTTTATTTCTGAAACTCCATAGTAGAGTCTCAAAGTGTCTCTCACTCCTTCCCAAGCCCACGCATCCTCATCATGAGCTGTTGACATGTCGGATTTCTCCACTCTATCCTCTATCATCGAAGCTTTCAGAATATCATCATCGCCTATTATACCAACGAGCTCTCCGTTATCATTTACAACAGGCATCGCGTTTATATTTCCCATCTGCATCATCATTGCAACAATATTCAGTGGAGTCATTTCCCAACATATCATCGTGCCATCCTCAAGGTATCTGTCAATCGTTTCCTGAACGTCCATATCGCCCAAAGCCCTTATGAGATCCGCAATACTGACAATTCCAACGAGTTCATCATTTTTCACAACTGGAAGCCTTCTTATTCTCCTCTCATAAAGTATCTTTGCGGCACTCTCTATTGACTCCTCTGGAGAAATCGTTATTGGGTTTCTTGTCATCAAAAGAGCAAGTTGCTCTTCTTCTGGTTTTCTGAGAATATCTGTTCTTGTAATTATTCCAACAAGTCTCTTATCCTTCACAACTGGAACTCCTGAAATTCCATGCTTCTTGAAGATCTCAAGTACTTCATCCCTTGTTCCCGGGAGAGTCACATAGATGACATCTCTCGTCATCACATCCTTAACTCTGAGTCCACTCTCAATCACGTTTCTCACCTTTAACGACCATTACAGGCATTTTCGAAAGTCTGATAACCTTTTCAGAGGTACTTCCCAGAATAAATCTCTCAATTCCACTCTTTCCTAAAGTCCCAACGGAAATCAGATCTGCATTTATTTCTTCTGCATATTTCACGATCATTTCAGCCGGATAACCTTCAAGGATCTCAGTATGAACCTTCACACCCCTCTCCTTTGCGAGATCTTCAACATATTTAAGAGCTCTTTTACCTTCTTCTCTCAGGACATCGAGGATGTCCTCCAAAGCTGCGTCAAGCGGGACGCTTACAAAAGCAGCAGTGTCCATAACATAAATTCCATAAACTTCGGCTCCGAGTTTTTGAGCTAGATCTACTGCAACCTCAACAGATTTCTTCGTATACTCGGAGCCATCTGTAGCAATAACTATCTTCTTAATTTCACTCATCTCTCCTAACCTCCGGTTATTGTCCTGACAATATCATCTGGTCGAACTCTACGAATGAGAGTTCTTATAACACTTCTACTTCCACACGTGTTAGATGAATTTAGGTTGATTACTGTTATATATGCTTTTTTCCCAACTTCTATGCACCCGAGCTCTTCATCTCTCTTTAAAATCCTCGCTCCGTTTATCGTACCCATCTTGAGAATTTCTTTTGGAGGAATCTTATAAACCCTTGAGATGAAATCCATCTCCCTGAAGAGGTCAACTGAATTTATCATTAGATTATCGGTTCCAATGGCAACACACAATCCCTCTTCCAGCATTTCTCTGAGAGGTGGTGCACGCCCACAGATTCCAGCACCATCGAGATTCGCCCTCGGACAAACAACAACGGGAATGTTGAGGTCAGCCATCATCTTAATATCCTCTCTGGAAGCACACGTCATGTGCACAACAAAGTCTGGTTCAAGACTTAGAGCACCCTCTATATCACTTCTTTCAAATTCTCCTGCGTGAATCGCAAAAAGTTTCCTCATTCTCTTCGCACTCTCTCTCCAAGAGATGAGAAGCTCCTCCTCAACATCTAGATATCCGCTTACTCCTATTCCCTCAGAGATTTTCAATACCTCCTCCTCATCACATCCTTCCGGTCTTCCGAGAATGACCGCAAGAGGTTTGAACTCCGCCTCTCTTAGCATCCTCACCCCTTCAATTCCTCCCTCTCTGAAATCGCAGAAGGCTCCAATTCCACACTTCACCATATCATTTGAAACCCTTTTCATCATTCCTATAATCTCGTCTCTCGGCGTCTCCCTCAGAATTCTGTGCTTCAAACCATCTGGTGGTGCAACAACACTCCTGAGATCCTCATACTCTAAGTCCTTCGCAACAGCATCACCAGTGTGGACATGAGCATTCACAAGTGAGGGGATTATGAGAAGTTCGCCTCTGATATTCTCTTCTTCAACTTCTTTTATCACACCATCTTTAATCGAAATGTAACCTGAGATGAGCTCGAACTCCTCTCCTCTTAGGATCCATCCGCTTATCACGATCTCAGACATAACATTTAAATTAATGATACTCAAACTTAAAATCGATGGCGAAGAGGAAGAGAGAAGGAAAGGAAACAGGACTCATCTCTTCAGCAGGTTTGATGAGGTATTATGATATAAGAGATTCCAATATTGAGATAAACCCAAAAACAGTGCTTTGGGTCTCTCTACTCCTCGGAATCCTTGTGCTGTTTTTGAACGGATTTTACGGGCTCTGGCCGTAATTTAATAGATCATTCAATTTGACATATTTTTTGGGTATTTCGGCTCTAATACCTCTCATTGGATTGACCGCTTGATTCACTCTTAAATTAACTATCAGGCTTGAGAGCATGTAAGCCTCTTCAAACTCAAGTCCATGAGCCCTCATTAAACTTTTTACAACTTCTTCAGAAGCTCTGTAAAGTGCATCATCTAGGCTGTGACCAAAAGTTACTATCGAATATGAATCTTCAAGCTCGACAATGGGATATTTGGGTCTCATCCCCTTAATTACATCTAACCTAATTTTAACCTCTCCTGAAATCTCAACTGCTGTGGAACAGATCTCTCCGTCTCCTTGTACAGCGTGAAGATCTCCTAATGCTAAAAGAGCACCCTCTACAAACACCGGAAGATATACTTTACTGCCTTTAGTTATCAATGCTACATCCATGTTACCTCCGTGATAGCTTGGTGTTATCGTGGGAAACTCTCCTTCAGACGGAGCAACACCTAAAACCCCTATCATTGGCTTAATTGGCATCCCTATGTTGTTAAATTTTACAGTTTCATTCTCAAGATGCAATAACTTTACCTTGGGTTTAAACAACTTATCGTGGAGCACCCCTCCTCCAGGATAAACTCGGATCCAACCCCTCTCACTAGGAGCTACGTCTAGAATCTCAACAACCAAAGTGTCACCGGGTTCAACATTCTCCACATAGATCGGACCCGTGGCAGGATTTCTTTTAGTCAAATCTATTGTCTCTAATCTTACATTTTCATCTTTTATTTGATTGCTCAATGCATCTAAAGTTTCAAAAATAACTACATCCTTTAGCTTCACATGAGCCACGGGCTTCAAGTACTTGGAGAATTTATAAATAACGTTCTCACATGATATTTTTACTGCTATTTTATCATCCTCCTAAACTACAAGTTCTGTTAGCGTTTTGGAGATATATGAAATTTCGCGCCTTGCGAAATTGGGTGAGTAGAGGCGCTGAAATTTTAGACTATTTTATTTGGAGTTATTACTCTTATTGGCTTTCCTTTTTCAATCTCTTTATTCTTGATAGTATTAATCGTATTTGAATTCAAAGGATAATACGAGATTACGATGAGTAAATCCAAATAAGGAATATATCTATCAATTTGTCCAAGTAATCTTTGAAGTTTTGACGTCTCTTTTAAATCATACTTAACTTCTATTCCGATTTTTGCACCGCCTATAGAGATCAATAAATCTATCCTTTCGTTTGAAGGAAGTTTGTATTCTCTATTTATGTTAACTTTCCAACCAAATTTTGTGAGAGAGCCTTCCAACACAGAAACAAGTCCATTAAGAAATGGTTCTATTTGTTTATGGAAGTCTATTTCGTCTTTAGGTTTAAATGAAATGGAATATAATCTTCTCATATAAGTTATAATCTCATCTACCACAACACCAAGTATTTTATCTCCAACAGCCTTCTCAACTTTTCCATCTATTTCCATAAGGATTTTATCATATTTTTTGTTTACAAATTCTATCTCATTTAAGAACTCATCCGCCAATCTGTGTTTACCTAAGCGAATAAGTGATTGATAAATTTGATTTGTAGAAAGTTGCCTTGAAAGAATTTCGACAAGTTTTACTTTTGATATTTTATTAAGATTCATCTTTTTCTGTTCATCAAGTCCAAAATCCAAAGGAGGTGCATCTATTTTCGGCATTTCAAAATCTAAGCCAAATATATCTTCTCTTCTTCTACTTTTTCTTGTTGTTCTTCTCTGTTTTGAAAAACCAAAATCTAGAGAAGACATCTCTATTTTAGGAATCTCAATTTTTGACACATCAAAATCTAAACCAAAAATATCTTCTTCCTTTTTTCTACTTTTTCCTCTCGTTTTTCTCGTCTTTTTTCTTGACACGTTTCACTCCTCGAAATATGTTTTATAGATTTGAACTAATTCACGATGAGAAAGTTGAGAAAGGTATTTTTCTTTTATAATTCTTATTTCTTCTTCTCGTTTTGAGTTAATTTGAGATCTCTTTACTTGTTTTTCAATTGTTGTTCCAACCTTTTTAAAGAAATGTCCAATACTCATGATATTTATATTTTGTTTTTTTTATTTTATAAATTTTTTTGAAAAGGCGCTGGAGATAACCTTTCGTTAAACTCCAATTTTCCAAGTTTCCCTAGAAAATTTCAATTTTTGAATGATAATTGAAATAAATTAAATTTTTCTTTTCTATAATTCTTTCTACTCTAAAAAACGTAAAAAAACTTTAGCAACTATGAACTAGGTTGGCAAATTTATCGAGGAATCAAAGCTTAGGAAATATTCTTTTACTAAGGAGCTCAAAACTTTTTGAAATTAACAAGTAATATGAAATACAAAAATTGTTCTGGCTTACGCTGAATGCGATTTGTTTTATTCGACCCCTCAAAAGGAGACATTTAAAAACTTGCTAACTTGCTCTAATCGTTAACATCATTAATCGTCTTCACTTATATTTGGTAAGCGCCATATAATATTTCCCGTTGAAAAACACAACGGTTGGATCAGCTATTTTTTCATCACTTTCATACACAACTCCATACTCATCCCAATTAATTCCATCCTTGCTCTTAAACAGAAATATTACGGGTTTCCCATTCCTCTCTGAATAACAGTAAAGATAAATAAGATTATTCATCTTCATAGCATCACATATTCTCCCGTCTAAATCCAAATTCTTCTCTTTAACGAAATTCACACCATCCTTTGAAGAAAAGAGATAAATTCCTTTTTCATCCCAGCCAATCATATATCACTTTCCATTAATTTCAAAAACAGTGGGATCCATTATTGGTTGTGAAAAACCTATTTCTTGGAAATCAATACCGTCATCCGCTTCTGCCACTATTCCGAGATTCGTATATAATCTGTATTTTCCATTTATTAGAATAACTTCGAAAAGAAACATAATATAAACGAAGTCTTCCTTCATAATCTACAACAAGATTTGGAACGCTTCCATCCTTTGCTACGATAATTCCTGTTTTTCTCCAGTTTATCCCATCATCTGATTCCAGAAGAATTATAGAATTTCCTATTTTTTCCAAATTATTCATCAACTTCTCTACTGTTTTGGGGTCTTTAGTCTCTTTTTCTAAAATATCTAAGACCCTCTCATCATCGAAAATGAATGTCACATCTTTATAGGTGAAAGAGTATTTTCCCTCAGCTTTTTCACATGTTCCTTTAGAAACATAAATACTGAACTCAGGATATTTCCAATAAATAACAGTTCTCCGCTATTCTCTCAGCTTTTACTATACTTTCAATAAGACCGGTAAACTCTTCATATTCACCTCACGCTTATTTTTCTCTTGATATTTTTCTTCCTCGGTGTTGGATTTTAAAGGCAAATACTCCTCTTCAGAGGCAATCTGAATATTGGTTTTTTCATAGGCAATCACAAACAAGAGTGCCACAATAAATAATACAAGTACCAAAAATGCTTTTAACCCTACACCGCCCATTCTGACCATTAGTTATTAATAAATTTGAGAACCCGAAATTTTAAATTTTACGAAGTGCGTCAGGAATTTTATTATCAACAAATGATCTCTCACTTTTCAGTTATTATTGTAAGAATATCTCCATCTTCTAACACGTGCTTTCTTCCAACTCTTTGACCTGGATATTTCACAGAACTACCCCAGATCATTGCATATCTGAATCTCTCGACAAAATCTCTATGGAGTCTCTCCCCAACGTCTTCGACTGTTGCTCCTCTTCTTAAAATCATTGGGGAATTCATATCTGGTTCTCCTCTTGGGGGCTTTAAATAAACTCTTATAAAACCTAGCGACTCATATATCCTTTTTTTCAACTCTTCGATGTTTTTTCCATCTTTTGCGGATATGTAAACGTATTCTTCCCTCTTCTCCTCTGGTTCATAGAGGTCTATTTTATTAACAACCACAAGAGCTTTTACGTACTTTCTGTTATCCGCAAGCACGTCTATGAGATCCTCTACGTCACAATCTTCGTTAAGAGAAATCTCCGCGTTATGTATCTTAAATTCTCTGAGCACCCCCATGATCTCCTCATCACTCAGTTTTGTCTCTCCCCTCCTCTGTATCTTTATCCCTCCCTGATCCATCTTCCTTATTTTTATATCTGGAGGGGATTTGTTCACCCTTATTCCACATTCATAAAGCTCTCTCTCCCAGTCCCTCCATTTCTCAACATCCCATGGATCAACGAGGAAGAGAACAAGATCTGCAATTCTGACCATACTGATGATCTCTCGGCCCCCTCCTTTTCCACTGGAAGCACCCTCAATGATTCCGGGGAGATCGAGGATCTGGATTTTCGCTTTGTTGTATTCCATCATCCCTGGAATTACTTCAAGAGTTGTAAAATCATAATCTCCGACCTCTGAATTTGCATTGGTTAAAATGTTAAAAAGAGTTGATTTTCCAACCGAAGGACCTCCAACAAGTGCAACAGTTGCATCTCCCTGTTTTTTAACCTTACCCTCCCTCTGAGCACCCTTAGAACTTTTTCTCTCAAGCTCTCTTCTTAGTTGAGCGATTCTGGCCTTTAATCTCCCTATGTGATGTTGGGTTGATTTATTATATGGTGTACTCCTGATCTCCTCTTCGAGTCTTCTAATTTCTTCTTCGATATTCATTCTGAAGATGAAAAAGGGGATGAGAGGTATTTATTCTTTCTCCTACAAAAACAACAAAGGAAGAATTAAAACATCATTTTTTCTTGTCAAAAACATCTCTTATCCATATCTCCAGCAATTCACACCATTCGGGTTCACACTCCTCTCTACAACCTATGCATGGGGGTAGAGACTCTGAAAGAATCAAAATAACACTTTCGTCACCATTTTCTGAGATGAGCTTTATTTTGTAGGTTACCGTTCCGTCAACGACTACTTTCTCCCTCTCTATCACCCCCTTTCTCTCCAGATCCAAAAGAACCCTCGAACAGCTTCTGCTATCTATCCCAAGATCTCTCCACAAATCTTTCTGATAAACACCTTCAGGCTTCGAACGAAGGTATTCAATAACCTCGTCTTTAATGGTCATCCAAGTCACTCTCTCTTACTCTTCTACCGGAGTAAGAAGAATTATGTTGTTTCCTCTGAGGATCACAGGTCCGAGAATCCTCGTTCTCTCTCCATTAACGATCTCACTCGTATCCTCTAAGTACAGATTCATGTAGTCGTCAACGCTCATCAAAGTTCCCTCAAGAATGCTGGCATCTCCTTTCATCTCAACTCTTACTCTCTTTCCTATGAGATTCTGAACCTTTCTGTTCGGAAGCAAGGCCATCCCTCAAGATAATTATGCTTTCGGGGGAATTTAATTTTTTCTTATTGAACATTGAAATCCCTTTTTATTTCGAAGTTCACAGGAGAGAATTTGAAATGAAAAAACATTTATGTTCTCTAAAAGAACCTCTTTTCGGTGAATAAAATGGAGCTGAGGAGTAGAAAGATTGTTGAGGGAAGAGAAGATATTTACTGGGAAAGATTCTGTCTGTGGCATGCTATGGGATTAACGAAGGAAGAGTTCGACTCTCCACTTATAGGTGTTGCGAACTGTTGGAACGAAGCTCTTCCCGGGTCATACCATTTAAGAGAACTCGCTCAGAGAGTTAAAGATGGAATTAGAAGGGCAGGAGGAACTCCTTTTGAATTCAACACAATTGCAATTTGTGATGGAGTCGCTCAGGGTCATGTGGGAATGAAATATGTGCTTCCAAGTCGAGAAGTCATTGCAGCAAGTGTTGAGCTTATGGTCGAGGCTCATCAGTTCGACGCAGTTGTTGCTATTGCAACATGCGATAAAATCGTTCCCGGTATGCTGATGGCTCTGGCTAGAATGGACATACCTTCAATCGTTCTTACAGGCGGTTACATGCTTCCCGGGAATTATAAAGGGGAGCTCGTTCTTGCAAGCACAATAACAAAGAAATACGGAACTCTTCTTTCTGGAGGAATGAGTAAAGAAGATTATGTGAAACTTGCTCATTCAGCCTGTCCAACTTGCGGAGCATGTCCGGGCATCTGGACAGCTAACACGATGTGTGTAATAACAGAAGCTCTTGGGATGTCTCTGACAGGAAATTCAACGACTCCAGCCATTGGAGCTAGAATCAGCGAAATGGCTTATAAAACAGGAAAAACAATCATAGATCTTCTTGAAAGAGGAGTTAAACCTTCAGATATTATGAGCTATGAAGCCTTTGAGAATGCGGTTATGACTCTCATGGCCGTTGGAGGTTCAACAAATGCAGTGATGCACCTTCCAGCAATAGCTCATGAGCTTGGAATAGAGCTCTCTCTGGAGGTGTTTGATGAACTCTCGAGAAAGATTCCCACAATCTGTGGAATGGCTCCGACGACAGATAAGTATTCAATGAAAGATCTCGACGAAGCAGGAGGACTTCCAGCTGTGTGGAAACAAATAGAAGATGAACTTCATTTGGATGTCATGACAGTCTCGCAAAGAACTCTAAGAGAGATTCTCAAGGATGCTCATGGAATATACGGAGGAGTTATAAGAACGAGGGAGAACCCCTTCTATAAACAAGGAGGAATAGCAATTCTCAAAGGAAATCTTGCTCCTGATGGAGCTGTTGTAAAAGCATCTGCTGTTTCAGAGGAGATGCTTGTTCATAAGGGAGAGGCGAAGGTTTTTGACAGAGAGGAGGATGCAATGGAAGCGGTGATGAAAGGAGAAATTGAAGAGGGTGATGTCATAGTGATACGCTATGAAGGTCCAAAAGGAGGACCTGGGATGAGGGAGATGTACGACATTCTTCAAGTTATTGACGGAATGGGTCTCTCCTCCTCAGTTGCTCTCGTCACAGATGGAAGGTTCTCGGGATCCAACAGAGGAGGTGCAATAGGTCACGTCTCTCCAGAGGCTATGGAAGGTGGGCCTATTGCTCTGGTGAGAGACGGAGATCTAATAACCATTGACATACCTAAGAGATCTCTTCATGTCGAGATCAGTGAGGAGGAGATGAGAGAGAGGAGAAAGGAGTGGAGACCTCCTGAGAAAGAAGTAAAAGGATTTCTTGGAGTTTATGCAAAGAATGTAACTTCTGCTTCAAGAGGAGCAATTATGAATCCAAAGTGAAGAGAGCAACAATTTCTCTCTCTTTTCCATTTATTTCTCTGATTTCTGCATTTTTTCCTTCAATCCACTCAAGAAGAACGTTTTCATGTCTTTTTGGAACACCCACGATCATCTCGCCACCCTCCTTCAGAGGTCTCAGGTCAATGGTTCTTGAAAGATGAAGAACGTCAAAGCAGACTATTGCATCAAAACATCTCTCTTTAAAAGGGAGATTTGTGATATCTCCAAGAACACTTTCTGAAGAACATTTTATAAGAGCCCCCTCATCAAGATCCACCGAAATGATTTCTGCATTACAGCCCCTCTCTTGGAGAAAATCGCTGAGAAAACCAACCGAAGATCCAGCATCAAGTACTCTCTTCCCCTTTAATCTCTTATCGAGCTCAAGAGTGGAGTATTTCTCATATTGAATTTCTCTCCACGATTCGTAAATGGAAGTGAAGAAGCTCATCAAACAATTCCTCCATTTGAAATCATAAAAAATTTATTTCATCACGATTAACAATTAACTTGGAGGTTTTCGAATGGTTGAAGTTCTGAGAAATTACATAAACGGTAAGTGGGTGGACTCTGAATCTGAGGAGCTTCTTGATGTTGATAATCCCGCTACAGTTGAGGTCATCGCAAAGGTTCCGATGTCTACCAAAAAAGAAGTTGATGAAGCTGTTAAGGCTGCAAAGGAAGCTTTTCCAGAGTGGAGAGAGACTCCAGCGGTAGAAAGGGTTAGATATCTATTCAAGCTCAGAGATCTGATTCTTGAACACAAGGAAGAGCTTGCAAGAACGATAACAACTGAGCACGGAAAGGAATACAGAGCAGCGGTTGGAGAAATGCAGAGATTGATAGAAATGATCGAAACAGCTTGTGGAATTCCAACGTTGATGATGGGAGATTATTCTGAAGATATAGCGAGAGGAATTGATGAATATACAATAAGAGTACCTCTTGGAGTTTTTGCGATGATTCCGCCTTTCAACTTTCCTGCTCTCGTCCCTTTCTGGTTCCTTCCTTGGGCAGTTGCATGCGGAAATACCTATATTGTGAAGCCAAATGAACAGTGTCCGATCTCTCAACAGAGAATCTTCGAGCTGATAGAGGAGGCTGGATTTCCTCCAGGAGTTGTGAACCTCGTCAATGGAGGACCTCAACAGGCTCAGTGGTTAATAGAACATCCTGATGTAGTTGGAATTTCATTTGTTGGGTCAACAAGAGTGGCTAAGAGAATCTATGAGCTCTGTGGGAAATATGGGAAGAGAGTTCAGGCTCAGGCAGGAGCAAATAATTTTCTTGTGGTAATGCCTGATGCTGATATAGATGCTTTCATGTCTAACATGCTTGAGTCATGCTTCGGAAACACTGGTCAAAGGTGTCTCACAGGTTCCGTGATTCTTGGAGTCGGAGAGATTTACGAAGAGCTTAAGGAAAAGTTTCTTGATGCAGCGAGTAAACTGAAGGTCGGAAATGGGTTGGATCCAGATGTTGATATGGGTCCAGTTGTCTCAAAAAGTGCTTTAGAAAGACTCCATAAGGAGATCGAAATAGGGATTAAAGAGGGAGCAAAGCTTCTGTTGGATGGAAGGAACATAAAAGTCGAAGGTCATCCAAATGGGTATTTCCTCGGTCCAACGGTTTTTGAAGCCGAACCAGGAATGTACATCTTTGATGAGGAAATTTTTGGACCAGTCGTCTGTATGAAAAGGGTTGAAAGTCTCGAAGAGGCAATAAGAATCATAAATTCGAGTAAATACGGAAATGCTTCAACAATTTACACGATGAATGGAAAGTGGGCTCACAAATTCAGATATACAGTGCAGTGCGGAAACATAGGAATAAATGTTGGAGTTGCTGCACCAATAGCGTTCTATCCTTTCGGAGGAATGAAAGACTCCTTCTTCGGAGACCTCCACGGTCAGGGTAAAGATGTTGTAGATTTCTTCACGGATAGAAAAGTTATCATAGAGAGATGGGTTCCTGTAAAAAGGGAGAGTTGGTTCTAATGTATATGGAGGAAATTCGAAATTTTATATCTCCAAGAAAGGTAATAATAGGATTTGGAGCTTCAAAGAAAATAGGAGAGGTAGTGGAAGAGCTGAATATAAGGAAACCACTCGTAGTCACAGATAGTTTTCTTGCGAAGCAGAAGTTCTTCGGAGAGATCATTGAAATCCTCAGTAATTTTTCCTCTCCAATCATTTTTGATGGAACAACACCGGATCCAACTGTTAGAAATGTTGAAGAAGCCCTAAAACTCTTCACAGAAGAGAAGTGTGATGGGGTAATCTCTATAGGAGGAGGAAGTCCTACCGATGTGGGAAAAGCAGTCGCAGTTCTTGCGACAAACAACGGGAGAATTCAGGATTACGAAGGATATGAGAAGGTCAGAAACACTCCTGTTCCACAAATTGCAATTAATACAACTGCGGGAACAGGAAGCGAGTGCTCCCAGAGCATCATAATAACCGATGAGGAGAGAGATGTTAAAATGCTGATAAAAAGTGAAAAAGTCGTCCCTTTCATAGCAATAGAGGATCCCGAGCTTACCATTTCGCTTCCAAAGCATCTCACCGCTTACACAGGAATAGACGCACTTGTTCATGCGATTGAAAGCTATGTTTCCAAAAGAAGAAATCCCCTGAGTGACGCTCTTGCTATTTCAGCGATCAAACTTATCTCGAAATATCTTAGAAGAGCTTATGAAAATCCAGAAGATAAAGAAGCGAGATACCACATGATGGTGGCTCAGATGCAGGCTGGCTTAGCTTTTGGAAACTCTTCTGTGGCACTTGTTCATGGTATGGCAAGACCTCTCGGAGCTTATTTCCACATGCACCATGGCCACTCAAATGCAGTCCTCTTACCCGAAGTCATCAGATTTAGTGCAGATTACGAAAAGGAGAGATATGCTGAAATTGCAGAGCTTCTCGGAGAGAAAAGAGATCACAGAAGAGCTTCAGAAGCAGTTCAGAAACTCAATGATGATCTTAATGTTAAGAAACTATCTGAAGTAGTTGATAGAAAGAAATTCTCAGAAGTCGTGGAGAAAATGGCAGAAGATGCTTTAGCCAGTGGAAGTCCCAATTTTAATCCAAGGGTCCCGACGAAGGAAGAGGTTGTTGAGCTCTATTGGAGAGTTTACGAGTATTAGACTCAGTGAATCATCCTTATCATTTTTTCTCTTGGCTCAAACAACTTTCCTTCCGAGATTAGACAACGTAAAACGTGCTGAACTTCACTCTCAGGTATTCCAATTTCAACCGCTCTCCTTATTATTTCATCTCTTGGAACAGCTTGGAATTTCGCTCCAGCAGATATTATAATCCTCTTTATTTCTGTCATCACATCTTTATATCTTCTTCTCTGTGGCTGAATCTTCGGAACTTCAACTTTTGATGAACTTCTTATCTCCTCTCTAACCTCTCCTATCCTCTCGAGCTCGTTTTTTATCTTTTTAGCCCTTTCAAGCCGTTTCTGATAAATTTCAATCTGTTTCTCACAAAAATAGATCTCTTCTTCAACCCATCTCTTCAACTCTTCGTAGTCCACGCAATCCTCCTCCATTTCGTCACAAAATGAATTAATTATGAAGTATAAAAAATTTAGCAGAATGAAAGTGAAAGAAGCAAAAGAGGAAGATCTCGAAAAAATCTTGGAGATAGAGAAAATTTGTTTCAGAGGTATTTATTCCTATTCTCTTGAAGATATCTTCCACTTCTTCGTGAAAGGAACCCTTCTAGTTGCAGAAGAGGAGGAGAATATCTTGGGATACATTGCAGGAGAGATTAGAGAAGAAGTCTCAAGAGTTGCATCAATCTGTGTTCATCCAGACTTCAGAAAGAAAGGCATCGGAAAAGCTCTTCTTGAGAAATTCGAAAGAAAATCAAAAGAGACGTCAAAACTCATTCTTCTTGAGTGCAATAGGTCAAACCCATCTCTGGACTTCTTCCTGAAAATGAAATTCGGAATTATCGGACTCGTTTTAAACTACTATGATCTTCCATTCAATAATTCAAGAGACGCCTTTCTATTAGTTAAACCCATCTGATTCTTTTAGTTTTTTGAGTTCTTCCACAACTCTTAAGTTATCTTCCATTTTTCCGACTGTTATTCTGATGTGAGTATCTTTGGCTCCGGTGAAAGAGGAGCAATCTCTTATGATAATTCCCCTTTTCATAAGTTCCTCAGTTATGAAAGAGGATTTAAATGGCGAGACGTCTACAAAGACAAAATTAGCTTGGGAAGGATAAGTTTTGAAAGGAACATCCTTTCTAAGAAACTCCCTTCCCTCTCTCACGAGCTCGATAACCATCTTGATAAACTCCTTATCCTTCAAAGCTGCAATAGCTGCCTCTATTGCAACTCTGTTGACATCGAATGGAGGAATTACTTTGTCATATTCTTTTCTTATTTCAGGGGAACAAATAGCATATCCGCACCTCAATCCTGCTAATCCGAACGCCTTTGAGAAAGTCCTCATAATCACAACGTTCTCGTACTCCTCAATAAGATGGAGCAGAGAGGAATCCGCAAACTCAACATAAGCCTCATCCAAAAGAATCAGAGCATCAATCTCCTCTGCAAGCTCTCTAGCAACTCTCTCCTCAACAACATTTCCCGTTGGATTATTTGGAGTACAGAGATAAATCATCTTTGTTCTCTCATCTACCGCCTCAAAAATGTCATCTGGGGAAATCTCAAAATTCTCATCCCTCATAACATACTTGGTTCTGCCTCCAGAAGCCACTGCAAGAAGTTCTGCACCGAGAAAGGTTGGAATGGGAAAGATAACATTATCTCCAGGTTCTATGAAAAGTTTCATGAGTCCTTCAATAACTCCATCAACTCCATTTCCGAGGATGATGGTCTCTGGAGGTACCTCAAGATATTCTGATATTGCTTCTCTAAGCTTCCAACCCCCCTTCTCTGGATAAATGTGCACACTTCCAGCAGTTCTGATTATTGCTTCTATCGCTTTTGGACTCGGCCCAATGGGATTCTCATTTGATGCAAGTTTTGCCACTTTTTCTGGAGGAATTCCGTATTTCTCGACAACCTCTTCAATATTTTTTCCTGGAATGTATTCTCTGAGCTCTCTTATGCACTCACGGACAGACAGAGGCAAATTTTTCCACCACCTCATCAATCTGCTCTCTTGTAATGACTAGGGGTGGAGCAAGCCTTATAACTCTCTCCTGAATGCAATTCACAAGAACGCCCTTCTCACGCATCTTTGTAACTATCTCCGTGCATGACCCCTTCATTTCCACTCCAATTAGCATTCCAAGACCTCTGACCTCCTTTATTCCATCACTCTGAATTTCGTGCAGTCTCTCTATAAAGTACGCTCCGTTCTCCCTACACTTTCTCAGAAGATCTCCGTCTTCTATTGCTCTTATCGTAGCCAAGGAAGCTGCACAGGCCAGCGGATTTCCACCAAATGTTGAAGCGTGATTTCCAGGTTCAAAAGCATTTGCAACCTCTTCAACCGCTCCGATAGCACCCATAGGAAATCCTCCTGCCATCCCTTTCGCCATTGCCATGATATCGGGTTTAACATCAAACACCAGAGAGGCGAACCAATCTCCTATTCTCCCGAATCCGGTTTGAACTTCATCGAATATCAGAAGAATATCTTTTTCGTCACATATCTCCCTAACTTCTTTAAGATAGTCCTTTGAAGGAACATTTACACCACCTTCTCCCTGAACTGGCTCCAATATCACCGCTGCAGTGTCTTTATCAATAGCTTTTCTTATAGCCTCCGCATCGTTGTAATCCACCCACTTCACTCCAGGAATAAGAGGTTCGAAAGGCTTTCTGTATTTTTCCGTTGAGGTGACTGAGAGAGACCCCATCGTCCTCCCGTGGAAAGATCCTCTCGCGGCGATGATATCCCTCTTTCCACTTTTCTTTCTTGCAAGCTTAAGTGAAGCTTCAACAGCCTCGGTTCCACTGTTGCAGAAGAAAAATTTGTCCATCCCACTTCTCTTACTCAACTCCATTGCAAGAACAGGTTGAAGTTCATTGTAATAGAGATTGGAGATGTGAATGAGTTTTTCAACTTGCTTTTTTATTGCTTCCACCACATAAGGATGGCAATGCCCAACGATGTTAACGGCTATTCCAGCCACACAATCAATATATCTTCTTCCTTCAATGTCCCATACGAGAGCACCCTCTCCTCTAACAAGAACCACCGGCTCTCTTCTATATGTCCTCATCACATATTTCTCATCGAGCTGAACAATATCTTCAAAGTTCATGGAACACACCTCACTCAAATTCTATAGTTGCGGGGGGCTTCGGAGTTATATCGTAAACAACTCTCGAAACCTCAGGGATCTCTGAGGTTATTCTTGAGGAAATCTTCTTAAGTTTATCATACGGGATCTCAAGAATCTCTGCAGTCATTCCATCTCTTGAGAGAACCGCTCGAACAGCAATTATCCATCCATAGAGTCTTACGTCTCCTTTTACTCCAGTAGCTTTACCTAAAAGAACTGCAAAAGCTTGCCAAGGATTGAATTCTCTGAGCTCTTCCTCCACAATTGCATTGGCTTCCCTCACGATTCTTATCTTCTCTTCGGTTACCTCTCCAAGTACCCTCACCGCAAGTCCTGGACCTGGAAATGGCATCCTCTCGCTTATCTCCTCTGGAAGTCCGAGAGTTCTCGCAACTTCTCTCACTTCATCTTTGTAGAGATCTCTCAAAGGTTCAATTACATCTTCGAACTCTATGTTTGAGGGCATTCCTCCGACATTATGATGCGATTTTATCCCTCCTTCTGATTCAATTCTATCTGGATAAATTGTTCCTTGAATAAGGTATTTGGCTCCTATCTTCTTTGCACACTCTTCGAAGATCCTTATAAATAGTTCTCCTACAATCTTCCTCTTCTTCTCAGGATCCGTAACACCTTTAAGAGCCTCGAAAAATCTCTCTTTTGCGTCGACAAACATCAAATTCATATGACCAAAGATCTCCTTTATTCTTTCTGGCTCTCCTCTCCTCATCAAACCTGTATCCACGAAAACTGGTGTGAGGAGGTCTCCTATAGCTTTGTGAGCTAAGACTGCACATACAGAGCTATCAACCCCTCCTGAAAGAGCTATGATAGCTCTTCCTCTTACTCTCTCTCTTATCTCCTTTATCGCAGATTCTATGAAAGCATCAACATTTTTCATTTTAATCCCCTCATCCTCATCATCGCATCAACGAAAGCCACAAAAGGGGGAGATGGATTTTCAGGTTTACTCTTAAACTCAGGATGAAATTGAGTTGCAAAAAAGAAAGGATGTTCTGGAAGTTCTGCAATTTCCATCCTTCCTTTACTCTCTCCTGAGAAAATCAATCCATGTTCTTCAATCTTCTTTATATACCTCGGATTCACCTCGTATCTGTGTCTGTGTCTCTCTTTAATCTTCGTCTCTCCGTAAATTCTATGTGCAAGAGTTCCCTCCTTTATCGTTATTTCCTCTTCTCCAAGTCTCATTGTTCCTCCAAGCTTTTTAACACCTCTCTGTTCTGGGAGGAGATCTATGACAGGATGAGAAGTCCTCTCCACTTCCGAAGTATGAGCGTCAGCCCATCCAATCACATTTCTTGCAAACTCAACTACTGCAAGCTGAAATCCAAGGCAGAGCCCGAGGAAGGGATATTCGTTCTCTCTTGCATATTTTATAGCTTCGATCTTTCCCTCAGAGCCTCTAGCTCCAAAACCACCAGGAATGAGAATTCCATCAAATTCATAATCCTCAAGTTCAATTCTACCCCTCTCTATCTCACTCGCTTCTATCCACTCTATTTTCACCTTCACTCCAAGCTCTATCGAAGCATGTTTCAGAGCCTCTCTGATGCTGAGATAAGAATCAGGAATAAAGGTGTATTTTCCAACAATCGCAACTCTGACCTCTCCCCTTCTCTTCTCCATCTTTTCTACTATCTCGTCCCATTTTCTTGTATCCTCTCTTTCCTCAAGTTTCAGCCTTTTTATCAAATACTCGTCGAGCATCTCTTCTTTCAACATTCGAGGAACGTAATAGATATCCTCTGCATTTTCAGCACTTATCACAGCCTCAACCGGAACATCGGTGAAAAGTGAGATTTTGGCTTTAACATCATCTCTCAATCTCTTTGAGCACCTCCCCACGATGACATCTGGCTGGAGACCCAGCTCTCTGAGAGTCTTCACTGAATGTTGCGTTGGTTTCGTTTTTTGATCACCCATAATATCAGTTGGAACTAAAGTCACGTGAATGAGAACGAAGTTCTCCTCACCCTCTTCATGTCTCATCTGACGGAGTGCTTCTAAGAAAGGCATACTTTCGATGTCACCGACAGTTCCTCCAACTTCAATCAAACAGATGTCGCAATTCGACTTTTCTGCAACCTCTCTTATCCATCTTTTAATCTCGTTTGTAACGTGAGGAATGATTTGAACCGTCTCTCCGAGATAGTCACCTCTCCTCTCCCTCTCTATTACGTTTCTGTAGATTTTTCCCGTTGTGATGTTATGTTCACTCGTCAAATCAACGTTCAGAAACCTCTCATAATGTCCAAGATCGAGATCAACTTCTCCACCATCCTTCAGAACAAAGACTTCTCCATGCTGATAAGGATTCATCGTTCCCGCATCTATATTCAAATAAGGGTCAATCTTAATTGGAACAATCTTAAATCCTCTATCTTTGAGAATTCTTCCTGTCGAAGCTGCAGTTATTCCTTTTCCAAGTCCACTCATAACTCCTCCAGTAATGCATATATATTTCATTTCATCACCTCGAATAAACAGCTCTCAAGGTCTCAACAGCAGTATAAGTAAGGATGTTTGAGAGAAGATAGGCTACCCAGAAAGAAGAACTCATGAGGATACTCTGTGATGGTATCGAGAGAGTCCCAACTACTTGGGCTCCGAAGTAAAGGATAACCGCAAGAAATACTATTGCCAGAGGATATTTCATAACTTTTAGAACTTCTACAATCGAAAATCTTCGCCTCTCGACCCCCTCCTCTCTCATAATCGTTGTTCTTGGGGAGATCTCCACTATATGGGATATCTCCTTTGATTTGTCCTTGGCTCTTATCACAAGGGGAACAGAGCTTCTGTAAGCTCCATATCCTGTTGTGACAATGAGCTCTCCTCTGAGCTCACCTTCTTCAAGAGTTACAAGAGCTGGCACAACCTCTTCATATTTCACATATGGATTCTCTTTAAGCAGTTTCACGTTATTTCGGAGCTCTTCTGAAACCGAAACATTCACGTGTGTGGGAGTTCCGTAATTCACGATGAGAAATTCAACGATTCTCTCTTCTTCTGGAGATATTTCAATTTCAATCTCTGAATCTTCAAATTCTATTGAATTTAAACCTCTCCTATTTACGAAAATCTGGTGGATTTCAATCACCACCGAATTTTTCTCTCATCTCCTTGGGTCTGAGATCTGGAATTCCATCTCTTATAGGATAAATCTCACCACAATTCTTGCATATGAGTTCTCCCTCTAAAATCTCCTCATCACTTTCCTCTTTAACTCTGAGCTCTAAATCTCCTCGGCATTCAGGACATGCTAAAATATCGAGAGTCTCCCTTTTCATGGCATGGAATCTCTCAGTGCTCTAATATAGACATTTCGGAGTGATGTACTAAATGAATGGGATGTTTATTCGCTCACCGAAAAGAAGGAGAAAGAGTATCAAATATCCAAGAACAAGCATGAAAAGAGAGATAATCCAAAATTTTTTGAGAATCCACACTTTCGTCTCTAAGGAGAGCTCTCCGCTTTTCAGTTCCCCTATAACTTTCTTCAATCTCATTCCTTGGCTTTTATCCTTTTCAGCATGAAGATGTTCTCTCTCTCCATTTCTTCCAGTCTGAACTGAATAAATCTTGCAATCTCCTTCAGCTCAGGAATCACCTTGTATTCCAGTGCATTCACTCTCCTCTTCGTCTTATCTATCTCCTCCAGAAGTCTTCTCATCGTCGTCTCAATCTCAGCAGCAAGAATAATAGTCTCAAGAAGTCTCTCGTATGCTTTAGCAACTTCATCTATCCTCGAGGAAGTTCCTATGAGTCCATAACCTCTCTCATGAGCGTTCTTCTCAACTCTTGTTGCCTCTATAATCGGGACAACAACGCCCATAATATTTTTACTTCTTATCACGATTTCGGGTTCATCTTCTATGGCGAGAGCAGAACTCTCGATAGCAAGAGAACCCTCATAGCAAAGTGCATCTCTGAGTTTTTCCTCAGCCTCTGCACTCTCTTTTCCCATTCTCTCTCTTATCTCGATTGCTCTCTCCAGAATCCCTCTGAATTCCAAGATGAGACCATCTCTCTTCTTCTTCAATAATTCGTAACCCGATTCAGATAGTTTAATCCTCTTCTTTACTTCCATGAGTTCTGATCTGGTTGCCTTAACTTCTCTGATCGCCATTTTTCCTCCTCTTCTTTGGATGATATTTCTCTATCGTCTCTCTATCCATTCTCGTTAGCTCTGTTTCAGGAAGCTCTGCAAGAAGCTCCCATCCAAGTTCGAGAGTCTCCTCTATACTTCTGTCCTCCTCTCTTCCCTGTCTCACAAATCTATCCTCGAAGAGATCGGCAAATCTCAGGAATTTCTGATCTCTTGCAGAAAGCGCCTCTTTACCAACGATTGCGACAAGACCTCTCAGATCAACTCCTTCAGCGTAAGCTGCATACATCTGATCTGAAAGCTGTTTGTGATCTTCTCTGGTCTGTCCCGGCCCAATTCCATTGTCCATGAGTCTCGAAAGCGAGGGGAGAACGTTGATCGGAGGATAGATTCCTTTTCTGTGCAATTCTCTCGATATGACTATCTGCCCTTCAGTTATATATCCTGTGAGATCTGGAATGGGATGAGTAATATCATCTCCGGGCATGGTGAGGATCGGAATCTGCGTGATAGATCCTCTCCTTCCTTTAATTCTTCCCGCTCTCTCATATATCGTAGCGAGATCGGTATACATATAACCCGGATATCCTCTTCTTCCAGGAACTTCCTCTCTTGCCGCTCCTATCTGCCGGAGAGCCTCACAGTAGTTCGTCATATCCGTTAGAATCACGAGAACGTGCATATCGTTTTCATAAGCAAGATATTCCGCTGCAGTAAGTGCCATTCTTGGAGTTATGAGCCTTTCGATAGCTGGATCATCTGCAAGATTTAGAAAGACAACCGCTCTTTCAAGAGCGCCCGTTCTTTCGAAGTCCTTCATGAAGGTCTGAGCTTCTTCATGAGTTATTCCCATCGCAGCGAAGACAACCGCAAATTCCTCCTCAGTTCCAAGAACTTTTGCTTGGCGCGCAATCTGAAGGGCAATCTCATTGTGTGGCAATCCGCTACCACTGAAAATCGGAAGCTTCTGCCCTCTCACGAGTGTGTTCATACCGTCTATCGTGGAGATTCCAGTTTGAATAAATTCTCTCGGAGTATCTCTTGCCCAAGGATTTATTGCAGATCCCGTAATCTCCCATCTATCCTCAGGAATTATCCTCGGTCCACCATCCAGAGGATCTCCAGAGCCAGAGAGGATTCTACCGAGGAGATCAGAAGAGACTGGAAGTTTTATAGTCTCACCTGTGAATCTAACTGCAGCTCCCGTATCTATTCCTGAAGTACCTTCAAATACCTGAACCACAACAAAATCCTTTGAAGTGTCGAGAACCTGACCTCTCTTCTTTGTTCCATCGCTCAGAGTTATGTAAACAAGTTCTCCATATCCAACTGGTTCTGTCTTTTCGAGGAAAAGCAGAGGTCCGCTTATTTCAGTGATAGTGCGGTATTCCTTAACTCCAATCATTTCTTACACCTCCACACCGAGATCGGCGTACTCTTTTCTCATCATCTCTTCAATTCTCTTGAGAGCCTCTTTGTAGTCCTTCTCATATTTCACCTTTGAGAGCTCAACTCTCGATTTTAGCGAGAGAATGTCCTCAAGTGGAACTCTGGATTGAAGAGCTCTCGATGCATATTCATAGAACTTAAGAATGCTTTTGAGCATTTCATACTGTTTCTCTAGAGGAGTATATGTGTCAACTTCGTGATATGCATTCTGTTGGAGGAAATACTCTCTTATCATCCTCGCAACCTCGAGAAGAAGTCTTTGCTCCTCAGGAAGTGCATCGCTTCCAACAAGCTGAACTATCTCTTGAAGCTCTGCTTCTTCCTGAAGAATCCTCATTGCTTCCTCTCTCATTCTTCCCCAATCTGGAGCAACCTTCTCTTCATACCATCTTCTTAGAGTGTCAACGTAAAGGGAATACGAGTTCAACCAGTTGATTGAAGGGAAGTGTCTTCTGTGTGCAAGTTTCGCGTCTAAAGCCCAGAAAACCTTTACTATTCTCAAAGTGTTCTGAGTTACGGGCTCTGAGAAGTCCCCTCCCGGCGGTGAAACTGCTCCGATAATTGTTACAGATCCCTCTTTATCACATAAAGTCCTTACCCTTCCAGCTCTTTCATAGAATTCTGAGAGTTTTGCAGCGAGATAAGCGGGATATCCCTCTTCTCCAGGCATCTCCTCAAGTCTTGAGGATATCTCTCTCAGAGCTTCAGCCCATCTTGAGGTTGAATCAGCCATAAGCGAGACATCGTATCCCATATCTCTGTAATATTCCGCTATGGTTATTCCGGTATAGATAGATGCTTCTCTTGCTGCTACTGGCATATTTGATGTATTTGCAATGAGAACCGTTCTCTCCATCAGAGGAGCTCCAGTTCTCGGATCCTCAAGCTTGGGAAACTCCTCAAGAACTTCCGTCATCTCGTTTCCTCTCTCTCCACACCCTATGTAAACTACGATGTCGGCATCACTCCACTTCGCCAGTTGCTGTTGCGTTACAGTCTTTCCACTTCCAAATGGGCCAGGAATTCCGGCAGTCCCGCCCTTTGCAACCGGAAAGAATGTGTCGAGCACCCTCTGACCAGTTAAAAGAGGAACGTCTGGCATGAATCTCTCCTTTGCGGGCCTCGGAAATCTCACAGGCCACGTATGCATCATCTTGATCTCCTTTCCATCCTCAAAATATCCAATTGGCTCTTCAACAGTAAATTCTCCTTCGTAAATTTCTTTAATCCTTCCAGAGACATTCGGAGGCACGAGGACTCTGTGAACGACATGCTCCGCTTCCTGTACCTCTCCGAGAATACCCCCTCCAGAGACCTTCTCACCCGCTTTAACAGAAGGAATGAACTTCCACTTTTTCTTTCTGTCTAATGCTGGAGCACTTACACCTCTTCTTATGAAATCTCCCATCATCTCTCGTAGAACCGGAAGAGGTCTCTGAACTCCATCATAAATTCTTCCAAGAAGCCCTGGACCGAGTTCCACGGAGAGAGGTCTTCCAGTATTCACAACCTTCTCTCCTGGTCTCACTCCAGAGGTATCTTCATAAACCTGTATGATCGCTCTCTCTCCTTCTATCCCTATAACCTCTCCCATAAGACCTTCTTCTCCAACCTCAACGAGATCATACATTCTGGCGTGCATTCCAGTGGCGGTGACAACAGGACCAGCAACCCTCAAAATTTCACCTTTACTTACTTCCACAGGTCAACACCTACCGAAAGTCTTATTCTTTCCCTCAAACTTTCTATACCAGTTTCTCCACCAACAAAGATTACGATAGGTTCTAGTGACTCTTCAATCTCTTCTCTGAACTCCCTCCTCATTTTTTCGGCAAGCCCCCCTTCTGCGATCAATATTCCTATGTCCTTTTCTCCCATCATCTCTTTAATAGCTCTCTCCATATCCTCAGAGCTTGAAACCTCTTTGAAGAGTTTAATTCCAGCTAGTCTGAAGCCAAGAGTGAAGTCCTTTGAGCCTACCACTCCTATTCTCATCTCATATCACCAGCTGTTCTTCAACACTCTCTGAAGGAATTCCGAGCTCTTTTGCTCTTGCAATGAGATGCAAATTATGAATTTCGTGTTTTTTACTTATTATGTATCCTATTACTGGCAGAATGGAAAGAGGATAGTAATATGAGAGCTTATGAGCGTATTCCGCTCCGTATCTCTCAAGTCTCGTCTCCGCCGATACAAGAGATCTCCTCTCTATTGCCTCTTCAATAACCTTCCAATATGAATATTCGCTCAGAGCTTTGAGTAGATCCTCATAATCTAGCGTAAGAAGTCTTCTGAGCTCTCTTTCATGAAGCTCCTCTCCTCCTTTTATAAGATGATGCTCAATATCTTTAGTCTCTACACCATCTCTCTTCAATCTCAGAAGTGTCCTCAGATTCTTAACATCTATTTCCATCCTTATAACTTTGAGAAGAAGCTTTCTGTCCTCACTAACCTCCTCTTCGAGAATATCTATCAGCTCTTCATAGTACATCTTATCAAGTTCATCTTCAAGCTCCGCCCATCTCTCTTCTCCATATTTCCTTAATATTCGATGGTATCTCGTGTTGCTCAGCGCCTCTATAACATCTTCCACGCTGTTCAGTTCTGCGAGAGTACCGAGAAACTTCTCATCGAATTCTCCAGCAACGACGAAGAGAGATTTTATCTCCTCTGGACTCGCTCCTATCCTCTTGCCTCTGATCACACACTTTATATTCCAGATATCCCATCTTCGGAGATATTCTCTTATCATTAAATTTGCATCTCCCGAAGAAATCTCAATGAGATTTCTGTAAGTTCTCGAAAGGTTGAGATTCAGAGCTCTCTCTATAAGATCAACTCCGCTGTATTTATCCGAAAGCTCGTTTATCTCTTCTTTATACTCGCTCTCGCTAAGAAATCTGATAATCTCGGAGAGACCCATCTTCAGGAGCTTCTGATAAGTCTCCTTGGGTAGAAGCTTTTTCTTTTTAGCCCTAACTCTCGCTGTGATATATGCGTAATCTTTAATCTTCGATCTTCCTCTAATCCTTATTCCCAGCCTCATAATCCTCAAAGAGTATTGAAGCAACTTCTTTCATCGAAGACTCGAAGAGCGAAGAGAAAATAGTCTCATAGGTCATGTCAACTCTCACACTTCCATCTTCATTCTCAACGATTACGCCTCCAAGACAGTCAATTCTTCCAGCATACTTCAGTTTACTGAGCTCTTTGACTATATTCTCCTCTCTCTCATTTGAATAAATCTTTGAGCCATGCTTCTCAGCTTCTGATATAAGTTTCTTCAAGATCTCTCGTCGTCTATCCTCGGAAAGATTTGAAAGAGTTCTTAGGGACTCTTCATAGCACTTCTCAAGCAATTCTTTCTGAACTTCCAGCACCCTCCTCTTTACCTCTATCTTCGTGCTCGAGAGCTCCTGAATTCTCATCCTCCTCGCTCTCTCTTCAACTTCTCTTCTCTTTTTCCTCTTTATCTCCTCAGCTCTCTTCATCGCTTCATTTAGTATCTTTTTCCTCTCCTCTTCAGCTCTTTCTCTGATCTCCTCTGCCCTCTGTCTACTCTTCTTCAGTGTATCCTCTATAACCTTCTCCAGAGCCATCTAAATCCCTTCAGAGAGATGGTAGTGTGACGAACAGAAGAATCAGTGAGACCACAAGACCGAAAATAGCTATGGACTCTGGAATCACAGTCATCAGAAGTCCCTTTCCAAAGAAACCTTCATCTTCTGCCATTGCACCCACTGCAGCAGCTCCGATTCCCTGTTCGCCCATTCCAGCTCCTATTCCAGCCAGTCCAACAGCTAGACCTGCACCAAGTGCGAGCAATCCAACCGCTAAAGGATCCGCCATTTTCTCATCCCTCCTTCAAATATTTTCTAATTCTTCCAAAGGGGCTGTATTTTTTTCCACCACCTTCGAAGAACTTCGTAAAGAACTCCACATATTGCAATCTAAGTGAATGAAGCCCCGGACCTATTATTCCGAGGGCGAGATTGAGACTGTGACCGAGAATCAAAACAATCACTCCTACAAGGAGCAGAACTCCTCCCTTCGATAAGAAGAGCTCTATTGAAATCGTGTTTACTGCGAGAGCTATTCCCACTGAGGAGAGTCCAATTGCAAGAAGTCGGGAATAAGATACGATATTACTCAGAAGCGTTGGAACTTCCATGATCATAATTGGACCTTCTCCGATTATAAGAATCGCAACACCTGAAATAAGGAGAACCGCTCCGAGGAGAAAGATTGGTGAAAGGAAGTTTAGCTCTCCGAGAGGAACCCCCTCCATAAGCGGGGGGAGTAAGTAATAAACAAGTATGATGCCCCCGAAAAGCATGAGAATCCAGCAAACTCTTTCGTAAATCGCTTTTTTCCATCCGTGCATCACTGCAACGTTTCTCAAACCCAAGAAAAGTCCGAGAGATACATGGACGACTCCGATTATGAGAGAAATCATCAGAAGCTCGACTACTTCTTCAAATCTATGAAGCGGAGTGTGGATATAGGTTAATCCAAAGATACTCTCCTCTCCATACATTGGAAATCCGAAAAACTCTCCATATATCAATCCGAAAATAATTGAGAGTGCCGCAGCATAGAGCCCGATTGAAGCAAGCGACTGCCATCCTTCGCTCCTCATCTTCCTCTTTATAGCATAGCTCATAATTCCTATCAGTGCTCCGTAGCCAACATCTCCGAGCATGAAGCCGTAGAAAAGTGGGAAGGTGATGAAAATAATCGATGTGGGATCTATCTCATTGTAGCGAGGAGTTGAGAAAACGTCTATGAGTAGCTTGAAAGGACTTATCGGTTTTGGATGCTTGAGATAAACCGGTGGCTCTTCTTTGGATGGAATCTCATTTACGTAAACCTTGAAATCCTTTAAAGCTTCAATAAAGTCATCTCTTCTCTCTGAAGGAATCCACCCATCTATCACAAAGAAGTTCTCAGTTGTCGCAAATCTGAGAGGTGCCTCAGCCTTTTCAACTTCTATTGCCAAATACTCTTCGCAAGCAAGAAGAATGCCGGCGTACTCCTCTTTTAATCCTCCAATCCTCTTACTTATACTTTCAAGCTCATTTTTAAGCTTTTCAACTTCTTCTGTTGCTCTTTTAATCTCCTCTCCAACATCTCCTTCAACTAGAGGAACTGGAATTTCTGAGAAGCTAGTTCTTGAAAGTTCAGAAGCCATCTTATCGCTCAAATTCTTCGGAACAAAAATCGCAACGTAAATATCCTTTTCTCCATCTCCTCTCACAACATAACACTCTTCTCGGAATTGTGAAATAATCTCTTCAATTTCTTTGAAATTCCTAATCTTCCCTACAAAACATGAAATCCCCTCATAACCTCTGCACAGCGAAGGACGAATTCCAAGAATCTCGAAAGGTCTCAAATCTTTGAGGAGTTGCTCCAACTCTTTTAGAGTTCCTTCCACTCTCGAATATCTCTCCATCTCTTCAGAAATTCTCTTGTTTATTTCATCGAGTTTCGATTGAATAATCTCCTCGATCTCTTTAACACTGTATTTTTGATCAACTTCTTTTATTTTAAGAGCTCTCATCAAAGAGCGAATCCTCAGAAGATAATCAGAATACTTCTCAGCTCTTTCAAGTGGCTCACCTATTCTGAAAATTGGACCCTCTTCGATGAAATCTTTTATATGAAAGATGTTTAGAGAATAAAGCCTCTCAATAACATTTTCGAGTTCATCTTTTTCACCTACCACGATGAACCTATTCATTCTCTCTGGGAGGAGCATTTAAAACCTCCTCGAATCTCCTGAGTAAAAGTTCGACAGCTTCAGACATTTTCTGTTGAGCTCTACTCTCAATCCTCTCTATCTCCTCCTCTCCTCTCTTCAATATCTCTTCTTTATCCTTTTCAATCCTTCTTCTTTCCTCCTCCAAAATCATTTCTGCCTCTTTTTCAGCCTCTATTTCCGCCTTCTTTACTATTTTCTCTCCTTCCTTTTTAGCTTCATCAATTATTTTTTGAAAATCTCTTTCAGCTTCTTCAACTATCTTCTTTGCCTCTTCTTCAGCCTCTTTAACCTTTAGAAGAATTTCCTCTCTCTCCATTTTACCCTCTCAGAAGGTCATCTCCCTCTTTATTTAAATCTTATCGGTATCACTCCTTGCGAAAGCGTGCCAGTATCTGATCATCAAATATTAATAATTACTTTTTTGCACCCTTCCATCATCTTTATATCTTCTACGAGTCAAAAACTCAAAATATGTCGAAGGTAAAGATAAAGCTCTTTGCAAATCTCAGAGAAATCGTGGGCGTCAAGGAAGAGTTTGTTGAAGCGCAAAGCGTTGGAGAAGCTCTTGAAAAACTTGTTGAAAAGCATTCAGCTCTAAAGGATAAGATCTTTCCTCAGGGTGAACTTAACAAAAGTTTGAATATAATGCTGAATGGAAAGAACACGGATCTGAATACCGAGGTTAGGGAAGGAGATGAAATAGCGATATTTCCACCTGTTGCTGGTGGGTAAATGGAGATAAAAGAGACAGTAAAAGTTGAAGAAGCTCTAAAATTGATTTTTGAAAATTTAAACCCATCAATCCAAAAAGTTAGGTTAGAAGATGCTGTAGGATGCACACTCGCGGAAGAAATAATTTCTGATGTGAATATCCCTCCTTTTGACAGATCTGCGATGGATGGATTTGCAGTTAGAGCATCAGACACATATGGCGCTTCTCACAACTCTCCCGTACTCATGGAAATCTCCGAAATTGCTGGAGAGATGAAAGCAGTTCCTGTGAACACTGGAGAGAAACTCCCAGATGGTGCTGATGCAGTTGTGTTGGTCGAGGACACAGTTCAGATGAACGGTAAGGTGGAGATCTATTCCGAAGTCCATCCTGGGAAAAATGTCGCAAGAAGGGGAGAAGACGTTGAAATAGGTGAAACTATTTTTGAAATCTCTCACGTTCTCAGAGCTCCCGATATCGCTTTACTTAAAGCTCTTGGGATAGAAGAAGTATCAGTTTTCAAGAGACCCAGAGTGGCAATCATTCCAACGGGAGAAGAGTTTAAAAAAGATTCAGAAATCAGAGAAACTAATTCTCTGATGCTATCTATTCTCGCAAGAAAATGGGGTGGGATTCCAGAGATCTATCCTGTGGTTGGAGATGATAAGAAGGAGTTGAAGGAAGCCATCCTACATGCAAGAGAGTTCGACATCATCACAGTTATCGGAGGAACTTCTGCAGGAAGGAGAGATCTTCTCTGGAACGTTCTTGAGGAAATCGGAACTCCTGTTTTCAGAGGGGTTGCGATGTCTCCCGGAAGACCCACGCTTTTTGGCGTTGTTGAAGGAAAACCTCTTCTTGGACTTCCGGGATATCCGGTTGCCTGTCTTATGGCTTCTATCACCTTTCTCAAAGAAATCATCTTCAAGCTGATGAATAAGCCGATTGAAGAGAGGATTGTTAAAGCAAGGCTCCTAACTTCAGTCACATCTAAAGCTGGCTATCGAACATTCACGAGAGTTAAACTCCGCCATTCTACTGCAATTCCCCTGATGACCCACGGATCTGGAATCCTCAGCTCCGTTACTAAAGCGGATGGTTATATCATCGTTCCAGAAGAGCTTGAGGGAATAGAGAGAGACGAGATTGTTGAGGTGAGATTTTTTGAGTAAATATAGAAGACTAATCTCAGTTGAAGAAGCGAAAAGAATTCTCTTCTCCTTGGAGCTCAAACCAGAAATTGAAGAAGTCCCTCTTCTTGAATCACTTGGAAGAGTATCTGCTGAATCTATTTTCTCTCCGATTGACGTACCTCCTTTTGAAAGGGCCTCAATGGATGGATTTGCAGTTAGAGCATCAGATACTTTTGATGCAAGAGAAGACTCTCCCAAATCATTGAGAATCAAGGGGAAAGTCCTTCCGGGAGAGAAGCCAGAAATAGAAATAGAGAGTGGAGAGGCGATAGAAATTGCAACTGGTGCTATGATGCCGAAAGGTGCTGACGCTGTTGTTATGATTGAGGATTGTATAGTGGAAAACACGCATGTGAAAGTTCTGAAAGCTGTAAGAAGATTCGAAAACGTGATGAGCGCGGGAGGAGACATCTCTGGAGGAGAAAGAATTCTCAAGAGATACACTCTAATTTCACCTCATCACATAGGTGTTCTCGCAGCTTCTGGAATCTCGAGGATTAGAGTTCTCTCTCTGAAAGTTGGAATATTCTCGACAGGAGATGAAATAATTGATTGTAGAAAAGAGCTGGAAGAAGCCAAAATTTATGATGTCAATCGTTACTCAATTTCATCATCTCTCAAACTCATAGGATGCACTCCGGTGGATTATGGAATAATTGGGGATGACGAGAGGGAGATTGAGGAGACACTTGAGAGAGCAGCTCTTGAATGTCATGCAGTGATAACATCAGGAAGCACTTCCGTAGGTGTTGCAGACCTCTTTCCAAAGATCATTGAAAGAAAAGGTCAACTCCTTTTTCACGGAGTTAACATAAGACCAGGAAAGCCTTTTTTAGTTGGTATAGTTAACGGAAGACCAGTTTTTTCACTTCCCGGCTATCCTACTTCAGCTCTCTCAATATTCATTTACTTCGTTGAACCACTATTCAGAAGAGCAATGCATCTAAGAGATGAAAGAAAGAAAATCAGAATGAAATTGACATCAAAAATGAGATTGGATGGAAGGAGGCAGATTTTGCCGGTTGGCGTTTTCAGGGATAAATGCTATCCAGTTTTCAAATCCTCTGGAGCTATAACCTCTCTCTCTGAGGCAGAAGGCTTTGTAGAAATTCCAGAAAATGTTGAAGTGATTGATGAGGGAGAAGAGCTCGAAGTTACGCTTTTTAGTGAAAAGAGAATTCCCGATATCCTCTTTATGGGAAGTCACTGTCCGGGAGTAGAACTCATAGATGAGCTGATGGAGTGTGAGATGAAAATTGTGAACCTTGGTTCAACTGGTGGGTTAATGGTGATGAGGAGAGGAATTCCAGATATTTCTGGAATTCATTTGGGAGATAATCTTCTTCAAGCAAGAGAATATGGGTTGAAGAATTGTGTTCTTGTGAAGGGCTATTTGAGGGAACAGGGAATAATTTCATCAGTTCCGCTCTCATCATTCGAGGAGATCGTAGATAAAGATTTAAGAATTGTTAATAGAAATCCCGGATCTGGGACGAGATTACTTCTCGATAGGCTGATAGAAGAGCTTGCAGAAAAAAGAGGAATTGAAGCAGAGAACCTCAGAAGAAATCTCAAAGGATATGAAGTTGTTGTGAAGACTCACTCGTCCTTAGCTTATTATATCTCTACTGGAAGAGCTGATGCGGGAATCGGACTGAAATATGTGGCACTTCGGTATAATCTCTTTTTCACTCCTTTAACCGAAGAGGAATATGATTTCTTAATTCCTATAGAAAGACTTGAAGAATCAACAGTTCAAGAGTTCCTCTCAGTTTTAAGATCGAAGGAATTCTCCAAGAGACTTCCCGATGGAATAAGGACTTACGAAAGAACAGGCGAAATTATAAAAATTTAAAAAATAAAACCTCATATCCTCAAAAGTGCTTTGTGACAATTTCCAACTCTCGATTTCAATCCCATCTTAGTCTGAATTCAGCATACTTCGTAAACAAGTGATTGATGATCACTCAAATATTAGTAAAAATATTAGAAAGGAGCTTGATTGTAGTTGGAGCAAACTCATGTTCCACAACTATCTTTTCAACTTTGGTATAACCTTTACTTTTCATCATTAATCTCATTTAATGGCCCACAATAGCCTCTATTAAATCAAACATACTCCATCGAAATTGAGATCATAAGTTATTTGTTTCAAAGTTTTTTGAATGTCATCTTTAAGGTTTAGAGGTGCAGAAGCAATGGGGACAAAAGAAGAGCTACAGAGAATGTACATAATTGCATTACTCCTTACAATGCTCATCTGGGCAGGCTCGTTCATCTTCATAAAAATCGGTCTTCAAGAAATTAAGCCGTACAATCTGGCATTTTATAGGTTCATCCTAGCTTCACCAGTTCTTCTCCTAGCGGTTTACTTAAAAAAGAGATTGAAGTCTGTTAAGATAGAGGATATACCCCGTATCGTAATTTTGGCCATTACGGGAGTTACTTTACTCTATGCAGTTCAGTTTGTAGCTCTCACATACACAACAGCCACGAATTCTTCAATACTCATGAATACATCGGTTATTTTCATAGCAGTGATGTCCCTTTTCCTTGGTGAGAGGTTTACGAAGCTTAAAACTCTCGGTCTTTGCTTATCTTTTCTTGGTGTTATGTTGGTGGTTTCGAAAGGGGAATTCGAATTTTTCAGCAGTGAAACTCTTACTGGTGACGTGCTGATAATTTTCGATGGGTTTCTATGGGCTCTCTACACAATCTTGGGGAAGAGTTTGCTGGAGAAGTACAACCCAGACGTTCTTACAGCCTACGCCTTTGCAATTGGCTCAATCCTACTCTTTCCATTTGCTCTCTACGAAGGTATTGTAAACCCGCTTTCTTTGAGCATGACCGCCTGGATTTCTTTGCTGTACCTCTCCCTTCTCTGCTCAGTCTTTGCTTATCTGGTATGGTACTCCGCCTTGACCGCAATGGAGGCAACAAAAGTAGCTGTTTTCGTGTACATTATTCCTTTTTTCACGGCAATAATGGCTTTTTCTGTGCTGGGAGAAGAGATAGGAATTTTTACAGCTTTAGGAGGGATTTTGACAATGACTGGAGTTTATTTGGTTGAGAGACACTAGATTTTACTTCCTTATCCTCGCTACAATTGCTCCATCTCTCACAATCTCAGAAGGAGAGATTAGGAGCAGATGTCTCTCACCTCCTCCACCGCTGTAAACTCTCTCATTCCTTAGAACTCTTTCATCAAGGATTACCTTGATTCGTGCCCTATAGACGAACACCGTCAGCTGGGAAATCAGTGAGATGTAAAACCTCCTCTCTTCCTGCGCCCTCCACTTTCTTTTCGATCAGCTCTTTGATCCCCTTCAAATCAACAGATGACGTGCCGGTAACAATTGCAATTATAGCTTCATCTTCTGCAATGAGAACAATGGATTTTATTATCTATCTTTTACTGCATCAAATTCTTCTGCAGCCTCGTTAACAGTTGAAGCTTTTCCGACTTCTATGATTTTTGCATCAATTCCCTTCTCCCTAATATAACTCTTAAGCCACCCAACACTCTTCATCTTTCTCTGATGATTCTAAATCTCACAGTGTTTTCTGGATCCAGACACTGAAGGACTTCAATGCCATTTATCCGGTCATCTGCTTTCAATCCTATCTTAGTCTGATTTCAACGAGGGAAAGGAATGACCTGCGGAACGTCTGAGGGTTCTTTCAATCCTATTTTAGTCTGATTTCAACTCGAAAAGGGTCTTGAAAAGGCAATCAGAATGGAACGATTTCAATCCTATTTTAGTCTGATTTCAACAATCACGAGATCGAGAAAAAGATGAGGAGGGTTGGAGAATTTCAATCCTATTTTAGTCTGATTTCAACAAAAGCATGTGTTTATCCATTGCTGCTTTTAGTTGATTTCAATCCTATTTTAGTCTGATTTCAACTCATTTCCTCACCTCTTAAAGAGCTTATAGATCACATTTCAATCCTATTTTAGTCTGATTTCAACAAATAACCGCCAACAGCTTTGAGCACGCCTGAAATATTTCAATCCTATTTTAGTCTGATTTCAACTAAAGTATCTCCACCATTCAAAAAAGAATATACAATATTTCAATCCTATTTTAGTCTGATTTCAACTCACGTCGAGAAGGGGGCGGTGGAATATCAGGATCATTTCAATCCTATTTTAGTCTGATTTCAACTCACGTAACGAATCCTGTCATGTACGCAGCCGTCGAATCAATTTCAATCCTATTTTAGTCTGATTTCAACATGTCCTCTTCAGAGAATTCTGAGCTTCCGCTATTATTTCAATCCTATTTTAGTCTGATTTCAACACGTTGTAGACGCAGTTCTTGCACTCCCACTCCCGTTATTTCAATCCTATTTTAGTCTGATTTCAACTCCTTAGCTCCATTACATCGCCCCAGCTCGGTAAATAATTTCAATCCTATTTTAGTCTGATTTCAACGAGTTGCAGTCACGGAAGATATGGTGAATGCAATCACATTTCAATCCTATTTTAGTCTGATTTCAACAGTTACGGGCTTAGATGGGAGTGATAAAGTAGACGTGATTTCAATCCTATTTTAGTCTGATTTCAACTATGGATAGTAGTAGTCGTATCTTATTGCCCATGGAAAATTTCAATCCTATTTTAGTCTGATTTCAACCTTTCTGCTCCTGAGCTCCATGACATCTGACCAAGAATTTCAATCCTATTTTAGTCTGATTTCAACCAAACTCGAGAGTAGAGTTCCAGATCCATGAAAAAGATTTCAATCCTATTTTAGTCTGATTTCAACTGTTCCTCCGAACAAGACATTCTACGTAGATGGTGCCTCATTTCAATCCTATTTTAGTCTGATTTCAACGGTATGTTCTTGCACGTGCTCGCAGACTACTTAAAGCATTTCAATCCTATTTTAGTCTGATTTCAACGTAATTCCCAACCATTCTGTTAAGTACGACTCAATTTCAATCCTATTTTAGTCTGATTTCAACAGGTTTTAGACATACTCACAAGCACACCGGGCAAGAAGGGCTATTTCAATCCTATTTTAGTCTGATTTCAACCAGAAAGCTTGCAGCTCGTATTTCAGATAAACTTCATTTCAATCCTATTTTAGTCTGATTTCAACAGCTTCTGCAGATGCGATAGTTCTGCTTCCTGATAAAGATTTCAATCCTATTTTAGTCTGATTTCAACCATCACTAATTTTCTCTTCTTTCTCAATAAAAATCTTTTCTGGAGCTTCTCTCCTTTATAAGATGTCAGGAATCTCTAAAGATGAAGTTCATTTATAAATATCCCTGATTCTCTAATTTTTCTTCTTTTCAAATTTTCTCCTCTTTAAGAGAAGAAAAGATAAAAAGAAGAAATTCTGTTGAGATAGAAGATTGAAATGAAGAGATTTAAACCAGAATTCATCATTAACACTGTTGAATTAAAAGAAAATTTGAGTTAAGAGATGAAAGAACATTAGATTCCTGATTTGATGAGAGAGGTTGATTTTGGATTTAGATGGATTTGAAGAGAGATTTCTATAGAAAAACTCATTTAATTAGGAATTGGGTAAGAAAACATCACAGAATCTCTTCAATAAGTTATCTTAGCAGGACTAAAACCTTTAAATATTCTCTCTGTTATCTCTATTTATCGTGGGGCAGTAGGGTAGCCTGGTTATCCTCGGGCCTTTGGGAGGCCTGGACCGCAGTTCAAATCTGCGCTGCCCCATCAAATTTTCAAGAAATTATTCATCAATCTTCTGCAGATCTTTTGAGATTCTTTAATATATTTCTCTGTGTCCTTCAAAATTCTCTTCTTTTCATCCTCAGTGAGACACTCTTCATCCGAAATCCAGTCCTTTATCATCTCTCTCGTGACTTCTGGATGGAATTGAAGTGCAATGGCATTTCCTATTCTAAATCCTTGATTCTTTACTGGATCTCCTGTGAAAATCATTTTAGCATTATTTGGAATTTCAAAGGTGTCATTATGCCACTGGAAAGTGTAAAATTCTTCTGGAATCTCTTCTGCGATCTCATCTCTCTCATTCTTCCAAATCTTAAACCATCCAATCTCTCTGATATGCGGGTAGACTCTTGAGCCAAGAGATCTTGCTATTAACTGTGCTCCAAGACAAATTCCAAGAATTGGAATATTCCTTTTAAAAGCTCTTAGAATAACTCTCTTTTCTTCTTCGAGAAAAGGATATTTTTTCTCTTCGTATGCTCCCATAGGCCCTCCCATGATGATTAAATGGGTGAAATCCCATCTCTTTATATTCTCTCCTCTGTAATATCTCAAATATTCATATTCAATTTCTTTCTCTTCGAGAAAATCTTCTATGAACCCCATCCTTTCATTTTCCGCATGGATAATTGCAAGAATTTTTAGCATACCTTTCTCATTCTTTGGAAGTTTATATAAAACTTTATTTCTTCTCAGTAAAAATCAAAATTAAATGTCATTCGTAAGAGTCTCAGACATCTCACTCTATTTAAGATGTCCTAGAATGGTATATTTCGTGGTTAATGGATATAATTTAGAAGAGAAAAAGGAAGAATCTCTCAAAAGAATTTTCTGGAAAGAGGTATTTTCTCGATACTCTTTGTATCCAAATAAGATTGAAATTTCGGATGTTTTTAAAACAATTCTTCAAACTCATCCTTATCTGAAGAGTGAAGATCTCGAGATCTTTAGAGCCGTTAAACTACGATGTTCTGAAAATTACAAGGAAGAAAATTATGAAATTGATGTCGAACTCTTCTCAGAAAGACTCAGAATGAGCGGAATTCTAGATAAAATTGTTCTTTCTGATGAACCAATTCCCGTTATTTTAAGAACTTCCAAACCCCCATCTCAGGGAATCTATAGATCTGACAGAATAAAGTTAACTGCATATGCAATGCTTGCTGAAGAGCGATTTGGAAGAGTTAGAAAAGGATACGTGGATTATGCACCTTATGGTATCATCAGAGAACAAAAAATCAGATTTTCAGATAGAAGAAATGTAATTAGAATAAGAGATAAAATATTCTCGATTTACAGTGGAAAACTTCCGCCAAAGAAGGAAAAGTGCCCAAAGTGCGAGTTCTCAGAGCTCTGTGATGTGGAGAGATCTCTGCTTTCTGATCTACTTTTTTAGTTTAACATTCATATCAGACTCATGGATAGAGAAAAACAGCAACATATAAAATGGATTAAATCTCAACGATTTGCGAGAATGATTTTGGAGCTGAGTGAAAATGAAATTCGAAGAGTGCAGATGTTTTGATGTTCCAACTCTTGCGAAATATAGGAGTTCGCTGAAAAAAGTCAGATGTAAAGACTGTGGAAAGGAATTTCTTACAGATCTCGAAAAGAAATACTGCTTTGATTGTGAGAAAAAATTGAAAGACATAAGGAGATTCTGATGCATGAGGATTGGGATAATTAGTGATGGGAAATACGGAGATAGAGCATATAAGAACATTGGGAGAGTCTTCAGAGTGGAGTGGATCTTCATTCCGATGCCTCTCTCACAGATTATAGATGATGAACTTGAAGTAGAGTTACCGGAGTGCAATCTCTACATTTCATATCATCGCCACCCTGACGTTGTTCTATCGGTTGCAGAGAAGAGAAAACCAATGATTCTCGGTGTATCTTTCGGAAGAGGTTTTCACAGACAGATTCATGAGATCAATTCTAGGATTGTCATTCCAAAAACTATGTGTATGCTAAGAGATGATACTGGAATTGAGGAGATTGACGAGTATGCAAAGCATTTCGGAATTCCAGAATTTAAAGTTAAGCTAAAAGGAAGAAAATTGGAAAACGTAGAAATTCTCAGAGAATCTCCATGCACTTCAACAAGAGAAGCAGTTAAAGAGATTATAGGTAAGGAGATCAGCGAGGAGAATCTGAATAGATTCGCTCTCTCCATCTGTTATAATTGTAGAGCCCCAAGATTTGGAAGAGATTGTGATAAAGAAGTTGCAGGAGCAAATCATGTTCTTCAACTCGTAAACTCTATTCTCAAAGAGGAAATCTCAGAGGAACTTAGAATGAAGCTGGAAGAGGTTAAGAGGAGAATGGAGGATGAGTTGAAGGAGAGATTGAAGGAGTTTGAGTGTTTAAGTTTTTAGAATCTCCTTTTTTTCAACTTAGAAATATCAAATGATGCAGTCTCTGCTATATGCATCACCGCAAAAGTTCCGGCTTGAACTGGATCAGTTACAACAAGATCTGCATGTTCTGGAACACTTCCAGCCATATTTAGGGAAATGACTGGGATTCCCAGAGATCTCAATCTATCAACTTCTTTACTAATACTTCCTCCCATCAGAGATCCAGCGAGAACAAGAATTGAGGCTCTGTGAAGCCTTGAAACAGCATTTACAGCTGTTCCTATTGTTTCTTCTCCCACAAGCGGAATTGTGTCTACACTAATCCTCTCACCTCTGATGTTATGCCTATCAGCCTCGCTGATTGCTCCCATAGCAACTTGAGCAACCTGAGCGCCTGCACCAATGATAATCACTCGTTTTCCGTAAACATCTATGAAGGGCGGAACTTCTTCAGCATTGTAAACAACTGGTAGATCTCGAATATCATTGAGAACATCTTCAGCCTTTATATTCTCAATTTCAGCATAAATACTGCTCTTCCCCTCGTTTACACCCCTTTCAACAATAAAAGATTGTAGATAGGTGATATTCCCACCTTTCGATGCTATCACCTGAGTTATATCTCTGAGAACTCCTGGTCTGTTCTCAGCGATTATATGCAGAGCAATCAAATCTTTCCTGCTCTTCTCGCCCATTTGTAAAGAGCCCCCATCACAGCTACAGCTCTTTCGGATGAATATGGAAAAGCGGGAATTCCGCGTTCTTCGAGATATCTCGAAGCCTCCTCAACTTCGACATCTCCAGCTAGAACTGCAACCATTGGTTTCCTCTTTCCTTTCTTCTCAGCTTCCTCCTTTGCTCTAATAACAGCTTGAGCAAATGCCATTGGCGGTGTTATGAGAGTATGCCAGTATCCTATAATGATCGCATGCACTCTGTCATCTTCAAGAGCAATCTTCAGAGTCGCCTCATAAGTTTCGGGAGGCTCCCCTCCTGTTATGTCGACTGGATTTCCAGTTGCACCAAATGGAGGAATATATTCTCTGAACTTTGCGTCAAGATCATCAGGAAGCCTCATCAATTTTAGTCCATGTTTCACACAGGCATCAACTAAAAGAACTCCAAGACCTCCTGCCCCCGTAAGAATGAGCACGTTCTCCCCTTTTGGAACTGGGAGTAGGTTCAAAGCTCTCGCTATATCGAGCATCTCTTCAAGATTTGAGGCTCTGATAATTCCTGCTTTTTTGAAAACTGCATCATAAATTGCGAGATCTCCTCCAAGAGCTCCAGTATGAGAGCTTGCAGCTCTTTGTCCCTCTTTAGTAGCTCCTGCTTTTAGAACAACTATTGGTTTCTTCTTCGAAACTCTTGTTGCAACCTCTATGAAGGATCGTCCATCTTTCATATCTTCCATGTGCATCGCAATTACTCTCGTGTTCTCATCCTCTCCGAAGAACTCAAGAAGATCATCCTCATCAATATCGCTCTTGTTTCCAAGTCCCACTATTGCAGAAACTCCCATTCTGTTGGAACGAGAGTATCCTATTATTCCCATTCCAACTCCGCCACTCTGACAGATAAGAGCAGTACCTCCCTTTTCGTAATACGGTGTACAGAAGGTTGCGCAAAGACTCCTCGGGGTATAATAGAATCCAAAGATGTTTGGTCCGAGAATCCTCACTCTATGTTTTCTTGCTTTTTCTACCAATTCTTCCTGAAGCTCCTTGTTTCCCACTTCTGCAAATCCAGAAGCCAGAACAACCGCTCCCACAACTCCTTTCCTTCCGAGTCTCTCAATCTCATTAGGAATGAACTTTGCTGGTATGACAAGAACCGCAACATCCACTTCTCCATCAATTTCTTCAACCGAGGTGTAAACCTTCTTTCCAAGAATCTCTCCACCCTTGGGATTCACTGGATAGATCTCTCCATCGAACTCAGACTCCACGAGATTCTTCAGAACAGCATAACCAAGTTTTGTGGGATCTGAAGAAGCCCCAATAATCGCAATTCCTTTTGGTGAGAATATTCTCCTCATCTGCTCTAGAATCTCCTCTCTGGTATATTCTCTTTCCCTAATGAATTTTGGTTCTCCCAGAATCATCCTTGCATCAACTGCAAAGGCAGAATCCTCAAGAGCAATAACAGGATTGAGATCGAGCTCTACGATCTCAGGATGATCTTTCAGAAGTGAAGAAACTGCAAGAAGAATATTTACGAGAGCATCTTTATCAACCGAGATCTTCCCTCTCACACCCTCTAGAATTGCCCTCCCTTTTATCTCTTCTATCATCTCTCTTGCATCTTCTTCAGAAATTGGAACAATATTGAAGCTTACATCTCTCATAATCTCTACAAAAATTCCTCCTAATCCGAACATGAGGGCGTGACCGAATTGAGGTGTAAAAGTCCCTCCTATGATTGTTTCAATTCCTTCTGGGATCATTTTCTGAATGAGAATACCATCAATTTTTGCTTCAGGGACGTTCTTCTTCACGTTTTCTAAAATCTCATTATAAGCGATAATTGCATCCTTTTCACTTTGAATGTTAAGTTTAACTCCTCCTACATCAGATTTGTGAATAACATCTGGAGATACAATCTTCATGACTGCAGGAGCTCCAACTTTTGCGAAAATTTCTCTCACTTCTCTCTCACTTCTCGCAAGATAACCTTCCGGGATAGGAATTCCATACTCTTTTAGAATCTCTCTACACTCAACTTCAGTAAGAACACTTCTCCCCTCTTTTTTCGCTTTTTCTATGATCTCAGAAGCCCTCATCGCAAACACCTCAAATGAATTATTGAACTCTCTTTATTAAATCTTTCCAGCCACGGAAAATCCTCCAGTGCCAAATTTCGTGAATGATTAATTTTACAAGATCTTCAATTGATTCAGAACCACAAATAGCAAGATTCACGTCTCTTAATGAATAAGAGAGTCCTCCATCCATTTTCAGATCGAAAGCTCTTACAATTGGCATCTTAACAACGAAAACGACGTTTTTCTTTTCTTCTTCAATTGCATATTTGTAAATCTCTTCGAAAATTCCTATCACGTCAATCCAGTAGCTCTCTCTGACCCTCCTGAGACTCACGTAGTATCTGCATCTTGGATAAATTCTCCTTGCATAGGCGTAAAAAATCTGTTTCAAAAACTTTGGAAGTCTTTTAAAGATCTCCACTCTTATTAATCTAATCTCTTTTTTCGCCGATTTAATCAGTTTAACATCTCCTTCAACCTCTAGACCGAAAGAATTCAATCTCTCCTCTATTTCTCTTTTCTCGTAATCTTCAAACTCGTTCTCCTGATAGAGGACGGTAATTCTCATTCTCCACTACTTGAATTAACTCCTTCAAACACTTTATATCTTCTCCTATTATCAGAGTTTTTACTTTAGCAATCTCTCCGCAGATTTTATCTATTTCGTGATCTCCAATAAAAATAACCTCTTCTCTGGAAACTCGAAGATCTCTCAGGAGTCTCTCAACCGCTTTCCTCGAAGGTTTAAAATCTCCATCATCTCTTGTAGAAATAGCATCAAAACTCAGGTTAAATCTCTTCAAGACTCTCTCGACGGCATCTTTGTTATTTCTTGTGAGTATTGCAAGCTTCAGACCCCTCTTTTTCAACTCTCTAAGAACCTCTTTTACATCTTCTCTCAATCTACATTCTTCCGCAGCTCTCATCTCCTCCCTTCTTAACATCTCCTCGGCTCTCCTTCTCTCATCCTCCTCTAACATCATCAAAAATTCGAGAAGAGGCCCTCTACATCCGAGAATCCTCTTAATCTCATCTATTCTTATGTTAAATTCTGTGAGAGTACCATCAAGATCGAATATCACGGCTTTTATCATCAATTCTCTTCCTATCTTTAAACCTATTTCATGTTTTCTGTTAGTGTCTGTCATTAATTAACATTATCAATTTATAATTATGATATTTTACATCAGAAAGTTTAAATATCCAATGTAATAAATTTGCATAAAAGGTGGAAAAACATGGAAGCAAAAGCAGTGGAAACTCAGAGTGCGAATTATGAGAAGATTGAAGTTGCAGAAGCTCTTGTGAGAATACTTGAAGAGAATAATGTTGAGGTTGTTTTTGGAATTCCTGGAGCTGCAGTTCTTCCTATTTACAAACATCTTGCTAAATCTTCGATAAAACACATAACAACGAGACACGAGGAAGGTGCAATTCACGCTGCAGACGGACATGCTCGATCTAGCGGAAAAATAGGTGTTTGCCTTACAACCTCTGGACCGGCTGCAACAAATCTGATTACTGGACTCTACACAGCTTACGCAGATTCGATACCTCTTATCGCAATAACCGGAGAGGTTGAGAGTTGGAAGCTCGAAACCGATGCATTTCAGGAAGTAAAAATAGTGGAAATCGCAAAATCTGTAACGAAAGCCAGTTTTCTTGTTCTCTCTCCCGAAAGAGCACCTCAAATTTTTCAAAGAGCTTTCATAATAGCGAAAAGCGGAAGACCTGGGCCAGTCCTCATAGATATACCTCTCGACGTTCAAAAAGCAATCACACACTATCATCAAATTTCATCATTCGAATTAAAAGGTAGAAGGCCATCAGGAGAAAAGGAAATTATAAAGATGGCAGTGGAAATGATATCTTCCTCTCGCCGTCCAATAGTGCTTGTAGGTCATGGCGTCATTCTCTCAACTGCAACTCAACAGATCGTTAAACTTGCGGAAAAGCTGAAAGCCCCCATTGTTACAACTAACATGGCCAAAGGAGCAATCCCTCCAAATCACCCACTCTATATCGGAAACGTGGGAACCCAATGCCACTCTTTAAGAGGAAATCATGTCTTTAAACACGCAGATCTCGTGATTGCAGTGGGATGTCGTTTTTCTGACAGACATACGGGTGAAGTCTCAGTTTATACTAAAGGCAAAAAATTTCTTCAGGTGGATGTTGATCCAAAAGAGATAGGAAAGAATTTCTCCATCGATCTTGGAGTTGTGAGTGATGCAAAAGAATTTCTCGATGAAATTCTGAGAGTCCTTCCAGAAAGAAAAAGAATCTGGCATTCTGAAATCTTGGATGAGATTGAAGAGCCAAATTCTTATCCGAAGAAGCTATTCGAAATCATTTCAGAAACTCTTCCAAAGGATACAATCTTCACATTAGGGTGCGGTTTAAACCAAATATGGGCAGGACAATTCCTCAAAGTTCACGGGGAGAGAAGTTACATACTCTCTGGTGGGGCGGGAACCTTGGGATTTGAAATTCCTGCAGCAGTAGGAGCAAAAGCTGCCAATCCAGAGAAAACTGTTGTTTCAATCGTAGGAGATGGAGGAATACTTTTCATGGGGATGGAAATAGCCACTTCAGTAAAGTACAATCTTCCAATTATCATTCTCCTCCTCAACAATAGACATCTCGGACTGATAAGACAATCTCAGATCTATCTCTACGGATATGAATATGAGGTGAATCTTGAACTAGATGGTAGAAGTGTGGATTTTAAGAACTTTGCCAGAGCTTTTGGAGCTGAGCACATTAAAGTTGAAGATTTGAAAGAGCTGAAGGAAGTTCTAAGAAAAGTATGGAAACTCGAAAAAACGGTGATAATAGAAGTTCAGATATCTCCAGATGAATTTGCTTCGATGGGTACGAATATCGAAAATATTAAAGAGTTCTCTACTGAGAATTAATCTCTGGAGGCATTGCCATGAAAGTCCTTGTTACTCAGAAAATACCTGAAGAGGCTATAAGACTTCTTAAGGCAAATTCTTTGGAGATTGAGTACAATAAAGAAGGAAAATTAAGCAAAGAAGAACTAATCGAAAGAATAAAAGATAAAGATGGAGTCCTCTGTCTTCTAACCGATATATTCGATCGAGAAGTCATAGAATCAGCGAAAAATCTTAAGGTCATCGCAAATGTTGCAGTAGGATATGATAACATAGATGTTAAAACTGCAACGAAACGGAGAATCATGGTCACAAACACGCCGGATGTTTTGACCGAAACAACCGCAGATCTTACATTTGCTCTGATTTTGAGCACCGCAAGAAGAGTCACCGAAGCGGATAGATTCGTCAGAGAAGGAAAGTTCAGAGGATGGGACATTTTTGGATTCTTGGGTTACGATGTTTATGGAAAGACACTTGGAATTTATGGAATGGGAAGAATTGGACTTGCGGTTGCTAGAAGAGGTAAATTCGGGTTCAATATGGAGGTCATTTATCACGATGTGAAAAGAAATGAGATAGCTGAGAAGGAAATAGGTGCACAATTTGTCTCATTCGACGAACTTCTCGAAAGGAGTGATTTTTTGACAATTCATGTTCCTTTAACGGAAGAAACGAGACACCGGTTCACGAAAGATGAACTCAGGAAGATGAAGAGAACAGCTTTTCTCATAAATACAGCGAGAGGTCCTATTGTAAAAGAAGATGATCTCGTATGGGCTCTGAAAAGGGGCTGGATTCGTGGAGCAGGGTTGGATGTTTATGAATTTGAACCCGCAGTTCACGAAGAGCTGAAGAAAATGGAAAACTTCGTTACTCTTCTTCCACACATTGGAAGTGCTACCGTAGAGACCAGAACCAAAATGGCTGTTACTGCAGCGAAAAATCTAATAACTGCTCTGAAAGGAGAAATACCTCCAAATCTAGTTAACAAAGAAATCATCTCATAATTCGAGGGAATCTCTTCGATATGCCTCTAACAGAAAACCTATGGCTATCAGAATGCTTCCTGTAACTCTCGGAGTCCCCCAATCCTGAATATATGCGTATCCTGCTAGAAGAAGGAAGAAAACCGCAACGAAGATCAGAATACTAACGTCTGTCCTCATTTTTCACAACTCCATATTTTGATGATAGTATAAAAGCGGAGATAAGGACAGTACCAATCAACAAGAGCCAGATTCTAAGATAGAAAAGAACACCCTTCACCATGTATGGTGCCATTCCAATAGTTATGATCCCTATGAGCATGTAGGCAATCCCCATTATGTTTGTCATCATTTTTGTATTTTCGTAGTATTCTGGATCATATCCCGGAATAAAGCCTACCATTTCTTTGAATTTCACGAGATATCCAACAATCACGAAAATTGCTCCTATTAGCATTATGAAGATCACGTCAAACATATTTGATCGTTAGAGTATTGCGAACTTCTTTTTAAAAATTTTATCGAAAACACGGAAAAATAACATTTTATGGCACTTGAGAATCTCTGACCACCTCACTGACTTGCTCTTCCCACGTCCTTCAATTCTCTTCAAGTACTTCGTGAATTACAACTTCAACCGCTTCTGGGAGACTATTCGTCTCTTTGAAGAGTGGGTTACATCCACAATCACTTTCTTTTTAGTCTTTAATAGAGAAATTCCTCCTAAAACATATCCGTGAACGGTGGCATATTGAGTATTTTTGGAGAAAGATAAGTAGGGAGGGAAAATCACGTCGGGGGAGGGATTTGAACCCTCGCGGCGCGAAGCGCCACGGGTTTAGCAGACCCGCGCCTTAGCCACTTGGCTACCCCGACTTTTTTAGTGGGCACGTCCTCGGTGGCCGGACTGACACTCAGGAAGTTCCTCCCCATCGATCCTCATCTCCGCACCCCCGCAAGCGCCGGTTGCCTGCGCTTTGGTCTGCTCCCTTCCGGGCCTGAACCGGTGCGCGCAGTTAAGATGGAGGAACCATCTTTCCAGATAGCCCCTCCATCACACACCGACCCAGCGGGACGGAGACTCCTCGTTTCAGATGGGGACTTCCCGAATGTCAGTCCGACGCCCTCAGACTTCGCCCCCCGCATATCGGCGATTTCGGGTTACAGGTGACGCCGAGCCACCCGGGCTAGCCCACCAGAGATACTTATATTATCATCTCACTCTAATAAATTCATCGGATGTGATGAACATGAGCGATCTCATTGGTTACATCACAGGAAACCCTAAAAGGGAGAAAATAGTTGAGACACTGGTATCTGGAAGTATGAAGCTTCAGGAGATCTCCAAAATTACGAGAATTCCTGAAGTAATTCTCAGAAGAATTTTAAGCGAGATGAAAAATCAAGGAGTTGTGAATGAAGAAAACGGAACTTTCTCGCTTACAGAAGATGCTTTGAAAGCTCTCGCAAAGTTGAGAGGTTTATGAGAGATATTGAAATTTTAGAGAAGAAATACGGAAAACCAAAAGATCTCTACTATGTTGGCTTCATGCATCCTCGGGAGTTCAGAAATCTTGTGGAAAGCATGAGAAAAGATGGTAGAAAAGAAGATGTGACTCTCTTCATCTTTTTTAATAATAAAGTTGTTGTGATTGAGAAACACACTCATCCTCTAGGTGTTTCCAGAGCTCCGAGTGGCGGAGTTAAACCAGACGAATCACTTGCGATTGCAGCTCTTCGAGAAGCTTGGGAAGAAACTGGATTGAAGATTGAATTGGAGAGATATCTTCTCAGAATACACGCAAATTTCATTTGTGGTGATAAAGAAAAGAGTTGGATCTCACATGTTTTTACAGCCCGTGCTATTGGAGGCTCTTTAAATCCAGTTGACAAAAATGAAATCAGAAGAGTTTTTTTAGTTTCACTAGAAGATCTGAAAGGGAAAATAAGAGAAGCTCTCTTGAACTCTAATTCAGGGGGCCTCACATATCGGGTTTTTCTTACAGATATGGCTTTAATGGAAATTGAAGCTCAGAAGAATTCTTGCAAGAGCTCCAAGAACAGTTGCAATTGAGAAGGTCATGAGAATAGTGTATAAGGTGTATTTCTTTCCTATTTCTCTCATCATAACGCCAATCGTTGCAAGACAGGGAATATAAAATGTTGTGAAAATTGCAAAGCTCATAATCTGAGCATTTGAGAGAACAGAAGAGAGGTCATAGGTCCCCATTATTTGAGTCAACATAATTAAGGTTAACTCCTTTCTCAATATTCCAAATATCAGCGTCATTCCAACATTGCTTGGAAGTCCGAGAAGAGAGGTTAGCGGAGCGAAAAGTAGATTCACGTAGCCGTCTAATCTGTAAAACTCAATGAGAGATAGGAACGCACTTCCAGCGATGAGAATTGGAAAGGCGATTACAACGAATTCTCTTGCTCTCAACCACGTCTTCAGAAGTACATTTTTAAAAGAAGGAACTCTGAGGGGAGGAATTTCCATGATAAGTCCAAAAATATCTCCGTAAACAGTTTTACTCATGAAAAAGCCCGCGACTACTATTACTGCTAGATTAAGGAAATAAACGAGAAGTGCTGCGTAAAGTCCTATGAAATGTCCAACGAGTCCCAAGATAACAACAGTTCTCGCAGAGCATGGAATCATAACAGAAAGAGCAGTTACAACAATCCTCTCACTTCTCGATCCGATCGTTCTCGTGGCCATGACAGCAGGAACGCTACATCCGTATCCGAGAACAAGTGGGATGATAGCTCCCCCGTGAAGCCCCATTTTGTGGAAAGCACCATCCAAAAGAAATGCCACTCGTGGAATATAACCCACATCTTCGAGGATTGCAAGAAAGAGGAGGAAGGGAATGAGATATGGAAGAACTATGGCTATTCCACCAGAAATTCCCAAGAGAAGTCCGTTAAGCAACACGTATTCCGAGGACTCTTCTGGAAAATTTCTCAGTATTTCATAAGAGAAAGTCTCGAAAAACTCCATAAGGCGTTCTTCCATAATTCCTCCTATTGAAAATACTGAGAAGAATAATAAATAGAGCACAAGACCGGCTACAAGGAATCCCAAATACTTATGAGTGAGAATCTCATCAATTCTTTCTCTGAAGTCTTTTTTAGATCCTCTCTCCACCTTTACACATTTTGAGAAGAGATGAAGGGCAAGAGAATGTCTTTCTGAAGCAACCACGACGTCAGAAGGCTTTCCATGGGACTCTTCTATCTCTCTCCTAAGCTCTTCCAACCTTCTCTTATCTTTTATTAGTTCATGAATCTCTTCGTCACCTTCAAGAGCTTTTATTGCTAGAAATCTCCTCGAAACAATGAAATTATCTGGAAAAACCTCTTTTACGAGTTCTTCGGCTTTTTTTACGATCTTTTCGACATCTTTACTGTAGTTCAAGATTCTCTCCGGAGTTTTCCTCTCCTCTGCAACTCTCAGGGCAAATTCAAAGAGCTTTTTAATACCCTCTCCTCTTGTGGCGACTGTTGGGATTACAGGAACACCAAGCTCTTTAGAAAGGCAATCCACGTTTATCTCTATGCCTTTTCTTCTTGCTTCATCCATCATGTTCAAACACAGAACAAGGGGGATCCCAAATTCAATGAGTTCAATTGTGAGATTTAGGCTCCTCATAAGACTGCTCGCGTCTACAACATTTACAACGACATCAGCATTACCCTGCATCAAAAATTTTCTCGTCTCACTCTCAGCTTCATCTGTTGAGGAGAGAGAGTAGCTTCCAGGGAGGTCAACTATCATAAAAGATTCTTCCATTTTTACTTCAGAAGTTATGAATTCAACAGTAGTCCCTGGAAAATTGGAGATAATTGACTTGTATCCAGCAATTTGATTAAAAATCGTGCTTTTTCCGCTATTTGGCTGACCTACAAGAGCAACGACTTTCAAATTTCTTCCACGAGTATCCTTGATGCTATACCCCTCCCGAGAGCAATTTCTCTTCCATTCAGTTCAACAAGAATAGGACCATGAAAGGCAGCACTTCTTAAAACTTTTATCACTTCTCCGGGTATGAGACCCAAGTTCATAAGTCTTCTTCGCTGACCCGGGGGTGCATTACAATCAAGAATTTTCACTTTCTTTCCACTTTTAATTTCGTGAAGAGCTCTCACGATTTCTTAGTAGAATCTCTCACTATATAAATTTTGGGATACCTAAAAAGATTAAAATGATCTAAAAATTTTTGATACGGGCGTGACGGGATTTGAACCCGCGACTTGCAGCTTAGGAGGCTGCCGCCCTATCCTGGCTAGGCCACACGCCCACTCGATTCATCACTTTCAGAGGATTATAAAGATTACGTATTGGGTGAGTTTAATCATCGTATACTATCAATATTCCTAATTCTCTCTCCTAATCACAGAAAATTTCCATCCTCTTTTCAGAGCTCTTCCTTCCATTATTAAAGTTTTCCACAATTTTTAAATTGAAGCCTCCGTTAAATTTAAACCTCTTTGAAGCAATGATTTATTTGCTTTAGAATAATCTGCGGGGAGATCGGGTGCCACTGGAGAGAGTTAAGAGCGGAATTCCTGGATTTGATGAGCTCTGTAACGGTGGAATTTTGAGAGGAAGAAGTTATCTCGTTTCTGGAACTTCTGGGGCTGGGAAAAGTATATTCTGCAGACAGTATCTTTACAAGGGAGCAACGGAGTTTGATGAGAGCGGAATTCTTGTGACCACTGAAGAAATGCCAGAAGAGATAAGAGAGGATTCTCTTGCATTTGGATGGGATTTTGAAAAGCTTGAAGAAGAGAACAAAATTGCAATAATTGATTCAACTTCCGTGAAAATAGGACTTCCCTCCAAAGAAAAATATGTCGATCTCAGACCTTTTGATATGAGATCTCTCATTTCTCAGATAATATCCGTCCAAAAAGAAATAAATGCAAAAAGAGCTATTGTGGACTCGACAACCGCAATGGCATTCTATCTCGATTCTCCTTCAAAAATAAGGATTGAACTCCTGAGATTGGTCTCAACCCTCAACATCCTCGGGTTAACATCTCTTCTCACATGCGAGATTACAGATGAGAAAAATCTTTCAAGATTCGGTGTTGAACAGTTTGTCGTTGATGGTGTCATTGCCCTTTATTATCAGAGAACAGAAAATGTTAGAGTAAGGAGCATCGAGATTTATAAGATGCGTGGCACCCCTCACAGTACCAAGATGCATCCCTATGACATCACTCCAAGAGGCATTGAAGTTCATCCCTATGAAGAGGTTTATCGTCCTTCAACTCTTTAAATCTCAAGAAATCTTCGTGCGTTTTCTGCACAGAGAAGTATTGCATATTTTTCTCCCACTTTGGTAATCAGATGATGTGCGGTTTTTGCAACAGCAAGCGGATCTGAGGGATAGCTTCCGAGATCACTATCAACGATGAGCTTCTTTATTTCTTCCTCATCACAAAGTTGTAAGATCTCCTCTACATCTTTTGGTCCGAGTTTTCCGGGCTGAACAGTTAACCCGGCATAGGCACCGAATTCCAGAGCTATCTTCACACTCTCTTTATTCATATGATCTATAAGAACTCTTTCAGCCTCAACACCGAAATCTTCAAGAATCTCAATTGTCCTTCTCAGAATCTCATACTTGTCTTTTCTTGGTGTATGCAGGATCAAAGGTCTTTTATCAGCAAATTCGAGATGTGACTGAAAGATAACTTCCTCCAGTTTCATTCCTGTTTGAAGACCTATCTCTCCTATGCACACAACCCTCTCATCTTCCAGAATTGAGGGAAGAAGATTGAAAACTTTTTCTACGTCATTCTCAGGAATAGCTGAGGGGTGAACTCCTATTCCAATTAACACATTCACACCATTTTCCTCACCTCTTCTAACTTCAAATTCGAGAAGTCTGTGATAGTGTTCTATGAGAATCTCAGCACTCGTAACTCTCATTGGAGGGTGAGCAAGAGAAACAACATTTCTAATTCCTGCAATCCCCATCATCTTGAAATCTTCTGGACCCCTCTCATCCATATGAGTATGGGGATCCACCCATCCATAGAAATATCTCACTCAGGGACCCTCCTCACAGTTATCTCATTTCCACTTGCAAGCATCCTGAGAATTATGTTTGCTATCGCACTACCCTTCTTTATTTTTATGTCTCCGCTTCTTCCCACAGTTGCAGTAAAAAGATAATCATCTCCACAGTAAACTTCAACAGTCTCTCCTACAAGATCTCCGAGATGAAGAACGATTGATTTGTTCGTCTCTTCTATTTCAGGTTTTATCACTTCTTCAGCTCTATCCTCTCTCCTCCTCACTTCACTCTCTCTGCTCACCACATCTATACTCATATCCAGAGCTCTCTCTATCTTCTCTATCGTTCTCCCTCCTTTCCCGAGAACTTTTGGAATATCCCTCTCGTCAACGTAAACAATTGCTTTATGCGGATTCACAACATCGACCTCAACACCTCTCTTAGCGTACTTCTCTATCTCTCTCTTCACCTCTCTTGAAGCAATTCTGAGGGCACCACTCGTAGTCTCCTTCTTTACAGGCATCACAACAACCTGTTCTCCATAAGTGTAGATCTCGTATTCCACCTCTCCAGTCTCGAAATCTATGATCTCTATCACGGGTCTTGCGAGATCAGCTTCAAACATTCCATAAGGAACTTTTACAGTGAAGTTAACATCGTAAACTTTCTTTATCTGACCCTTCTCTATAAAGATGACAGTGTCAACAATCTGCGGGATCATCCCAAGCTCCACTCTTCCTATCAGTCTCTGAAGTGCATCTATGGCTCTCGTCGCATGAACAACTCCAATCATTCCAACTCCCGCAAGTCTCATATCAGCAAAGATTCTGAAGTCTCTCGTCCTCCTCATCTCATCATAAATCGTATAATCCGGTCTCACAAGGAGAAGAATTTCTGCGGTATTTTCCATATTCCCATCAAGAGGAGCATACTGGGTTATTTCGTCTGAAACCTGAAGATCTCTTGGACTCTCCATTGTTTTCACAAGAAATCCCTGCTTTGAAAGGAACTCAGCAACTCCTGAGGCAAAAGTTGATTTTCCAGCTCCAGGAGGTCCGGCTATTAGAACTCCTCTTTGTCTTTCAACAATCCTTCTTTTCAGCTCTTCACCGAATTTGTAATCATCTAAACTTACTTTCACAAGCGGTCTCACCGCTGTAATCTCCATACCATCCGAAAAGGGAGGTCTGGCTATCGCAATTCTAATTTCTCTCCATTGGGCAACAGTCACACCACCCCTATCAATCTCTATGAAGGCATCTGGATCTTTTTTGCAGACCTCAATTATTTCCTTTGCCATCTCTCTGAGATCCTTTCCACTAAGCTTCTCTGTTCCTATTGGTTCGTATTTCATACTCTCCACGGAACCCCTTTTTGCCATCGGAACAACTCCTTCCTTCAAATGAACTGACATTGTTCTTTCATCGAAGAAATCGAGAAGTCTCATCTTTGGCTTTATCGGAGCTTCTGGTTCAAGATAGATTACTTTGAGCCCCTTTGCTCTTGCAACTTCTGCTTGAACCACGTCACTCGTGACGAAAGTTGCATTGAGTTTTATGGCAACTTCTCTAATCATTGCATCTATGGAACCGCTGTAAGCCAGTTTTACGTCCTCCAAAGAGGGCCTCTCTCCATAATACTCGAGTTTGATTCTACCCTCCTCTGCCATTTCTCTGAGCTTGTTAAGCTCAGTTAGTCCATTAAATCCAGTTTCTTTTCCTTGATTAGCTTGATTCTCCAGTTCTGCTACCACTGCTTCGGGGATAATTACTGTTGCATCTTCCAACTCTCCCTTTTCTATCATCTCTGTTATCCTTCCATCTATAATTACACTGGTGTCAGGAACGACCTTCATTTCCATAAACCTCCCTCGGATCAAAGACTCTCTCTCTAACTACTTCTCCCTCTATGTTTCTGAAGAAACAGCTTTTATATCCTTCATGACAAGCTCCACCAGTTTGTTCTACTTTGATGAGCAAAGCATCTCCGTCACAATCTACAAGCACTTCACAGATTTTCTGCACATTTCCCGAAGTCTCTCCTTTCTTCCAGATTCTCTTCCTCTCTCTACTCCAGTAGTGGGCTTCTCCAGTTTTTAAAGTAAGCTTTAATGTCTCCTCATTCATATAAGCCAACATCAGCACTTCTTTGCTCTCACTATCCTGCACAATCACGGGAATCAATCCTTTTTCGTCGAATTTCAGTTTCACGGACACAACTTTTTATATCAATTTTTATCTATTTAACCAAAGTGGTAAGGTGAATTCCATGAAACTTTTAAGCACCGGAATTGAAACTCTTGACACTCAGCTTGGAGGAGGATTTCCTTCTGGAAGCACGATTTTGATACTTTTCGATCCCGGAGCAGGTTATGAGATTTTTTCTACTCACTTGGTTATAGGGGGATTGAAAAATAAAGAAAAAATCTTTTATGTGAACACAGATGCTCCGATTGAGGAAATCGAGGAAATATTAATAGAATACGGGGTGAAGGTGGAGGAGTATAAGAAAAAAGGTGATTTGAGGTTCATTGACGTCTACACAGAGAGGTACGCTAGTGTATTTCCAAGAGAGCTTCTTTCGCAATCCTATGAAAATGCTCTCGGTGGATACGATCCTCTCTCGGGGTTGAGAAATCTTGTAACCGATCCTAATAAAAAGGGGATTCGAACTATTTTGGATTCGTTATCTTATTTTTTGAGAAGCTATGAAATCAAGGATGTAATAGATCTCGTGGAGTTGATGGGAGTTTTTACAAGGGCCTCCCAAAATCTCTCAATTATTTTCATGCCCCGGGGAATGCATAGCGAAACTGAGGAGAATACCATGAAACATCTGTGCGATGGAGTTATAGAGCTTCTCGTGAGAGAAGATGGAACTCAACTCAATCATTACATGAAATTCCTCAAAATGAAAGGAAGTTCCACTCCAAGAAATCTCATTCCGTACAGGATAACTGAAAGAGGAATTGAAGTTGAGACAACGAAGAGGTTACTTTAATTTTCTCATCTCCTTCATAAGCTCTCTGTTCAGCGAGACTATCAGATCACTAATTACTCCGAACATGAAAATTTGAAATCCTATGATGATCAGAAGGGCTGTGAGTACACTGAGAAGGTAATGTGTAACATGATTCATCCACTCAATGACAACATAGATTCCAGTTAGAACCCCGATAAACATTATGAAAAGTCCCAAAACTCCAAAATACATCATAGGATTGTGCACTTTCATCATTCTGTAGATCGTCATTCCTATTCTCACCCCATCTTTCAGAGGATTAAGTTTAGTTTTAGCACCTATCCTCTTTTTGTAACTTATCGGAACCTCTACAACTTTTAAGCCTTTTCTCACACTCTCTATCGTCATTTCCGCCTCTATTTCAAAACCTTTTTGTTTTAACTCGAGTTCTTTTATCTTTTTCGTTTGGAAGGCTCTGTAACCAGAAAGAATATCGTTCAGAGGAATCCCATAACCTGTGGAAAAAAGAAGATTCAGAATTTTGTTTCCTATAAAATTCAAACGTGTGAATGCACCTTTTTCGTAATTTGCGAATCTGTTTCCTATAACATGATCTGCACCTCTGCGAACCTCTTCTATGAGGATGAATACCTCTGAAGGCAAGTATGTACCATCCCCATCTACCATCACCGTGATCTCTTTATCAATCATCTCAAGTGCCTGAACTATCGCAGAACCCTTTCCTTTACCTTTCTGTAGAACAACTCTCGCTCCTTCAGCTTCTGCAATCTCTCTCGTTCCGTCAGTGCTTCCTCCATCAATTACGAGGATATTCTTAAATCCAATCTCTTTGAACTCTCTGATGAGCTCTCCTATGGTTTTCGCTTCATTCAGAGTTGGAATGAGAATACAGACATCATCCATTAAAAGAAAAATTCGAGGTCATGAGAAATAAATTTTTAGAAGTTCACAGTTTTGGTCACTCCTTTCTGAATCTCTTCTTCAGTAAAGCTAACGTGTTTCACAACTCCTCCACTTTTTACTGTGTAATCTCCAATTATTTTAACATCATAGGGCATAGTTGAAGAATAAGGAACTCTCACCTCATAATATCCGTTTACAGGCTCAATCGTTTGAATGTATTGGAAGGTTCTCCCGTTATTTGTTTCGATCGTTGCTGAGATCTTCACAGTCTGAGTTGCAGTGCCCTTTATCACTCCTCCTTTCACATATTCGAAGATCTTTACATAGGAGCTCGGTGGTGTTGGATCATAGAGGATCGCATAGCTGTTACCCAAACTCATGAGAGATGGATTGTTTCTGAGCTGAAGATAAAAGTTCAGAGCCTCACTGTAGTTACCTTTGAACATAACCGTGTCAATTCTTCCAGTTCCAAGGTTTGCAACTTTGTAGGTCACCACATAGTTTTCAGATTCATGAATCAGTCTGAAATTTTCAAGACCATTTCCATCAAGGTAGTGTAATCTTCCGAGAGTCGTTGAGTAGAACTTCTCGCTGTTGAATGGTAATCCAATTGTGTGATTAAAGAGCGAGACATTCACAATCTTGAAATATCCCTCTTCGTCTTCGGCCCAAACTCTTATGGCACCGTATTTGAGTGACGCCATCTCTATATCTGTTATCACGTATTTTGATCCCAGTTCGTTAAGGATTTCAGAAGCTTCGCTCTCGTTCATTGCTGTGAAGAAGAGAGATGCGGTTTTGGCTCCTTGCTGGAAGGGATTTGCGTTCGGAATTCTATGAGCAATTGCCGTTATCCAGTGTCCATAATCCCACCAGCTCATAACTCCATAAGCATCCGAGGGATATCTCTCCCCTTTCGAAGTCTCATAGCTCTGGTAATAGAAAGAGTCGTAGAAGCTTCCATTCGGCGTGTATTCCCTCATCCACTTCAAGGTCTCATACCAGTCATCGTTGATTGTTGAGTGTGATGCGATGAGTGTTGAGGAAGAGCTCTGAGAATAGGCGGATGAGGCTGTAGGGAATAGGGTGATGAGAAGAATTAAAATTCCCGAGATTAACTTTGAGTAATCAACACCTTTTTTGTACTTCTTCTTTCCTTTTTTCGATCGTGAAACCTCCGCCTCTTTGAATCTGTAAAATCCGATTTTTTCGAGAATGACCTCAACCATCACTCCAGAAAGAACCGCAGAAACCGCTCCGAAGTAATATGCGAATCTGATCTGCCCTGCCAAGGCTACTAACATTGCGACGCTCCAGATAAGAATGAAAAGGTGACACTCGCCCCTCTCTCTGTAAAGCTTGTAAATGAGATAAATAATTGCTGGAATGGCGAAGAAGAAGGTTATCGAGAATTGATCCCATGCTCTGTAAAGAGAGAATTCACCGTTCTCTATGAAGAACGGCTGAACTTCCGCAATTGTTCTTCCATAAGCTCCGGGAGTCACAACTCCGATGACACTCTTTATGACGTTTGGAAACATCACAAAGATGACTGAAAGGGCAAAAATTCCAAGAACAAGAACGATCAACGAAGATGCATCATCTCTTCTGAGTCCAATTTTCTTCCAGTAGCCTTTTTCTTGAAGAACATCAATAGCGAAGAAGATCAAAAGAATCACTGCTGAAGTTAAAAGTATAAAGAGTTGGAAAGGAGAGTAATAGACGAGAGAGATTCCCGGATATTTGAAGGCGAAAGGTAAGTAAACAAGAGAAGCAGTGAAGAACATCAACACTCCTGTAATAGCAAGAGACTTCGTATCGGCTTTGAGAAATCTCTGGAAGACAAAGACGAGAAAGATAAAGAAGATAATTAAGACTCCTAGGATGAAGCCAGCTGCCCAAGAGAGAAGATACAATCCAAAGGAAATTCCTGCGAGAATTGGCACAATCAAAGAGCTTCTGTCTCTGATATTCTCTCTGATATCTCTTCCCTTCCAGAGATTGATGGATTTCACGAAAAGTGCAAGAGTTGCAATCGTCCAGAAGACCTCCCAGATGTGATGGTCGTTGAAGCCTAGGAGACTCCTGTAGAGCAACTGACCTGGCATTATACCAACAAGAACAGCTGAAATTACTCCAGCTTTCTTGTTGAAAGCTTCTTTCACGAGAAGATAAACTGGAAGTACGAGCAGAGTCCCTCCAATCGCAGGAATGAAGACAATAATACTTCTTATTGATTCTACATTAGAAGCCCCAAGAATTTTAGATAGAAAAGCTCCAAAATAAACTAGAAAAGGTCCAAAATGTATGTAAGTGCCGTATGGGAAGTTCGTGAATGCATCAAACCATATTCTTGAGGGAAAATTTGCCAGACAATTCTCTATAAGCCTCGAATAATACCACGGGTCATTTCCTATGAATCTGACTTCTTCAACGAAAATCGCATTCCAAGGATTCACAATTCTCAGGTAGAGGCTGAAAATCATCACGGGAATCAGAAAGAGCCAGTGCCAGTGTCTCTGAAGCAATGCATCACGATTCATCGGTAATAGTACGGAAGAGATGAATTTAAATTTTTCTTATAGAATTGAGATAACTCCAAGAGAAGCGAGAAGAACTAAAAAACCGGCTATGAGGACCCCGAAGAAGATGGAAAGAAATGCACTCTGGAAAGGTAAATTCAGAAGAACAGCAATCAGAGATCCTGTCCAGGCTCCTGTGATAGGAAGGGGTATTGCAACAAACAACGTCAATCCAAGAGGACCATATCTCCTCACAATCTCACTTCTCTTCTCTCCAGTTCTGTAAATCCAGCTCAAAAGAAAAGAGAAAACGTCGTAATTTTTTAGGATTTCGAGAATTTTTCTGAAGAAAAGAAGAATAATGGGAACAGGGGTGATATTTCCAAGAACACTAAGGAGGTAAACTCTCCAAGGATCTAATCCAAGGAAAAGTCCTAAAGGAATGGATGCTCTGAGCTCCAATACTGGGAGCATAGAAGTTAGAAGAACTTTAAGTTCTTCCATTTTCTCCCTCCAGAACTTTTACAAGTCTATAAAGGGCCTCGTTGATCGGAGCTTGAGCTCCGATAGAATGCGCAGTTCTAACTATTTCTCCGTTTATCGCATCTATTTCAGTTCTCCTCCCGTTCAAAACATCTTGAAGCATGGAAGAAAAATTCTCTGAGGTCCTTTTCGCAACCTCAAATGTTCTCTCTACAGGATCTTCGTCAAAAGTTATTCCGAGAGCCTCTGCAATTCTTTTTGCCTCCTCACAAACCTCTCTTAACAATTTTCTCAGAGAGGAGATCTCAAGAAGAACTCCGTTTTTAACACCGGCTATTGCGGTTAAAGGATTTATTCCGCAGTTTACGATAGCCTTCTTCCATATCTCCATTTTTATGTCTTCAGAAATTCTGACATTCATTTTTGCTCTAGTAAAAATCTCTGAAATCATCATGATTCTTTCTGTTATCTTTCCATTCATCTCTCCTATAACAATCTCTCCTTCTCCTGTGTATTTCACATGCCCTGGCTCAACTCTAAGAGCTCCGTAAGAGGTTACCCCTCCGATAACCCTCTCCCCTCCTAACTCTTCCATCAGAGTCTCCTCATTTCCTATTCCGTTTTGTAGCGAGAGTACAGGAGAGTCGAACTCTCTCAGAGCCTTTGCAGCACTCCTCGTATCATAGGATTTCACTGTTAGAATCGTGAGATCTGATTCTACAGGAGTTAGCGAGGTGGGAATTTTAAGAGTAACATTCATCTTTCCAGAGATCTTCAAACCCCTCCTCTCTATCTCGCTAATGTGCGGAGGTCTTCCAACCAAGATGACCTCGAAGCCTGAGAGATGTAAAAGACCTCCAATGAGACTTCCAAGCGCCCCAGCCCCCATTATCATGATCTTCATTTTTTTACCTCCTTTTTTAAAAACTCGGCAAGTTTTTCGAAGGTCTCTGGATGGAGCTTGGCAATCTTCAATCCTGGTGCTGGGTTAACTTCAAGCAAATAATCCTCCTCTCCAATCAGAATGTCAAACCCCGCATATTTGATTCCAAGAATTTCTGCAGATTTAAGAACAAGCTCCTCTTGAGTTTCAGTCATCTTAAAAACTCTGGGCTCAGCTCCTTGGAATAAATTTCTCTTCCATCCCTCGGTTTTTACTCTTTCCTCAACTGCAACTATCTCATCCCCTATTAAAAAAGCTCTTATATCTTTCGCATCTCTAACGAACTCTTGAGCAAGGAAAATCTTTTCTGAAGTTGGAGGAATCTCGTGAATTGCAGAGATATAGTCGAGTACTCCTCTAAAATCATCTTCACTTCTGATCATTATTGAACCCTTTCCGCAACTTCCAAAATTCGGTTTGACAACGAAAGGAAAGTTAAGCTTCTCTATAACTTTTCTAATCTTCTCTTCAGTGTATGGATATGAGATAACATAAGTTCTTGGGACAGGAATCCCCCTCTTTTTCATCAGAAAATTCACATAAGCTTTGCTTTTACATTTCATGAATGTTGAAACATCGTTGATGAGGGGGATAAAGCTCTCTGCTATGCTTCCTAAGGTTATTTGCTGTCTAGAATTTATGTAGTTTACTCCTATTGAAAGATCATCCAACCTCCTCTCAAAATCTTCAATTAAATTGCCTATTTCGATAATCTCTGGAGACAGAAATCTACTCAAACCTCTGTATAGGGTCACTGCAGTTGATCCTGCTTTCGAAGTTAGAATTCCAACTTTAAAAGTCATTCAATTCTCCCATGGTTCTCTACGATTAAAAATTTTACCAGTTTTCGGAGATCCTCTTCGCTATTCACGTTGAAGAAAGTCTCCTTAGGAAGATCCTCAGCAGGGAAGTACAGAACTTTGGAGAGACGTAAAATAGCAGACGAGATTCTTCTCTCTCCATTTTTCAGAGCATCTTCCGAAGCTATAAGCATAGCATCTTTTCTGTAAATTCCATGAAGTGGTTCCAAATATCCAGAAGACCACTTTGGTATTACTGCGTCATACCCTCGAGAAAGGGAGAATAACTTTTCAACGGCATCTCTTCTTATCATTGGCATGTCACAAGCTGTTACAAAGATATAATCAGATCTCATCTCTCTTAACCCGGATCTCATCCCTTCGAGAGGTCCCATCATTCCAGAGTCAAAACTTAAAGGAACCCTCAAATCCTCCTTTATCCTCTGATCTCTTCTCAGAGCGATTCTGAGCTCATCAAGAAAAGACAATCTCTCCACCACATATTGAATAAGCGTTTTTCCGAATACATTTATCTCGCATTTCTCTTTTTTCATTCTTTTCGATCTCCCTCCCGCGAGGATGAGAGCACCTCTCATCAGCTCATCCTCAAAACACTCTTCACGTACTCTTCATCCACATCCGTATTTATACATCCACTCCTTTTGAGAGGGATCCCCTGAGATGGAATTTTGAATTTCGTTAAGTGACTCAGAGCCTGTCTAAGCTCTTCAAAACACGCAACTCCTACTGCAGCTTTTATTCCATCTTCTTTAATTATCTTCATTACCATACTTCCCCCAGGGACAATGAAATATTTGCAGTTAATCTTCTCGCAGAATTCCACAAGATTGCCTATTTTGCATTCTTTGTTACATCTCTTACATATCAGACCTCTTTCGGTATATCCTCCCTTACACTTCTCCACTTTTCTCAAACAATGAGGGAGGAAAAGAACTCGATCCTCAATTGAAATCTCTTTGAACTCTTCCTCGTTTAAAATGTTGTAGATTTCAATTTCGAGCTCATCCAGTCTCTCCTTTTCAATTTTCATAAGTGATGCAATTTCTTTGAAAATTTCAGAAGGTGTGAACGAGATAGTAGTTCCATAAACACGAATTATCTGTTCTTTTATTATCTTTCTGAAGTTCAAACCTCGCATATCTCAACCTTACGAGGAAAAATTAAAAAATTTTGCCAATGAGCATTGAAGCATGAAACTCAGAGAGATTTTGAAGAAAGTAAGGGAAGGATCAATGAAAATTGAGGATGCGGAGAGAGAAATAAAAGCTTTTCAGACTGCAGAGATCGAGAGGATAGCAAGGCTAGATCTTGGAAGAGAGATCAGAAAGGGAATTCCTGAAGTCGTGTTTGGAGGCGGGAAAAGCGAAGAGGAACTTGTGAAGATCTCTCTTAAAATGCTTCAAGACTCTGGAAGGTGCATAATAACGAGATTAAGCAGGGATAGGGCTCTTAAAATCATTTCAAAGCTTCCAGAAGATTCATGGCACGAGTTCGACTCCGGAATTCTTGTGATCAAAAAGAAGGGATTTGAGAAAAAGGAATCTGGCGGAAAAGTTGCAATTCTTACTGCGGGGACCTCAGATATACCTTTCGCGAAGGAAGCAGAGATTATAGCAAGAGAGATGGGTTGCAAAGTTTTAACTTTTCATGATGTTGGGGTTGCAGGAATTCACCGTCTCTTTCCTGTCCTCACCGAGATTATGAAGGCTGACTGTGATGTTATAATTGTCGCAGCAGGAATGGATGGGGCTCTTCCATCTGTGGTTGCAGGGCTCGTGGATATTCCAGTTATCGGACTTCCGACTTCCACTGGCTACGGTGCAGGTGGAAAGGGAGAAGCTGCACTCTATTCCATGCTTCAGAGTTGCTCCCCTGGTCTCGGTGTGGTGAACATAGATAATGGTTTCGGGGCTGGGGCTCTTGCTGCAATTATAGCTAACAGAGTTGCAAAGTTCAGAAAGGGAGGAAACGATAAATAGAAAGAAAAGAATATTGAAGTTTGATGAATGAAGAAAGAAACGAGCTTAGAATCTACAGAATTCTGATTATTCTACTTCTTATCGTCATTTTAGTTCAAACTTTTGCAATAGCTTATTTTGTCATCTCTTCAGAAGTTTCGCCTCCTGCTATCCCAGTTAGACCGAAAATTGCAGTTATTTACGTTCAAGGAGAACTCACAACTGGAATTGCTTCAGGTTATGCCAGCTCTGACATCATAGTTCGACAGCTTGAGGAGTTGAAGAAAGACGAAACTGTGAAAGCAGTGATTTTAAGGATAAACAGCCCTGGAGGATCTCCTGCAGCAGCTCAGGAAATTGTTGAAGCCGTAAAGGAGCTTCGTAAAGAGAAGCTCCTCATAGCATCTCTTGGAGATATTGCAACTTCTGGAGCTTACTATATTGCAGTCCCCTCTCATCTCATCATCTCCTCTCCTGACACTATGACTGGGAGCATTGGTGCCATCTGGGTATTTAGAGATAAGTCTGAATATTATGAAAAAGAAGGAATAAACTTCACTATAATCAAATCAGGGGAGTTTAAGGATATGGGAGCAGATTGGAGATCTCTCACCAGTGAGGAAAAGAGCTACGCTCAGCAAATCGTGAACGATGTTTTCGAAAGATTTCTTGAGACTGTTGCGGAGTTTAGAAACATGAGTGTAGAAGAGCTTATGGAATATGCAGATGGAAGAATTTTAACGGGTGAGATGGCTAAAGAGGCAGGTCTTGTGGATGATTTTGGAAATCTAGAGAAATGCATTGAAATAGCATCTGAAAAACTAAATATCGAGAATCCGGAGATCAAATACTACAACGAACCCTCCAAGGAAGGAGGAAATTATCTATCTTACTGGGAGAATAGCCCATATGGGATGATATTTGTATAAATTAAAAGGAAGGGGGTGGGGGAATTGAGAGAGAAGAGAAAAAGAGTTAAGAGAAAATGCGTGAGATGCGGTGAAGAATTTGAAGGGACAGCAGACGATCTTTACTGTGAAAGATGTAAGAGAAACAGAAGTTACTTCACTTTGTCTTAAGAAAATTTAAAAAATTAAAAAATTTGGTAAAGGTATTACACTCTCTGCGCAGCTAGTTTGATGTCTTCTGCTTTTACAGTCTTTCTTCCTGCATGTCTTGAGAGCTTCACAGCCTCTCCAGCAACCTTAAGTCCGTATTCTTCGAGAATCTCCGCAAGAGCCTGTCTTGCATCTTCACTGACTCTGTCAGCACCTGCTTTCCTGATGATCCTATCTACGGGGGCTATTGGAAGTTCCGCCAACTATTTCACCTCCTCCATATTTCTTTTCAGCTACACATTTTCTAAGAGACCCAACAAACTGTCAGATCCTCAAAATTCTTTTTATCTCGGTAATATATAAATTTTTCTGAGATCTCCTTTCAGAGCCCGCTAAATTAAAATATCTCAACTCCAATATACTCTTGTGGGCAAAGCATTCATTTTAGATACTTCAGCATTCATCCACGGATTGAGGTTGAGGGGCGAGTTGATAACGGTTCCAGAGGTTGTTGAGGAGTTAAAAGATCAGAGATCAAGAACCAATTTCGAGTTATCTGGGTGTAGAGTTGAGGAAGCGAGAGAAGAGTACATTAGAGAAGTTATAAAGTTTATTAAAGATCTTGGAGAGACGGAACTTTCGAGAACAGATATTAATCTTCTTGCAAAGGCTCTTGAGCATAAAGGAATCCTTGTGAGTGATGATTATTCAATCCAGAATGTTGCCACATCAATCGGAATTGAAATATCTCCCATAATACGGGGGAAAATAAAAGAAGTAATCAGATGGGAAAGAAAATGCTCTGGGTGTGGAAGGAAGGTTGAAGGAGAAGTTTGTCCATATTGCGGTTCTGAAGTGAGGAGAAAGAAAGTTAAAGGGTAATGAACTTCGCATCCTCAATTCCTTCGATCTCTCTGATTTTTTCGAGAACTTCCTCGCTTATCGGATCATCCACGCTCAGAAGCATAATTGCTCTTCCGCCTATCTTCTCTCTTCCGACCTGCATGCTTGCAATGTTTATATTGTTCTCCCCTAGAATCGTTCCAACTTTACCGACCATTCCGGGAACATCTAAATGCTTCGTCACAAGTGTATATTTCGTCAGTTCGAAGTCAACTTTATAACCCATTATCTTTGTCAGTCTTATCTCTCCGTTCATCAGAATTCCAGAAACGCTAATCTCATCATCGCCTCTTAGAGTGACTGTAATCTCATTTTCTCCTCCTCTTCCCTCAGTTTTACTCTCTTTTACCAAAATTCCTCTCTGAGAAGCTATTATGGGTGCATTCACGTAATTTACAGGACTCATCAGAATCGGATCAAGAAGACCTTTGATGGCCGAAGTCGTCACGAGAGAGAGATCCATTCCAGCAAAATCTCCTCTGTAGGTTATCTCAATTTCTCTGATTCTTCCCTCCACCATCTGTGCAGAGAATTTGCTGAGAGATTCGGCAAGGTTAAGGTAGGGTCTCAAAATGCTTAGCACACTTGGAGGTACCTGAGGCATGTTCACTGCATTCTTCACGAAATCTCCATTCAACGCAGATTTAACTTCTTTTGCTATTTCAAGAGCAGCTCTTTTCTGTGCCTCTCTTGTGCTTGCTCCTAAATGAGGGGTAGCAACAACATTCTCAAGAGAGAGGAGCGGAATCTTTCCAGGTGGTTCCTTTTCAAATACATCCAGAGCAACTGCTCTGACATCTCCTCTCTTTATAGCTCTGTAAAGCGCTTCTTCGTCTACAATTCCCCCTCTGGCACAGTTAACTATGATAACTCCTTTCTTCATCTTCTTCATCGCCTCTTCGTTGATAAGTTTCTGCGTCTCTTTTGTTTTTGGAGTGTGAATCGTGATAAAGTCTGATCTCTTTAGAAGATCTTCGAAAGATACGAGTTCTACTCCAAGTTCTTTTGCTCGCTCCTCTGAAACATAAGGATCGTATGCAATAACTCTCATACCAAAAGCCATCGCCCTCTTCGCAACTTCGCTTCCAATCCTTCCAAGACCAATTATCCCGAGAACTTTTTCGTAGAGCTCAACTCCCATGTATTTCTTTCTATTCCATTCTCCCTTCTTGACAGACTCATTAGCTTGTGGTATATTCCTCGCAGCTGCAAGCATCATCGCTAAGGTATGTTCTGCAGTTGTGATGGTATTTGCATCCGGGGTATTTATCACGAGAATCCCTCTTTCGGTCGCAGCCTCAACGTCAACATTGTCCACTCCAACTCCTGCTCTTCCTATGACTTTGAGATTTTTGCCCGCCTCAATAACCTCTCTCGTTATTTTTGTTCCACTCCTGACGATTATTGCATCGTAATCTTTTATCCTCTCCAGAAGTTCCTCGTGAGATATTTTCAGAAAAACGTCAACTTGAAAATCCTTTTTAAGCTCCTCAATTCCTTCTTCATCGAGCGGATCAGTGACTATTATTCTCATGGATCTCCTCCCTCTGTCGGAGCTAAGGGAAAGATATATATAAAATCTCTGATGCAAAAGCTCAAAAAATTGTTTATTGTGGATGGAAGGAAGAGAGGATAAAGTTCATATCTTTTCGAACGAATGATTTAGTGCATACATTACTCTGAGTGATAAAGTTTGTAATAATCTAGAAAAAAGGGGAGATGTGTGAAATTGAGGAAAAGTGGGAGAAGTGAAGAGGAGGTTCTAAGAGAACTGGAGGAAATGTGGAATAGTAGGATTCCTTATGAAAGAGTCTTCAGTTCGATGTGCACCAAACCTCATCCAATTGCAGTTAAAGCTTTTTTACTCTTTATAGAGTCTAATTTAGGCGATTTTGGAATTTTTCCATCTGTTAAAGAGCTTGAGGATAAAGTAGTGTCAATCTCTGCAGAACTCCTCGGAATAAAGAAATTTTGTGGTTACATGACCAGTGGAGGAACTGAAGCGAATATTCAGGCTCTGAGAGCTCTTAGAAATGTTAAAAGAGGGAAAAATTTCATAGCTCCTAAATCAAGGCATTTTTCGATTGACAAAGCCTCGGATATTCTTGGGGTTGAGATGAAGATTGCACCATTGAATGAGGAATATCAGGTAGACGTCTCGGCACTTGAAGAGATGATAGATGAAAATACTTTCGGGATAGTTGCACTTGCGGGTTCAACCGAACTCGGTCAGATAGATCCTTTGGAAGAAATATCTAAAATGGCATCAGAATGTGATATTCCAGTTCATGTGGATGCTGCTTTCGGAGCTTTCGTAATTCCCTTCATTGATGAGCTCGATGTAAATTTCTCCCTTCCCTCAATCTCCTCAATTTCTGGAGACCCTCATAAGATGGGAATGAGCGTTATTCCTTCTGGAATTCTTCTTTTTTCAGAAGAGAAATATATGGATGCCATAAAGGTCAGAACCCCCTATCTCACTACAAAGCATCAATATTCTCTTCCTGGAACCAGACCCGGAGCTTCAGCAGCTGCAACTTATGCTGTTTTTGAACACTTAGGAAAAGAAGGTTATCGGAAGATTGTGGAGAGGTGCATGAGAAACACCAAACTCATCATCGAACTCATGGAAGAGTTGGGATTCGAGCCGGTAATAGAACCGAAAATGAATATCGTGACATTTGAAATGGAAGATATAGACAGGATAAGAGAGGAACTTAAAAAAAGAAGGTGGCTCGTCTCAAAATCACTGAACCCTCTTGGGATGAGACTTGTGATAATGCCTCATGTGGAAGAAGAGAACCTCAAGTTATTTGTGGAGGATCTGAAGAGGATAATTTGATGAAGGTGGATTTCGAGAGAGCAATTGAGGAGATAAAAAGAAGAGGATCGAAAAGAGTTGGAATTCAGCTTCCTGATGGTCTCAGAAGAAGAACTTTTGAGATTGCTGAGGAAATAGAAAGAAGAACCGATGCAGAAGTCATAATATCGGGAAATACTTGCTTCGGTGCATGCGATATAGATCTTCATCTCCTTCATGAAACAGACCTTCTTGTTCACTTCGCTCATTCTCCAATTGGAGAGATGAATAAAGTCCTCTTCGTCTCAGTGACTCAGGAGTTTGAGATTGAGGATCTAATGAAAGAAGCTCTCTCAATTCTTGGAAAGAGAGTTAGCGTTGTGACAACTGCACAGCATTTCGGAGTTCTTGAAAAGGCGAAAAAAATGCTCGAAGAAAGTGGAAGAGACGTCATCATAAAGAAACCAAGAAGATCTCCAAATCCCGGTCACATCCTTGGATGCGATTTTTCCGCAGTTGCTGAGAACTCGGACATACTCTTCATTGGCACAGGTGATTTTCACGCTCTTGGCATCTCTCTCTTTACGGAAAAAGACGTTGTAGTTCTCGATCCTCTGAAAAATGAAGTTAGAGTTGTGAATGCAGAAAAGATGAAGAGAAAAAGATATCTAATAGTATCTAAATGTTTTGAAGCAAAGAAGTTCGGAATAATCGTGAGCTCGAAGCCGTACCAAAAAAGATTATCTCTTGCGAGAACTCTCAGAGATAAAGCGAAGAAAAAAGGTTTGAGGGCGGAGATAATTTATCTCGACACCATCCTCTATGAAACTCTTCTGAATTTTGATGCGGATGCATACGTGAATACCGCTTGTCCGAGATTCACATATGATGATGCAGAACTTCATCCTAAACCCGTGATTACTCCTGAAGAATTTCTAGTCGTTCTCGGTGAAAAGAAGCTTGAAGAGGTTGGTGTAGATCAGATGTAATTAATTGTTACGTTTTCTTCAGAAAGTATTATAAACATTCGACCTTTAATTCCCATTGCCCTCTTTAATCATTGGAGGTGATTACGTGGAAGCTCTGTGGATTGCACCAGTTGCAGGTCTCTTAGCTCTCGTCTTCTCAGGCTATTATGCTCTCTCTGTTTTGAAAGAAGAAGAAGGAACTGAAAAGATGGTTGATATAGCGAGAGCTATACAGGAAGGAGCAACTGCTTTCATAAGAAGGGAATATCAGACTGTTGCAATTTTCGCGATAATTCTCGGTATAGTTTTGGCTTTTCTTCTTCCAAATGGAGTTATAATTTCGGTTGGATTCCTTGCCGGGGTTTTTTGCTCTGCTCTTGCAGGTTTCATAGGAATGTATATCACAGTTAGAGCTAATGTGAGAACTGCTAATAAGGCAAGAGAAGGTCTTGCGGAAGCTCTTAAAGTGGCATTTAAGGGTGGAGCAGTCACTGGGTTTAGCATCGTTGGTCTCGGCCTTCTTGGTTTGAGCCTCTTCTATATCTGGCTTAGAGATCCAACTCTGATTGTAGGATACGCTTTTGGAGCCTCTTTGATGAGCCTCTTCGCAAGAGTTGGAGGAGGAATTTACACAAAAGCAGCAGATGTTGGTGCAGATCTCGTCGGAAAAGTTGAAGCAGGAATTCCAGAGGACGATCCAAGAAACCCAGCAGTAATCGCTGATAATGTTGGAGATGCAGTTGGGGACTGCGCAGGAATGGGTGCAGACCTCTTTGAGACCTATGTGGTTACTGCCATAGCTGCTATGCTTCTTGCTATAACTCCTGAAGTTTACTCAAAATTTGGGGAGAATGCAGTTATTTTTCCACTTCTCATAGGTGCAGCAGCAATTTTTGGAACAATTTTTGGGAGCTTCTTTGTAAAGCTTGGAAAAGACGGAAAGATAATGAAGGCGCTCTACAAGGGAGTTATAGCGACAACAATCTTCTCTGCGGTGGTATTTTATTTCCTAACGGAGAAATTCATGAGCGGAAATCTCGGAATCTACATTTCAACTCTTACGGGTCTTAGCGTCATGGTTGCGATGATTGCGGTAACAGAATACTACACCTCTGCATCATTTAAACCAGTAAGAGAGATTGCAAACTCCTCTAAAACTGGTGCAGGAACGAATATAATAACTGGACTGGCCCTCGCACATCAATCTGCATTTCTTCCCGCAATTGTTATCTGTGCCGGAATTCTCATTTCGTACTTTGCTTCTGGAGGTGCAACATCTCCAGCTCTTGGACTCTTTGGAGTCAGTATAGCTGCAGCAGCTATGCTCTCAACAACTGGGATCATCGTGAGTATAGATTCCTATGGTCCAATCACCGATAATGCTGGAGGGATTGCAGAAATGGCAGATCTTCCAGATGAAGTCAGATTGGTCACCGATCCTCTGGATGCTGTCGGAAATACAACAAAAGCCATCACAAAAGGGTATGCAATAGGATCTGCAGCGTTAGCAGCTCTTTCGTTATATGCAAGCTACAAGCATGAAGTCATTTTCACTATGGATAAACTTGAACTCCTCAGAGATTTTACCCTCTCTCTCGAGAACCCAATAGTTCTCGTTGGAGTTTTCATAGGAGCTGCCATCCCATTTCTTTTCGTATCCTTCCTCATGCTTGCTGTAGGAAGATCTGCATTTGAAGTTGTGGAAGAAGTAAGAAGACAGTTTAAAGAAATACCCGGAATCATGGAGGGTAAAGCTAGACCGCAGTATGGAAGATGCGTTGACATAGTGACAAAAGCAGCTCTCAGGGAACTGGCAATTCCTGCTCTAATAGCGATAATCTCACCACTTGCAGTTGGTTTCATTCTCGGTCCAAAGGCTCTCGGAGGCCTCCTCCTCGGAGTAATTGTTTCGGGATTGCTCATAGCTTTGGAGATGACCACCGGTGGTGCTGCTTGGGATAATGCAAAGAAATTCATTGAGGAGGGATTCCTCGGAGGTAAAGGTTCGGAAGCACACAAAGCAGCAGTCGTTGGAGATGTCGTGGGAGATGCTTACAAAGATACTGCAGGTCCAGCTATAAATCCGTTGATCAAAGTTATGAACACCGTCTCAATTCTCTTCGTCTATCTAATCGTCACCCATGCACTCATGTGGTGACGTTAATTATTAATTCTCCTCTCTCCCAATTTTCTTTCATGAACGAGATTCTTATGAGAGATGAAACTCTGTTTAAAAATCCCGAAGTTTTCGAATTTGATTATGTCCCAGATATACTTCTTTTTAGAGATTCTCAGCTTCAATCTCTTAAGTTCAACATATTTCCTGCTCTAAAGGGTCTCTCACCTATTAACACAATTCTCATCGGACCTCCTGCTACTGGAAAGACCTCTGCTGTTAAAATACTATTCCGCGAGCTTGAGGAGGAGGAAAAAATTTATACTGCGTATGTGAACTGTAACATAGATCACACAAGGCATCTGGTATTTTCTAGAATCTTCCGTGAAATCTTTGGATTCTCTCCACCCTCTTCAGGAGTTCCTTTCAGCCAGCTTTTCGAGAAAATCATGAGTCGTCTGAGTAGAGAAAGAAAACCACTCATAGTTGCTTTAGATGACGCTGGAGCTCTCTTCCACGAAAAAGAGCTCGATTCTGTTTTGAACTCTCTTCTCAGAGCTTACGAGATGTTTGAAGGAGTTAAAGTAGGTGTTATTGCAGTTTTCAGTGAACCTGATTTCAGAAGTTTGATGAGCTCGAAGAGTGTCTCAATTTTTCAGGCTCAGGAAATAAGCTTTCCTCCATATAAAAAAGAGGAAATTTATGGCATTCTGGAGAAAAGAGTTTTTTCTGGTCTTTATTCTGGAGTTATGGGAGATGAAATTCTTGAAAAAATTGTTGAGGAAACCGAAAAAGTAGGAGATCTGAGATTCGGAATAAGCATGATAAAATATGCTGTCCTTTATGCTGAAAAGAATGCAAGAAGAAGAGTGGTGGAGGAAGATCTCGCATTTGCAGTGGAAGAGTCTCAGAAACATATTTTTACCTCAATTCTTAGTTCTTTGAACGAAAAAGAGCTGAAAATTTTAGAAAAAATTTCAGAAGTTGAAGAGGATGTGATAAATTCTGGAGAACTCTACAGAGCAGTGAAAGAAGAAATAGAGATGGGATATACAAGGTTTTATGAATCCTTAAACAAGCTCGATAACATGAGGTTAATTCACATGGATTTTACAGGTAGAGGTCACAGAGGAAGAACGAGGATGATAAGGTTGAGATATCCGAAGGAAATCGTAAGAGAATCACTCAAAATGATGATGCGTTAGAACTCTCTCTAACGAACTGGAAAGCTTTATTCTCTTCTTCTTCAAATCTTATTTTGAGGTGGAAAAAATGAAAAAATACGCATACATTTTCCTTGCAGTCCTCCTAGCTGTTCTGATAATCACTCCGAGTTACGCTGAAGGGGAAGAAAAAGGAACTCTCGTTGTAACAGGAATCGGAACTCTGAATCTCTCTCCAGATACTGCAGAGATTTATATGGGAATTCAAACGGAAAATGAAAGTGCTGAAAAAGCACTTGAGGAGAACTCAGAGAAAATGAACGAAGTAATCAGCAAACTCAGAGCACTTGGAGTGGAAATCGAGACAACTCAGTTCTCCATCTATCCAGTTTACTCGTACACTGGCAAGGAGCCGAAGTTAAAGGGGTACAGAGTCCTTCACATGATCAAGGTGACAACAGACGTTGAAGATGCGGGAAGAGTCATAGATCTGGCAGTCGCTTCTGGAGTAAACAATGTTCAGAGCATAAGATTCACAATTTCGAATCTTAAGGAAAAGAAGGAGGAAGCTTTAAAACTTGCAGTGAGAGATGCTGGAGAGAAGGCAAAAATAATTTCCGAAGCTGTAGGAGTAAGCATCTTAGGAGTAAAAGAAATATCTTCGACATCGTCTTCTTATCCGATCTATCGACACGAAATTGCTTATGCAGCAATAGGTGATTCTGCAACTCCCGTGACACCCGGTGAGGTTCAGATCAGTGCAACCGTCACAGTGGTTTATTGGATCGCTTAATCGTCGATGATTAAGAGATACTTCGTTCCTTCAGGGTTTCTGAGAATAGTGCCTCCGAGAGTCTCAGCCAAATACCTCATCACACCGAGACATCTATCCCAATCTGGTTTAGGAAGACCTTTTCCTTCTTTTTCCCATATTGAAATTATATCTCCATAAACTTTTGAATCTCCATCTAGCTTGAAGAGCGAGAGACGAATAGCTCTGCTGGTTTGACCCATAAAATCATTCCTGTTGTTCATCAAATAATTCAGAACTTTCTGTGAAAGAGGACCGTCAACAGCCGAGATCTCATCGTCTGCAACAACGTAATCTAAACTCCTGTAGTAACTACGCCACACTTCATCATATTTTCTCTTCATTTTCCGAACTCCTTTACTGGCGTCACGCAAATAACTTCCCAATAATTTTCTCCTCTCTCCACAGCTCTACCTCGCTGTGGTGCACAATTTTCGTCAATCACTCTAAGAAAATATTGGATTTGAAAAAATAAAAATTTTGGGATTTTATCTCACTCCGATGAGTTCCATCAGCTCGATCATTCTAAGTGCAAGATTTCTGCACGTCTCCAACCCGATCTCATCATCTTTGGCTGCATCAAGTCTTATTCTGTCCCCTTGCACCGTTCCCCCGAAGTGCGTTGTGTTAAGATCTACAGCAACTATCATCTCTTGAAATAGCATCCATTTATGAATCTGAGAGCAGGTAATTTCCTGCCCACCATTTCTTGCTTGAGCTACTGCAATAGCTCCTCCCACTTTATTTTTTAACTTTCTTCCCTGTCTTCTCAGTGGAAGGGTTCTATCAAAAAGAGCTTTGAGCTGTGCTGTTACGTCAGAATGATAAACTGGGGAGGCAATAACTATTCCGTCTGAAAAGATCATTTTGTCTAATATTTCGGGTATGTCATCCTGAATTGGACATGGATCTGTTAAGCACGTGTTGCAGTGTACGCAATATCTGATATCCTTTTCGCAAAGCAAGATTGTCTCAGTCTCTATTCCTCTCTCCTCGAAAACTTTCATCGCCTCTCTCAAAGCTATTTCAGTGTTTCCTCCCTTCCTCGGAGATCCGCATATTCCGACAACTTTCATATCTTCTCTCCCTCCTCTCTTTTGTAATTAATTTTTATTCTCTTAAATCTTCTCGGATGGAAAAGCTTTTAAAAGAGATTGTAAAAGTAATAAGATGAATCTATTCTTTAAGCGGGGTGGGGTAGTCAGGAAATCCCGGCGGGCTCATAACCCGCAGATCCGTGGTTCAAATCCACGCCCCGCTATGAATCCCTCCTTATTTTCTTTCTATTGATTCTTTTCCGAGACGTCATCCTTCTCGAAAGGTTTAAATATGTTCATAATCTCACTTATTTTTACTTAAATGTATAAAATTGTTCAATAAAGATCAATTAATTGCATGGGTGATAGTGATGCTCGAAGAAATTGTACAGAGAAGGAATCTGAGCGTGGAGGAAGCTTATGAGTTGTTTAACAAGCTTTTAGAAGAGGAAGAACTCAGAATTGCCGCAACTCTTGCTGCACTGGAAACAAAGGGGGTAACATCTGAGGAGCTTGCTGGCTTTGCAAAAGCAATGAGAAAAAATGCAATAGAAGTCCCTCTTAGAAACACTTGCGACACATGCGGAACAGGGGGTGACAGAGCCAAAACAATAAACGTGAGCACCGCATCCGCTATTATCCTCTCATGTTTCAGAAAGGTTGCAAAACACGGAAATACTTCAATTACTTCCAGAAGCGGATCTGCAGACGTTTTGAGAGCACTCGGCTTTAAAGTGGAACTCGAAAGAGAGGAAGTAATAAAAATGGTCGAGAGAACAAACTTTTCTTTTCTTTTTGCTCCAAAATATCATGTAAAACTCAAGAAAATTATGCCTGTGAGAAGAGCTCTACACATAAGAACAGTTTTCAACATTCTTGGTCCACTTTCCAATCCTGCCAATCCATCTCATCAGCTCATCGGAGTCAGCTCTGAGGAGCTTGTGGATAAAGTTTCAGAAGCGCTTCAAATTCTTGGAGTGAAAAGAGCAGTTGTAGTGCACGGTTATCCTCTGGATGAAGTCAATCCGAGGGGAAAAACTCTTGTTGCGGAGATTGACGGAAGGATTGAGAAATATGAAATAACCCCCGAAGATTTCGGAATGAAAGAGGTGAGAATTCTTACTTGCAATTCTCCTGAAGAAAGTGCTAAGAGGTTGAAAATGACTCTCTCTGGAGAAGGTCTCCCTGAAGATCATACCTTTGTTTTGATGAATGCTTCGATGGCTCTCTTCTCTGTTGAACCGCGGGATCTGAAAGAATGCAGGGAGATTATTGAAGAGTGCGTTGAGAGTGGGAAAGCCATCAAAAAATTGGAGGAAATAATTTGCACGTCGAAAAACTTGAGTTAGTGGACCCACTCAAACTATATTTTGTCATCAGAGAATTTGACAATCCTTTCATGCTTGAATCCAGAACGAAACATGAAAAGAAAGCAAGATATACTTATATCTCCTTCTCTCCAGAGTTCACAATTGAAGTTGACGAAAAAGGAACGAAAATAAATGGTAAAAGAAAATCCAAAGAAAGAAACGTTTTCAGAGCTCTTAAAGAGATTCAGGACTTTGAAGAGTATAGGAGCGGAGAAAGATTCTATGGTGGCTTCGTTGGGTATATCAGCTACGACACAGTCCACAACTACATCGGAGGCGAAATTCTTGAACCATCTTTCTTTGGATTTTATCGCCATTTCTTTGTTTACGATCATCTGAACAATGAACTCCTTTTTATATCTCCAGAAAAGAATTTGGAAGCGAATAAAATCGTATCTAAAGCGAAAAAAGTGAAAATTCTAAAGAGAGAAATCTCTTCTGAAATCTTGGGGTGTGATGCTGATAAGGAGAAGTTCATGGAAATGGTTGAAAGAGGGAAGGAGCATATTTATGCTGGAGATGTTTTTCAGATAGTTCTATCGAGAGAATACGAGATTGAGACTGATGCTTCTCCTTTTGAGATTTACTCAAAATTAAGAGAGGTTAATCCAAGTCCTTACATGTTTCTTCTAGAGTTCGGGAAAAAGATCATTGGAGCATCTCCAGAGACACTTGCCTCGGTTGAAAAGAACATCATGAAAGTCAATCCGATTGCAGGAACCGCTCCGAGAGGGAAAAACGAGGAGGAAGATAGGAAGATCACGGAAAAGATGCTTTCGGATGAGAAAGAGAAAGCAGAACACATCATGCTTGTTGACTTGGCAAGAAATGATGTTAGAAAGGTTTGCAAATCTAGAAGCGTCATCGTAAGAACTTTCATGGACGTTGTGAAATACAGTCACGTTCAGCACATAGAAAGTGAAGTTATTGGAGAGTTGAGAGAAGGGGCTACGATGTTTGAGGCTATAGAAGCGGCTTTTCCTGCGGGAACCCTCACAGGAGCACCTAAGATAAGGGCAATGGAGCTAATAGACGTTATTGAGAAGTCAAGGAGAAGAGTTTACGGAGGTTGTGTGGGATATTTCTCTATGAGTGGATACGCAGATATGGCGATTGCAATAAGAATGATGGAGATTGATGACGTTTGCAGAGTTCGTGCAGGAGCAGGAATAGTTGTGGATTCAAAACCTGAAAGAGAGTTTTATGAGACTGAAAGAAAGATGAATGCAGTTTTAAAAGTTCTCGAGGTTGAGAAAGATGATTTTGATAGTGGATAATCGCGACTCTTTCGTGTGGAATCTTGCAGATTACACATCTTACTTCGATGATGTTGAGGTTGTACGAAATACGATAGAGGTAATGGAAGTGAAAAGGAAGAAACCAGATGGAATCATCATCTCTCCCGGTCCTGGAGCACCAGAGACTAGAAGAGATGTTGGAAACTCTCCTGAGATTGTAAAGCTTGGATTTCCAGTTCTCGGAGTTTGTTTGGGACATCAGATTATAGCTCATGTTTTCGGAGGAAAAGTTGGAAAGTTTAAGCCAGTTCATGGAAAGGAGAGCCTAATAACTCATGATGGAAAATCTATTTTCAAAGATGTGAGAAACCCATTTAAAGCAGGAAGATATCATTCTCTTGGAATTCTTAAAATGCCGAAAAATTTCGAGATAACAGCTATTTCGGAGGATGGAATCATAATGGGGATAAGACACAAGGAGAAATTCATAGAAGGTGTTCAGTTCCATCCTGAAAGCATCCTTACGGGAAGAGAAGGAGTAAAGATTATAAAGAACTTTGTTGAATTATGTAATGATTCTTTATGGGAAGAAAGGTTCTTGTCAAAATCTGCGGAATCAGAGATTTAAGAGATCTGAAGATCGTTGAGAGATTTGCAGAATTTACGGGGGTGGTTGTTGAGGCAGAATCAAAGAGAAAGGTCTCTATCAGTGAAGCAAGAAGAATAATTGAAGAGGCTGAAATTCCTGTGTTTGTTGTTTCGACGAAAAAAAGTTTTGAGGAATGGAGTGAGATAATAGAGAAATCAGAAGCAGAATTCATTCAGATTCATTCCGAAGTCGAGCCTTTGGTAGTGGAGAAGCTTAAGAAAGAATACGACGTTTACATTATGAAGGCTTTTGAAGTCCCATTGAGGAGTGAAGATCCGTGGAAGGATGCAGAAAAACTCGTGGAAATGATAGATGCCTATGAGGTGGATACGATCCTCTTGGATAGTGGAAGGGGGAGCGGAACACTCCACGATCTCAGAATAAGTAAGATCATAGCAATGGAATATGGAGTTTTTCTCGCTGGAGGTTTAACCCCCGAGAACATTCGAAAGATTCTGCAATTTGTAAATCCTCTCGGTGTTGACGTTTCGAGCGGAGTTGAGAGAAATGGAAGAAAAGATGAGGAACTCATAAGAGCTTTCATAGAAGAAGTCTCCAAATACGAGCATTCAAACCTTTAATCCTCTTCTTAGTTCTCTGAGCCTCTTTTCAATGAATGGAGATGCTTCCCTTCCGTATTTTCCTATGAGCTCAACGATTGCACTCCCAACCACAACTCCGTCTGCTCCGTGTTTTAAAAGCTCTCTCACGTGCTCTTTAGTTGAGATTCCAAAACCAACTGCAACTGGTTTTCTGCAAATTCTCTTAACTCTCTTCAGGGCTTCTAGAGCAAGTGGAGATAACTCTCTTCTCACTCCTGTAACCCCGTAAAGGGAGATAAGATAGATGAATGATGAAAGCTCGTCCACTCTTCTGAGTCTCTCTTCTGGAGTATTAGGAGCAGAAAGGAAAACTCTCTCGATGCCATATTTCTCAGAAAGAGAAATGTATTCTTCTGCTTCGTCAAAGGGAAGATCCACGATTATCGTTGCAGAAACGCCTGAAGATCTCGCTTTGTTGAAGAATCTCTCAAAACCCATTCGATAAACAGGATTGTAGTAGCTCATGAGTATGAGTGGTTTTTCAGAGTGATCTCTGAAAGATCGAACTATCTCGAAAACGTCTTTCATTCTGAAACCGTTTTTCAGAGCTCTAAAATTTGCTTCTTGAATAGTTTTTCCATCTGCCATAGGATCACTAAAGGGAATTCCGAGTTCAATTACATCCGCATACTTCTCCATGCTCAGCAGAAACTCAAGAGTCGCTACCTTATCTGGATCTCCTGCGGTTATATAGGTTATCAGCGCTCTCTCAATCATCTCAGAGCCTCCATGACAATTTTCAGATCCTTATCTCCCCTTCCCGAAAGGTTCACAATAATGATATCGTCTCTCTTCATTTCCTTCGCTATTTTCATCGCATGAGCAATAGCGTGAGCGGATTCTAATGCGGGAAGAATACCCTCGGTCTTCGAGAACTCCAGAAAAGCTCTTAAAGCCTCATCGTCTGTGACACTCACGTATTTCACTCTTCCTCTGTCCTTCAGATATGCATGCTCGGGACCAACTCCGGGGTAATCCAATCCCGCTGCAATGCTGTGCGTGTCCCTCATCTGACCGTCTTCATCCTGAAGGAAATAGGAGAGCATTCCATGGAGAACTCCCTTCTCTCCTTTGATAAGCGAAGCAGAATTCTCTTCTGTATCAATACCCCTCCCTCCAGCCTCAACTCCAATAAGCTGAACATCATCTTCAAGAAATGGATAGAAGATCCCCATTGCGTTGCTCCCTCCTCCAACACATGCAACTATCACATCTGGGAGCCCTCCCTCTATTTCCATTATCTGCTCTTTCGTTTCCTTTCCTATGACTGATTGAAAATCTCTGACAATTGTAGGATAGGGATGAGGTCCAACAACAGAACCTATTAGATAATGCGTTGTCTCGAAGTTGGAGGCCCAGTCTCTAAGGGCCTCGTTTATTGCATCTTTCAGAGTCCTGCTTCCAGTTTCAACAGGAATGACGTGGGCTCCAAGAATTTCCATTCTGAAAACATTCGTTTTCTGTCTTTCAACGTCTTCAGCACCCATATAGATCTCCGTCTCAAGTCCAAAGAGAGTTCCTGCTATTGCGGTTGCAACTCCATGCTGTCCAGCTCCTGTCTCTGCGATAAGCCTTTTCTTATCCATTTTTTTTGCTAAAAGCGCCTGGCCGAGAGTGTTGTTTATTTTGTGAGCTCCACTGTGGAGAAGATCCTCTCTCTTCAGATATATCTTTGCTCCTCCAAGTTTCTCCGAGAGATTTTTTGCAAAATAAAGTGGAGTTGGACGACCAGCGTAATTTTTCAAATACCAATTGAGCTCTTTTTGAAATTCCTCATCACTTTTCAGTTTTCTGTAGGCACTCTCAAGCTCCTCGAGGGGAGGTATGAGCGTTTCTGGAACGTACCTTCCTCCGAACTCTCCGAATTTCATTTCTCCACCTTCGCATATTTAGACATAGGTGTAATTATTTGTGCATAATTGAACATATTTAAGCTTTACTTCGCTCTCCTGCATTCCGTGATCTTAGCACCTTCTGCGAAGAATCTTCCGGTGATGTGCAGGAGAATCTCCTCAGCTTTAATGACATTTTCGAAGAATTCGTCCTTCACTTCTACTTCAACAACCTCTCCTACGATGAGGATATGATCTCCAATCTCATGAGAGGAGTGCAATTTACATTCCAGCCAAGCAACCGCCTCTTTTATCCTCGGAGGTTTGACTTTTTTGGAAGGAACCTCTATTAATCCTGCTTCTTTGAGCTCATTAACACCTCTTGGATAATCCTTTTCGAGAATCCACAGATAATTTCCGAGAGTCCTTCCTGCGATATTTACCACAAACTCTTCCGTCTCTTTGATGTTCATCCAAGTATCATGTTCGGGATCGCAAGAAATTGCGTAGAGAGGCGGTTCGAAAGCCATGGGTGTGTTAAAGCTGAAAGGAGCTGCATTTACCTCTCCCTCCTCTGATATCGTTGTTACAATTACAACCGGTCTAGGTATTACCGATATAAATCTACCTCTGCTCAGTTTCATAGAATAATTCTTTGCTCTCTTTATTGAAAAAATCTGCTCGCAAATCTTTTTAACCACTTATCTAAAAATTAATTCTGAGGTTGGAGAAATGGAAGATAGAGAACTCTTCGGGGATGGGGGAGTTCAGGAAAATGTGGTTCATAACTTGAAGGAGCTGAAGAGATCTGCCCCCGAGCTTTACGGAATTCCAACAGGCATGAAACTTGATGAAATGTTCTATAAAATAGAGGTTGAAGACGGGAAAATCAAGAAAAGAGCTCTTGGAGGAATTCCATATCTGAGTATCATGAATGTTGTAGGTCAGCCTGATACAGGAAAGAGTCTTTTTGCTCAACAGTTCTCGGTTTATCAATCTGGAAGAGGCTATCCTGTTGTTTTCTGCACTGTTGAAACTCCTGCAAATTTCCTCTACACTCAGTTCAAACAGAAAGCTTCAATAATGGGAATGGATTTCGAGAAAGTCGAGGAAAATACTCTCGTGGTGGATGCAAGTTCAAGCTGGTCTCTAAGAAACAATCTTAGGAGTTTTCTTGACACTCTAGAATATGCTGTGAAAAAGAAAGATGCTAAGATCGTTGTCATAGACAGTATCACTGGTTTGTATGAGAACAAAGAGATGATGGCTCGTCAGGTCGTTAGAGAAGTTTATAACACTCTGAAGAAAATGAAGGTCACTGCTATTCTCATAAGTCAGAAAAGGTCAGGTCATCAAGCTGATACTCCAGAGGCTGCAGGAGGACTTGCAGTTGCTCACATTCTCGATGGAACTATAATCTTCAACAAGATCATCATTGCTTCTCCTTCTGTTGCGAGAACATATCATATGCCTTTGGGAAGTGTTTTGAGAACTCTGAGGATAGATGGATGCAGAATGGCAGCTCACGATTCCGATGAGCATGTTTTTGAGATCACCGAAGAAGGTCTTATAGAAATAAAAGAGAGACTTTCGGAATTTATAGCGAAAAGAGAGGAGAAGGATTAAGGGGTGGGAAAAATGGAAGTTATAAAGGAGGCTAAAGGGGTTGAAGTTGACGAACTTGCTGAAAGAGTATTTTTAAAGGCAATAGAAATCGTTGGGGGATTGAAGGAGCTCGTGGAGTTTAGAAATCTTACATGGCTCCCAAGTCTTGCTAAGGCAAGCTATGCTATAGTTTATAGAGAAGAATCCGGATTAACAGCGGAAGAAATTGCTGAAAAGCTCGGAATGAGCAAACAAAGCGTGAGGAACATACTATCAGCAGACCCAGAAGAGGTTAAAAAGCTCATTAAAGGAGAGGAGAGAGAAATAAGCGAGCATAAGGCAGGAGGTCTTGCAAAACTCGCTTACATAAAGCTTAAAGAAAGAGGAGAACTCGAAAGAACAACCTCCATGACTGATGAGATGCTCGAAGAACTTGGAATTCTCTGGGCTGGAGTTGTACTTCATAAAATAAAGGGTCTTGATTTTCCAGTTAGAAAGGAGGATCTCAGAGATCCTCTCAAAGGAATACTGATAAGGGGCAAGCCTGTAGAAGAGCTCTTGGAAAAACTTCCAGAGGAGATAAAAACTCCAGCGGAGCTTCTTCATCTATTAAAAGAGGCATCTGAAGACTCATGATACCTGCTGAATTTTTACATCTCTGCCCGAACTGTGGAGGAGAAATCTCCAGCGAGAGGTTATCTGAAGGTCTTCTATGTAAGAGATGTGTGGAGGAGAGAGTTGAAAGAGGTGACATTTGTAGATATATTGAACTTAAAGGAATTTCTGGAGATTTTGAGAGGGTTTGCGAGTTTCGAGAAGAACTTAAAGAGTTTGAAGAATGCTTCGAAAAAACCCTTGGTGAAAAACCAACGTCAATTCAGAAAAACTGGGCATCCAAATATTTTTCAGGAAGGAGTTTCGCCCTTTTGGCCCCCACTGGTGTTGGAAAAACTACTTTCGGTTTAATTCTTGCAAAATACAACGAAGAGAGAGGAAAGAAAAGCTATTTGATCTTTCCAACTCAACAGCTCGTAAATCAAAGTGCAGAAAGACTCTTATCATTTGGAGTTTCAGAAGAATCGCTTTTAGCTTACAATTTCAGAGGAAACGCTTCAACCGCTCAGAAGAGAGAAGAACTGAAAAAAAGAATCTCTCAGGGAGATTTCAGAATCCTTCTAACAACTACGATGTTTCTATACAAGAATCTTGAGGTGATACGTGGGAATGATTTCAAGCTGATTTTCATAGATGATGTGGACAGCATAATAAAATCCTCGAAAAGAATTGATGACGTTCTTGTGCTTTTAGGTTTCGATGAGGGGATAATAGAAAAGGCTTATGAGCTTCTAAGACTTCGAGAGCTTCGAGTCAGAGCATCAGAAAGAGAGCAACAGAGTATTGCTGAGAGGATTGAAGAATATGAGAGAGAAATTGAGGAAAAGAAAAAGAGAATAAAAAGCAGGCTTATAGTCAGTACAGCGACAAGCAGACCAAAAAGCAAAAGAGTTAAACTCTTTAGAGAGCTACTCGATTTTCAAGTTGGACAACCAGTTTTGAATTTAAGAAACGTCTCTGATATTTACGAAATCTCTTCAGAAGATAAAAGAAAGCTCTGGGAAAGGAGTGCAAGCCTAATCCCTTCTCTTGGCTCTGGAGGCCTCATATTCCTCAGTTCGAATTCCACCATAGAAGAGCTCGAAGAGTATGTGAAATTTCTGAATGAGTATGGCGTTAGAGCTTTTCCCTATTACGAGCTTGATGAGAGAATCGAAGAGTTTAAAAGAGGAGATGCTTATCCAGTTGGATTTGCGAGCTACAGAAATCCTTTGGCTAGAGGAGTAGATCTTCCACAGTATGTAAGATATGCACTCTTTGTTGGAGTCCCAAAAATGGAATTCAGAGTCGATGTTGAGGAAATAAGTCCTGAAATTTATCTCCTTCTAATGATTCTTATTCCAGTGCTTCAGAAAAAGGGCTTGTTGCCTGAAAAGGAACTTCTGAAGCTTCAGAATGATTTTGAATTTCTTCAAAGAAATCTCAACAGAATTCATATGTTGAAAGAGAAAGAGCGATTAAGTCCACAGGAAAAGAAAATATTCGAGAGATTAAGCGAGATTTCTGGGAAAGTAAGAAGTATACTCTTCAGAGAAGATGTAAGGAACGAGATCATCAGATCAGATGAAATCTCACTAAAGTGGAAGGGAGAGGAACTTAGAATCATCACAGCAGACGTAACAGGCTATATTCAAGCTTCTGGGAGAACTTCAAGATTCTATCGTGGAGGCCTCTCCAAAGGACTTGCATACATTCTTGTGGACGATCAGAAAGCTCTTAATTCCTTGAAGAAGAAAATGAGATATTACTTCGAAGATGTTGAGTTCAGAAGAATAGATGAAGTCAACATCGAGGAAATACTTGAAAAAGTTGATGAAGATAGAAGAAAGATGAAGGAAAAAGCAGAAAGAGCAGATTTCATAAAAACTGCAATTATTGTGGTTGAAAGTCCGAATAAGGCGAGAACGATAGCAAACTTCTTTGGGAGGCCATTTCAAAGGAAAATCGGAGATCTTACTGCTTACGAAACTGTAATGGATGACCTATTGGTGAACATTGTCTATACCAAAGGTCATCTACTGGATCTGAACAAGCTCATTGAATATTTTGGGGTGAGAAGGGAAAATAATCTTTTCATTCCGATTTACGAGCCCATAGATGAGGGAAGAAAAGGCATCCTGGAAGCTCTCAGAGATATATCTTTAGAGGCGCTAACAGTTTATCTTGCGACCGATCCAGATACCGAAGGAGAGAAGATCAGTTTTGACGTCTATTTAAGTTTAAGACCTTTCAATGAAAGGCTCAAGAGAATGGAATTTCACGAAGTTACTAAAAGAGCAATAAGAAAGGCTCTGAAGAGTCCAAGAGATATTAGCGAAAATTTGGTTAAGGCTCAGATAGTCAGAAGGATTGCTGATAGGTGGATAGGATTCATCATAAGTCAGTATCTCCAAAGAAAGCTGAATAATAGGAATCTCTCAGCGGGAAGAGTGCAGACGCCAGTTCTTGAGTGGATTGTGAGAAGGACACTTGAATGCAGAGAGAAAATCTCGATTGCGAGAATTTTCTTCAATGGAGGATTCGAGGATTTTGAGGTAGATAGAAGAGTCGAACTGAAGAAAGCAAAGAAGATTGTTTTTGAGGAGCTCTCGAAGAGGGAAGAAAGTTTCATAGTAGCTCCTCTATCTACCAGTCAAATGATACGAGAGGCGTCAATCCATTTTGGATTTTCACCCCAGAGAACAATGGAATATGCGCAAAATCTCTTCGAGAAGGGTCTTATAACTTATCACAGAACTGATAGTATAAGGGTCTCTGAAGCCGGAATGAATGTTGCAAAGGAATTCATCGTTGAAAATTTTGGTGAGAAGTTCTTCTCTCCGAGAAGTTTCTCCAAAGAAGGAGCTCACGAATGTATAAGGCCTACGAGAAATATCACCCCAGAGGAACTCAGAATTTTGAATGTGAAGAATGAACTGGGGTTAAAGAAAGAAGAAATCCTTCTCTACTCTCTTATCTTTCGAATCTTCATGGCAAGCCAGATGAAGGAGGCAAGAGTAGAAATAAGGGACTTCAGAGTTGGGGTTGTGGACGAGAGAGGAGAGGTAATTCTGGAAAAGAGGGCGAGTTATCTAACAAAAATTCTCGAAGAGGGATGCAACAGAATAATCGAGCTGAAGGTGCAGAGAATTCCCGAGAGCTCTGAGATAAGTGACGTAAAGGTTTTCAGAAGAAGTAAAGTAAAGCCGTATACTTATGCGGAGATCATAGAAGAGATGAGGGAAAAAGGGATAGGAAGACCAAGCACCTACGCAGTTGTCATGGAGAAGCTTCTTGAGAGAGGGTATGTGGTGGAGAGAAACAATTATTTATTTGCAACGAAACTTGCTTTCAGAGTTCTTGAAGTAATAAAGAGAAATGAAAAGCTTTATTCTTTTGTTCGTGAGGAATATACCAGAGAACTTGAAAAACAAATGGACTTAATTGAGGAGGGAATTTTAGATTATCAGGAGGTTCTTCGGGAGCTTTACGAAAAGTTAAAGGAATATTTCGAAGAACTCAAAGGCTTAAAAGCAGAAGAATGAAAAATTAAAAAATAGGGAGAGGCTAAAGGATTCTACCTCACTGCTTCGCCTGCTTGTCAATTGGATTTAGCTTGTATTTCACTGAGAGCGCTGCGACATAGATGAACGAGAGTATGTAGATTGCCCAGAGCGTAACCATCACTGGATGGCTCGGTGGGAACTCATATGCCACTTCTCTCGGGAGTCCGAACTTGTTACCGAGTGTCAGTATGGAGAAGTATCCGAAGAACAGAATGGCCCACCACATTGCCAGTATTCTGCCCCAGTTCGGCTGGAAGTAGCTCGGGAGTCTTGCAGTGTTGTACCATGTGTAGAACAGGTTGTAGAACCACATGATGATTCCTGCGATACCTGCACCAAGCACGAGGAGTAGCCATGGCTGTCTTATACCTGAGAGAATTATGGCTATACCCCAGATGACGAAGATGACTAGCAGTATGAAGAACAGTTTGCTGATATTCCACTTCGGATTATCTCTAAGCCAGAGGTCATAGATTGCTTCTGACATGAATCTTGGGAAGGAGTCCACGATAGCCGCTTGAGTCGTGAACAGTGCGAAGAAGATACCAACCGCAAGTGCATCTGCGAGTCCTGTACCAACCTTCGGGAAGATCTCCTTGAGCCACATGTCTATTGCGCCGAGCTGAGTTCCATGTGCATAGTGGATAGCAACAGCAGATGTAATTGAAGTTGCGAAGATTAATGGAATCACGAAGGTTATGAAGTGCTCCCAGTTAATAACATTCCACCATGCGTTCCATCTTGCCATCTGAAGCTCATCATCCACATCAAACACGAAACCAGCTGGATAGAGTGGCTCCATTTCTTCTTCTTTTACTCGCACAGGATTTTCAATTCTTCCCTGATATGCTCCCATTGCAAATCCTTTCTCTTTGATCCAAATTGCCTGCATCAGATTTCCTACTCCTCCGTTACCTGCGTAGGCCAGACCTCCTAAGAGAGTCATCAGATCAATTCTTGGATCCATTCTACCGAAGCCAGTGAACGATGCACCCCACATTTCAACATAAGTTCCAGTAGCACCGGAAATGAAGAGTGCAACAAGGAACACAAGCATTATTGCTACGACCATTATCAGCTCTGCTTTTTCAACCATGTTATAGATGACCGGACCACCAATTTCTATCAGGAAAATCAAAATCATCAAGCCTGCAGCTACTATTTGCCAGCCAGTAGTCGGATCAATACCAACAATATAAGCTGCGAATTTCCCTGCTCCAGATGCCCAGCCAGGCCAAGACCACTGGAAGAATCCCATTATCATGAACAGTGCAGCCAATCCTGGATGAACTCTTGCGAATGTTCTCGGCCAGCCTTCTCCAGTCACAGCAGCTGGTCTCTCAATCTCCATATCAATGACCCACTGAGTGAGAACTCCGAGCCAGAACATCCAGAAGAGATATCCTCCAGAAGCAGCTGTGATATTAGGCCAGAACAGAGTCTCTCCAGAACCAAGTGACATTCCAGCTCCTATAGCAGAAGGCCCTATAACGTGTCTGAGCTTAGGAGCTCTTGGAATCTCAATGAGCTTATAGCCAAGGTCCTTGTAATAACCCCTCTTTGGATATCTATTGTCGTCAGGGGCCACTGGAAGCGCATCGTAGTCACTCTCTATGTAGACTGAACCCAAGTACTTTCGTCCCTCTTCATCCGGCGCAAAAACGTCCTCGTCTTTATATTCTGCCATTAATAAGTTCACCTCCTCACCAAGATTTTTAATGATAATAGTTATAAATATTTTTCTGCAAAATTAATGAAGAATAGTAATGGCCGAGAGAAGGAAAGAAAATTTAGAAAATGCGCTTTAGTTTCTTGTTTAAATGGAGCTCGATACCGCTTCAAGTAATATCTCTTTGGAATTTAGTTACACGGTATACGAAGATACTCAAAATAACAAAATTCATAAAGCCACAATATTTTGTTGTGAAAAGATGGATCTAATCTTAGAATCTCGCTTTTACACTTTCAATTTACATGTTTTAGAGGCATATGCCACTGCTATTCCCACGATAAAAACCACAGCCAAGTTTGTTGCAATTGTTATCCCCAGCATAAGGAGTATCACAAACAAGTTTGTTCTCTCTTTTATATCTTTGATCATGAGTGCAAGTTCACTTCCAGCAAATACAAGCAAGACGCCGAGAACTGAGTAAGGCAGAAGATTAAGTATAGCCAAAACGCTTTCCCCAACAGATAGATAGCGTTAAGAAGATAAGCCCTATCATAATGTCTAAACCTGCGGTTCTTGCTCCAGATCTATAATGTGCTGTCAAGCCCCCAGCACCACGACATAAAGGAATGCCACCAAAAATGAATGATGCTAGGTTCGCAAGTCCAATGGAATTTGCTAAAGCTCTATAACTGCACTTTTTTAGCATTCTCACCAAAATATTTCTTAGCTAGCTCTGCGTTAGCAATAACTGCATTTCCCACAGTTGTCGGAATCTGAGGTAGCACAAGAGTCATCAAAGCAACAGACAAATCATCCATCCTCGGCATTCCGAAAAGGTAAAAGGCGTGGAAGGTGGAGGATTTTTATATTTTCGAGTCCTTCATGTTCCCACCAGCATTCCACCTATAACTACTACAAGTGCACCCAGGCACTCTTTTATTTTCAATGAGTAGGAACGTTATAACGGCAAAAATAACACCCAAAACCACGCTTATGGGTACTGGGCCAATGGATTGGATGGCTAAATGCGGCTCAGATAAATATGCCTGAAATGTGCTTGTACCAAGCATAAATTTGATGCCCTGTACCATTAAAAGCACGTCCACACTAAGCTGAATTCCTCTGACTACTGATACAGATGTATACTCACCTATGATGCGAACAGCTCCTGTTACTCCAATAAACAGCATGAAAATCCCCATGATAAGTGCTGAAGATGTGATGACATCTGCATTGAGCCCCATGGCCATCGAATACGCTCCAATAACCTTCATTGGCCGTACTGGTACAGTAACACCGTAATAAACTCCAGAAAGAATGTAAAACACTCCAACGACAAAGAAGAGGCCTGTAGGATCAATCCGTTTATTACAATCATGCCTATTGGCCAAAGGGAGCAGAGTTCCTAAATCACCGAGAGAGCCAGCAAATTCCGATCTGTTGAAGATGTACTTCTTGTAAGGTTTAGACATTAATCTCCTCTCTCCACATCTGCCCTACCAGTTAACCATCTAATCTCATCCTAATCAATTAAATATTAAACTTAAACTATAACTATAATAATACAATAATACTACAATTTTCATGCGGATAGCTACTTAATGCTGTGACCTGTCTCTTCAACGAAAGAAATATTAATTGAAAGTGCAGACCTCTTTGGGGAATGGCCGAGGTGGGGTAATGGTTATCCTGTGGGACTGTGGATCCCACGATCCGGGTTCGATTCCCGGCCTCGGCCTTTGGTTTTTATGGTATGATTGAAATCAGACTAGTAAGATTAAAAGTAATTCAAGTGGTACTATTTTTATTTTCCTTTTAAATCTTCTCCAATACTACCAAGTGGTGGCTACACCGCTCAGCCCACCTACAGAGCCTAAGGTGTGGGGAGCCATTCAAGCATGCATTCCACCTTTATTTTTGTACGCTCTTTCCCTTTTCTCTATCTTCAAAAGCATAACGAGCTTTTCTTTCTTGTCAACCTCGTAAGTCAACTGAAATCATCCAAGCGAACTCTAAATCTATCTCTCTGCCCTTTAAGCTTTTTTACATCAAATTTCCTGAAAGGAACAGATTATCTTTAAGAGCATCTATAAATTCAGACAGTTTGACTTTATGAGCTTTTGACAAATCTCTAATCGCTTTTGCGACTCTTGGATGAATAAGAACTTCGTAACTCATAAATCAAGCTCAGCTTTAAAGTTTCTCCCATGGAATTCCATCTTTTCTCGTCTCATCAGCAAGTCTATCGAGTTCTTCAATTTCATTTTCGCTAATCTCTTCTTCCTGAATTAATCCGACTCTATAAGCTCTATCCTGCTGTTCAGTCTTTTCAACTCTTCTTTTATTACTTTGAGTTCCTCATAAATATCTCTCAAAAGCTCGATATCTGTGCTCATTGAGCGTTTATCTGTGTTGAGAAAATTTAAAACTTTGCTGAGCAGAAGGTGATGTTCCAGCAAACAATCCCCATCCATTGAGGCACTGTAAGATCAACAACTAATTCTACCCAGCTTAAAACAGTCATTTTGATTGTAAAAACACCCAGATTGATATCTTCAGTTTGGATAAGCCCAGAAAATGAATTGAAAGATAAATAGAGAGCCAGAAAAATGAATCATTTCAACTACCAAAATACTTTACTCCTGAAGGCATTCTTCAATCTTTCTAAGCTCTTCAATTGCTATTCACACTTCTATTTCCACGTAACAGTCGTCTTTTCAAAAGCCAGAGTGAGAAAAATATAAGATTTCTGATGTTCAGGCTACAACAGATGAGACTCGAAAGATCTAAAGAGAAAATTGAATAAAGCTGAAAAAGTGTAATGGACTGAAAAACTAACTCGTCCACAGATACAATAGAATAGACGCCGAACTTGTGCTTGAGTCAGTTGACGAGGTTAAGGAAATCCTGATGAAGCTTGAGGAAACAAAGAAAGATTTGAAGGAGCTCTCGAAATACGAAGCAGTCATCTTTGGCTCCTACGCAATCGGTGAATTCGGAGAAGACTCCGACATAGATATATTTTGCTATAATCACAAGGAAAAGATAAAGACACAAACCTCTCCATCCAAAAGAGCCTGATAGGACGGTTCAAGCCTTTGTATGATCTCAGAATTTTCGAACTTATGTCTCTTAAAAGTTAAAAGCCTCAGTTCTCAACAACTACATTGTTCTCTTCGGTGATGAACTCGAAATTTCGAGTATTTTTTATCAACTGGAGAAAAGATGCGGGAAGATATAAAGCGCAGAATAAAATGCCATGAAAGCTATTAAAGGATAAAAAGGGTAAAAGTGGGGAGAATCCCCTCTCAGGATTCGATTAGAAGTAACTCCTAATCATTCAGAAATTCCTCCACTTCGGAGGTCTCCTCATGTTCTTCCGTTTCCTCACCTTCTAAAATTTTTAGTTCTTTTTCAAGCCCGAGCTCTTTAATCCTCTCTATTTGGTTCGTCTTCCTTAGATAATCTGTTATCGCCATTCTCAGAGCGTCTGAAGCGAGATTTGAGCAGTGCATCTTCTGGGGTGGTAAACCTCCAAGAGCATCCGCAACAACTTTTTTACTTATCTTCAAAGCCTCCTCTATCTTCTTTCCTTTAGCCATTTCTGTTGCGATACTACTCGTAGCTATAGCTGCACCACAACCAAAGGTTTTGAATTTAATATCTTCTATCACATCATCCTTAACCTTTATCATAAAGGTCATGAGATCACCGCAAACCGGATTTCCAACAGTTCCCACACCATCTGGATTCTCAATTTCTCCAACGTTTCTAGGATTTCTGAAATGCTCGAATAGTTTTTCAGAATACATACTTTTCACCTCCTCCTGTAGAGTGGGGACATCATCCTCAATCTTTCAACTGCACTTGGAAGAACCTCAATGAGTTTGTTCACATCATCTTCAGTGTTGTATCTTCCGAGAGTAATCAGAAGAGATCCGTGAGCTTCCTCATGCTTCAGGCCTATCGCTGTAAGAACATGGCTTGGTTGAAGGGTCTTAGAGCTACAGGCAGATCCGGTAGATGCTTGGATACCTTCCATATCGAGACTCAAAACGAGAGACTCACCTTCTATATAGCTAAACCTCACGTTCACGTTATTAGGTAGTCTTCTTTCTCTATGTCCATTAAGATAGCTATTCTCAATTTTCAACACATTCTCTATTATCCTATCTCTGAATCTTTTCAATCTTTCTGACTCTTCTTTATACTCTTTTTTCGTTATTTCTGCAGCTACTCCAAAGCCAACAATTCCAGCGACATTTTCAGTTCCACTTCTTAAACCTCTTTCCTGACCTCCTCCAAGAATTAGGGGATGCAGTTTTACACCCTTTCTCACGAAAAGAGCTCCAACTCCTCTCGGTCCGTAGATGTCGTTTGAGGAAAGTGTTACCAGATCAGCTTTGAGAGTCTGAATATCAACCTCTATCTTTCCTAGCGAAGCGGTTGCATCTACATGTAGCGGAATATTTCCAGAGATCTCCTTTATCTCTTCAATAGGTTGGATTGTACCTATCTCATTATTTGCATGTTGGATTGAAATTAGTATTGTATCCTCTCGAATGGAGTTCTCGATGAATGAAAGGTCTACAATTCCATCTTTGTCCACTGGAACATAGCTAATTTCGAATCCGTTCTTTTGAAGGAATTTACATGGATTTAATATAGACATATGCTCGATTTTTGAAGTTATTATATGCCTTCCTTTATCCTTATTTCTCAACGCAAATCCAATAAGAGCCAAATTGTTCGATTCTGTGGCTCCAGATGTGAAAATTATTTCATTCGGTTCAGCTTCTATTAACTCTGCTACAGATTCTCTGGCTTTTTCTATTGCCTCTCTCGCCTGGTATCCTTGGGAATGAACCGATGAGGGATTTCCGGGAATTTTGAAATACGGGAGCATGGCTTCAAGCACCCTCTCATCTACAGGGCATCCCGAGGCGTAATCGAAGTAACCTTTCATGAGACCCACCTCCTTTTAAAAGAACATCGTGGCATCTGCCTCCAAAACGAGATTGTTAAGTGTTGCAGCACCTACAATCTTGACACCCTCAACTATTTCTCCCTTTGAAATTCCCAAGAGTTCCGAACTTCTGTCACAAACCATCATTTCTACTCCTGCTTTAAGAGCTTGATCCATCACTTCTTTAAGGCTCGGAAAGTTTCCGAGTCTGATTTTTTCTGCCTCTCCTCTTTTTACAACAGTACATCCATTTATCACGAAATAGATAGTGGAGTCAATTCCCATCGCTTTGGCGGTCATCGCGAGAATGAAAGGAGCATAGAGTCTCTCAGGCGTATCCACACCACTTGTTTGAACATAAACTATTTTTGTCATCTTATTCTACCTCCTTTACAACTTTTATCACAAATTTGAAAACTTCTCCTTCTTTTTTTACCTCTAAAAGCTCTTGACCAAGTTTTCTCACGAGTATGGGGATATCGGATTCCGAAGCAGGATCATCAGCATAAACTTCTATGATCTCTCCCATTTTGGCACTTTCGATGGCTTTTCTCGTCCTAAAAACTGGTTCTGGGCAGTAAAGCCCGATACAATCGACTCTCATAACTTAACATTGTTTATCTCTCTTTATTTAAAACTTTAGTTCCACTCACGAGTCACTCCACTCCCTCTAAATCTCTTCTTCTGTATGCTTTGAATATGAGTAATAGGGATGCCACAAGGTATGAAAATTGGAGCAAAGCTCTTAAAATCTCCATACTTGTAGAATATCCGAAAAGAACCGCTAGAATACCTCCAACAACTCCTTTGTGGTGCAGAGGATTACTGGTATCTATTCCGAGATCGTAGAGCTTTTCGAAAAGTGGACTCTCAACTCCTTGTTCTTCCAGAACCTCTATAATTTCATGGGCACCATAGCCGACAAGTCCTGAAGCTACGAACGCTAGAATTATGCTCGTAACGTAAAAGAATTTCTTTATATCCAGTTTCATCTCGGCTTTAATGATTAAAGCAACCAAGAATAAGGCTCCGATGACGCCAAGGAACACTCCAATTATGGTTGAGGATGTATCGGATATTGCAAACGGGGTTAGGAAAAGCACCGTTTCAATTACCTCTCTTACAACGAAGATAAAGGAGATAACCGCAATTCCCCATCCAAAGCTTTTTGTAGCCTTGCTCTCTATTTCGGAACTTACCTTTCTTCCGGCCATCCAGAGGATCATATAAGTAAGAACGATGACTGCAAGGAATGCAGTAATGGCCTCAAAAATCTGTTTTTGTAGCTCTTCTAGACCACCGTAGATCGCATAAACTGTTAATGCAGCTATTGCTCCTATTGTCAAGGCAAAAAATCCTCCGGAATACACGTATTTTTTCTCCCCAAATCTCCCTGTCTTCTCCAGATAGACGACAAGGATTGCTACTAGAAGCAAAGCCTCAAAGGCCTCTCTTAAGGAGATAATCATCTGAGCCATCATATTAAACACCGTTAATTTTTAGGATCTCCTAAACTTATAAAGTTTTCGGTTTGGCTAAAACTGCTCTCAAATGGTCGAGTAGGAAGGTAGATTTTTTGCCACGATAATTTAGTCTCTTATTACTTTATGTTAACAGTGTTAAAAAATTTAATAAAAAAGATTATATAATTGGAAAAATAAGATTTTACTTGGTGGAAAAAATGAAGGTGAAAAAAGTTGAGAGAAGAAAAATTGGAGTCTGCAAGTGTAGTCTTTCCTGCTGAGAGGCTTAGAGGAATAGTCTGTGAGGCCTGTGAGTTCTATAAACCGGGTGAAGTGCTGGAGTGTGCAGGGTTTAAAATTCTTAATTTTTTAATTCAGATGGGAAGCCTCACTTTTGAGGAGGTTAGGTTTGCCTCACGTCAGGCTTGCAGAAAGAGTTCTCCTGAGGAAGTTCGGTAAATATTATGCTTATAACGCAAAAACCGACGAGCTTTATGAGCTTGACAAAGAAGCTCTTGAGTTTTTGCTTAGGTGTGATGGGAGAGCTCTGAAAATAGAGGAAGATCTCCTAAATCTCCTTCTTTCTGAGGGATTAGTTGAGATATCTGACAAGATGGTTAAAAATAGTTTTATTGAGCAGGAAGAGCCATCTTTAAGATATCTGTTGCTGAACATTACATGGAAGTGCAATTTGAGTTGCGAACATTGTTACGTAAAGCAGAAAGAATCTTTTATGGATAAACAAATTTTTCTGAGAGTTCTCAGAGACTTCAGCGAAATGGGTGGGCTTAAAATCATGATATCTGGGGGAGAACCACTTTTGCATCCACAGATTCGGAATTTTCTTGAGATTGCCAGAAAATTTCCTTTCAGAATTATCTTACTGACGAACGGCTATCTCATTAATAAGGAAATAGCAGAGAATATCTCCAAATATGTGGATGAAGTTCAGATAAGTTTTGATGGTCTAGAAGGTCATAGAATTCTCAGGAAGAGGGACTGGAAAGAAGTGCTCAGAGCCATTGAGATCCTTTCCGACTTTGTTGAAGTCTCGGTCTCCACAATGATCACCAAATACAATTCTGATGAATTCGAGGATATGAAACAACTCTTGGAGGACATTGGAATTAAAAAATGGATGATAGATGTCCCAACGGTCGAGAAGGATATAATTCCCCCAATGGAAAAAGTCTCGGAAATTATGAGAAAATATGGATTTGGAGAACTTGGACATTTCAGTGAAGCTGGTTTTGCTTGCGGAGCTCACTTTTGCTCAGTAACTCCTGAAGGAGATGTAACTAAATGCGGATTTTTTGAAGAGAGAGTAGGAAACATCCAGGAAGGTCTGAGAGTTTGTTGGAAGAGATTAAAGGAGAGGTTCCTATGGAAGCTCAGTGAACTGAAGTGCAGATGTGAGAACCTTGAAAAGTGCAAAGGAGGGTGTAGATACAGAGCTCTAATATATTCTGGTGATCTTTTTTCCTGCGATCCCGTAATGTGCTCGCTTTATGAAAATTTAAAGTCAGGAGGTGAGATACGCTGAGTGAACTAAGAGTGTACGGATTAACAACGTGCCCTCACTGCAAGAAGACCCTTGAGTTTCTCAAGAATTCTGGAACTGATTTCGAGATCATCTGGTTGGACGAGCTTGAAGGGGAAGAAAGAAAGAGAGTTGTAGAAGAGATACATAGAATTTCCGGAAGTTTTTCCGTCCCTCTGGTTGTTAAAGGAAGCAAATATGTTGTGGGATATGACGAGGAGGCTTTGAGAGAATTAATTGGGGGTTGAGAGAACGAAACCAGAGGATTATTTGGAAATTTTTCAGCGAATAGCTGAAAAGAAAGGTTGGAAAGTGAACGAAGATCGAGAAATGCTTCTGGAATTTGCGAGAGGTCTGATTGAGAATCGAAGGAGATACGGTTTGGCTATTTGTCCATGCAGACTTGCAACTGGAAAGAGAGAAATAGACCTCCTAATAACCTGTCCTTGTTCCTATGCCGAAGATGACATAAACAGATACGGAAAATGTTACTGTGGTCTTTATCTCAGAAATAGTGCAGATGAGAATATTTTGAAAAAACCGATTCCAGATAAACACCTAAAATATTATTTGGAGTAAATGAAGAAGGAAAGAGAGAAAAATCACATTATTCAACTTTTATCTCTCTCCTGTTCTCCCAGAGACCGTGAAGATTGCAGTACGCTAAAGCGTGAATGATTCCACTTTTTTGCAGTTTTAATTTAAAAGTTACTTCCTGCTCAGCTATCTCCGGGGTGAGCTCCGCCTTTGCGATGAAAATGGGGTTGAAATCTCTGCCTTCCTCATAAAAATAGAGCTCAATCCATCTGAATGAGTGCTGGACGGTATTAGGATGTTTCTCTATTGAAATTCTCACTGTGAAAACCTCTCCAGCCCTCACTGAATCCGGTGATTCGATTTTTGGAGTGTGTGTTTCACGTTTTGAAATAGCAAGCTCATTTTCAATTTCCGGGGTGTATATTAACTCTCCAAACTTTTTCATTTAAGTTCACCTCAAAATTCAACAAACATATCCTTCTTCGCTCCACAAACTGGACAGACTTCTGGAGCTTCATCAATTACAGTGTGTCCACAGACGGGACAGATGAACACCCTCTTTACCTCTATGTCCATCTTCTGCTCCACCGATTCTCTAGCTTTTTTGTAAAGCTCCTCGTGTATTTTCTCTGCTTCCAGAGCATATCTCGTTGAAATCTCTGCCTCTCTCTCTTCTTGGAATATTGCCAAATTGTGATAGGCTGGATACATTTCTTCTATCTCGAATTCCTCTCCCTTTCTCGCACTTTCCAGATTCTCTACAGTTGTTGAAATGTATCCCAAAGCTCTATAGTGATTTCTCGCATGCACAAGCTCAGCAAACGCTATTGCTCTGAAGAGCCTCGCTACATTTGGATATCCCTCTTTTTCCGCCACTTCGGAAAAGATCATGTATTTCATATGTGCCTGACTCTCACCCGAATAAGCCTCTTCAAGAAACTTTTTGATCATCTCTCTTTTCACAGTCATAATTCATACTATGTGTTTCACATTATAAAACTCTTTCGGAGCTAATTAATATTTTTTAGTTCGAATTTCGTATCAACTTTCCATCTTCCGAAATTTTTAGAGAAAATTCTTCTATGTTTTTAGAATTTCTTCATATCGAGAAAAAATTAAAATACGTCTCTGTTCTATCATTTCGTGATGAAGGAAATACTGGAAATTCTCGAAAAGGATGCAAGACTCTCTCCTAAAGAACTCTCGGAGATGACAGGGATTCCAGAAGAAAAAGTGAAGGAGATAATAAGGGAAATGGAGGAGAGAGGAGTTATAAGAAAATACAAAACAGTGATAAACTGGGAGAGAATTGGAGAGGAATATGTCTATGCTCTTGTTGATTTGAAGATACATTTGGAGAGAGGAATTGGCTACGATGCAATAGCAGATAGAATTGCGAGATTCCCAGAAGTGCTTGATGTTCGTCTGGTCTCAGGAGATTACGATCTCTCTCTTTTGGTCAGAGGAAAAAGTATGAAAGAAGTCGCTTTTTTCATTTCGGATAAAATAGCGACACTTGATCAGGTGAAAGATACTGTCACGCACTTCATCTTGAAGACTTACAAGGAGGATGGAGACATCCTTTATGAAAAGGAGAAAGATAAGAGACTGGCGATCTCACCATGATCTCGGAGAAAGTTAATAAAATTCCACCTTCAGGAATAAGAAAATTCTTTGATCTCCTCCTCGAAATGGAGGATGTGATATCCCTAGGAGTTGGAGAACCTGATTTTGTAACTCCTTGGAGGATAAGAGAAGCATGTATATACGCTCTTGAAGAAGGATACACATCATACACTTCTAACTGGGGGATTTATGAATTAAGAGAAAGAATCTCAAAGGTTTATCTTAGAGATCAATCAATTTTCTACTCTCCAGAGGACGAAATTCTTGTCACTACAGGAGCTTCGGAAGCAATTGATTTAGCAATAAGAGCTCTGATAGATCCCGGAGATGAAGTACTTATTGTTGAACCATCTTATGTTTCTTATCGCCCCTGTGTTATTCTATCTCATGGACTTCCAATTCCAATTCCAACTCGTGAAGAAAACGAATTTAGGGTCCTTCCTGAAGATATAGAGGAAAGAATTACCGAGAAGACAAAGATGCTCATATTAAACTATCCAAACAATCCGACAGGGGCAACGATGAGAAAAAAAGATCTTGAAGAAATTGCGGATGTTGTTGTGGAGCACGATCTTCTGGTTCTTTCCGACGAGATTTACAGTAAGCTTACTTATGTTGGAAAACATGCAACTTTCTCCTCTCTTGAGGGAATGAAGGAAAGAACGATCGTCGTTGACGGTTTCTCGAAATCTCATGCGATGACTGGATGGAGAATAGGGTTCGCTCTCGGTCCCTCCAATATAATAAAAGCAATGATGAAAATTCATCAATACACTATGCTCTGTGCTCCGATAACCGCTCAGATGGCAGCTCTGGAAGCGCTGAATAGCGATGGAGATATGAAAGGAATGATAAACGAATACAACAGAAGAAGAAGGATTATGGTAAGTGGATTGAGGAAAATTGGGTTGAGCTGTTTTGAACCTAAAGGTGCTTTTTACACATTCCCTTCAATCAAAGAAACAGGTTTAAGCTCTCAGGAGTTTGCAGAGAGGTTACTTAAAGAAAAAGGAGTTGCCGTCATCCCTGGAGATGTCTTCGGAGAGAGCGGAGAGGGATACGTGAGATGCTCATACGCAGTTTCAAGAGAGAAAATAAAATTAGCCTTAGAAAGAATGGAGGATTTTGTTAATTCTCTTTAACTCCATGTCCCTCCTTCAAGAATGGATTTAGTTTTGTCATTTGTGCTCGTATAGTATCTTGTCATCTCCACTACAAATTCACCATTCTCTTCTTTTATCTCTCCGAAAGATGCATCTATTCCAAGTCTTCTCAGATGTCTCTGGAATTTGTGAATCACGTTCAGGTCTCTAACTCTCAGTGTAACTCTTTCTCCAATTTTCTCTCCTCTGGAAACTCTCTCTATAGTCTCAATCATCGGCTCAAGTATGTTTTTGCCAACTCTCTCTATTCTTTTCGATCTCTCCTCTTCGTTCTCTCCCCATTCAAAAGATTGGAAAGCTTCTCTGACAACTCTCGAAAGGAAAAAATGAACTCCGTAGTCATTGTAGAACCTAAAAGCGTATTTCAGATCACCGCAATTACTCTCTGAACTTGTGTATTTCAGAGGCTCTATTCTCATTTCAGGATCTTTCACAACAACTCCCTCCCTTCCTCTCTCTCCAAGCCTTTTTACAATTTTCATAATCTCTTTTGGAGCCTCATTCTTAGAGAAGAAACCAAAGAATGTGGTTGTTTTTATTCCGTAGCTATCGCAGATCTCCAGTTTTTCTTTTATTGGGACTCTTCTGTTATCTCTCATGATGTCAAAAACGAAAAAACCCAGTGATCTCACATCATAAACATCCTTGGGAACATAAGGATTTTCTGGTCCCACTGCTTCGGCGCAGAGTATCATTTCAGGATTATCAACGAAGAAAGCTCTGTCAATCACCTCTTCAGCTTTGTGCGTTGTATAGGGACATACTAACCCTCCTCTGGTCAGAGCCACTAGCTCATCTTCAATTAAACAAATTCTCACGTTGTATCCGTTCATTTTCTCCTCAATTCCAACTTTGGGAATCGAATGAAAGTGCTTCTCAATCGTAGGAGTTAAAACAAGAACTCTTTTTATTTTCGGATAGCCTCTGATGAGTTTTGGCTCCTCACCTATAACAATCACGGTCCCTTGTTCATATCCTCCTGCATCTCTTTCTAATCTATAAAGCTCCGCTTTTCCGACTTTTCCTGCTTTGGAAATAACTCTCCTCTTTAGGAATCCTCTTATTCTAAATTCCTCTATCTTTAATATCTCACTTAACTTCTCTTCAATCATTCAATGCAGCCCTTATAACATCTCTTCTTGCAATCATTCCCACAACTCTCTCTTCTAGATTGAGAACGGGAAGCCCTCCTACACCCCCCTTCGTCATGAGTTCTAGAACCCTCTCAGCACCATCATTCGTGTAAACAAATTTTGGATTCACCGTCATGACATCCTCTACGATCATTGTTCTGAATCTTGTCTCCTGCTGACTTCCAGTTAAATCTTCTCTGATATCCCTTTCAGCTCTTGCAATCTCTCTTTCAGTGATTATTCCTACGAGTCTCTCATCTTCAACCACAGGAGCTCTTCCGACATCTCTTTCAAGCATGAGTCTTCTTGCATGAGCGATCCTTTCATGAGGTGAAAAAGTCAGAGGATTCGGCTTCATTATGTTCCCTGCATAGCTCTCTATGGAGAGATGCGGAATTACATCTACCGGACGAATCCAACCATCTATATCTTCTTTTTCCATTGAACTTCCAACTATGATAATAGAGATTTCATCAAACCTCCCGAGAACGTCTTTCAGCTCTGTCTCGGGGTCTCTAAGCTCAACAGAGGGACTAACCGCGGTAGCTACTCTAAGTGAGGAAGCCGAGAGAGAACCATGTTTTCTACTCCCGAGCTCTCTCATTATGTTCCTCAGAGTCAGAACTCCCTCAACCACCCCATCTCTCACTACAAGAAGCCTTCTTGTATCCTCCTTTTCCATCACATCAAGAGCGTAGGAAAGGCTCTCCGATTTGTCTATGAAAATTGGATCACTCATCACATCTTCAAGTTTCATAATTTCACCCCAATCTTTCGAGGAAGCACCTCTTCTCTATCAAACCCACCAGTTCTCTATCTTCAATCACGGGCAATCCTCCGATCCTCTCTTTCAGCATGATAGAAGCAGCTTTTGATGCTTTTTCTTCAGGTGAGATAGTGATGAGTGGAGAACTCATAACATCTTCAGCTACGAGGATGAATCTATGAACATCTCTGTAAATTCTTCTTCCTCCACTCTCGCTCTTTCTAACAAACTTTACCTCTTTTTCAGGAACCTCTCCTGACGTTTTTATCACTGTGAGATAAGCCAAGGAAGAAGTTGTAATAATCCCTATAGGAACGTTGCCCGCGTCTACAACAATAACTCTTTTCGCATCTTTCTCTTCCATTTCTTCTATCACACTGTTCAACGAGTGATAGCGGTGAACTACGGGAACTTCACTCTTCATTATGTCTCTCACTCTCTCGTCATAACCTTTTGAGATATAATATGAGAGAATATCAGTTGAGGTGATGATACCAACAAGTCTCTCATCCTCGAGAACAGGAAGACCCTCTATTTCATGTTCTCTCATAAGTTTAATCGCCTCTTCAACGTCTGCATCACTTCTTATCGTAATTAGTCTTTCACTCATCACGAGCTTTACTGGAATTCTATCAATTGGTCTCCTTCTCCATTCTGGAGCCGATTCTCTGAGTCGTCTTGCTAAATCTGTTTTTGTGACTATTCCCACCGGCTCCTCTTCTCTCACAACAACAAGTCTCCCAACTTTTTTGCTCAGGAGTAGATTTCTCGCATGAGCAACCGAATCTTCCGGATTTACGCAGAAAACAGGAGAGCTCATGAGCTCTTCAACTCTCATCTCATCTCACACCTTCATCGCCTTTATGAAATCTCTCTCCGTGATTATTCCCACGAGATCATCTCCATCTATTACCGGAAGGGCTCCAAGGTCGTTTTTTATCATTATTCTCGCTACTTTCGCAAGATCAACGTCAGAAGATGTGAAAACAACATTTCTCGACATTATGTGTGAGATGGGAACATTAAGAGCTTCCTGCACGTTACCTGTTACGAGTTTCGAGAAAGCCTCTCCCGTGCTGAGATATCTGACTATATCTGATGCAGTAACAATTCCTATGAGAATATTATCTTCAACTACAGGAAGTCTTCTGAAACCTTTCGAGATCATCTCCTTCGAAGCTCTCTCTATTGTCATTGAAGGAGGTGCAGTTCTCACCCCTTTTGTCATACACTCATGAACGAAAATATCGAGCTTCTCTTCTTCTGACACCATGAAAACGAAATCCTTTTCAGAAACGATCCCTGTAAGCTGTTCCTCATCATTCACTATAGGAAGAGCACCGATGTTTCTTTCTTTCAGAGTCTTCAACGCCTCTTTTATGGAATAATCCTCTGTTATGTAAATTACATTCTCTTCCATAATTTCGCGAACCTCTTCGTTTATCGCAGCTAAAAGATTTCCTCCGTATTTGTTTTTCACTAGATTGTATCTATTTCCTCCTCCGAAAAAGTCTATTATGTCCATTGAGGTTACCATTCCCATAAGTCTTCTAGAACCTGCATCCACTATCGGGAGCCTTCTGAAGCCGTATTTCGTCATTGTTTTAGCCGCACCCATAATGGTTGTTGTGGGAGGAACGCTCACGACGTTCTTCGTTGCAATTTTCATAATGTCTCCGGGATGCTCTGAGATTCTCGATTTGAATTCCACCGGGCCTCTATCCATCGGTGCAGTGCTTGAGGGATCTACTTTCCTCTCTCCCGGGAAGTATCTCTTCATTTTCACACCTCGAAATAGGATTTTATGATATCATACCTGTCTACAATTCCGAGAAGACTCTTTTTTTTATCAACCACCGGGAGCCTTCCTATGTTCAACTTTCTCATTATTTTGAGAGCGTCTTTAACTGAACTCTCAGGAGATATAGTTTGAACGGGAGACGTCATGGCTCTCTCAACCTTTGGGGAGTGTGCCAATCTTCCACCCCTCTCATCCTCTCTTCCTATTCTAATACTCCCGTATTTCAGAAGATCTCTTCTCGTGATGATTCCAACAACCTTTTTGTCTCTCACTACCGGAAATCCTGTGTATCCATATTCGATTATATTGTTCCAGACTTTTGAAATTGGATCCTCTGGAGAACACGTGACAACATCTTCTGTCATAATCTCGGAAATCCTTTTATTTAATTCTCTCTCTTCCAGAGCGTTGAAGATATCTTTCACTGATATAACTCCAACAACTTCTGGATCCTCCTCTGATTTTGTTACCGGAAGTTCCACCTCTCCACTCTCCACAATTTTTAAAGCTGAGTCTCTAATCTCGGTAAAAGGATAAATTGGAGGAACCTCTTTTATGAAACCATCAACTGTCACGTTGGATTTCGTTGAAGTAACCCTAAGAACATCGGATTCAGTGATGATTCCAAGAAGATGCCCCTTTTCGTTCACCACTGGGAGAGCTCTCGCCTCACTCTCTCTCATTATTTTTCTCACTTTCGTCACGTATTCATCTTCCTTTATCACCGTAAATTCTCGGGACATTATCTCTTCGACTCTCATAAAAATCACCAGTTTACTCCTCTTCCTCCTCCTTCTCCTCTCTGCAACTCTCGCAGAGAAGCATACCAGAAACAAACTTCAGTTTTTCTGAAAAACTTCCACAGGATTCGCAAATACCTTGTTGAAGTTCCTCTCCTTCTATGAGGGGAGGCTCTCTATTAATCTCCATAAGTGAGGATATTATTTCTCCCATTTCTGCTGAAATCGCTATGATATCTGTGTCTGTAATTATACCAACAAGTTCTCCACGTTCTACAACTGGAAGTCTCCTGATATCATTTCTCACCATAAGCTTTGCAGCTTCCAGTACATCTTCATTTGGAGAAATTGTAATGAGCGGAGAACTCATGATATCCTTTAACCTCACCTCAGAAGGATTTTTTCCAGTAGCAATGACTTTGGTTACGATATCTCTTTCAGTAACAATTCCTACAGGACTTCCGTTTTCGGTTATCACTATGCTTCCTACTTTTCTCTTTGTCATCTCTCTGGCAGCGCTAACAAGATCCATCTCTGGAGGGGCACTGACTACAGTTCTCGTCATGACCTCACGGATTGGAACTCTTCCTTCCATCTCCCTCACCGGGCGAGAGATAGGTTGGGAGTATTGATATAAAAATTCAACTGCAAGGGGGTCTCACATTTATATACTAAAATTCTGGAAATTTTAATGATGAGGAGAAGAACGGAGAGATGTGAATGAGTTTCATAGATGGCATAAAGAGATGGTTCAGAAGACTGCTGAAAAAGGGCAACGTAAAAATAGGGATCTATGGTCCACCCAATGCGGGAAAGACAACTCTCGCCAACAGAATCATTGTGGACTGGGGAGCTGAAGCAGAGTGGAGCGTCAGAGATCTTTTAAATGGGGTCTCGGAGATACCTCATGAGACCAGAAGGGCGAAGAGGAAAGGAAAGGTGAAAATAAAAATAAATGGAGGATCTTTAACTCTTGATATCGTTGATATGCCGGGTTTAGCAACGAAGATTGATTTTCACGATTTTCTTCATCATGGTCTCTCTGAGGAAGAGGCGAGGAAAAGGGCAAAAGAAGCAACTGAGGGCGTCATAGAAGCCATAAAGTGGTTGAATGATCTCGATGGAGTTCTTCTAGTTATGGATGCAACAGAAAATCCATTTACTCAGGTGAATGTTACCGTAGTTGGAAATATGGAAGCAAGAGGCCTCCCTCTTATCATAGTGGCCAATAAGATCGATCTTCCTGGAGCGTCTCCCACGAGAATAAAAAGTGCTTTTCCTCAGCATCCAGTCGTTCCCGTTTCAGCACTTAAGGGAGAGAATATGGAAAAGTTATATGAGGCGATGGCAAAATACTTCGGTTAGGGAGGGAGAAGATTGGATATCCAGATAGACATGATATCTCAAGAGCACATGAGAGAAATGACGACAATGGAAAAGATTAGATTCATTCTCGATGAGGTTCAGAAGGGAAAGATCGTGATTTTGGAATCCGGTCTCTCTCCCGATGAAGAAGCAAAGCTCATAGAGACAACAATGCTGGAGATTGCAACTGGAGATTTCACTGGAATAGAGATAGAGAGTTATCCTCCCTCTCACGAGAAGAGTGGTGTTCTCGGAAAAATATTTAAGAAAACCCCTCGCTCAAGATTGACGATTATAGGGCCTGCAAATAAAATGAAGACGATAAAGAAGGATCACAAGCTGATAAGTGCTATAATAATGAGTAAAGCGGATGAGTGATATGCCCCATATGTGCACTAAATGCGGAAAGGTGTATGAAGAAGCTTCTGAGGTCCTTCTCCACGGATGTCCGGAGTGCGGGTGGAATAAATTCCTATATCTCAGAAGCAAAGAAGAGGCAGAGAAAGTTACGGTTGCAGAATATGTGAAGAAGAAGGAAAAAGAATGGAGAACAAAAGTTGAGGAAGAGATGAAAAAGGGAGAAGAGATCCCTCCAGAAGGTAAGGTGGTGGAGCTAAAAGGTCTCTCTCCCGATGATGTGGAGTCGATTCGCATAGTGGAACCGGGAAGATACGAACTCAATCTTAATGCTCTTTTTGAGAGAGAAGAGATTATAATGGCACTTAGAGGAAACGGAACTTACATCATACATCTCCCTTCAATCTTTAAAAAGAAGCTTGAAGGAGAAAATTCGTTAAAATAAAACAGTTGGTGTATCGTTCCTGTCACGGAGAGTTATCTTCGTTCCATCTTCAAAGACAAATGAAATCTCTGAGATCTCCTTGCTGAACTCAAATGGTTTAAGAACTCCCTTCTCACTCAGTTCTAAATTGAATTTCGCACTCGTCTCATTTACTTCTGTGAAAGTTAAATTCCCTATTCCAAAAAACTTCTGAATATCTCTCTTTATTGGAGCATCTCCAAACATCAGAACGGAGAGCTCTGTAAGGCTCTCCATTTTGTAGTTCACTTCAACGCTTATTTCCTGAGAGCTTATGTAAAAGGTAATGGAGTTGATCGATATCCTATATTCCTCCTGAGCACTCACGAAAGATGTCATAAAGGATAATATTATGAGCATGACGAGTACTTTTCTCATGGTTAATATCATTGAATAATCTCCCTATAAATATATTGCTTGGAGGATAAGAGAGCGGAGTACGGTGGATAAAATATATTAAACTGAGGCAACAATTTCTGTGAGAGATGATGTACGAGACATCGTTCAACGAGAAAGCCAACTTATATGCAGAGAAATACTGGCTATTTTGGAATCGAAAGGGTGTTAGTAGAAATAATATTGATGAACAGCTCAGGGAAATAGAGGAACTTTTAAATCGAGGTGTAAGCGGTAAACTCAGATTACAGCTAGAAGGGGAATACAGAAAGCTTCAGGCTATGAAAGAGAAGATAGATAAAGCCACCACAGAGATAGATGAAATCAAAAGAGAACTCCTCGAATTAACTGCAAATTTTGCTCCAGATCTTGATTTAAGAAAGGATAATATTTTTCCTTATGACAGTGAGCATGAGCCTCTCTCTGAGAAGTACTTCGAGGCAATAACCGATATTCTTTTTGGAGAGCCATCATCCTTCATTGATTTCTCAGAGGGAAGAATCTCACCGGAAGGAGTAATTTTAAAAGTCCCCGTCTCTTCGGATTTTGAAGCTTTCAAGATCATCAACAACATGTTCATGGTAATACAAGAGGCTGCTAAAAAACATCTCGGACTTGAGAATTTGATGGATAAATGCTGGAGTCATATAAGAAGCAAAGAATACGCGTTCATAGCATACAATATTCTTGTGGAATACAATTCTCTGACCATTGAAGAGATACAAAACATTTGTGATATCCAAGATAGAGAATACAAGAAACTCATGCCTCAGACTTACAATGAACAGCTCCAGAGAGAACTTGAGGCAGTAATAAGGGACAGATGCCCTCTGATAAAAAAGGAAGGAAATAGATATATTATCACGGATTTTGGGTTATGGACGTGGAAGTTATGCAAGTCAGAGATGGAGAAAGTCAAAGAGGAAGAAAAGGAAGAAGCAGTTATTATAAGGAGTTTATTGAGAAGAGCCTTTGAACTTAGAAAGAAGAAAAGGTGAGACGATGGTAAATCCGATCATCGAAAAGGCGTTTAGCTATTACGGAAGTTCGCTTTTTCCTTGGAATTTCCTTGTTGAGCCGATGAGTACAGAGACTCTAAGACACTATATGAAATATGCGATTCCGATGAGCGAGAGAATAAAAAGAAGACTTTCCTATCTTTTCCAAAGAGTTTTTCTAGATGATCTGAATTCCCATGGCTCAGGAATTGAAGTATTATCGAGTGTTGATAATTCTCTCATTAAAAAACATCTTGTTGAAGTCTCGAGAAAGGCTGTTAGAGATTTTCTTCTTGATCCAGAAAACGAATTTGCTAAAAAAGAACATGGAAAACACTACGTTTACTATCCTTTCGCATATCTCCAATGTCTTATTTTCTCAATCTTTGAGGATTTCTCAATTGAAGGTGAACGCATTTTGCTTTCTGATGTTGTTGATTTCAAGGAAGTTGCTAAACTTTTAGGATACGATCTCACTCAGGTTGCAAGAAAGGAATACCTCCTTCATCAACTCTTTCATGAAGTAAAAAGGAAGACGAATTTTTGGAATGTCACAATCTCTGGAAAGTGGTTGATGGGAAAGAAAATCGTGTATGAGGATGGAAGCCTTATCGGAAGATGTCAACAAGTAGTTTTCGATGAAAAAACTGGTAAAATTGATCACATTGTTGTAAAGCCTTATGAGAATGCAGATCTTTCAGCTTTAACGAGGGTAGGAAACAAAGTTATAATAGAACCTTCTAAGCTTCACCTCTCGAACGTTTTCAGTGACTTGATAGTTTATGAATTTATAGATGTGGAGTTACCGGATGTTGATTCTATCATCATAGAGGATGAGGAATAGATTAATATACTGCTGGGTGAAAATGAAGTATAAAAGCGGTCACGCAAAAGCTCGAGGAGGAGTGGAATGAAGTTATTTATGATTGGCTTTGGGCAAGCAGGTGGCAAGATAGTTGATCTTTTCGTCGAATATGACAAGAGGACGAAGCAGAATGCCATAGTAAGAGCACTGGCCATAAACACTGCAAAGTCTGATCTTCTTGGATTAAAGCACATACCGATGGAAGATCGATTGCTCATAGGTCAATCCATCGTGAAAGGCCACGGAGTTGGAGCTGATAATGAGCTTGGAGCCAAAGTAGCTGCAGAGGACATTTACACAATTCAAAGTGCCATCGATAAAAGAGGAACCCACGAGGTTGACGCTTTTCTTATAGTAGCAGGTCTCGGAGGGGGAACAGGATCCGGTGGGGCTCCTGTTTTGGCAAGAAGATTGAGAAGGCTCTACATAGAGCCGGTTTATGCTCTTGGAATTCTTCCTGCAAAGGATGAGGGTGCTCTCTATTCTCTAAATGCTGCAAGAAGTCTTAAGACTCTGATAAATGAGGTGGACAATCTATTCCTCTTTGATAACGATCTTTGGAAGAGAGAAGGAGAAACGCTTCAGGATGCTTACAGATACATGAATGAGGAAATAGTGAAGCGATTCTCTGTTCTAATCGGCGCAGGAGAGGCTGGAAGTTCTGGAAGTTCTGAAGTTGGAGAGATGGTTGTTGACAGTGCTGAGATAATAAACACTCTGAGAGGTGGCGGAATAACAGCAGTTGGCTATGCGTCTGAAGAAGTGAGAAGAAAGAAAGGTTTGGGATTTGGAGGTCTTTTCGGAAGGAAGAAGGAGAGATCTTCCCTTGAGTCTCTTGATACAACAACAAGGGTAACCTCTCTCGTTAGAAGAGCGGTGATGGGAAGATTAACTATTCAGTGTGATGTGAGGACTGCAGAAAGAGCTCTCGTCCTTCTTGCTGGACCTCCTGAGGAGCTTGATAGGAAGGGTATAGAGAAAGCTAAACTCTGGGTTGAGAGCTTGATAAGAGGAACGGAGGTAAGAGGAGGAGATCATCCAATACCAAGAGCAAATTCAGTGGCTGCAGTTGTCCTATTTTCTGGAGTTACTGATATTCCAAGGTTGAAAGAGTTGCAGAGAATAGCCATAGAAGCTCAGGAGAGCATAAAGAGTCTTTCTACCTCTACAGAGGAGAAGTTGGTTGACATTTTTGATGATGACAAGCTGAAGCCTTTGATTGATGAGGGTGAGGATCTATGAAAAAACTTCTACCGATTTTAGTTGTTTTCTCTTTTTTGCTTTTACCGTTCTTCGCAATTGCTGAGGATTATGATCAGAGTCCGTTTCTAATTCCGCAGAACATCCCAAGTATCGGAGAACTTCAGATGGATCAGGATGTTACAATCAAAATAACTCTTGAAGAAGGTCCTGGAGCAGACTCTCTGGGTACTTCCACTCTTTCCTTTGAAACTGGGTTAGCAACTCCAATTTCTTGGACCGTTCAGCTTCTGGATAAAGAGGACAATCCAGTGGACACCATCTCGAGAAGCTCGAAAGACTTCACAATAGAAGTGGACCATCAGGAATTCGAGAAGATTTCAGTAGTTCTCAGCGGTAAGGCTCCTGTTGTGACGAAGAGAACTCAAGTGACTGTTGTTAAAATCCTTCAGACTGTTAATGATGGAGGAAATTACGAAACTCTCAAGGTAGTAGATATCAAAAGCTATGTGACTAGTAGTGATATTTCAGATGCTCTTACAGCCATTCAAACAGCAGAAATGGAAATAGAGAAAGCAAAAGATGCAATAAATGATGCGGAGAAAGCAGGAGGAGACACCTCATTAGCAGAGGCTGAACTTCAGAATGCGGAGCAATTTTTGGAGAATGCGAAGAGTCTATACAATGCGGGCACTTCTGGATCGGCTTATCTTGCTGCGAAAAATGCAATAGATTCTGCGAAAAGAGCTTATGAATATGCAGTAGAAGCCAAAGAAAAAGCTGAGGCCTCAGCTTGGAGAAGCAAAATGATCATCTACGGAGCGATCGGTGCTATAGCTGTCGTCGTAGTGATAGCTCTCATCCTGAGGCAGAGGGGAGGATTTCAGAGACTCTAAACTAAAGCTCCAAGCAGAAATCCAATCAATCCTGATAGAATTGCTTTAAGTGATTTTTTCCTCATTTTTCTTACTATTTCAATTCCTTCTTCTTTTATCAGTTTCCAGCTTATGTGTATAAACATCAAGTCCGCTATGATTACAAAAAATGCATAAAGAAAATCCCTCTCGTATGCACCCTGAATGAAAAATGGTATTGGACTCAAGGCAATTGCAGTGAGATAGGAAATAGAAGCAATCTTTTTTGCTTTTTCAATTCCAAAAATTCTTGCGATTGACTTCACGTCTCTCAATGCATCTCCTTCAACGTCCATAACTCCTTTCATAACCTCTCTTCCAAATCCTGCTACAAAGGACATCCCAAAGAGAACGAGAAGAGGTTTTGTAATGGAAAGTGTGATGAAACCTCCAAAAAGGAAAGGAATAGCCATGCTGAATGCTATGTAAATATTTCCAGGAATCCCAAAATCCTTCATCTTTACATCGTAGTAAATACCGAGAAGTGCTACGAAAAGCGCTATAATAAAGCAATAGATGTTTATGAAGGCAGAAAAGAGGATTCCAAGTGGAATTGTGATGATTCCAATATAGAGTGCAATCTCAGGTTTCAGATCTCCTCTTACTAAGGGACGATCATACCTCTTATTTTTTCTATCTACTTCAAGATCGAAGTAATCGTTCAGGGCGAAAGTTCCCATTTCTACAAAGATGGCGGTAAGCATTCCTGAGATTACGGGAACTCTGTGGAGTTCCCCTCCTGAGACAATAACACCAATTAGGACTGCAAGACCATACATCAAAGCGTGTTCAAATCTCGTTAACTCCCAAAATGCTCTGTAGTTCATGGTATCATACTATCGTCTTCTTGTAAACCTCTATACCCTTCTCGTAGAGCACATTACCCACAACTATAGCGTCTGCACACTCATTCATGATCTTTGCTTTCTCCTCTGAATCAATACCTCCTCCATAGAAGAGAGTGGCTCTTTTCAATCTCTTTTTAACACTTTTCACAATTTCTGGATTACCAAAAGTTCCACTATATTCTATGTAAACAATTGGAAATCCGAAGTAGTTCTCAGCAATTTCAGCGTATGCGCAAATTTCTTCAACTTTGAGCTCAGTCATCGCTCTGGTAACTTTTCCAACTGCAGAAGAAGGATTCAAAACTATATATGCCTCTGGAACAACTCTCTCCCAGTTTACCTTGTGACTTTTGATCCAGTTCACATGATGGCCTAGTATCCAGAGAGGATCAGAAGAATTCAGAACAGAGGGAATGAAAAGAGGAAGTTCTTCGATAACTGCCTCTGGATGAGAGGGTTCGAGAACGACATCGACATCACAATTGCTGAGCATTGTTAGGAGCTTGGCAATCTTTTCTTTTGTAACCCCCTGAGTACCCGAAATCATGATGGCATCGGTTCCACTCTCCAGAACACTCTTTATCATCTCCGGAGGATTCTCTCTATCTGGATCGAGTTTGGTTATGTGTCTCCATTTTTTCCAGTTCATTCAAACCTCTCCCATGAGTGTGAGCGATTTAATATACTCTCCTTTCGCTTTTCTTGAACTTCCAACTACTAAAATTCTTCTTCCACTTCTCAACTCCTCTATCCATCCCCTTGCCTCTATTATCTCTCCCTCGAATGCCTGTCCTGCATAAGTATGGGTGTATGAAAGCACCGCTTCAATCTCTGAGTTATCAATTCTGTATATTGCAGGTGAGTTGAAAGCATGAGTTGCGTCGATAACTTTCGTTACAATCTTATCAATTTTTATTCTCCTCCCTCTAGGATACCATGGGGGAGGCACCTCTGAGACGTAGAGTAGATCAAAATATACTCCGTTTATCATTCCTCTGTTATCTTTTCTTTTTTCGTGAATTAAAAATTCTTCAAAGGAAATTTCCGGATCTCTCTTTCTGTAAACCTCTCTCCACATATCCTCAGAAAGCTCCTCAATTTCGCCTCTCTCCTTAGCTCTCTTAATCTCTTCTCTCGCAATTCTCCACCAATCTCCATAAATCACCATGTCTATATCTGAGTCATCTTCTTCCAGCTCACAAAGATATGAGCCGGTAATTCCAATTTTATTTCTGGGAACTCTCTTTAAAACTCTTACAATTCTTCTTACTCTCTCACTTCTCTTCAAAGCTCTTTTCAATCCTTCTACTGGTCTCAAAATCTCCTTGGTCTCTTCTCTTGGTACTTCATGCACATCGGTTACTAAATACTTCTCTCTGTTTATTACTCTGAAGGACTCTTCAAACTCAACCTTTCTATATCGAATATCTCTTCTCCTCCTCTCTCCACCTTCATCAGGCAGGTATCTCAGAAGTGCCCTAATTCTATCTTTCGGATGTCTGTAATCCACCACCGAGAAAATGCAAAGATCCTTAGTAATCACAAAGTCTCTTATCACAGGGTTATAATCTCGCATGAGTTATCACCGACGAGAATTGTGTGTTCCATCTGAGACACAGGCGTTCCATCCTTGGTCAAAACAACAGGATATTCAAAGATACATAGCTTCTCTAAAAGCTCTTCAATTCCCCTGGAATCTTCAATCCATCTCAAAGAGAACGGAAGAGCTCCGAAATTGCTGGAGAGTCTCTTCAAAAGATTTTTTGCATCATCTCCTCTCACTCTTCTCGGATCATCTCTCAGAACTCTATAAATTCTTCCACCAATTCTTTTTATTTCTCCAGAACCCTCTGTTACAAAGGGTTCTACCGTTATCACATCTCCGGAACGAAGCTTGAAACTCTTTTTACTCCTCTCATTTGGAATCATTAAACCAGCATGAAGTTTATATCTCTCTATATTGTGTCCATTCAGACCCTTCAAAACTCTGTATCCGGAAGAAATGATTACTTGTTCGATCCTCTTTCCAATTTCTCTAGTCTCAACACCGCTTCTTATAATCTCTATTGCACTTTGAAGCGCTTCTTCAGCAACTTTTATAATTTCCTCATCCCCCCCTCCAACCCTTATTGTTGTTGCGGTATCTGCAATATAACCATCTACATGAACTCCGAGATCTATCTTCACGAGATCTCCCTTTTTCAGTTTCCGGAATTCACCTTTATTCGGTGTGAAATGAGCTGCAATCTCATTAATACAAATATTGCATGGAAAAGCGGGAAAGCCACCGAGAGAAACAATTTTCTTTTCAACCCTCTCCGCAATCTCTAAAGGACTCAACCCTCTCTTAACAAGTCTTACTGCATAATCTCTGACTTTCGAGGCTATCTCTCCACTTATGAGATATTCTTCATTCATTCTCTCAACACTCTAAAATCAGAAATCCTTATGACCTTTGAAGGTCTCTTAAGCTGTGTCTCTCCAGCATCAAGGATGAAATCCACTTCCACTTCTATTTCCTCTGGTCTGCAGGGAGGACCCTCTCCACTCAAATTTGCACTCGTAGAGGTTATCATTCCTGCGAGATCAACTAAGGCTCTCGCAACTGGATGAGCCGGAAATCTTATTCCCACGAACTTGCTTCCAGCTGTTAGGAGATCTGAGACAACATTCTTCTTTTTCATCACCAAAGTGTAAGGTCCCGGCAGGTATCTCTTCACGATGCTCCAGTCCTCTACCTCAGCTATCTCAGAGATCATCGAATAGTTTGAAACTGCAACTGAAACTGGTTTTTTGAAATCCCTTCCTTTTATTTCAAAAACCCTTTTCACAGCATCTTCATTGAATATATCTGCTCCAATACCATATACAGTCTCAGTTGGATAAGCGATTAATCCTCCCTCTTTTACGACTTCTACTGCTTTTTTTAATCTTTTCATTTACTCTTTCTCCTTACCACCACCACATCTCCGAGAGTTAAACTCTCCTTTACTTCCTTCCTCTCAATTATCGGCATCTCCACCTTTTCGGTTAGTTTTATTTCTAACTCCTTTTCTAATTTCTTTATTACTTTGTCTTCAGGTGTGAGGTCCCCCTTCTCAATCTTCTTTATCAGCGAGACCTTCTCTTTTATCTTCTTTGCAAGATCTTCTTGGCTTAGTCCTCTCTTCTCTCTTGCTCTCTTTATAACTTCAGGATAATTCGGAATAAGCTCCTCGATAAAAAGCTGCTGTGGAGGACTTCTAACAACTCTTCTCTGCGAGATCTCCTTTTTCACTTCATGCACTTCCTCACCAAGCGAGGCACATCTTCCACAGACATTCAGAAGAGCAGTCCCGAGTCTTATTTTTTTGAGAACTGGAACCTCTTTTCCACATATTTCGCACTGCATCCTACCACATCCTGTTTGACAAAGCATATATATGGTATTTCAAACATATTTTAAGGTTGGGGGGCAGAAAAATGCCAGAGTTTTCAAGCGATCAGCAGAAAAAAATGACAGATGAAGAGTTTACGAAGTATTTACTCGATCGTCTCAGACAGCTTGAGGAAAGCAACCTCAGGTTGATTGAAGAGAACAGAAAAATAGAGACTGAGAGGAGAATTGTTGAGAGTCAGAAGATAAAGCAGGAAAGAGAAATAAGGCGTCTGAGAAGTGAGCTTGAGAGATTGAGATCTCCTCCACTCCTAGTTGGTGTTATAAGCGAGATTATAGATGACGAAAGAGTAGTTGTTCGCACGAGCAATGGCCCGAAATATCTTGTTACCGTCTCAAGCTTGATAGATAAAAAAGAACTTATCCCCGGAACACCTGTGGGTTTGAATCAACAGACTCTGGCAGTTGTAAGTATTCTTCCTAAAGAAAAAGATCCGATGGTTTATGGAATGGAAGTTATAGAATCCCCTGATGTGGATTACGATGACATAGGGGGTTTAAAGGAACAGATAAATGAAATATACGAAACTGTTGAACTTCCACTTACAAATCCTGATATTTTTGAAAAAGTTGGAATCGACCCTCCAAAGGGAGTCCTTCTCTATGGTCCTCCTGGGACCGGGAAGACCCTCTTAGCTAAAGCGGTTGCCAAAAGAACTAATGCAACTTTTATACGGGTCGTCGGGTCAGAACTCGTTCAGAAATACATAGGTGAGGGAGCAAGACTGGTGAGAGAGCTGTTCCAGCTTGCTAGAGAGAAGGCACCATCCATAGTCTTCATAGATGAGCTCGATGCCATAGGAGCCAAGAGACTTGACAACTCTACTTCGGGTGATCGAGAGGTTCAAAGAACACTCATGCAACTTTTGGCTGAGATGGATGGATTTGATCCCAGAGGAGATGTGAAGATCATAGGAGCTACTAACAGACCGGATATTCTTGATCCAGCTCTCCTAAGACCAGGTAGGTTTGATAGATTGATCGAGATTCCTCTTCCAGATTTTGAAGGCAGAGTTGAAATCCTAAGGATTCACACTAGGAAAATGAATCTCAGGGATGTCGATCTCAATAGGATTGCGGAGGAGACTGAAGGTGCCACTGGAGCAGATCTTAAAGCTATAGCGACAGAGGCAGGAATGTTCGCAATAAGAGAAGGAAGAGACTACGTGATCCAGGAGGACTTCCTCAAAGCAATAAGGAAGGTAAGAACTCCGGTAGACAGGATGTTTGAAGTAGAACCCGGAGTGATGTTTGGTTAGAGAGATCTCATCACGTAATGTATCCGCTGAATTGCAGTAAAGTTTCCGAGAATTGCTATGAAAACAACTGCAAGCTCAAGAATAGTGGCCCCCCAAATAATATCATAAGGATAAATCAACTGGCCGAGAGTTGCAAAGGTTATCAAAGCCATTCTATCTGCTCTTCCCATAATTCCAGAGTAAATTCTTCCAATTCCAATAGCTTGAGCTTGAGTTCCAATATATGATGTCATCAACGTTCCTATGATTGCTGCAAGCCCCCAGAGAGGACTGATGTACCCTCCCAAGATTATTCCAGTTAAAATCAGGATATCTGAGTAGCGGTCTATTACATGATCAACGAAATCTCCTCTTGGACTCTGAAGATTTCTCCTCCTTGCTAAAGCTCCATCTGATAAATCAAGGAATCCATTCATTCCAACTGAAAGTGCTGCAATAAAAAGTGAGGAAGTTGAATAGGATAGAAAGGCGAGAAGTGCGAATAGGAAGGAGGAATAGGAAAGAACATCTGGACTAACACCTCTTCTCTCAAGATACGAAACAAAAGGGTTGCAAATTCTCTCTGCGAGATCTCTGAATCCGCTTAGAGCCATCAGAATACCTCCTCACTCCAGTCTATGCTTCCCGGAGGAAAGGACGCTCGACCCTTTATAACATCTTCAATCATCTCCGCAATTTCTTCTGGTAATTTCGAAGTTGTGTCAATTTCATGAACCTCTTTGCAATTCTCAAGAGCTTCTATGAGAATCACGTCAAGTGCTTCAGCTTCAACATTCTCTTTTATCTTCTTCTCACTGTAACCTTTTTTTCTGAGTCTTCTCTCTAACTCTCTCGGATGAGCTCTTAAGACAATAACCTTCTCGCACGGAAGAAAATGGGAGAGATGCCCCTCGACAATAACATCAGAGAGCTCAAGAGAAAGAAAGTGTAATTTCAATTTCTCTTCATCAACTATTAAACTTTCTCTCTCTTCGTCCCATTCTTCGAAAAGACTCTCCCGGTCTATGTATTCATTTAAATGAATTATTTTTCTACCCCTTCTTTTCAAGATCTCAGCTACTGTACTCTTTCCTGTCCCTGGAGTTCCTGTAATGCAGATCATCTCTCTCAAAGTCCGAGAACATCTCTCATATCATATAAACCCGGAGGTTTGGCTACAATCCATCTGAGTGCTTTAAGAGCACCAGAAACGAAAGCCATTCTGCTCTGTGCTCTATGCACTATTTCTATCCTCTCTCCCTCTCCTGCATAAATTACAATGTGATCTCCGACAATATCACCAATTCTCAGAGAATGGGCTTCTGAAATCCCCGCAATCTCCAGAATTTTTTTCGCAGTTCCGCTTGGTGCATCTTTTTTATGTTTGTGATGAATTTCCAAAACTGCTTTGTCCCAAGATTCCAAGTATTTCTCCAACTCCTCTATGAGGTGCCAGAAGACATTTACACCGAGAGCAAAATTTGGAGAGAGGACAATCGGTATATTTTCGGAACATCTCTTTATTTCTCTGAGATCTTCTTCTGAAAATCCCGTAGTTCCTATAACCATTGCTATTCTCTTTTCGGAGGCAATTTTAGTCATCTTTCTCGAAGCTTCTGGAACGCTGAAATCAACAATAACATCTACTGCGCTCGTATAAAGAACATCCTTAGCTTCGCTGGGATTGCTCACTCTAACTCCACAGACCTCTCCCTCAAGAACGTCAAAAGCTGCAACAAGTTCCAGGTCCTCCTCTTCCTGAATTCTCTCTGCCACCAACCTTCCCATTCTTCCAAGAGCTCCATTTACAGCAACTCGGATCATATCAATCCCAATTCCTTCATAACATCTCTCAGAATTCTCTCATTCTCTTCACTCATCTCGCACATCGGAAGTCTCATCCTTGAAGATGCTAGTCCTATGAGTTCCACAGCCTTTTTAACTGGTATTGGATTAGTTTCCACGAAAAGTGCGTTGAATAGTGGAAGAAGTTCGTAATGAATTTCTCTAGCCTTTTTCAGGTTCCCTTCTTTGAAAGATCTATAAAGCTCAACCATCTTCTTCGGAACAATATTTGCAGCAACTGAAATAACCCCTGAACCTCCTAAGGCGAGGATTGGAAGAGTCAAATGGTCATCACCAGAATAAATTCTGAAATCAAGATTTTCGGTGAGTTCGAAGACTGCAGAAATGTGTTTCATATCACCCGTGGAATCCTTAACTCCTATAATATTCTCAATCTTCGCCAATTCTGCTATCGTCTCGGGACTCATGTTAACACCTGTTCTCGAGGGTATGTTGTAGAGAATCAGTGGAAACCCCTCAACTTCTCGAGCTATCGTGGAAAAGTGCTTTATCAAACCTCTTTGAGTTGGTTTGTTGTAATATGGTGTTACAAGCATTGCTGCAGTGGCTCCTACCTCTTTTGCGTGTTTCGTCAGATCTATAGCTTCAGCTGTACTATTGCTTCCCGTTCCCGCAATCACCGGAATTTTTGAGTTCTCCACATAAAGCTCAACAACTCTCTTATGTTCTTCATGACTCAGCGTTGCTGACTCTCCGGTTGTTCCACATGGAACGAGAGCATCCACACCGCTCCTCTCAAGAAATTCTATAATTCTGAGAACCCCCTCCTCATCCACCTCTCCACTCTCAGTGAAGGGGGTTACGGTTGCAACCATAACTCCTTCAAAATCTCTCTCAGACATTTTTCCTCCTCATCTTTCTTGTTATATATCCCGCAACACGATTCCTTAAAGTCTTACTCTCAATGTCTGTATACTCTGCGATAATCCTTTTATTCGTCTCAAAATCATCTGTGAACTTATCCCCGTGAAGTTCAAGAATTTTATTTGCAATTGCTTTTATATAAGCTTGCTTCACACTTCCCATCTCATCACCTCCTGTCAAAGAATGGATTCTTCCCTGTGCTTGCAAGAGGAATTCCTAAAACAATATCTGAAGAGACATATCCAAGTCTCTTGGCAGCAGTTCCTATTCTGAACATGATTCTGTTATCTATATTGTGAATCTGGGCAGTTTTAACTGCTGAACCCAGTGCTATTCCAAGATCCACTAGCTTAAATGCGCAGGAAGGGCCTACATAGTCTCTTCCCTCCCTTCTTTTCTGTTCTCTGAATTCTGCACAGTTGAATCCACAAGCTCCGCAATCCAATCCAGCTGGATTTCCGCCCTTAACTCCTATGAGAATCATTGCCGTCGCGTGAGTGCAGCTTTTCGCATCTCTAATGAAATTCGCACCTCTTTCTTCTGCCATTCTTTCCATCTCTTTTATTACCTGGCTCATCTCCTCACCAGTTAGAATGACAATTTCGACATCATCAATTCCCGCTGTTTTTGGAGCAGTTCTTGCTGAGTTCGCCATCAACTTTGCCACGGTAATTATTCCTTCCTCTTCAGCATCCTTTCCTTTGAGTATCATGATCTCACCTCGTGAATATCCATATTAACTCTCACTCAAAAATAAATTTTCCTCTCTTGGAGCGGAAACAGCAAATTTAAGTTGTTCTGCGTTGAAACATCGATAGAGGTGATGGTGATGGGCGAAGAGAAAAAAGAGGAAGGATATTATATTTTGGCGACAGTAACCTGCATTCCTATTGGTACCGGTTCTTCTAGCATCAGCAAATTCGTTGCTGAGTCTGTTAAAGCGATAAAAGAGAGTGGAGTGAGGCATGAATTAACCCCAAATGCATCTCTGATTTATGCAAATGATCTTGATGAGCTTTTCAAAGCGGTAAAAGCAGCTCATGAAGCTCAGATAAAGGCTGGAGCAAAGAGAGTCTCAACGACAATTTCGATAGATGATAGAAGGGACAAAAAGAGACTTGGAAAGGACAAAATAGCCTCGGTGGAAGAGAAACTAAAGTAATCTCCCGTGAACATCTATTTCTCCACTTTTTATTCTTGTGGAGGAAATCGGTTTTCCATCCTCAGCAAGAACATGTGGAACAAGAACAATTCTTAAAGGTGCTCTTCCAATCTCTCTTCTTTTCTCGTTTATTTCAAGTGCCACTCTATGAGTCTCTGGAGAGACAACAATACAATCATAATCCTCCTCAACTACATCTCCGTATTTATCTTCAAGCTTAATTATCTTCGGTTCTATTCCGTATTTTCTCTTTATATATCTCCTCAGGTTCTCTGCTCTTATCTCAAATGGAAGAACCGATCTAATTCTTTTTCTCGCCATTTCGTCTGAGGTAACGCCAATGACTATTTCATCTCCAATGGAAAAAGCCTTATCCAGAAGAGCCTTGTGTCCATCATGAAGCGGTTCGAAAGTCCCTCCAACCGCAACCTTCATATTATCCCTCGAATTAAAAACTGAGGCGGTGTATTTATGCCTGTCGATAAGAGAGTAAGGGTAAAGGGAGATGTTTTCATAGCCCCAAATGCTACTGTGATCGGAAACGTTGAGATAGATGAGGGAAGCAGTATCTGGTATAATACAGTCCTGAGGGGAGACAGAAGCACAATAGTGATAGGGAAGAATACAAATATTCAGGATTGTTCAGTTGTTCACTGCAATCCTGAATATCCAACTATTCTTGGTGATTTTGTGACCGTTGGACACTCTGCAGTCCTCCATGGATGCAAAATAGGTGATAACTCGCTCATAGGGATTGGAGCCATCATATTGAATGGTGCAGAAATAGGGAGGAACTGTATAATCGGAGCTGGAGCAGTCGTCACAGAGGAAACGAAAATCCCTGATAACTCGCTCGTCCTCGGAATTCCAGCGAAAGTGAGAAGAGAAGTCACAAAAGAAGAGATTGAAGCCATCAGAAGGAACGCTCTGATCTATGTTGAACTTGCAAAGGAACACAAAAAACTTCAAGAACATCTACAGGGATAGCTCCCACATTTCTTGCAGAATCCGGGATACTTTTCTTTCAAAGCCTCTTCAATTTCTATTCCGAGGAGATTTGCGAGAGATGCACTCCAAGCTATGACATCTGCGAGCTCCTCTCTTGCTCTATCTTTATCCCCATCTTTCACCGCTGAGGCAAGTTCTCCAACTTCTTCTATCAGCCAGAGCATCGTCTTTTCAACTCCTCTTTTGGAATCATTTTCAAAGTAGAGCTCTTTCATGAGTTTCTGAAATTCTCTTATTCTCATAACCTCACACTCACTCCATATCTTTTCAGGTATTCTTTAACTTCTCTTATTGAATACTCTCCGAAATGGAAAATACTTGCAGCTAAACAGGCATCTGCCTTTCCTTCTTTGAATCCTTCGAGAAAATGCTCTGGAGAGCCAGCACCTCCTGAGGCAATTACAGGAATACTCACTTCTTCTGAGATCTTCCTTGTGATCGGAATGTCATAACCGTCCTTTGTTCCATCTCTATCCATGCTCGTCAAGAGGATCTCTCCCGCTCCAAGCTCCTCAACTTTCTTCGCCCACTTTACCGCATCAATTCCTGTTGGTTTTCTTCCTCCATAAATCACAACTTCATACCATACTTCAGAATCATCCTCTATCCTTACTGGGGTAACACCCTCTTTAAGTTCTCTATTCTTTCTGCAGTCTATCGCAACAACGATACACTGAGATCCGAAGATCCTTGAAGCATCTTTTACAAATTCGGGACTCTTCACCGCAGCGGTGTTTATAGAAACTTTATCTGCTCCTGCTCTCAAAATCTCCTTTATCTGCTGAAGCGACGAAATCCCACCCCCCACCGTCATTGGAATGAAAACCTCATCGGAGGTTCTAGAAACAACATCTATCATTGTTTTTCTCCCCTCATAAGATGCAGTGATATCAAGAAACACGAGTTCATCTGCACCCTCTTCATCATATCTTTTCGCAAGTTCGACTGGATCTCCAGCCTCTCTTAGATTCACAAACTCCACTCCTTTAACAACAAGACCCTTTCCCTCCTGAAGAGTTACATCCAAGCATGGAATGATTCTTCTGGTTAAACCGTTCATCATCCCCACCTTTAGAAGTTCTCCTTTATGTATTTCACCGCATTTTCGAATATCTTCATTCCACTCTCTCTTATTTTCTCTCTTCTCCATCTCGGGTGATTGGTGTAGTGATTGAAAGCCTCAGGATGGGGCATCAATCCAAAGACCCTCCCAGTCTCGTCACAAATTCCTGCTATATCTTCAAGAGATCCATTGGGATTCCAAGGATAAATTGCCTTTCCACCCTCTGGAGAAATGTATCTCATAACAACCTGATGATTTTTATTCAATTTCTCCAGAACGTTCTGAGAGGTGAAGAATTTTCCTTCAGCGTGTCTTACAGGTAAGTACATTCTTTTTATTCCTTTCGTAAAGATACATTTTGAGTTCTCCACTCTCAAGTGTACCCAGCGATCTTCGAATTTCCCAGAGTCGTTAAAGGTCAGAGTAACTTTTTGGGCTCCATAATCTCCGTGAAATCCCGGAAGGAGTCCCATCTTTACGAGCACCTGAAATCCATTGCAGATTCCTATAACGAGACCTCCGGATCTCACAAGCTCTACAAGATCGTCGAAGAGGCTCACTTTGAACTTGTTTGCGAGAACCTTTCCCGAAGCGATATCATCTCCAAAGGAGAATCCTCCAGGAAAAGCAAGAATGTGATAATCTAAAAGCCCTCTCTCCATACTCAAAAGATCTCTTAAATGAACAATTTCAGCCTGGGCACCAGCTTTTCTGAAGCAATAAGCAGTCTCGTTCTCGCAATTTATTCCGTATCCCGCAAGGATGAGAGCTTTGACTTCCAATCTTACCACCTCAGAGTTCTCTTCCAGGCTTCTTCAAGAGCTTCGATAGGTGTGTTTATGAGAACTCTTCCCTCGTGTTTCACAATAAGAGAGTCGCCCTTAACAACCCCTATCTCTGCAAAGCACGTTCCACTCATGATCTCCTCAAATCTTTCTTGATGCTCTGGATGAACTGTGACAATAAATCTGCTTTGAGTCTCCGAGAAGAGAAGATGATCCACAGGCATTTTTTCTGATGGTATTCTTTCAGCACGAATTTCCATGCCCATTCTTCCTGAGAAAGCTGATTCCGCAAGGGCAACAGCGAGACCTCCGTCAGAACAGTCGTGACAGGAGGCTACAACTCCCTCGTAAATCGCATTTCTCAGCTTCAGATATCTTTCCCTCGCCTCCTTGGCATTAACTTTGGGAACGTTGTTTCCGATGTAGCCGTGCATGGCATAGTATTCAGAACCTCCAAGTTCATCTCTCGTGAATCCAAGAATGTAAACGAGATCTCCCTCCCTCTTCACATCCATCGTAACCGCTTTTCTCACGTCTTCAATCTTGCTCACAACTGTAAAGAGAACGGTCGGAGGAATTGAAATTCTTATGTTCTCATATACGTAATCATTTTTCATACTGTCCTTTCCCGAGATGCAGGGAACTCTGAAAGCTTTCGTGTAATCGTAAAGAGCCATATTGGCTCTTACGAGCTGAGCTAGTTTGAAATCTCCATCAGGATTATTCTCGGATTTTATAGGATCGCACCAGCAGAAATTGTCGAGAGCTGCCATGTGGTCTATATTTCCGCCTACTGCAACATTATTTCTTATAGCTTCATCGAGAGAACAGGCAACCATGTGATAAGTGTCTATGTCACCATATCTCGGAATTATTCCGTTTGAAACAACGAGACCCTCGAAGGATTCAAGAATAGGTCTTATGATCGAAGCATCACTCGGTCCATCGTTCATCACGCCTACAAGTGGTTTCACAACACTACCTCCTTGCACTTCGTGATCATACTGACGAATGACGTATTCTTTACTGCAGATATTCAGGCGAGAAAGAAGTTTCAGAAGCTCTTCATTAAGATCATCTGGTTCAAATTCTGGCTCTTCATGTCTTCTTCTTCTCCATCTTGCTTTCAACTTCATCTGAGGGACACCGTGGTGAAGAAACTCCATATCTATATACGCCACAGTTCTACCTTCGTAAAGGACGTGGAATTTTCCAGTGCTTGTATACTTCCCAACAATCGTTGCTTCAACATCTCTCTTCTTTGCAAGTTCAAGAAATTCATCTATCTTTGAAGGAGAGACTGCAACCGTCATCCTTTCCTGAGATTCAGAGAGGAGAATCTCCCATGGATCGAGACCGTGATATTTCAAGGGAACCCTCTCAAGATAGATTTCACATCCATTAGAGAACTGAGCAGTCTCTCCGATTGAGGAGGAAAGTCCTCCTGCTCCATTGTCTGTAATGCATTTTATAAGGCCTCTATCCCTTGCTTCGAGAAGAAAATCCATCATTTTCTTCTGAGTTATTGGATCTCCTATTTGGACTGCACTCGTCGGAGATGCGATGTGAAGTTCTTCAGAAGAGAAAGTAGCTCCATGAATTCCATCTTTTCCAACTCTTCCCCCAACCATTACAGCGAGATCTCCATCTTCAGTCTTCTTTTCATGAGAGAACTCTCCGTTTATCTCGGAGGGCATGATTCCACCAGTTCCACAGTAGACGAGAGGTTTTCCGAGATATCTGTCATCAAATACTATACACCCGTTTATCGTAGGAATTCCACTTTTGTTTCCGCCGTGCTCGACTCCAAGTCTCACACCTTCAAATATTCTTTTTGGATGGAGGATTCTGGGAGGAAGTTCTCCTGAGTAAAATGGAGAGGCAAAGCAGAAAACATCGGTATTAAAAATCGGTTTTGCACCCTTTCCTGCTCCAAGAACGTCTCTGTTTACTCCGAGAATACCAGTTAGAGCTCCTCCATATGGGTCAAGAGCAGAAGGGGTATTGTGGGTTTCAACTTTTAGAGCTATATTGTATTCATCATTGAACTTCATGATTCCCGCGTTATCAGAGAAAACCGAGACGCAAAAATCTCTCTCTCCCATCTCCTCCCTGATCTCCTCTGTGCTCCTTTTTATGAATGTTTTGAAGAGTGAGTCAATCACAAGCTTCTCTCCCGTGTCTTCGTCCTCGTATTCTATCAGAGCATTGAATATCTTGTGTTTACAGTGTTCCGACCATGTTTGAGCGAGAGCTTCGAGCTCCACATCCGTGGGATCTTCTGGAAGACCTCTCTCCATCCTCTCTCTTCGAACCCTCTCGCTGTAGAAGTAGTCTCTTATTGCGTGAAGTTCCTCTAGACTCAACGCCAGAGTTCTTTCTCCGCTTAGCTTCATAAGTTCCTCATCGCTCATCTCCTTCAGCTTGAAGGTCTGAACTCTGGGTTTGTGCTCCTCTTTTACAAGCGGTGTTTCCAAAACTCTTCCATCTCTCATGATGTGAATCCTGTTTATCAATTCATTTGCGAGAAGTTCCTTCGCAATCCTTTCAGCCTCATCTCTTGAGACACCTTTCAGGAAGTAGAGAGTGGAGGTGAAAACTCTTACACTCTTTCCGATAAGATCCTTTATTCCTTCTTCTGAAGTTTTCCCGACGTTATCGGTAACTCCAGGCTTAAATCCTATTTCCACAATCCAGTCATGCTCTCTATTCAAAGGCTCATTAATCGAATACTCTTGAATTAAGGGATCGCAGAAAAGCTCCTCGCAGATTTTTCTGATCTCTTCTTCTTCAAGCTCTCCGAGAATTGTGTAAACGTCTGCAGTTTTAACTTTTTCAATCCTAATTCCGAGATCTTCGATAATTCTTCTCTTAGTCTTCTCGCCTCTTGCATCTATTATTCTCTCTTTGAATCCCACTTCTATTCTTGTTAGCATCAAGGAGTGATGGACGCTCATGGGATAAAAGAATGAGGGTCATCGAAGGTGTTAAAATTTTTAAAGGTTTTCGTCTGAATCTAGTGGACATGAGGAAACTCACGCTTGAGAACAAAGGGGAGAAAATTGTTGGAATTCTCCACGAAGGAGATGAAAGATGCGTTATAGGAGCTCATGGGCTTCAATCATCCAAGGAAAGTGAGAAGATGAAGATGCTCGGAGAAGCTCTATCTTCAGAGGGGATGTCTTTCTTCAGATTCGATTTCAGGGGTTGTGGAGAGAGCGAAGGAGATGAAAGTAAAAGCACCCTCTCAGAAAGGGTCAGCGATCTTCTTGCAGTAATGCAGCATCTTAAAGAGGAAGAGGGTATGAAAAAATTCGCTCTTGTTGGAAGTAGTTTCGGAGGCTCCATCTCTCTTGTTGTTGCATCTTTTCATCCGGTTGAAGCTCTTGTCACTCTCGCAACTCCGATAAGATTTCAGAGTGAAAGAATAGAAGGTTTCAACGAGCTCTATAGAGAAGACCTCAGGAGATATAATCTGCTGAGAGTTGCATCTTCTGTTTCGAGAATTCACGTGATTCATGGAAGAAAAGATGAGGTCGTTCCCGTAGAGGATGCTCTCCTACTTTATGAGGCATCCCGTGAACCAAAAAAGCTGACAATTATGGAAAACGGGGATCACAGATTCAGCAAGCCTGTGGATAGGGAAAAAGTCATTTCGCTCTCAGTAGAATGGCTCAGGAAATTTTTGAAATAAAAAAATTTAAAAATATGGGAGTTTGTGATCTTTTCAGTGCTTCGCCCTCTTGTCAATCGGATTGAGCTTTCCTCTGATGGAGGCTATTGCCACTGCCACGAACGAGAGTATGTAGATTGCCCAGAGCGTAACCATCACTGGATGGCTCGGTGGGAACTCATAGGTCACTTCTCTCGGGAGTCCGAACTTGTTACCGAGCGTCAGTATGGAGAAGTATCCGAAGAACAGGGTGGCCCACCACATTGCCAGTATTCTGCCCCAGTTCGGCTGGAAGTAGCTGGGTAGTCTGTTGGTGTTGTACCATGTGTAGAACAGGTTGTAGAGCCACATCATGAGTCCTGCAATACCTGCACCGAGAACAAGCAGGAACCATGGCTGTTTAATTCCGGAGAGGATCACAGCAATTCCGTAGACAACGAAGATCACTAGGAACAGGAAGAACAGCTTGCTGATGTTCCAACTCTTACTCTCTCTGAGCCAGAGATCATATAGACCCTCAGCTATGAATCTTGGGAAGGAGTCGACAATGGCGAGCTGTGTCGTGAACAGTGCGAAGAAGATACCAATCGCAAGAGCTATAGCGAATCCATGGCCAACCTGTGGGAAGACCTCCTGAAGCCACATGTCTATTGCGCCGAGTTTAGTTCCGTGTGCATAGTGGATAGCAACTGCTGACGTCACAGAAGTTGCAAAGAACAGTGGAATCACGAAGGTTATGAAGTGCTCCCAGTTAATAACATTCCACCATGCGTTCCATCTTGCCATCTGAAGCTCATCATCCACATCAAACACGAAACCAGCTGGATAGAGTGGCTCCATTTCTTCTTCTTTTACTCGCACAGGATTTTCAATTCTTCCCTGATATGCTCCCATTGCAAATCCTTTCTCTTTGATCCAAATTGCCTGCATCAGATTTCCTACTCCTCCGTTACCTGCGTAGGCCAGACCTCCTAAGAGAGTCATCAGATCAATTCTTGGATCCATTCTACCGAAGCCAGTGAACGATGCACCCCACATTTCAACATAAGTTCCAGTAGCACCGGAAATGAAGAGTGCAACAAGGAACACAAGCATTATTGCTACGACCATTATCAGCTCTGCTTTTTCAACCATGTTATAGATGACCGGACCACCAATTTCTATCAGGAAAATCAAAATCATCAAGCCTGCAGCTACTATTTGCCAGCCAGTAGTCGGATCAATACCAACAATATAAGCTGCGAATTTCCCTGCTCCAGATGCCCAGCCAGGCCAAGACCACTGGAAGAATCCCATTATCATGAACAGTGCAGCCAATCCTGGATGAACTCTTGCGAATGTTCTCGGCCAGCCTTCTCCAGTCACAGCAGCTGGTCTCTCAATCTCCATATCAATGACCCACTGAGTGAGAACTCCGAGCCAGAACATCCAGAAGAGATATCCTCCAGAAGCAGCTGTGATATTAGGCCAGAACAGAGTCTCTCCAGAACCAAGTGACATTCCAGCTCCTATAGCAGAAGGCCCTATAATGTGTCTGAGCTTAGGAGCTCTTGGAATTTCAACGAGCTTGTAACCAAGATCCTTGTAGTAACCTCTTCTCGGGTACTTTCCATCATCAGGAGCCACTGGAAGCGCATCGTAGTCAGTCTCTATGTAGACTGAACCCATATATTGCCGTCCCTCTTCATCCGGCGCAAAAACGTCCTCGTCTTTATATTCTGCCAATATTTTCCCTCCTTTTCATTTTATTTGGCATTGTCTCTCACTTTTCAGTCCTCATAAAAACCTTTCTTTCGACATTCGTCGAAATTGTTCAATTTAAGGCGTTAAATGAACACTTTGATCTTCAAAGATGATTTGGTAGATGTTAGGGCAAAAAGAAGATAGATCATATGGCAAAAGAGTCTTTAGGGCATTTAGCATGAATATTTTTTATAATTATTATTGAGGTGAGTCAGGAGTAATACTTAATGGTTGATGATTAATTTTCAGAGAAATTTTAATTATGAATTATTAAAGATTTGGAGAAAAAGGAAATTTCACAAACCTCCTCGATTATTTAAGCTCCTTTACTTTCTTCATTCTTTTCAAAATACTCGGTAAAATCCACGAGAAAATAACCATTATTGAAAGTAGTACTGCAATAGGTCTAGAGAAGAAGACACCTATATTCATTCCTGATTTCATAAGAGATGTTGTGAAGTTGTATTCTATCATCGGACCAAGTATTATGGCTAATACCACAGTCTGGAGAGGTACGCCCCATTTAGATAGAAGAACTCCAATTACACCAAAGAGAAACATGATCCAAACGTCAAAGAGGCTATTATTAACAGAATATGCTCCTACAACACAGAAAACAAAAATTAAAGGAATTAATACATTTCTCGGCACTTTTAAAAGTTTGGAACTTGCTCTAATTGCAAGATAGCCTATGAAAATGAGAAATATATTCGCAATTATGAAAGTTATAAAAAGTGCCGTAATTAAGACTCGGTTTTCTTGGAAAAGAAGAGGTCCGGGACGTAAACCTTGCGCCATTAGTGCACCAATTGCTATTGCGGTAATGGAGTCGCCGGGGATTCCAAAAACTAATGCTGGAATCCATGCTCCACCTAAACCTGCGTTATTAGCAGATGTAGCTGCTACAACACCTTCTAAACTTCCCTTTCCATATTCTTCAGGCTTCTTGCTCAATCTTTTACCCAGCCCATACGCTATCCACGCAGCTATATCAGCTCCAGCTCCTGGTAAAGCTCCTACAAAGGTGCCAAGAAGAGAAGATCTTGCAAATACACTTTTGTATTTACCTAATGATTCTCTGATCAGAGAAAATGAAGTCTTACCAATTCCTTCTTTTAATTCCATTATGTATTTCCTTTCGACAACCGCTTTAGAGAGATTTACGAGTTCGGGTATTGCGAATAGACCTATCATTGCAGGTATAAAGCTGATACCTTTCTGAACCTCTATAATTCCAAATGTGAATCTAGGAAATCCGTAAACATAATCGATTCCTATTGTTGCAGCTAGGAAACCTATCAAAACTCCAATAAATCCTTTTTTTGGATCTTCGCTTGAAATTATTATTGCCATGGAAAGTCCCCATACTACAAGCCAGAAATATTCCACAGTTGAGAATTTTGAAGCAAATTCCGCTATTAATGAGGCAGCAAATATTAGTATTAGGCTTCCCACTATTCCTCCGAGTGTACTGAAAGCTAGATCAACATAGAGAACTTCTGAAGGAGATTTTTTCCTACCCAAGAGATATGCATCTATTGTCTGGGCAGCTGAAGATGGAGTTCCAGGGATTCTGAAAAGTACAGCAGGAATATCTCCAGCAAAAATTGCAACTGCTTCCAAAGCTATAATCATTCCAATTCCGCTAAGCGGATCCATGAAGTAGGAAAATGGGACCAATAAAGCAACTGCTAATGTTGCTGTTAAACCTGGAGTCAAACCTATGAAAACTCCAAAGAGTTGGGCTATTATTATAACAATTATCACTACCGGGTTTTGAAACATTTTTAACGCTTCAAAGATAAATTCCAGCATATTTCAGATCCCCCACTTCAGTAGTAGAAGAGGTGAGAAATAATAGAGGTATATGATATCTCCTATGATTGGCTCTGGAAAAACTACACGCAATACTCTGATGAAAAGTATATAGATTATTACTATAATCCCCAGAGAAATTAATACTGCATCTCTCCACTTTCTTCCAAAAATCCGCTGGAGGATTACTGAATAAAGAAAGGTGGATAATATGCATCCTATGGTGGGGAAAGAATAAATATAGATACCACTTAAAATTAGAAAAATTGAAGGATATTTGATATGGTTGTGAAGAGTTAAATATCTTATCTTTATTCTGGGTAGTTCTTTTCCCATTTCTTTCATGTTTTTAGCTGTTTGAAGTAAAGAGGTAAAACCCAAGATAATTAAAAGAGAACTTAAAATAACGGGAAAAAACATAGGTCCTGGAATATTTGCTGCCATAAATATTGGAAGATTGGAAGTTAATGAAGCATATAGAAAAAAACTCCCTACTGCAATAATTCCACATCCCCCAATAAACTCCTTTATATTCACATTTTCCACCTCTTTCGAGGAATTTAAAATAAAAAATTATAAAGGGGTTTTGGAAATTAATTAGGCATATCCTGCCGACTTTATCAGTTCTCCTACAACCTGATAGTCATTTTCAAGGAACTTAGCAAATTCTTCTGGGCCTTTCCACTCCATTCCGAATCCATTCTTCTCCATGAAGTCCTTCCACTCATCACTTTGGACTATTTTCTCCATAGCACTTGCTATAGTTTCTATAACATAATCCGGAGTTCCTTTAGGTGCTGCAAGTCCTCTCCAAGCTCCCATTCCATCCCAGTCTATTCCAGCTTCTCTGAGCGTTGGAACATCAGGATATGCTGGATTCCTCTCTGGGGCCATAACGGCTAATGCTTTCACTTTTCCAGCATCGATAAGTGGACCGGCCTCTGGTAAACTACAGGTCGTCACATCTATACCACCTGCAATGAGCTCTTGAAGAGCTGGTGCTGCACCAGTGCTTGGAATCCAGGGAAGCGCATCAGGTGGAATTCCCGCAGCATTAAGTAAACCAATTCTCGCGAGATCCCAAACTCCTCCTCTGGCAGTACCAGAAGCTTTAAGTTCTCCAGGATGGGCTTTTATGTAGTCCAAGAGCTCTTGTAGTGAATTCCAAGGCGCATCAGCACGAACAATTACTGCAGCTGGATCAAAATTATATTGACAAATTGGTTCAAAATCCTCGTAAGATACATCTGCTACACCAAGATGCTTAAAGGTGGATAACTCAAATGTTATCACGCCTATAGTGTATCCATCTGGGGAAGCAGTCGCAGCTGCAGAGTGTCCTATGGTCCCGCCACCACCAACTTTGTTAATCACATTTACGGGGACTCCCAATTCTTGTTCAAGGAGCGTAGCAATCATTCTTGAAGTTCTATCTGTACCTCCTCCAGCAGCCCAGGGACAGATGAGAGTTATTGGTTTTGTTGGATACTCTGGTTGCTGCGGCTGAGCTTCTTGAGAGACGCAGCCACTGAAAGAGGAGAGAAGCATCAGCGAAACCACGGTAACAGTCAGAAAAACAAATATCTTTTTTTCATTATTTTTCATAGTCTATCCCCGATTTACAATTTTTTTTCGTTATATTTCAATTTTTCTGGATGTATTATACATATAAAACGTATCTCTCAGTATCTTTAGAAGACTTTAATGATTGTGCTAAGAGGAAAAATAAGTTGGAAAAACGGGAAAATCATGCGGGGGAGGGGATTTGAACCCCCGGACCCCTTCGGGACAGGATCTTAAGTCCTGCGCCTTTGGCCTGACTCGGCAACCCCCGCAATGAAGGAGCAACCATCAAATAACCTGAGGAGTTATCTTCCCTATTAAGTTATTAATATTGCGATAAAATGAAAGATGGGCGATTTAGCTCTCCTCTCTTCTCTCTTGCTTCTCCCTCTCTCTTTCCACTTTTCTCCTCTCCAGCTCCTTGTTTATCTTCTCGATTTGTCTTTCTATGAGTTCAATTTCCTTTTTCGCAAGCTCTGCTCTATAATCATCAACTTCACGCTCAACGAGAAGCTTCATTTTCTCTAGCTCAACTTTCCAGTAATGCAAATCGTTCATCAACTCTTCGTCACTCAAATCTTTAAGTTCTTCTTCCGATTTCATTAAAAATCACTCTCTAGAATAAATCTTCTTGAGTAAAGCTTTCTGAGCATGCAATCTGTTCTCTGCTTGTTCGAAAACGACAGAATGCTCTCCTTCAATAACATCTTCAGTTATCTCCTCTCCTCTATGGGCAGGAAGGCAGTGAAGCACTATCACATCCTCTTTGGCGAGCTCCAAAATCTCGCTGTTTATTTGGAAGCCCTCGAAACTAACGAGTCTCATTGCCCGTTCATGCTCGCTTCCCATTGAAACCCAGACATCCGTAGCGAGAACGTCCGCATCTTTCGCAGCGATTTTTGGATCATGAGTTATCTTCACTTTTCCTCCTATTTTCTCCGCATATCTTAGAATAGATCTATCAGGTTCAAATCCCTCTGGACAAGCAACTGTGAGCTCTATTTTCATCATCGCACATGCTAGGATCGTTGAATTGCACACGTTGTTTCCATCTCCAATCCATCCATATTTTAAAGTCTCTAATTCGCCTTTAAACTCTTTAATTGTCACAAAGTCTGCAAGAACCTGACAGGGATGCTCTAAATCGGATAGAGCATTGATGACAGGAACTGATGAGTATCTTGCCATCTCAACCAGTTTTTCATGAGAATCAGTCCTCATGACGATTCCATGGATGTATCTTGAGAGAACTCTCGCAGTATCCTTGATGGGCTCTCCTCTCGCCATTTGGGTCTCTGAAAGACCGAGATAAATACAGTCACCTCCAAGTTCTTTTATAGCTACTTCAAAAGAAGTCCTAGTTCTCGTGGATGGCTTCTCAAAAATCAAGGCAAGTATCTTATCGCTCAGTACTCTCTCTCTTTTTCTACTCTTTTTTATCTTCAGCGCTTCTTTAATCAGCTCAGCGAATTCCTCTGCGGTAACGTCTCGAACAGAGAGAAAATTCATTTTCATCCCTCTTCTCCTCTTTAAATACCTCTCAAAATATATGGATTTCGGTGGCATCTACCACGGAACAGGTTTCCTCCCCATCTTATATCCTATGAAGTTGACAGTCAAATGAAGGATTGGCGAAATTATCAAAACCGTAATGATAACCTCTTTTGTGAAATTCGAAGAAAACCATGAAGTAGAGGTGAAATAGCAAAGAAGAAGAGCTCCAGCAACGAAGTCCAATTGATCTGCAAGAGGAAGCATTGAACCTCTCTCAAATCCAAGTCTTCTCTTGAAGAAACTTTTGGTTATATCTCCAAGCATTGCACCTAAGGAGAGTGAGAGGAGGATGAGAAATGACTCTGCTCCGCTTCCAAAAGAAGGCATCTTTGCAAAAGGTGCTACAAAATTTTCAAAGAGTCCAATGAGAATTCCAGAAAGAGTTCCGAAGAACAAACCTCGGAAGGTTTTTCCATCTCCCAGTATTCGTTTTCCATCAAAAAACCTCTTTCCGAAGTCTATTGGAGTCCCTCCTCCAGTCAGAACGGCGACTGGATTTGGGAGATAAGCCGGAAGCATGAGCCATATTGATTTCAAGATCACTTCAAGCATCAACTTCAATCTTTTGGAACTCATTAAAAATATTTATTTAGTGCGGGGATTAGAGTGATTAAGGTAAAAAAGTTCGATGCGGGGTCAAGCTCATGAGGGGATATGCAAGCAAGCTCAAAAAGGGGTTACCAAAAGAAACCAAATCGTTGTGCCCCGAATGTAGGAGAATTATTGATGCCCTCATTTTTGAGAAAGATGGAAAGGTCCTCATCTCTAAAGAATGTCCTGAACACGGGAAGTTTGAGCACGTTTATTGGGAGGACGTCAATCTTTATCTCAAAGCAGAAGAGTACGCTTATGATGGGAGAGGTGTTGAGAATCCAAATACAAAAGCAACCAGAGAGTGTCCTTCGAATTGCGGTCTATGCGAGAATCACATGAGCTCAACCGTTCTCGCGAATATAGATGTGACAAACAGATGCAATCTTTCGTGTGAGTTCTGTTTTGCGAATGCGAATGTCAGAGGATATGTTTATGAACCAACTCTTGAGCAGATAAGAGAGATGCTGAGATATCTCAGAGAAGAGAGACCTGTCCCAACTCCTGCAGTTCAGTTTTCTGGAGGAGAGCCAACAGTAAGGGATGATATTGTTGAGATTGTTAAAATGGCTAAGGAAATGGGATTCAAACAAATTCAGCTTGCGACAAATGGAATAATTCTTGCGAAGAACAAAGAGCTTTTGAAAGAGCTCAGAGAAGCCGGTTTAAGCACAATCTATCTTCATTTCGATGGAGTGAGCGAAGATGTCGATCCGCATATAGAGGCAAAGAAAAGACTACTTGATAACTGCAGAGAAGTTAATCAGGGAATAGTTTTAGTTCCAACAATCATCAGAGGTTTCAATGATCATCAGATAGGTGACATCATCAGATTTGCGATAAAGAATGTTGATGTGATCAGAGGGGTGAATTTTCAACCAGTTGCATTTACAGGAGCAGCTTCAGCAAAGGAACTTGAGGGAAGAATAACAATTTCAGGGCTTTACGAAGAAATTGAGAGACAAACAAATGGTATGATTAAGAAGGAGGACTTTTATCCCGTTCCATGTGTTGTTCCGATCTCTAAGCTCGTGGAAGCTTATGCCGAGAGTCCTCAGGTTGAATTCACATCTCATCCTCACTGTGGTGGAGCAACTTATCTATTCGTGGAAGGAGATAACGCCATTCCGATAAATCGATTTGTGGATGTTGATAGATTCTTCGAGTTCATCGTCAGAACTGCGCAGAGTATAAAAAATGCTCCAATGAAAAAGATCGCCAAGCCCGTGATACTTCTGAAAGCCCTTTCAGAACTACCAAAATATATAGATGAGGAGAAAGCTCCTAAATCTGTAAATCTCGGAGAAATGATAAAGAGAGTGCTCAGAGACATGGACTATCGCTCTCTTGGAGAATTCCACTATAAAGCGCTCTTCGTCGGAACGATGCATTTTCAAGATATCTATAACTATGATGTTGAGCGCGTAAGAAGATGCGTCATTCACTATGCAACCCCAGACGAGAAGAGGAGGATAGTGCCATTCTGCTCATACAACTCTGGTCCAACTTACAGGGAAGAGATAGAGAGAAAGTTCAGTGTCCCCTTAGAGGAATGGAGAAATATGAGAGGAGAGCAGAAAGGGTAAAATTTAATACTTCCACTCCATAATCATAATCCTCGAAGTGCGCCGATGGTCTAGTGGTTATGACTGCGGCCTTCCAAGCCGCCAGCCCGGGTTCGAATCCCGGTCGGCGCATACTTTCATACTCCCAAAAAAAAAAACTCTCTTTATGTCTCTGTTCTCAAGACGCTTGGAGGGAAGTTAAATTTGAAAATTAAGACAAACCGAAAAATCACCATAATTAAATATAATGGAACAAAATCAAATTTTTGATGGGAATTGACGAGAGAAAAATAAAGGAGATTGCAGAACATCTGGATAGATGTGAGCTTGAGAGAAGAGAAACTGATAAAATCACCGATGAATATGAGATAACTCTTGAAGAGGCTTATGTTATTCAGGATGAGTTAAAGAGAAGGAAAATTTCTAGAGGCCACAAGATCATAGGTTACAAGATTGGATTGACTTCAAGAGCGAAAATGCGTCAGATGGGTGTTGGAACTCCGATTTTTGGATTTCTTGCAGATTATTTTATGATTCCAAATGGTGGTAAGATCTCCCTAGATGAGCTCATTCATCCAAAGATTGAACCCGAAATCGCTTTCATTATTAAGAAAGATCTTGAGGGACCTTGTTGCACTCCTTTAGATGTTTTAGCGTCAACAGAACTTATTGCACCTGCAATCGAGGTAATCGATAGTAGATATAGAGATTTCAAATTCGATCTTCCAAGTGTGGTAGCAGACAACTGCTCCTCATCTCGATTCATTGTGGGATGTGGAACTCCTCCTGAATCCTTGGATCTTAGAAATATTGGTGTAATCTTTGAAAAGAACGGTGAGATTCTCAAAACCTCATCTGGCTCAGCAGTTCTTGGAAATCCAGCCAATTCGGTTGCGATGCTTGTGAATCATCTTTATAATCGCTTTGAAATCCTCCCGAGAGGAAGCATTGTGCTTAGCGGAGCTCTGAGTGAGGCTATAAGAGCGAGGAAAGGAGATAGTTTTAGGGTCATCTCCTCCATAGGATGTGCATCTGTTAAAATTGTATAAGGAGAGGTGAAAAGGAAAATGCCAATAGTTATGGTTTACATGCTTGAAGGAAGGACAGAAGAACAGAAGAAAATCCTAATGGAAAAGGTAACAAAAGCTATAGAAGAAGCACTTGGAGTAGCTCCGGAGAGAGTAAGAGTTCTAATCTTCGATGTCCCAAAGAAAAGCTTTGCTATCGGTGGAAAAACCGCAGAAGAACTAGGAATGTAAAGTTATGAAGTCGAAATTTATTGGATGTCTGCTTGGAGTTGCCATAGGTGACTCTCTCGGAATGCCAGTAGAAGGTATGAGCTATGAAGAAGTAAAGAAGCTCTATGGATGGATTAATGACTTTCTACCATCTCAAGATGGATTTCAGGCAGGGGAGTGGACTGATGATACTGAATTAACTCTTATTCTCGCAGAATCTCTCTCTTCAACTCTTTATTTCTCTCCTGAGGACTTTGCAGAGAGATTGAAAACTCTTGAGAGCTTCAGAAGATACGGCCCAACTTCAAAAAGAGCAATAGAACTCATAAAAAATGGCATTCATTGGAAGAACTCTGGAACTCATTCTAATACAGATGGTTCTGCAATGAGAGTGGCACCAATCGGACTTCTCTATCATTTCAGTTTGGACCTCGTCGAGAATTACGCAGTAATTTCATCCATCATAACTCACAGAGGGGAGTCAGCAGTTGCTTCCTCAGTCGCGATTGCAATTGCAATAGCATGTATTCTCAGGGGAGAAAAACCTATAGAAGAAGTTCTAAGAAGATGTGCCAATTATGATGACCTCACTGCTGAAAAGATTCAGTTTGCTTACGAGATGAGAGATGAAGCACCAGAAGAAGCGATTAAAGAGATTGGAAACAGCTTTATGAGCTTTGAAGCAATTCCCTTCTCTTTCTACTGTTATTTCTCTTCCGAGTCATTCGAAGAAGCAGTTTTAAAGGCCGTGAACTGCGGAGGAGACACGGATACTATTGCATCAATTACCGGAGCGATGAAAGGAGCCGAGCTCGGAATGGAGAAAATTCCCGAGAGAATGAGAAATGTGAAGGAAAGTGAAAAAATCATAGAGATTGCAGAAAAACTGTATGAAACTTATCTGAGGATAACTTCATGAGATTCCACAATTCAACATCCCTTCACAGTATTATCATCTAATCTATAGGGACATCTTCAACACTCTAATCTCGGAAATTTTTTAATGAATAAATAAGAGAACTAGCCAGAGGGTGATGAAATTGTTCAAAGCAGAGACTGTTTGGGACTTTAGTACACCTTCTAAGATCAAATTCGGTGAGGAAGCAATTTTAGAGCTCTCAGAAGAAGCAAAAATGTTTGGAGCATCCAGAATTCTCTTCCTGACTGATGAAGGTGTGAGAAAGGCTGGAATTGTAGATGAGGTTGTCGAAACACTTGATAAAGATCTTGAGTATGAGATTTATGACAGAGTTGAACCCGAGCCATCTCTCAACGTCTTCGAAGATGCACTAGAGGCTCTCAGGAGATTTAAACCAGAAATACTTGTCGCAATTGGTGGAGGAAGTTCTATAGATGTTGCAAAGGCGGTGAATGTGATATACAAACACGGAGGAGAAGTTCTCGATTACATAGCACCTCCAACTGGCAAAGGTAAAAGAGTCCCTGGAAAAGGTCTTCCAATAATAGCTGTTCCAACGACCTCTGGAACCGGATCTGAAGTCTCTCCAGTCTCAGTCGTCTCGATTCCGGATAAGGAGATCAAAGTAGGAATTTCAAGTAGATACATGAGACCGGATATTGCGCTTGTAGATCCTCTGCTCACTGTTTCTCTTCCTCCTGCTCCCACCGCATCTTCTGGGATGGATGCTCTCTCTCATGCCATCGAGGCTTATACAACAAGAAGATATGAAAGGAAAGCCAAAGCAAGTGCAATGACGAGACCTGATTACAACGGAGGAAATCCGATTACAGATCTCTACGCAAAGAAGGCCATAGAACTCATCGCGGAGAGTCTTAGAAGAGCTTACAACAATGGAGAGGATCTGGAAGCGAGAAAGAAGATGGCTTTGGCAAGTCTGCTTGCTGGAATTGCATTTACAAATGCTGGGCTTGGTGCAACTCATGCAATTGGAATGGTAGTTGGAGGAAGGTATCATAGTGCTCATGGAGTTACGATGGCAATCATTCTTCCAGCTGTTATGGAATTTAATGCTTCGAGCAATCCAAAGAGATTCGCTGAAATAGCAGAACTCATGGGAATAAAAACTGAAGGTCTTGATGTTTTAGAGGTGGCGAAGAAGTCTGCTGAAGCGGTGAGAGAACTCTCTAAGGATGTGAATATCCCGAGAGGTCTTTCAGAGCTCGGAGTTAGAGAGGAGGATATTCCTGAGCTTGCAGAGCTAGTGATTGAGAGACAGCAGAGACTTCTGGTTGGAAATCCCAGAAGAGTTGAGAAGAAAGACGTGGAGGAGATAATTGTAAACTGTCTCTGACTTACTTTTTTATTCTCCAAAATTCCTTTCTTTTTATATGTCACGTGGTGATGAGATAATTGCAAGAGCACTCGAAGAATTGGGAATAGAATTTATTACAGGTCACCCAGGGTCTCCGGTCACGAGAGTTGCCGAAATTCTGATGGAAAGAGGTCTTAATGCTGAATGGGCTGTCAATGAGCTTTCAGCTATTGAAACTGCGCTGGGAGCCTCTTTTGCTGGTATAAGGAGTGCAGTTGTAATTAAGCACGTTGGAATGAATCATATTGTCGATCCGATCATGTGCGCTAATCTTACTGGAGTTAATTCAGCTCTTCTTATCATAGTCGGAGATGATCCGGGTGCAACGAGGTCCCAAAACGAGCAGGATAGCAGAGTTCTCGCTTCTTTCATGGAACTACCGGTTCTTGAACCTTCATCTCATGAAAGAGCTCCTGAAGTTCTGAAAAGTGCACTCACACTCTCAGAGGATCTCAGACTCCCTGTGGTTGTGAGATTCACCGCAGATTTCTGTTATACCGAGGGCAAATACCATGAAATCAAGAAACCAGAAAAGAATCTTTTGAGAGAACGGAAAAAGTGGATCTCTACAATGGAAAACGTTGAAGGGAATCACAGAAAACTTCATGAAAAATTGAAAGTCATCTCAAAAATTTTTGACGAATGGTTGAGACTCCCCGATGAAGGGGAAGAAGTTATTCTTGCATCTGGGTTTGTGGCGAGCAAAGTAAGAGAGAAAAATCTTATCGCACTCGAAACAATCTATCCTCTTCCGTCCACACTTCCTGAAAAGCTAGCAAAATTCAAAAAAATTCTCGTACTCGAAGAAGTTGAGGCATTCGTGGAAAGACATCTGAGATCGGAAATGCATCTCAGGGGGATATCATCTCAGGTTTTTGGAAAGGAAACGGGAAACGTGAAGCTCGGTAGATTGACAGAAGAAGATGTTAAAAGGACAATAGAGGCGTTTAGGAGAGGAGAAATGCCAAAATATCCGGAAGAAATCAGAAAACCTTCTGGATTATGTGAGCAATGCCCCTATGAGGATGTTGCAGAAGCGATTCTGAAAGTTGCGGGAGAAAGGAAGATCTTTATTGCAGGTGACAGCGGATGCTCTGTGAGGTTGAGAGCACCTCCTTATGAGCTTCTTGATGTCAAACTTAATATGGGCTCATCAGCCGGAATTGCAAGAGGATTCTCGCTAAAAGAAGAGAAAACAATCGCAATAATGGGTGATAGCGCTTTCTTCCACTCTGGAATTTACGGAATTCTCGATGCATCTCTAAATGACTCAAATGTCCTCCTCGTCATCGTGGATAATGAAGCTGCGGCAATGTCTGGTTTTCAGAAGACCCCGAATGTTAGAGGAGTTAGCATTGAAGAACTTCTAAGAGCTCTCGGAGTGAAGAGGGTTTCAACTTCTGAGGAAAAGGAGGAGCTCGAGAAGATTTTTGAAGAGTCTCTCGGAAGAAGGGGATTTGACATCTTGGTTTATCACAGAAGATGCCCTGAAGATAAATATAAGTAGAGGTATTTCAACCAGATAAATACAATGAAGAAGAAGTTCAAGAAATTCGGGAAGAAAGAGAGCTCAAAAATCACGGAATTTTTGAAGAGTTACACGCACTTCACAGCAAGAGAGTGGATCATTGCTCGAGTCTGTTCGAGAATGAGGGATGAAAGGGGAAGAATTGCGATGAAAGAGGTTGGAGAAAGACTTCCTGAGATGAACTCTTTTGTTAAAGAACCATATTCACGCCAGGAAGTATCAAATGTCTATGCACTTTTCAAGAAGAAGATCATCCGATCTGGAACGACATTCCTCTATCCTTATTACTCTGGAATGATCACAAGGGAGGAGATGCTGGAGATCATAGGGGAGGTCATAGAAAACATCGAAACGCTTCTGAAGTTTGAAGAGAGAGGTGCTGAAAATGTTGAAGAGGACATTCAGAGAATTCTTACCGAAATTCTCAGAGAAGTAAATAAAAGAATTATAGGCTGAATTGTCTCAATCTTCTCGTTGCCTCTTCGAGAGTTTCATCTTTTTTGGAGAATGTGAATCTAACCTTAGTTCTTCCAAGTTCTCTGGTGTGGTAGAAAGCACTTCCTGGCACAGGTGCCACTCCCACTTCTCTGGTTAAATAAAGCGAGAACTCTAGATCATCCATCTCCATTTTACCTCCGAAATCAGCGAGAATGTAATAGGCTCCTTCAGGAAGATGGCAATCGAAATTCGAGTTTTTGAGAGCCTCATACAACATCCTCCTCTTTCTGTCGTATATTTCCACAAGCTCTCTATAGTAACTTTCCGGAAGTTGAAGAGCTGTTACAGAAGCTTTCTGAAGCGGTGCAGGAGCTCCAACTGTTAAAAAGTCGTGAGCCCTTCTTATTCCAAGAGTTATGTCTTTAGGAGCTATCGCATATCCAATTCTCCATCCCGTGACACTATAAGTCTTGGAGACTCCGCTAATCGTAACCGTTCTTTCTGCCATGTTTCCGATTGTTGCGATGCTTATGTGTTTCTTTCCATCATAGATGAGATGCTCGTAAACTTCGTCTGTCACTGCTATAACATCGTAATCCTCACAGAGATCAGCAATCAATTTGAGCTCGTGTTTTTTGAAGACTTTTCCTGTGGGGTTGTGTGGAGTATTCACTATTATCGCCTTCGTTCTATCCGAGATAGCATTCTTCAACTCTTCTTCATCAAATTCGAATTTCTCTCCTTTGAGAGCAACGTATCTGGGTTTGGCACCAGAAACTATAGCGTCTGGGCCGTAATTTTCATAAAAAGGTTCGAAAACAACAACTTCATCTCCCGGATTTATTATTGCAAGCATTGTCGCCATCATCGCTTCCGTGGTTCCACATGTCACAGTTATTTCACTCTCTGGATCGCACTCTATTCCGTTGTATTTTTTCACCTTCTCACTTATCGCTTCTCTCAACTCAGGAAGTCCCCATGTTATGGTATATTGGTTGTAATCATCGAATACAGCTTTTGAAGCTGCTTCTTTTAATTCCATTGGTGCCTCAAAATCTGGAAATCCTTGAGCCAGATTTATCGCTCCATATCTTAGTGCAACTCTTGTCATATCTCTGATTACTGATTCTGTGAAGCAATTCACCCTCTCGGACAGTCGGTTTTTTCCCATGAAAACTCTCTCAGGTTATTCCAGTTTATAATATTTTCCAAATGAATAATTACCAAAAGTTATTGAAACTCAAAGCTAAAATAGTTTAATATGCGAAAACAAATGTATCCTCTGAAGTGTGAAATAGATGAGGATAAAAAAAGCAGGTAAAGAAGATCTACCGTATATAAAGAAACTTCTAAAAGAAAATTGTCTTCCTCATGAGGACATATCTCTGGATACTTCTCATTTTTTCATTGTGGAAACAAAAAATGAATTCGTCGGCATAGGAGGAGTTGAAATTTACGGTAATTTTGGTTTATTGCGATCGATTCTCATAATGGATTCGTTTAGGGGAAAGGGATACGGAAAGGCGTTATGTAATAGGCTCATAGAGTATGCGAGGAATAGGGGAGTGGAAGAAATCTATCTTTTAACGCTAACCGCAAGAGACTTCTTTAAGAAACTTGGTTTTGAGGAAATTAATCGATGTGAGGTTCCATCAGAAATTCAGGAAACAGCTGAGTTCAGAGATTTATGTCCATCAACGGCAGTGTGCATGAGAATTAAATTACGCTAAGATTTCTGCATCCGCTCTTTAAGACCAAAAAAGTGTAATAGCATAGAGATGGAATAACGGACCCGGGGGGATTCGAACCCCCGACCTGCGGCTTAGAAGGCCGCCGCCCTATCCTGACTAGGCCACGGGCCCAAGCAATCTTGAGGAGTGAGCTCATAATTTATCGTCATTTCCACAATTTAAGATTTGTGATGTTTTAAAGAAATCGATCAACTCGATTTTTCCGAATGTTCTATATAAAAATTCATGAAAATTTGAGTAAAATTGTTTTCCAGTCACATTTATTCAATTCTCTCAAACTCCACTCTCGGAAATCCCTCAGAGAGGTCCACCATCATCGCATAATACTGGGTCTTCGGCTTCTTTCCTCTTACCACAGGAACTCCGCAGATATTTTCCATTTTTATGTGGATGTCGCAGAGGTTTGAAATCTCCTCCAAAAACGGAAATCCGGGTTTGACAATGAAGAGAGCTAGTCCTTTCGTATCTCTTATATATCTCTCACCCTCTTCCACTGCAATGGGTGTAGCCTCTCCATATCTGGAATATAGGGAATCCATTCCTACAACGGTTAACTCCTCCAGCTCTTTCCCTCTTAACTCACTCTTGATCTCGTAAACTTTTTCAGCCTCCTCTATAGCCTCCTCTCCCCTGAGCCTTTCTTTGCCCCACTCACACTCTATAAAACTCAAATTCTTCAATTCATCCTTTCCGAGAAAGGGCTGGATTTCCTTTAAACTTCTCTCTTTATCAGTCCCAAGAGTCGGAATAACGTAGACTTTTCTTCCATTTCTCAAGAAGTTCATTGTAATCATACCATCAAACCTATGATACATTTCTCTTGTCACACCCTCTCCAACTTCAAAAAGAATCGATGAACCCTTAGGAAATCCCCTCTGAAAGATCTCATCCAGAGATCTCGATCCGGATGAGAAATGATTCTCATCCGGATCATCAAGAGGCTGAAACAGTCTAGGTTTTT